>ODAK010000083.1_pt1 | contig 101501 bp, 84 predicted proteins | sample 1539591 | NCBI WGS metagenome assembly ODAK01 (sample SAMEA3539303, study PRJEB22396) | soil metagenome | biome: tundra; feature: field; material: soil | place: USA | collected 2010-05 | depth 0.15 m | reverse complement strand
CTAAGCCTGGAATTTGACTGACATCTACTCCGAAGAGTTTATAGGTTTCGGTACGCAGATCGAACTCTGGGTGGGGATGCCCGTTCTTCCTTCTCCTTTTGCTTCCGGCTCGATTTCGTTTCCGGTCCGGTGGCAACGGTCTTTCCACGGGGTCGATGCGCGGAGCGAACCCCTGCAGCATCTTCTCGATTTCCAGATCGCAGTTTACGATCTGTTGCTGATAGATGCGGTACAGATCACGTGATTGACCGAGGGTAAACAGATGCTCGGGCCGCCAGTTGCCTTCCAGTGATTTTCGGATAGTCTCGGTGTCGGCTTTGATGTGTGGATCCCGCAGCTTGGCGAGCTCTGCGCCGTCCCGTTGTCCAGCCAGAATGGCGTCCACAATGGCACGGCCCGTCAACCCGGTGATGTCACTGATGACATGATGGATTTGCAGGTTCATTTGCGTCAGCGCCTTGTGCATGTGCTGCACGTGTTGACTGGCCGCTGCGACCAATTCGTTCCGGTGCCGCAGTAGGGTCCGCACAGCGCAGACGTCCTGCCCCGGCCGAAATGCAGCTCGCAGTAATCCCACCGAGTGCAAAAACTGTAACCATTGGCATTCGTGCCAGTCGGTGCGCCGTCCGGGTACGTTCTTCATGTGGCGGGCATTCACTAAACAGGGGCGGATGCCTCGTTGTTCGAGAATCTCGAACAGGGGAATCCAATACACTCCAGTGGATTCCAGCGCCACCGTCGTCACCCCGCACTGCTCGAGCCAATCGGTTAAGCGCTCCAGATCTTCGGTGAAGGTTGCAAATACCCGCACGGGATTCTGGTCCCGCCCTGGAGGTACGGCTACAAACATTTCTCGTGCGCCAACGTCGATACCGGCTGCATTCGGCTCCAACACCGGCCGGTCTTCCAAACACATCCCTTTGTTTCGCCTCCGCCGCTTGGATTTCGCTTTCGACGGCTGCAGATTATCGCCCTGTTTCTTGTTCACTGGTCGCTCGCTTTCTGAGCTGCAAGCAACGGCCAAGCTGTGCAATCGAAGGTACTCTTCCAAACGGAATCAGTTGGCTTGCGCCAACTGTTAACCACTGCTCTGCGCACGGAACTTGGAGCCACGCTGTTGTTCGGCGTTCTAAAACCCACCACTGCCAAGACGGCCTACTTCCATTGCCTGTCGCTCCATCTCAGGATGCAGAAATAGGGCGGCCAAGACAAGTTCCTTTCCGCTTTGCCCCGACCACCGGCCGGGCCCTCCGCTGTTGAAAAACTCCATTTTCTCCAAAACAGCCGAAATTTGGGGGATAGAAAATGTCTAGGAAAATCGAGAAAGTCGTTTGTAGGGCTTCCTAATGCAAAGTTTTTCGGCCATTTTCCGGCGAGTGAGTTTTTCAACAGCCACGCCTGATTTGCGTAAACCAAGCGCAGAAAGCAAGTTCGTTCAAACGATGTTCAAGAGGGTCGTCATTGGTGGGATTTCTGAATCTTGGCGATGCAAAAAATGAAGTTCACGATGCTGAGCGAGTACAACGGACCAAACCTGCTAAGACGCCCATCGGTGGGACAGTAGCGACAGCCGCTCGCGTAGCGCATCAATTCGCACCGTGAACCGCCGGGGCTTCTTTGATACGAGCATCGAGACGTAGCAGTTTTCATGGACAGCCCGCCCATATTCATCGGCCTTGCTCTCGGTCAAATTCACGGATTGTTTGCAGATGGAGCAGCATGGAAACGGAATCGCGCCGGACGGCTCCGACGGCAAGAGCAGCACAATCGTCGAATACAAGCAAGAGCAGCACAATCGTCGAATACAAAATGAACGGTGACGTAGTGAGAACCTATTCCGTGGTGGGTCACAATGACGGGCTGCGCGTGAATCCGCGGACAAAGAAACTTTGGGTATTGCAGAACGAGGACGGCAATCCGAACCTGGTGATCATCAATCCAACCAATGGACACAGGACCGTATACACCTTCGGGCCCACGCCGCACGGAGGAGGATATGACGATATCGCGTTCCGCGCTAATGACATATTTTTGAGTGCATCCAACCCGGCCAACAACCCGAACTTTGCGCCCGCGGTGGTCAAGGCGACGATCCACGGGAGCGTAGTCAATGTTAGCGAAGCGTTGAACGCGAGCGCGGTTGCCACCAATATCCCAACTGACACTCCGGTCACTCTGAATCTGCAAGACCCGGATTCGATGATTTTCAATCCGTTCGGAGACCTGGTGTTGGATAGTCAAGCCGATGCGGAGCTCGTCGTTGTGCATCACCTGGGATTTACCGATCAGAGCGTGTACCGCCTGAAGCTCACTACGAAGGGCGCGGCCACCCAAGTGGACGATACCGTCTTCGCGACATCGAGCTATGGCGTCATTCTCGTGTCGGATCGGGATGCGGGAGCGGCTGGAGTTGTTTACGCTATTTCCAAAAATATCTTCTCTCCCGACGCGGCGTACACGGCCACACCGAATTCGGTGGGGAGTCTCAATTTCAATACCGGAGTCATTACCAATGTAGTGACCGGAATGGTTAGCCCGCACGGGATGGCGTTTATTCCCATGCAGTAGAGCGAAAGTTCCAAAGCAGGGGCGGCGTTATGGCCGCCCTTCTTCTTCCAGCCCCGGGACGAGAGACATCTCTGACGTTCGGGAGTTGACCGCCGTCCGCGGTCTTGGCCGAAGTCTAGGTTTTGAGCGGTACGTGATAACGACAGTCATCTGGATGGACGGGTGCCTTGCTGCGACAATCAAACTGCCGCGTCCCACCCCCCCTTGACATTTCCCTGCTCATCCCTTAGAATTAGCACTCGATAGGCGCGACTGCTAACAGCAGTGCCTAACCCAACCAAATCATAGGCTTACGAAGATCAACCGAAGCAGCACAACGTTCTAAATCCTTGAAAGGAGCAACAAACCATGGCGAAATTTTCACCACTCCATGACCGTCTTTTGGTCCGTCGTGTGGAAGAAGCTTCCACCACTCGTGGCGGCATCATCATCCCCGACTCCGCCAAAGACAAGCCGCAGGAGGGCGAAGTCATCTCCACCGGCAAAGGCCGCACCAACGACGAAGGCAAGACCTTCCCTCTGGCCGTCAAAGAAGGCGACCGCATCCTGTTCGGCAAGTATTCCGGCACCGAGATCAAGATTGATGGCGAAGACTTCATCATCATGAAAGAAGAAGAAGTCCTCGGCATCCTCACCGGCGCCTCGACCCCGGCCAAGAAAGAACTCGCCGGCTCGAGGAAATAGCTCTCAGCCGTCAGCTGTCAGCCATCAGCTTAACCCTGATCCTGACCAGCGGCGGCGAAACGTTCCAAGCTGAGAGCTGACGGCTGATAGCTGACAGCCCCAGCCAAGAAAATTACCGCAGGCACGCCCTGCAAACAAATTAGGAGATAAAAGCAATGGCAAAACAAATCGTTCACGGCGAAGAATCCCGTCAGGCGATCCTCCGCGGCGTCAACCTTCTGGCCGATGCCGTGAAGGTCACCCTCGGTCCCAAAGGTCGCAATGTAGTCATCGAAAAGAAATTCGGTTCGCCGACCATCACCAAAGACGGCGTCACCGTAGCCAAAGAAATTGACCTGCGGGATCCGCTCGAGAACATGGGCGCCCAGATGGTCCGCGAAGTTGCCAGCAAGACGTCCGACGTCGCCGGCGACGGCACCACTACCGCCACCGTCCTGGCACAGGCCATCTTCCGCGAAGGCGTCAAGACCGTTGCTGCCGGCGCCAATCCCATGGCCCTCAAGCGCGGCATCGAGAAAGCCGTCACCATCATCGCCGGCAAGCTCGACAAAGAAGGCAACCGCATCAATGGCGAACTCGACAAGCTATCCAAGCCCGTAACGGGGGAAATGATCGCGCAAGTTGGTACGATTTCTGCGAACAATGACGAGACCATCGGCAAGATCATTGCCGAAGCCATGAAGAAGGTTGGCAAAGACGGCGTCATCACCGTCGAAGAGTCGAAGACCCTGGAGACCCAGCTCGAAGTCGTCGAAGGTATGCAGTTCGACCGCGGCTACCTCTCCCCGTACTTCGTGACCGATCCCGAGCGCATGGAAGTCGCACTCGAGAACGCCTACATCCTGATCAACGAAAAGAAGATCAGCTCGATGAAGGACCTGCTCCCGCTGCTGGAGCAGATTGCCAAGAGCGGCAAGCCGCTGCTCATCATCGCGGAAGACGTGGAAGGCGAAGCGCTGGCAACGCTGGTCGTAAACAAACTGCGTGGCACGCTGCAAGTCGCGGCCGTCAAGGCTCCTGGCTTCGGCGATCGCCGCAAGGCGATGCTGCAGGATATCGCTATCCTGACCGGCGGCAAGGCCATCACTGAAGATCTCGGCATTAAGCTCGAGAACGTTCAGATCAGCGACCTCGGCCAAGCCAAAAAGATCACCATCGACAAAGACAACACCACGGTGGTCGAAGGCAAGGGCAAGCACGCTGAGATCGAAGGCCGCGTAAAAGAAATTCGCAGCCAGGTCGAGAAGACCACCAGCGACTACGACCGCGAGAAGTTGCAGGAGCGGTTGGCGAAACTGGTCGGTGGCGTAGCCGTCATCAAAGTCGGCGCCGCAACCGAAACCGAAATGAAGGAAAAGAAAGCCCGTGTGGAAGACGCGATGCACGCTACCCGCGCAGCCGTGGAAGAAGGTATTGTCCCAGGCGGCGGAGTAGCTCTGGCCCGTTGCGCGGCCTCACTCGAAAAAGTAAAAGCCGACGGCGATGAGCAGATTGGCATCAACATCGTGAAGCGCGCCATCACCGAGCCCCTGCGCCAGATCGTCGAGAACGCCGGCGAAGAAGGTGCAGTGGTCCTGGGCAAGGTGCTTGAATCCAAGGAATCCAACTACGGATTCAACGCCTTCTCCAACGAGTACGAGGACCTGGTCAAGGCGGGAGTGCTCGACCCCACAAAGGTCGTGCGCACTGCCCTGCAGAATGCCGGCTCCATCGCCAGCCTGATGCTGACCACCGAAGCCCTGGTCGCGGAGATTCCTGAAAAGAAGGAAGCTCCGATGCCGGGCGGACACGGCGGCGGCGGCATGGGGGACATGTACTAGGAACAGCTTCTAGCTACTAGCTCTTAGCTTCTAGCTAGGATCAAAGCCCCACTCTTCGGAGTGGGGCTTTTCTTTTCCTTTTCCCGATTCCTGAATTGGGAAGTCTGCCGTAATAATTTTGTTGGTCGCAGTCGCGCTGTGGTGGCGTTGTGGAACAATTCCCTCGGAAGCAGTCGTGAGTCCGAACGTAGTTGGTGCGAAGCAGGTTCTGATGGTTGGGCGCGACACGCGAAGTGGCCCCGTAGCTCAGCCTGGATAGAGCACTAGGTTCGCACCTTAAGAGGTCGTGAGTTCGAGTCTCACCGGGGCCACACCTAAGTTTTGTTGTGAGTCGCGTTCTTTCTTGACATCAGAGGAAGTGAGCGCGAAACTGTGAATGTAAGGTGCGAGCCTGGTCGTTTCGACTAGGCTGAGTTTAGGGCGGCTGACGAGGCCGCCCTTTCTATTTGTCAGCGGGACTGTCCAGGACAGCTTCTAGCTACTAGCTCATAGCTTCTAGCTAGCTACACTCCGAGCCAAGGGAGATTTTCTTTGGTGCATGCAAACGTCAAAGTCCCCACCCCTTCGGCTTCGCTCAGGGCAGGCTCTAAACGTCGCCAATCCCCGCGACGTTGAGGATGGGGCACCCTCGAGGTTCCACAGACTCAGCGGGGTTCGAAGCGTGGGGACGATGCTGTAGAAATCGAGCGGCTTGAGGAAAAAAATGGTTCTGCAAGGAGCATCGGCCACAGGGGCTGAAGCCCGCACCGCTTCCACACGCCTTACGCGGCCCTCGAAGGGCCGCTCTTCCACGGTGGTGCATATATTTGTGGTTTCTCCGCAACCTCCTGGAGGTTTTGACACCTGCAGGAGTGGACTCGCACGTCTATTCCCGATCAAACACAAAGATGCTCTTCGACCTGTTTTGACCCACCAGGCGCACGGTCATCGTCAAGGTCTTGAGATCTGTAGAAAGCTCGATCAGCCGGGTGCCTGTAATTTTGCCTTTGAATTTCTCTGTGATTTCCAGACTGCGCTCGTTCACGCGGCGGCCCGAAGATGCGGAGCCTGGATCCCCATTCGGATCGAGGTCCGGATAATCGTTCCCATCGAACTTCATCTTCTTGGTCATTTCTGCATCGGGACTATTCAATGACAGGCCGTCACCCTCGTAGGGCTCGATCTGGAGCTCGATCCCCGCCTTCACTTTCTCGCTGTCGCTGTCCCATGTGCCCGGAAAACCTGAACTCCCCGCCGTCCGCTCGTACACATAGGGAATGCTCGACGTCGAACCGTCGGGCGCGTATTCCGTATAGGCGTCGTTGAGCGTTTTGCCGTCTTCGGAAAGCGTCCAATACCCCGTGAGGAGCGTGCGGCCCTTCATCTTGCGGACGACCACCCAGCTGTTGGGTCCCTTCACCGTGACGGACAGGGTGGTTCCGCGCAGGCCTGGCTGGTCACTCCCATCGGCTACGACTGTGTCCACCAGGCCGGGGGCAAAGGTGATGGCGTATCTGTTTGCGCCTGCGACCTCAACCTTCATTTCGTCGTTGGGTTTGCTTTTGGACGGGTTCACCTTCCATTTGCCTACGAAAGGATCGTTTGCTGCCCATAGCGAACTCGTAACCAGACAAGCAACCAGCAGCAACCGAAAAGTACGACTTAACATTTGGTCCTCCTTAAACGTATTCAGTTTTAGCTCTCCTGCTCCCGCATAGAATGCTTGTGCCGCAAGTAAACAAGAAATTCGAGAGGCGTTGAATGTTGTATTCGCATGGCCAAACCCTAATTGCAGGCGCCGATCCTGTCCTCCGAAACGTGGAGCGGACAAGCGTGTTGGGGGTTGGCCCATCCAAGCTCCGACTGCCGCACGTTTCGCGGTGTCCGAAGCGTGGGCACGATGCTGTAGAAATCTAGAGATTTTGACGTTCAATGTCGCGTTAAGTCCCGAAGTTTGGGCAGGTTTTTCTTCGGTAGGTGGAAAGTCAAAGTCCCCACCCTTTCGGCTCCGCTCAGGGCAGGCTCTAAAATCGCAAACACCGCGATTTTAGGGGCACCCGGCGTGTCACCCTTGCGTCTTGTGGTGAATTCAGAACTTTGGGAGAAAAGGAAAACGGCCCCAAAGCTGAGGCCGTCCCAGGTGCTTAGCACCCCGTCAAGGTCAACTCAATTATCGCCTGTCTTCCGCTGGCAATCAAGAAACTTTAGGGTCATAAGAACCGCGCCCCGAACGTTCAATGCCCCATCTCGTGTTCTGCGTGGGATTTGTTAGAATCCGCGCATGCCGACTGTGCTGCGGTCCGGCCCGTATCGGTTTTACTTTTACAGCCACGAGCCGAACGAACCGGCTCACATTCATGTTGATCGCGAGGATTTGTCTGCGAAGTTCTGGCTCGAACCGGTACAGCTGGCGGGTAACTTTGGATTTCGCGCGAACGAACTCCGCACGATACAATCACTTGTGACCGAGCACAGGGCAGAATTTCTGGAGGCATGGAATGAGTTCTTCGGCATCGGCGGCGGATGAGCGCGTGCTTGACGTACAGTCCACCGACGACGCTCTCAGTGTGAGCCTGCGAGATGGCCGCGTCATCACCGTGCCGCTGGTATGGTATCCGCGCCTGCTTAGCGCCACGCCCGCGCAACGCCGAAATTGGAAGATTGCTGGCGGCGGATACGGGATTCATTGGCCCGATCTGGACGAGGATCTGAGCACGGAAGGACTGCTGCGCGGCGCACCCGCGCCCAAAACGTCGGTGCACGCGAAGTAGGCTTCCCTGGTAGCGGTAAAACGAAGCTACTAGCTCTTAGCTTCTAGCTAGACCGTGGGGTTGGACAATCCTCACTGTTGAATCCGAGGTCTTCTTCAAGGAAACTTCCCGGCGGGTGGACTGGTCCAGGGGGCTTTCCCGTTTTGGGAATATGGTCGCGTGATTTTGGCGATTTTGCTTGACTCGAGCTGTCTGCCTGCTCAGAATTTAATCTAGCCACTTGTGTGTGGCTCAGCCTCCAACGGACTCAGGTCCGAAGGGGGCTTTGTATTTGCGGGCGCGGCAGGAGCGATCGGCGGCCGAAAAGCAGGTTTCTCGCTTCGCTCGAAATGACAATTTGATTGAGATTGAGATCTTTGAAAATTCGGCGGCGGGAAACGGCCCTGCCCTTCACTTTCGGTGCGAGGGGGTGGGGTGGGCGGAGCTTGTCTGGAAAAACGAAGGTAGGTTGAGTTTGAATCGAAAATTCTTTGGGAGAGGATCTTCTTTTGCAAGCGGGAAGAACAAAGGTGTCGTATGGAATCGGGGATGATGATTGATCGGATTATGGCGGTGGCGGATGAGGGTTTGAGTTCGGAGGGAGACAGAGGGATCGGGGAGGCGCACGCAAAAAAGCCCACTTCTCCCAAAATCAGGGAGAAGTGGGGCACCCGGCGGAAGGATCGGGGCAGGGATTCCCACAGCACGACTTGGGGCACTCGGAGGAAGTGGGGCACCTGGGTCTGCATCTGGGGTCTGTGTCACTCACGCGGAAGCAGCGCGGGGAGATGGCGGAGGCGGCGTTTCTGGCGAAGGCGGCGGGGTTGGGATTCCGGGTGTCGAAGCCGTGGGGCGAGAGTTCACGGTATGACTTGATCGTGGACACCGGGCGAAAGCTGCTGCGAGTGCAGGTGAAGTCCGCGCATCGCGCCGACGAGTTTGGAGGATATACGTTTCATGCGCACGGAAACACGGCGCGCGCGTATCGATCGAGCGAGATCGATTTCCTGGCGGCGTATGTAGTGCCGGTGGATACGTGGTATCTGTTTCCGGTGGAGGAGTTTCGAAAATACAAATCGATGAAGTTGTTCCCCTCCAGCAGGAGGAGGAGATCGAAGTTCGAGAAGTTTCGGGAAGCGTGGTGGATGGTAATGTGAAGTGTGACCCTGGGGGGTTGGAGAATCACAATCCCCCTTGCATAGGGTATTTCCTGGAGTTCGGTGATCGCAACGTGACCGAAAAAGCTTCCGTCCGCATGCTATAGTGCGATTTCGCGATGGGATCTTTCCTCTTCTTCGCCTTTTCGTGGTGGTCTATCCTGCTGCGGGTTGTGGCCATCGTCCACTTCATCCGCCGCCGTCCAAACTTCTTTTGGATCTGGGTGATCCTGTTTCATTGGGTAGGAGCGCTCGTCTATATCCTGGTGGAAGTGATTCCCGACGCGGGCCTGCTGCGCAGTTCCTTTCAGATTTTTCCGCGCCGGCGGCGGATTCAGGAACTGGAGCGCACTATCCTCGACAATCCTTCCGCGGGAAACTACGAAGAGCTTGGGCTGTTGTACCTCGATGACGGGAACTTCGCGCAGGCTCGTCTTTGCTACGACAAGGCCATCTCCTCGCGGACGGACCACGCCGATCCGTTCTACCGCCGCGGCATTGCCGAGGTCGAACTCGGAGACTTCCCTGCCGCCGTTCCCGACTTGGAGCGCGCCGTCCATTCCGATCCCGACTATGACTTCCACCGCGCCAAGGGACTGCTGGCGTGGGCCTATGCGCAGACCGGTCAGGTTGAGAAAGCCGACGCCATGTTTCGCGAAGCAACCCGGATTTCCACCATCTCCGAAACCTACTACCACTACGCGCTGTTTCTGCAGTCGCAGGGACGCGCCGCCGAAGCTCGGGAATGGGCGCGCAAGATTCTCGAAAAGAAACCGACCATGCCCGGATATCTTCGGCGCCGCGAACGCCCATGGTTCCGCAAGGCCAGCAGTCTGCTCGCCCGCCTTCCTGCGGCGTGAGATGCGGTCGAGCTGCGCTCGACCGGGACAGCCGAGGGCGGCTGTCTCCACATGTACGATGGTAAAATCAGGGGTGGTGAAGATTTCCAGGCCTTCCATCCGACTGCTGGCGACCGACATCGACGGCACGCTTCTGAATCCACAATTTCAGGTTTCCGAAGGCGATCTAATGGCTCTGCGGCGCGCGCACGCCGCAGGCATCGAAATCGTGCTCGTGACCGGACGAAGACATACTTTTGCATTGCCCATCGCCAAGCAGCTAGGCTTCGATTTGTGGCTGATCAGTTCGAATGGCGCGGTCACGCGCTCGCTGGCTGGAGAGACGTTCCATCGCGACCTGATGCCCGCGGAAATCTGCCGCAGGCTTTGCGGCGCGATGCAAGAATTCCGCGGGCATACGGTTCTTACGTTTGATAAGGAAACCAAGGGCGCGATTGTGCTCGAACGGCTCGATGAGCTGGGACCCAGCATCCGGCGATGGCTGGAGAAGAATATGGAGTATATCGAGTTCGTGGTGCCCATCGAAGAAGCGCTGGTGAGCGATCCGGTGCAGGCGATGTTCTGCGGAACGATGTCGCGAATGAGCGAGGCGCTGCAAGCGCTCGATGGCACAGGGATGGATAGTACGGTAACCGTGTTACGGACCGAGTATCCGGCGCGAGACTTGTCGATGATCGATGTGCTCGATGCCGGCTGTTCAAAAGGGCATGCGCTGGAGCGCTGGGCGACCCATCGCGGTTACCGCCGAGAAGAGGTCATGGCCATCGGTGATAACCACAATGACGTGGAAATGCTTGAGTTTGCCGGGCATCCGGTTATCATGGGGAATGCCTGCGAAGAATTGCGCGGCCGCGGCTGGACCGTGACCCGCGGCAATGATGCCTGCGGCATCGCGGCCGCGGTAGATTTGGCACTCGGCGCGGAAACGCTGATCGTCAGTAGTTAGCAAGTTGACTGGGGATGCGAGTTCTGATTTCATTTCGATTATGTCTTGCCGTCCTCGTGACGTTGGCGATGACTACGCTTCCCTGTTTTGCCGGAGAAGTCGCGGTGCTGCGCAACGGGTTTTCGATCCGGCATGAGCGGCGCGAAGTGGTCGGAGACACGACGCGGTTGTATGTGAGCGCGGATGGATCGAGTTTCGTGGATGTCCCCACGGCAGAGATTGAACATTTTGAGGCGGCGCCCGACTCGCCGGCTTCCGGGTCTCGGCTTCCGGCCTCGGGGGTGAAATCGGGTGCAACGTATTTGCCATTCGCCAGAAACGGACAGAATTCTCAAGCCGCGCTGAATCTCGAGGAGGTAGTCCATTCTGCCAGCAACCGTTATCGGTTGGATCCCGACCTGGTAAATAGCGTGATCAAGGCCGAGAGCGGATTCAACGCGCGGGCCGTGTCTCCGAAAGGGGCGCAAGGGCTGATGCAGTTGATGCCCGGGACGGCGTCGCAACTGGGCGTGCCGAATGCGTTCGATCCACAAGCGAATGTCGAGGGCGGAACGAAATATTTGCGGGAACTGCTGGAGCGCTACAACTTTGATCTGGTGAAGGCGCTGGCAGCATACAACGCCGGACCGCTTCGGGTAGAACAGTTTAAGGGCGTGCCTCCCTATTACGAAACGCGGGCCTATGTGGCGCGGGTTGTAAAAGATTTCAATAAGAAGAAGGCGGCGCAGGAGAAGCTAGACGCCGGTTCCCCGAAAACGAAGCGGGCGGGCGCAAAGACTGGAGTCCCCGCCGGCAAGGCGCAACATTCCCCCCTGGTTCAGGCGAAGGTGAGCCCGACGCAAACCAGCGAGTAGGCCGACGTGGCACATCTCTGCTCCATCTCATGGTTTGACCCCTTTGGCTCGGTCATTTACCTTGGAACTGCCGTTTCCCGCTTCGCGTTGCGAGGGCCACGGCGCGGAGTTTTTCCTCTTCTATGGATAAGAAGCGCATTCTGGCCAGTGCGGTCGTGTTCCTCATCCTGGCAGTTCTGGTTTACCTGCAATACCGGCATTGGCGGACCTTTGACTGGGGAACATTCTGGAGCCAGCTTCATCGCATAAAGAAAATTCATGTGCTGCATGCGATCGCTTTGGTCTATGCGGCGTATGTGCTGCGCGCGCTGCGCTGGAAGATTTTTCTGAAGCCGGTACGGCCGAAAGTGAGCACCATTGCACTGGTGCCGCCGATGATGATCGGCTTTACCGGGCTGGCGCTGCTGGGGCGGGCCGGCGAATTTATCCGTCCCTATCTGGTGGCGCGGCGAGCAGATCTTTCCTTCTCTTCACAATTAGGGGTGTGGGCGGTCGAGCGTACCTTCGATGTGGGCGCGTTCGCGGTGCTGATCGTGCTGGCGATTTTCTTGCCGAGCGCGCTGCAATCGATTCCGCATCCAGAATATTACCGGCAGTTTCGCGATGCGGGATTTGTGCTGGTCGTGGGAGTTACGGCGGCCGCGGCGGCGGCAGTGCTGATCAGCCGTAGCGGCGAAGTGATCGCGCAATGGATCGAAAACCGATTTTCTCATTTGTCTTCCGGATTCGGACACCGGCTGGCGCAGAAAGTGCGCGAGTTCGGCACGGGCTTGAAGACCATTCACGGGCCCTGGTCGCTGCTGTGGCTTGCGCTGTTGTCGCTGATCATTTGGTATGTGACGGCGCTGGCCTACAAAGAAGTGACCCACTCCTACGGCGTGGATGCGCTGGAGATCCCGGTCTCGCAGTTGCTGATTCTGATGGGAGCGAGCATGGCCGGATCGATGCTGCAGTTGCCGGCGGTAGGCGGCGGTTCGCAGATAACAACCATCGCGACGCTGTCGGCCGTGTTTGATGTACCTCCGGAGATGGCGGCCAGTTGTGGGATCCTGCTGTGGCTGGTGACCTTTGCCGCAGTAGTGCCGGTGGGTCTAGCGCTGGCGCATCACGAAAGATTGTCATTACGCAAATTGTCGGCGGAGAGCCACCAGACTGAGGAAGCGGAGACGGAGCAGCCGCCAGCGCCGTAAGCGCGAACGATTGAGGACATCTTCTTCTGCCCGTTAACGAGTGGCCTTTGCTTGAGATGGGGTGGTGGCCCCGGCAACTCAGTCGCAGACATACCGTTCATTGGCAAGCAGGTGGTGGGCAATACTACGGCGCAGCGCAATTGCGTTTGCAGGGTCGTAATTGGCAAAGCTTCGCAACCCTGACATGTTCTGTCGCAAAGCATCGCCGTCGAGGCAGGCACCCAAGACATTTCGGCAGGAGATCTCGACTCGATCCATCGCTTCACGCAGAAAAACGGAGCACATTTCTGCGGCGTTCCTGCCTCTTCCAGAAGGCGCGAGTTTGCGACTTCGAAGCAAGCTCGATTCCATCGCCAGGACCTCCATGATGATGTCGGAAATGCTCATCAGGACTTCTTGCTGCTTTTGCACCTCCATCGCGTATTTTTGGTTTGCAATCCCGATGGCGAGCAGTGCAATTTGTTTCGCGTTGTGCACCAGCCGCATCTCTTCATCGCCGTCCCCGGAATCGGGCGTCTTCGTGAATCTTCCGTTCAGGACCGCCTGAACAGCGGGGAGCAGGGCCAGTTGCCCGCGGGCGGCGCGTTTCAGCAGCATCCCCGGTATGAGCAGACGGTTGATCTCGTTGGTACCCTCAAAGAGACGGTTGATGCGGGAATCGCGATAGGCGCGTTCGACCAGATAATCTTGATGGTAGCCATAGCCGCCGTGGATCTGCACTCCTTCATCCACCACGTAGTCCAGCATTTCAGAGGCGTAGACTTTAATCATGGAGCATTCCGAGGCGTACTCCTCGACGGCTTTGAGTTCCGTTCGTGAGGCATCGGATTTGTCCTGGGAAGCCGCTCTCAGTTGGTTTTCGATCAGTCCCACCACCCGCCAGACCATCGATTCCACGACATAAATGCGAATGGCCATCTCCGCCAGCTTGTGCTGGATGGCGCCGAATTCCGCGATTGCGGAACCGAAAGCCTTGCGCTCTTTGGCATATTTCAGGCTTACGGCGAGCACATTTTTTGCTGCACCGAGCGCGCCCGGGCCAAGCTTGAGCCGCCCGAGGTTCAGGATGTTGAAGGCGATGATGTGTCCGCGGCCAACTTCGCCCAGCACGTTCTCGACCGGCACCCGAACATTGTCGAAATACACGGCCGTGGTCGAGCTTCCTTTGATCCCCATCTTGTGTTCTTCAGCGCCACTACTAACACCGGGAAAACTGCGCTCCACCAGGAATGCTGTGAAACTCTCTCCGCCAACCTTGGCAAATACGGTAAAGAGATCAGCGGCACCTCCATTGGTGATCCATGCCTTCTGTCCATTCAGGACGTAGTACTTGCCGTCCTGACCTAGATCCGCCCGGGTACGTATGGCAAGCGCATCAGAACCCGCCAACGGTTCGGTCAAAGCATAGGCCGCCAGGATCTCGGCCTTCGCCAGGCGGGGCAGATACCTCTGTTTCTGTTCCTCGGTTCCAAAGAAGAGGATCGGCAGCGTGCCGATGCCGGTGTGCGCCGAGTGCCAGGACCCATAGGAAGCATCTCGTCCCAGACGCTCGCCCACGATCATGACGGAAGCCAGATCCATTTCCATTCCGCCGAATCTTTCAGGAATCGCCACGGCGGTGAGTCCCAGGTCGGCCGACCTGCGTAACACGTCGAGCGCGATGCCGGGCTTCTGCTGGCGGATGGCCTCGAGACGGGGCTCGACGTCGTTCGCCCAGAATTCATCGACTGTACGGCCGATGGCAAGGTGTTCTTCGCTCAGGTCCTCCGCGGTGAAGACCTCGTCGGGCGAAAACTCTTCAATAAGAAATGCACCGCCGCTTATCTTGGGAGAAGTTGCTGCCGCTGTTGTCATGGTTCACCCCGGTGGCGTTTCGGTCGGTTCGGCGTGAAGGCAGCTGCGGGTTCACCTTGGAACTGACCAAACTCGCCGACTGCCCATTCCCGCAAATTGTGTTAGTCTATATCATCTGTTAGTAGATAACGTCAAGTCAAAATACTGCGAATTGAACGCTCGTAGACTGGCTTCCCATCGGCATGCAATGGTTTGGTTCAGTTTGTGACGATCGCCAGCGGGATGTTAGAGTAACGGTTGATGCCGCTGTGCGCGACATCGCGACACTCGATGGATCCAGGAGAGGGTCGAGATCATGGGCCGTGCTAATGTTGCCGGATCGGGCCGAAAGGCGCAAAACCGGCAAAACTTGAGGAGACGAAAGAAGTCAGCGCCGACCCGCCAGACACTCGGCCTGCGCGAACGCAAGAAGGCACGACTGCGCGAGCAGATTATCGAGACCGCTCTCAGACTTTTCCGCAAACATGGCTACGAGAACACGCGTATTGACGATATCGTCAAGATTCTCGAGATCAGCCAGCCAACGTTCTTCCGGTATTTTCCCAGCAAAGATGCAGTTCTGCGAGACGTCGGCAAGCGCGGCTTCGCGTGTATCGTCGAACATCTCAAGTCGGAACTCTCCAATGAAGCTGACACGGCAGCGCGTTTGCGCCGGTTATATCGCGCCATGGCGCGCGAGGTGGAAGCCGACCGTCCCCTCTGGCAAGCGGTGGTGCTGTCGGGCGCAATGGATCCCGTGCGTTCCCCGGAGATGCGCGAACCCGAGGGGATCGCGGTCGGCCTGCTCCGAGAGATTCTCGTCCAGGGCCAGCGACGCGGTGAGATCACGCGCGTCGTCCCAGTCCTTCATCTCTCCGAATTCATGGAGGGACTCTATCAGACCGTAGTTCGGCAATGGGCGGTGGATCTCACGGGGCCCCACAAGCTGGGAGAACGCGTCGATAGTGCCGTGGAGTTTTTCTTGCGCGGCGTCAAACCCTGACCATTTCGGATGCCCTACCCACTCTTGCCCTTTTCCGGGAATGTGAGGCGAATCGATGAAGGCTGCCGTCCTGCGCGAATTCAAGAAGCCCCTCGCGATAGAAGAAGTCGGCCAACCCCAGCCCGGGTCGGATGAGATCCTAATTCGGATTGAAGCCTGCGGTGTTTGCCATTCCGATGTGCACGTCGCCGATGGAGATTGGTCGCAGTTCGCAAAGATCGTCAAGACACCCTTGATCCCCGGCCACGAAATCGCCGGGGTGGTGGTCGAAAAAGGCGGGGCGGTACAAGATCTGAAAATCGGCGATCGGGTCGGGGTCCCTTGGATTTACTGGACCTGCGGCGAATGCGAGTTCTGCCGCGAAGGAAATGAAAACCTCTGCCGGCGGCAAAAGATCACCGGCGTCACCGTCGATGGTGGCTATGCCGAATTCGTGAAGGCGCCGGCGAGCCACGCGCTCAGGATTCCCGACAGTCTTTCTTCAGTCCAAGCTGCTCCTCTTTTCTGTGCCGGCGTTACCGTCTACCGTGCCCTCAAACACGCCAGCATTTTGCCCGGGCAGCGCCTCGCGATCTTCGGTATCGGCGGCCTGGGACACCTGGGTGTGCAGTTCGGGCAGGCGCTCGGAGCGGAGGTCGCAGCGGTCGACATCTCCGAAGAAAAGCTGGCTCTTGCCAGATCGTTAGGCGCTTCTGCCACGATCAATGCCGCTACCACCAATGTGATCAAGGAACTGCGCGATCGAGGCGGGGTTCACGTAGCGCTGGTGACCTCGGCAGCGCGAGCATCCTATGAAACGGCGTTCTATTGCGTGCGGCCCACGGGCACTCTCCTGGTGGTGGGCCTGCCGGCTGATTCGATCTGCTTTCCCCCTATCCTGATGGCCGCGGGGGAAATCCGTATCCAAGCCTCCACTGTCGGCACCCGACAGGATTTGCGGGAGGTTCTGGCAATGGCTGCCGCCGGCAAGGTGCTCTGCCAGGTGGCGGCGCGTCCGCTTGCGGAAGCGAATGAGGCATTGGACCAACTCCGCCGTGGCCAGGTTTCTGGCCGTCTTGTTCTCGCTCCCGGCTAAGGAGGGGCTGGGCCAGCCGAAGTCCAGCCAACCGGGCCCATGACAGTCTTACTTCCCCGGCCGACATGCCGCCCGATCCTGCCTCACCCGGCCAGTCGGCCAGGAGCACGGCTGACTTTACATCTTGACGTTAGTAACTATTATGTGATACTCACTCTCACAATCTGGGATGCGCCCGCGCTGCTAAGGGCTCATCCTTAAGAAACACCTGTCCATTCACAATTCTGTAACGAAAAACACGGCTTGTTGGATTGGAGTTCCGCGGAACTTCCAATGCCTCCTTGACGAAAGAAGCGGGTGCTCGATCATTCGGCGACGACCCAAGGTCATGATGGGCGGTGTGCCCGAGGAACGGAAGGGCTTATGGAGTTACAGAGAATCTCTTCGGTGATGTCCTCAAGTATCCAGAAGGAGAATCCTATGAAGTCACTGGCATGTGTGGTGGTGTGCATAGTGTTGGCGAGCAGCGTGGCTTACGCGCAGGGCGTCGGCTCCTCTGGGGAGATCACTGGGACTGTGACGGACTCTTCGGGCGCTGTTTTGCCCAAGGCTACTGTCAATGTGGTCGATACACAAACCGGTCTGAAGCGCACGGCAGTGACGAATGGCACAGGTCAGTTCCGAGCAGCAGGGGTGGCGCCGGCCACTTACGACGTCAGTGCGGAACTGCCCGGCTTTGCGACGGAGATTCGAAGAGGCGTAACTGTCGCCATCGGGCAGACGGTCATCTCCGATTTCAAGCTGAAACCGTCGCAGGTGGCGACGGTTGTCGAGGTAACGGACCAGCCGCCCGTGGTGGAAACTGAACGAGGGAGCCAAGCGGACAGAATCTCGCAACAGTACATAACCGACCTGCCGATTGACCGACGCGATTACCTCACGTTCACATTGCTCGCGCCTGGTGTTTCTGATGCCACCAGGCTGGCGGGAGATCAGGATTTTAGAGTCAAGCAAACGCCGACAAGCGGCCTATCGTTCTACGGCAGTAACGGCAGAGGAAACAGCGTCACGGTGGACGGTGGCGAGACCTCAGGCGATAGCGGGGGCGAGCGCCTGACGTTAAGCCAAGACGCCGTGCAGGAATTCCAAATCAATCGCAGCAACTACTCCGCGGACCTGGGGTCCGCCACCGGCGCCTCCATCAATATTGTGACCAAGTCCGGCACCAACAATGTGCATGGCAGCCTCTATGGTTTTTTCCGCGACGACGCGCTGGACGCCCAAAATCCGTTTTCGTTCAGTCAGGCATTGCAGCCCGGCGAGACCTTCAATCCTGCCAGCCCAGACTCTCTAGGTTCGCCAATTAAGGATACTTTGAGTCGCCAGCAATTCGGCGGAACACTGGGTTTCCCGATTAAGAAAGATAAGACGTTTCTGTTTGTTGCTTTCGAAGGCTTGCGACAGGATGCGCAGAACGCAGTTCCTCTGTTGACGAACACCAATGTTTTTCGCCCGACGGCCGCGCAGAATGCCATTATTGCCCCGCTGGAGGCGAACCCTTCACCGGCGCCGGTGGCTTGCTTGCCGAATTTGCCCCTGCCGCCAAGTGTCTGCGGCTTTGCTCTCCAGAGTATTTTGACGGTAAACCCGAATCCCGGTGGGTTCGTGACGCCGGGCCAGGCCGCGTTGAATGCCTTTCTCGTAAACCAGTTTGAAACCGAGGGTGGAGTCTTCCCTTACGACACGCGCGAATACCTGGCGTCGGGGCGCCTGGATCACCGCTTTGATGTGAACAACGAACTCTCTGTGACGTACAGGTATGGACACGATTTGGAACAGTCGCCGGATGTGCAATCCCTGACAGCCTTTTCGGCGGGAAGTTCGATCCACACCTATGATAATAATCTGCAAGCCACCTGGTACCGCCAGATCAATCCGTCAACGCAGAACGAGGCCCGGATACAGTGGGATTACAACAGCTTTAACGTGATTCCCAACGTGCCGGGGCAGGTGGGGCTTCAGATTCCCAGTTTCATCAATAATCTGGGAACGAACATTTTCCTACCCAACATCTCCATCCTGCGCCGCTACGAATTCGCGGACAATTTCACCATCATCCGCGGCAATCACGCCTTTAAGTTCGGCGGTTCCGAGCTGCTCCGCGGCAATCACACTGAATCACACACATTTTTCCCCGGTCGCTTTGTGTTCGGGTCGCTCCCCGGGTTCTTAATCAGCCCGCAGCTTGCAGGCACCACCGTCAACCCGTTGCAATCGGCATCGTTCGGGCTGCCGCAGGTTTACCAACAGGGTTTTGGAAATCCGACATACCCGTATTACACCCGGCCGCTGACTGCGCTATACGCGCAGGACTCCTGGAAGATAAAACCAAACTTCACTTTGAACTATGGCCTCCGCTACGAACTGGACACGCAGTTCGCCCCTTTGACCACCTATAAGAAAGATGTTTCCCCCCGGGTTTCCTTCGCGTGGGACCCCTTCAAGGATCACAAGACGGTGGTCCGGGGCGGATACGGAATCTTCTACGGACCGGTTGACGTCCAGATCCCCGATGTCGACTTGAGTCTCGGTGTGGTGAACGGCAATAAGTCCGCGGTCGAGAACAGCTCAGGAGCCGGCCAGGTCGCAAACCTGACCGCGATCTGCGGGGTTTCCCAGTTTGGCATAGCGATAATCCCCGGCAACGGCTCCAGTCCTTGCAACCGAGAAATTTCTATTTATGTAGATCCGCTCGGTGGGGTTCCGGCTTTAGGGTTAGCAGGCGCGAACACGGTTTTCCAGACACTGTTTGGGCAGGGATTGATTCAGTGCACAACGCCGGCGCCAGGGAATGCTGCCTGCATCACGCCGGCTGCTGTGGCGCCGTTGGGCATCAATGTTACGAATAGGGGGCCCATCGGTCCGCTGCAGGTCGTTTTTGCGAACCAACCGGGCTATCGTCCCCCGATCGCGCAACAGGCTTCGTTTGGAATCGAACGTGAGATCCGACCTGGGTTCTCGATTTCCCTCAGCGGCATCTATTCGCACACGCAACGACTCCCGGTCGCAATCGATACTAATCTGCTGCCGGCGCCATTCAGCACGGTAACTCTGGCCAATGGCCAGACGGCTTCCTACCGCAACTGGAATACGACGGCCGCGGGGGCCGACCCACTGGGGGGCACTGAGCCTGGCGGCCTGCCCTGCGATAACCCAAGCACGCAATGCTTTGTGAATCCGCTGGTTGTACAGAACAACCAATATAGCTCTGAGGCATCCTCTCTTTACGAGGGGGGCATCGTGGAAATCAAGAAGCGCTTCAGTGATCACTTCACATTGTTCGGGAATTACACCTTTAGTAAAGGCTTTGACACGTCGACGGATTTTAACTCTGACTACGGGCCGCAAGATCCGACGAACCTCAACTTAGATCGCGGTCTTTCCGAGTTTGATGAGCGGCACAAAGTGGTGATCGCGGGAGTGTTCGACAGCCCCTGGAAACAAAGTGTCCTGTCGGGTTTTGGGCTGGCTCCGATTTTCTCGTATCACAGCGGACATCCTTTCAACTTGCTCGCGGGTGGGGAGGTGAACGGCGACAATCACACCACTAATGAACGGCCCATCGGGGCTCCGCGTGACACGGGCATGGGCCCCAATTACGTCAACTTCGACATGCGTTTGAGCTGGCGGCACAAACTGGGCGAGAAGGCTAACCTGCAGTTCACGGCGGAAGGATTTAACATCGCAAACCGGACAAATTTTGCCAGTGTAAACAACGAGGTAGGCCCTCTTTTCGGCTTGACCCCGGGGTTCACGACGTTCAACGTGAGAGGGATTCGACCGGGCACTGCCCTTGCGGGTGGCGGGACGGCAACGCCCAGCACGCCGCTGGCTTTCACGTCGGCGTTCCCCAAGCGTCAGATCCAACTCGGCGTGCGTTTGGCGTTCTAAGAGGGAGTACTAAATGGCGTTTGTTGAGAATCAGGGAGCCAAAATTTATTGGGATGAGCAAGGCCAAGGTGAGCCGGTTTTGCTCATCATGGGGCTGGGGTATCCATCCGCAATGTGGCACCGAATCCGGCCCGCATTGGCAGCACGCTATCGCACGATTGCCCTGGATAACCGCGGCGCCGGACAAAGCGACGTACCTCCGGGCCCTTATTCGATCCGGCTGATGGCATCCGATGCAGCGGCGGTCCTGGATGCCGCCGGCATCGAATGCGCGCATGTATTCGGCATTTCGATGGGCGGAATGATCGCGCAGGAGTTTGTGCTGCAATACTCGCAGCGAGTCCTGTCGCTGATTCTGGGTTGCACTGCGGCGGGCGGGCGCACCGCGGTACGCGCCGAACCGGAGGCTACCCAGATGCTGATGAAGCGTGAAAAGATGAGCCCGGAACAAGCTGCGGAAGCCGCTGTGCCGTTCATCTACGATCGGACGACTCCGCGTGAACGGGTCGATGAAGACCTGGCGATTCGCAGGCCATGGTTTCCCAGCCCAGAAGGATACGCAGCGCAGCTGCAGGGAATCCTCGCCTGGGAGGCGTACAGCCGCCTCGGCCAGATCATCGCTCCCACACTAGTGATCCATGGCGAGTCCGACCGGCTGGTGCCACCGGGAAACGCCAACTTGATTGCAGAGCGAATCCCAGGTGCAAAGCTGGTCCTGATTCCGCGTGCCAGCCATCTCTTCCTCACTGATCAGCCAGAAGTTGCCCATCGCGCGATTTTGGATTTTCTGGCGGTTCAGAGTGAAGGGACGGCGGCCGGTAGGGATCGAGAGCGCGGCGGTGGAGAGTCCCTTGGCGATTCCCTGTGCGAGAACCTCTGCGACCAGGAGAAACCTTTATGTTGAAGGAGGTCGCCGATACTACGCAGGAGTCCTCCAGGAATGTGAGGGATCTTTTCAATCTCTCGGGACGCGTCGCCATTGTCACCGGGGGTTCCATCGGGCTGGGACGTCAAATCGCGGAAGGGCTGGCGGAAATGGGCGCTAACCTGGTGCTCTGCGCCCGCAAGAGAGAGCGTTGCCTGCAAGCGGCGGAAGAATTAAAGCAACTGGGGGTAAGAACCCTCGCGCTAGGCTGTGATGTGAAGAATCCGGCCGACGTCCAGGCAGTTGTCGACGCCGCCTTTTCACAATTCGGACGGATCGATGTTCTGGTGAATAATGCGGGGATTTCCTGGGGCGCTCCCGTGGAAGAGATGAACCTCGACGATTGGAACAAAGTAATCGAGACCAACCTGACCGGGACCTTTCTGTGCGCACAAGCCGTGGGGAAGGTCATGATTAAGCAAAGGCGCGGAAAGATCATCAATATTGCCTCGGTGGCTGGACTGGGTGGTGCCCCGCCCTTACTCCCAGCCATTGCATATCATGCCAGCAAGGGCGGAGTCATCAGTTTCACCAAAGACCTGGCCTGCAAATGGGCGATGCACAACATACAGGTCAATGCGATTGCTCCGGGCTGGTTTCCAACGCACATGTCGAGCAGGGTGCTGGAGCACAACCGGGAGTTTTTCCTTTCCCAGATTCCTCTGCACCGTTTTGGCAATGAACATGACCTGAAAGGAGCTGCTGTCTTTCTCGCTTCCGACGCTTCCGATTACGTCACCGGCCACGTTTTGGTGGTGGATGGAGGTCAGTCGGCCTGGTAGTACTCGGCTTCGTCATGAATATCCCTCTCACTCCAGTTCGCTTTTTGCGTTACGCTGAGCAGCAGTTCCCAGGCAAGACCGCCATTGTCTGTGGAGAGCAGCGGTTCACTTACGCGCAATTTGCGGAACGGGCGCGCTGTCTGGCTGGTGTTTTACGGGACGCAGAAGTGCTACTCGGCGACCGGGTCGCGTTTCTCAGCCTCAACTGCCATCGACTTCTGGAAGCATATTACGGGGTTTTGGAGGCGGGCGCGGTGTTGCTGCCTCTGAATTTTCGGCTCGCACCCCATGAACTGGCCTACATTCTGAACGATTCCGGAGCAAAAGTACTTTTCCTGGAGAAGGAGTTCCTGGAGGTCGTGAATTCTTTTCGGGAGAGCGTTCCCAACATCCAGACTTTTTTCTTGCTCGATGCGCCACCCGAGGCGCCCTGGCTTTCGCCGAAGAATTACGAAGATAGCTTGGCGAGCGCCGCGCCCCACCGCTCCGACGTCATGGAATTCGACGAAAATTCCCTGGCCGAACTCTTCTACACCAGCGGCACCAGCGCCAACCCCAAAGGAGTAATGCTGACCCACCGGAACGTTTATCTCCACGCCTTGTCGGTGTCTCTCCGGTTTAACACGAACGCCGATAGCGCGGAGTTGCACACCATTCCGTTGTTCCACGCCAATGGCTGGGGCGCAGCCCATTCCATTACCTTTGCGGGCGGCCGCCATGTCATGATTTCGCGCTTCATTCCCGCCGAGGTTTTTCGTTTGATTGAGCGGGAGAGAGTGCACTCCTTGAGCCTTGTGCCCATCATGGCGCTTGCTTTGGTCAACTCACCCGAGCGGCCAAGATACGACCTGAGTAGCCTGCAATGGATTTCCATTGGCGGGGCCGCGTCCTCTCCAACCCTGGTGCGCGAGGTCGAGGAGAAACTCGGCTGCACCTGCTTCTCGGGCTATGGCCTGACGGAAACTGCGCCGGTGCTCTCCACTTCCCAGATCAAGCCAGGATTGCAACGGGAGGGGGACCAGCGCTTTGTGGCGCAGGCCATGACCGGATACGCCATTCCCGGCGTCGAGCTTCGTGTCGTGGATTTCGAAGACAAGGATGTACCTCGCGATGGCAAAACCATGGGTGAGATCATCGCTCGCAGTGATGGTGTCATGGCCGGCTACTGGCAACAGCCCGCGGCCAGCGCCCAGGCCCTGCGCGGTGGATGGTTTCACACCGGAGACATGGCTGTCCTTAACGAGGACGGCTACATCCTCATTGTTGATCGCCGCAAAGACATCATCGTGAGTGGCGGCGAAAACATTTCCTCGCTCGAGGTGGAGAAAGCTCTGGCGGCACATCCCAACGTCTATGAGGCTGCCGTCATCCCCGTCCCTGATGACAAATGGGGCGAGGTCCCTAAAGGGTTGGTGGTCATGAAACCGGGATCCCAACTGAGCGAATTGGAATTGCTTGAGTTCTGCCGCTCTCGTCTGGCCCATTTCAAGTGCCCGCGTTCCATCGAGTTCGTGGACGCTCTACCAAAGACGGCAACCGGAAAGATCCTGAAGAAAAATCTGCGCAAGAAGTACTGGGCTGGACAAACGAATGTTTCGCCCGAATTTACACCGCGCAAGTGAAGCTCTGAAGGGAGCGTCCGGTTCATCCGGCGTCAGGTGTAGCACTGCATACCTCAGAAAAGAGTGTCCCTGCCATGAGCGATCTGGTCCAACTCAGGAAAGATAAAGACGTCGCGATCATCACCATCAATAACCCTCCGGTGAACGCCTTGGGCCCTGGCGTGTCGGAAGCTATTTCCCAAGCTATCAAGGAAATCACCCAAGACGAGAGTGTCAAAGCTACCGTACTCATCGGCGGTGGGCGCACGTTCGTCGCCGGAGCGGACATCAAGGAGTTTGGCAAGATAACCTCGGGGAAGACCGCGCGCGGAGCCGGCCTCCTGCCCCTGCTACGGCAGATCGAAGATTGTCCCAAACCCGTGGTAATGGCTATTCACGGTACGGCGTTCGGCGGTGGCCTGGAGCTGGCCATGTCTGGCCACTACCGCGTTGGAGCGCCGGGTGCGCAGGTCGGCCAACCCGAAGTGAAGCTCGGCATCATTCCGGGCGCAGGCGGGACGCAACGATTGCCTCGCTTGGCTGGCGTTGCCAAGGCGATCGAGATGTGCGCCCAGGGCAATCCAGTTTCCGCACGGGAAGCGCTGGACCTCGGTATCCTCGATCGGCTGATCGAAGGCGATCTGCTGACCGGTGCTGTCGCTTTCGCGCGCGCGATTCTGGAAGAGCCAGCGCCCAAAACTCGCGAGCGCAACGAGAAGCTCACTAACCCGGAACAGAATGCGCCGGCCTTCGCTGCCGCACGCGCGATAGCGCGCCAGAAGCAGCGCGGCATGATGGCCCCACTGGCCGCCATCGACGCGGTTGAAGCTGCCACCCGGCTGCCCTTCGACGAAGGTTGTGAGGTCGAGAAAACGCTGTTTGCCGACTGCCTCTTTTCAGACCAGTCCAAGGCGCTCATGCATGTCTTTTTTGGAGAGCGCGAAGTAGCCAAAGTACCTGACATACCGAAAGAGACTTCCATTATCCCGGTGAACTCGGTGGCGGTGGTGGGCGCCGGAACGATGGGCGGCGGGATCGCCATGGTGTTCGCCAACGCCGGCATCCCCGTCTTGCTCAAGGACGCCGACCAGCCAGCGCTGGATCGTGGGATGGAGGTTATTCGCAAGAACTACGCAGGTTCAGTGAAACGCGGCCGCTTCACCCAACAATTCGTGGCTGAGCGCCTGCAAACGATTAAGCCGGTGCTCAACTACGACGATTTCGATCGCGTGGACATGGTCGTGGAGGCCGTGTTTGAGGGCATGGAGCTCAAGAAAGAAGTATTCGGACATTTGGATCGCGTGTGTCGACCCGGCGCGATTCTGGCGAGTAATACATCAACCCTTAGCATTGACGAAATAGCCTCGGCCACCAAGCGGCCCGAAGCGGTAATCGGTACACATTTCTTCAGCCCGGCGAACGTGATGCGCCTGCTCGAAATTGTGCGTGGCCAGGCCAGCAGCAAAGAGGTCATCGCAACCTGCATGCAACTCTCCAAGAAGCTCGGCAAGGTCGGCGTTCTGGTGGGCAACTGCCGCGGGTTTGTGGGAAACCGCATGTTCGGGCCCTACCGCCGCGAGGCGCAGTTTCTGGTAGAAGAGGGCGCAAGCATCGAAGCGGTTGACCGGGCGCTTTACGACTTCGGCATGGCGATGGGCCCGCTGGCGACGGGCGATCTGGCCGGACTGGACGTAGGGTGGCGCATCCGCAAAGAATATCGGCATCTGGAAACGCCCGGCGCACGGCAGCCGTTCGCCGAAGACCGTCTGTGCGAAATCGGACGTTATGGCCAGAAGACCGGCGCCGGCTGGTACAAGTACGACGAGAACCGTCGTGCGATTCCCGATCCCGAAGTCGCGGACTTGCTGGGCAAGTGGGCTGCCGAAGCCGGCATCCCGCAGCGCAAGATCTCGCCGGAAGAGATCGTTGACCGCTGTATTCTAGCCCTCGTGAATGAGGGCGCACGCATCCTCGAGGAGGGCATCGCTCTGCGTGCCGTCGACATCGACATCATTTACCTGAACGGGTACGGATTTCCGGCGTATCGCGGAGGACCGATGTGGTATGCCGACACTGTGGGCTTGAACAGGGTCCGCGACCGCATTTCGGAATTCCACCGACAGCAGGGCCAACTCTGGGAACCTGCTCCTCTGCTGAAGCGACTAGCTCAAGAGGGCAAGACCTTCGCCGAATTCCACCAGAGCCAGGGTGTGACGACCGCGTGAACACGAATGCCATGTACACATATCGAAAAACCGCTCGGTGACGCATGGGTCGTCTTCTTCTGATTCGGCATGCGCAAGCGTCCTTTCTCGAGCAGAATTACGACAAGCTTTCCGCGATCGGGGAAACGCAGGCTCTTTGCTTGGGGGAATATTGGGTGCGACAAAAAATGGTGTTTGACCGGGTCTGCTCGGGGCCACGTGTCCGGCAAAAGGACACTGCCAGGATTGTGGCCGCCGTCTATCGCGATGCCGGCCTCCCCTTCCCCGAGCCGGTGGTTATCCAGGAGTTCGACGAATACCCAGCCGACGCGGTGCTGGACCAAGGGCTCCCTGGCCTGGTCGAAAGCAACGGCGAGGTTCGCAACCTGCACCGGGCGTTTCAGAACTCGAGCAGTCCTGACCGACGACGGGCGAATTTCGAGAAGATGTTCGAGATGCTGATTGCCAAGTGGGTCGACGGAGAGGTTGTGCTCCCCGCGGTGGAGTCGTGGCCGGAATTCTGCGCCCGGGCCGACCGAGGTCTATCACAATGTATGTCAGCGAATGGTCGGGGCCAGCAACTGGCGATTTTCTGTTCGGCTGGACTCATAGGGGTAGCCATGGGGCGCGCCTTCCACCTCTCATCGCAGGACACGCTCCGAGCAGTCTGGATGGTGAGGAACTGTTCCTACAGCGAGTTCCTGTTCTCCAATGATCGCTTTACTCTGAGTACGTTTAATGCCTCTCCGCATCTGGAAGACGTCTCGCTGCTGACTTACAGATAGCATTCGTGGCACACGCAAGTGAGGGCGCAGTTCGGGGAACTTGACGAGCCTGATATGGCCGATCTTCGAGATCATCCAACCTCTGTACGAGCCGGGGAAGAACTCGAGCTGGCCAGGCTCGAACCGTTCTTGCGTAGCCATTTCTCCGATGCCACCGGCGCTGTTAGCGTCGCACAATTCCCCAGTGGCCATTCCAACTTGACTTATCTGGTGTGCTTGGGCGACCGCCAGATGGTGCTGCGCCGTCCTCCGTTCGGCAGTAAGGTCAAAACCGCGCATGATATGAGTCGGGAGTACCGCGTGCTCTCAAAACTGTACGCCGTTTACCCGCAAGCACCGCAGGCGCTCCTGTACAGTGAAGACCTGTCGGTGCTCGGTGCTCCCTTCTACCTGATGGAACGGGTTCAAGGAATCATCCTGCGCAGAGATCCTCCGGAAGCGCTGGGGACTAGCGCCGAGACGACCCGCCGGTTGAGCGAAGCGTTTGTCGACAATCTTGCCCGACTCCATGGCCTGGACTACACGGCAATAGGCTTGGCGGATCTGGGGAAGCCACGAGGCTACTTGGATCGTCAAGTCGAGGGCTGGATCGAGCGCTACCACGGTTCCCGGACTCACGATTTGCCGGAAGTGAAGAACATTTCTGTCTGGCTGAAGGAACGCAGACCTGGAGAGGCCTCCTACGCGTTGATTCACAATGATTACAAGTACGACAATGTCGTGCTTGATCCCACCGATATCACCAGGATTGTGGGCGTGCTCGATTGGGAGATGTGCACCATTGGTGATCCACTCACCGACCTCGGCACAGCCTTGGCTTACTGGGTCGACCCACAAGACCCCGAAGAACTGCAGCACATGCGCTGGGGGCCTACAATACTGCCTGGCACTTTGACGCGGGCAGAACTTGTCCGCCGCTACGCTCAGACCACTGGGCGGGACGTTAGCAACATGGTTTTCTACCGCGTTCTCGCTCTGTTCAAGGTGGCGGTTATTATCCAGCAGATTTATTACCGCTATCATCAGGGTCTGACCAAAGACGTCCGCTTCGCCACTCTGCCGGAGGTTATCCAGGTTGTCTTGCGTGCGGCCTTGCGGTCAGCCGAGAACGGTTCCCTTTGATCGATGGATGGATCGAAGGTCACCAGGGCTACCGGACTAAACGTAATAGCGGATCAACCACTCTGCGACGCAGCAGGGCTTTTCCGAATTCTCGCCCTCGATGACGACCGAAAACGTGGCTTCCACACCGTCGGCAATGTCCTTGAGCGCCTGCAAGGTGAAATGGGCCCGGATCCTGGAGTCTGCATGAACGGGAGACGGGAAGCGGACTCGATTCAGGCCATAGTTGACACTCATCCGCACGCCACTCCCGATCTGAATTGCCTGCTGCAAGAAGTGACTCAGCAGGGAAAGGGTCAAAAAGCCGTGCGCAATCGCGGTGCCATAGGGTGAATCCCGCAGTGCACGTTCGTGATCGACGTGAATCCACTGCCGGTCCTCCGTGGTTTCCGCAAACTGCCGAATTCGGTCCTGGGTGACAGAGAACCATTCCGTAGTTGCGATTTCGCGACCCACGAAGCGTATCAGGGAATGCGGTGATTCCACGACCAGTGGTGGCATGGGATTCTCCTCGAGGCCAGGCGGATCAGTGTGGTGGCGATGGCGCACGCAGCTTATTCCGCTTTCCGAGTTCCAGCTTGGCAATCGCTTCCGTGTGCACTTCATCCGGGCCGTCGGCCAATCGCAGTGTGCGAACATTGGCCCACGCGCTGGGGAGAAAAGTATCTTGCGAAACGCCGGCGCCCCCATGCGCTTGAATACTCCTGTCCAGAACTCGTAACGCCATATTGGGCGCAACGACTTTGATCATGGCGATCTCGGCCCGCGCTGCTTTGTTGCCGGCCGTGTCCATCATGTAAGCAGCCTGCAGAGTCAAAAGACGAGCCTGCTCGATCTCCATGCGCGAGGTAGCAATGTGGGCGCGCAGGGTTCCCTGTTCGGCCAGCGGTTTGCCGAAAGCCACGCGCGATTGCACGCGTTCGCACATGATTTCGAGAGCGCGCTCGGCCACCCCGATGCACCGCATGCAGTGATGAATGCGGCCAGGTCCCAGCCGTCCCTGCGCGATCTCGAAGCCCCGCCCTTCCCCCAACAGCATGTTCGAGACCGGCACCCGGACATTCTCAAAAACGACTTCGCCATGTCCGTGAGGCGCATGATCGTAGCCAAACACCGTCAGCAGCCGTTCGATCTTCACTCCCGGTGCGGACATGGGCGCCAATACCATCGACTGCTGTTGATAACGCGGGGCGGAAGGGTCCGTCTTGCCCATGAAGATCGCGAGCTGGCAGCGCGGGTCGCCCGCTCCCGAAGCCCACCACTTACGGCCGTTAAGGACATACTCGTTGCCCTCCCGAACAATTCTAGCCTCGATGTTGGTTGCATCCGACGAAGCCACCGCAGGTTCGGTCATGGCAAAACACGAGCGGATCTCACCGGCGAGCAGGGGTTTCAACCAGCGCTCCTTCTGCTCCGGCGTGCCATAACGCGCGAGCACCTCCATGTTCCCAGTGTCGGGCGCCGAGCAGTTGAATACTTCAGCAGCCATCATGCTGCGGCCCATGATCTCGCATAAGGGCGCGTATTCGAGATTGGTGAGTCCGGCGCCGTGCTCGTCATCGGGCAGAAACAGGTTCCACAGACCGGTCGCGCGAGCTTTCGCCTTGAGCTCTTCCATCACAACAGTCGGCAACCACCGGTTGCGCTCAATCTCATCCTGGAAGCGCTGCTCGTTGGGATAGATATGTTCGTCCATGAAGGCCCGCAGACGGCGTTGCAGGTCTTCGACTTTTTTACTGAATGCGAAATCCATGTGCGTTGCCTAGGTTCCGGTTGTTGGTCGTCAGAACGTCCGAGACGGGCTAGCGCCTTCCGCTAAGCCTGCAGCCCTGTGCCCTCAGGTCTATATACCACGTCCATGCGGCCTAGTTTGTCGACGACGGAAAAAATCTAAAAGTGTGCGGTAAGCGTGCAATCTTCGCCGAGCGCAGTTTGAATTGGCTCCCCTAAAGTGGATGGAAGCACTTGAGATAAATGGTGGCCCCGGGCAGAGTCGAACTGCCGACCTTCGGTTTAGGAAACCGCTGCTCTATCCATCTGAGCTACGGGGCCCCGTTCTCTAACCTGCTCTTTCACTTCAGTTTACATCAGTCACGTTCGACGGCTCGAATGCGCACATTGCACGTGCATTGCACACCGACTGCAAGCGGCCCTAGAAACCTAGTCCGACAACGGTTGTCCATACGAGCGTTTTGAGTGCCAACGCAGGATCGACCTAGGTTAAGAAATCTCACGATCTAGCGAGTTCACCCGATTTCACGGTGCTTGAACCTGCACGACACTCACTGAGCGATCCCCTGCTCAGGATTGACTTCATTTCTGCAGGTGCAAGTATATGCATCACTGTCGTCGTGTGTCCTCCATCGGACTTCCCCTCTTAATTCTGCTTCTTTTGATGGCGCTTCCCCAACCCAGCGCTTTTGCTGCCGCAGGTCCAACGATCAAGGTCGTCTCTCCTGTAGCAGGAAGCACCGGGGGCTATCCAACCTATTACGAGGCGTACTCTTACAGCACCACCTGTACGGCGGGGATTTCCGCGATGCGCGTTTATTCTTCTGTGGGAGTTCCCGCGCTCACGGTCGAAAGCAGCCATATCTCAGCCTTTGTCGGACTTCCCGCCGGCAGTGATGACACGACGATCGTCGCCTGGGACAACTGTGGCGGCTCGTCAGCTGTCAGCGTCCCGATAACGATCAATCCCAACCCAGGAATCGTCCTGTACTTGCCTTCCGGGTCGAGCGCTGGCGGTCCACTTCATATCGTGGCGGGGGCGCATACAACGGTATGCGCAAACGACATTAACTCCATGCGCATTTACACCGCGCCGGGCGTGGCCCCTTACTCGGTTTTTGGCAACCAACTGGACGCCTTCCTCACGCTGGCGCCAGGAACCTACAACATCGTCGTACAAGCCTGGGACAATTGCGGGAACGTCCTGAAATACAGTTTCCCGGAGACGGTGACCGAGCAGCCCGATAAGTTTCTATACAGCACCGGCGGCTCGACGACGGGCTACAACACCAACCTGATCGTGTTTCCTCTCGCCAATGGCAAGATCGGGAAGGCTTCCGGCTTATTAACCAACACCGGAACGACTTCCCCTTTGCAGCAGATTCTGGTGGATCCTTCCGGATATTTTCTCTATGCGACCGACGGGCATAAGATCTTCGCCTATGACATCGACCGGTACTCCGGCACGCTGCAACCGGCGCCCGGATCGCCGTATGCCATCGAGTCCTCGGCGACCCTGGACATTAGCCTGGCGCTCGATCCCAACGGCCATTTTCTTTACGTATCCGATCCGGTGAAGAAAACATTGAGCCGCTACACGATCTATCGCTCCGACGGATCGCTTACTACGTACACCGGTGATGCGGTGCCCGCTCCGGGCGGATACGTGGTCATGAATTACACCGGGTCGTACGTTTTCGAGACCTCGTACTACAGCGGCGCAACCAGCCAGGAGGCCACCGTCTTTTCGGTGGATCAGACGACCGGGCTCCTGACGCAGACCGAGTCCTACAACGTTCCCGACTCTGCGACCGCCTTGTTTCCTCCCACTATCGCCTGGAAGTACCTCTACCTCCCGCAGAGGACGGGCTGTTGCGGCGAACAGACGTTCGCGTACGAGATGGAGTCCAATGGAGGACTGACGGCAGTTCCCGGTTCGCCGTTCGCCGGCGCCAACGATTATGCGGTCATCGGCAACGCAGTCGCCGACTGGCTCACTCGCTATTACTGGTATCCGGGAACAAACCTGTCGAATGATCCGGTCATTCAGACCAGTGACATCGTCGGCGGCACGGGTGCCTTAGGCGAGAACATTCCGACTGCCACCGGCAACTCGGTCTACGAGTACCTAGCCGAGGATCACTCCGGCCAATACCTTTACTCGGCGGGCTTGGCCAATCAAGCCAGTTCATGTAACGGGACCACCTGTTCGGACGTGTTTGCCTCCTGGAGCTTAGGCTCCAATGGCGAACCGGTGGCGCTGTCCGGTCCGGTGGCCAGCGGGTTTGACAGCACCTCGGGCGCGATCACGATTGCTACCAGCCGTTGAATTCGTATGCGAGTTGTCCCACGTCTCGCAAAGTCGGCGAGACGTGGGACATCCGAGGTTGTGAGCTGTCAGTTTGCTACTGCGCGAATCCGTCGGCTTGGGTGACGGCTCCAATCGCCACTGTGTGGTCGATGTAGAGGCGGCCAGCGTCGAGCGCCTCGCGGTCGAGTTCCAGCAAGGCCGGGTTCTTCACCTTGGCTTCGAGGACCTTCATCGCGGTCGCGTCACCTGCATTTCATCGACCGCGAAGTTCTCCCAGCGCAATCCCCGTAGTTCTCCCTTGCGAAGGCCGGTAAACGCTGCCGTGGCGAGGCCCGCGGCTGCAGTCCACCTACAGCGTTGAGCGTAGAAATCAAAGCTTGATACCTGACGCGGCAACCTTGCCATTTCCGGGACCCTCCAACAGTTCCACCCACTCAGGTGAGTACTGTATTTCAGGAGTATCCCCGATGCCGTCCTCCAATCCTTCAGCTAAGCTGATGGCTGCTGCCTCAATTCTTTTCTTCTTGGCGTTCAGCTCACATGGCCAATGTCAATCGTCTGCCAAGCAGGCCGAGGCACTCGAGGCGCGGTTGCCCTTGCTCTTCGAGCAAAACGTCGGACAGACCAATGCTCAGGTGCGATATCTGGCTCACTCAGGACGATATCAAATCTATTTGACCCACAACGCAGCGGTGCTGAAGGTTGCTGGCGAGGCGCGCGACGCTGTGCTCAAGGCTACCCTGCGAAAGGCTAACGAGAATGCGACCGTCGTGGGAGTGGAGCAGCAAGCCGCAAAGACGAACTACTTACTGGGCGCTCGCAGCGCCTGGAAGACCGGCGTGCCGACCTTCGCCGCCGTGGAATATGAGGCAGTCTACCCGGGAATCGATCTGAAGTATTACAGCAAGCAGCGGCAACTCGAATATGACTTCGACGTCGCACCGCATGCCGATCCCTCGATGATCTCCTTCAATATGGAGGGCGCGAAGAAAATCAGAACGGATAAAGACGGGTCGCTCGTGCTGAAAACGGCAGCGGGAAAGGTGCGTTGGCTCAAGCCAGTAGCGTATCAGCAATCGGAAACCGGGCGTCAGGTAGTCAGCGCCGCATACCGCGTGCAGGGGAAGCGGATCAGCTTCGAGCTGGGCGCTTACGACAGCAGCAGATCTCTGGTCATCGACCCATCGCTGGTCTACGGCACTTTTCTCGATGGAAGCGGCTTTGAAAGATACAACAGTTTCGTGGTGGACTCCGCAGGGTACTCTTATATTGTGGGAGAGACGGGATCCTCCGACTTTCCTACCACTCCTGGCGCCTACCAGCAGTATCACACTCAGAATTACGCTGGCGAAGTCTTCGTCTCCAAGTTAAGCCAGGACGGCTCCTACCTTGTATGGTCGACCATTCTTGGTGGCACCGGCCCCAACAATGCATCCTTCCCGAACGGCCTCACGTTAGACGCCGACGACAATGTGTACATTGTCGGCTCAACCGGCGACTTTATAAACAATAGCGATGGAAGTCTAACTTTCTACGCTTCCACATTTCCTACAAGTTCAAACGCTTACAATCATGCAGAACTCGCCGCCTGGCGATTCTTTCTTGTGAAACTGAATAGCTCAGGCAGCGCTCTGGACTACTCGACTTTCCTGAGTAATCAACCCAACATCATCGCCTATGCGGTTGCCGTGGATTCCGCGAACAATGCGTATGTGACGGGAGAATACAACCACGCCAGCGGTTTTACAGCGCCATTCCCGGCTACACCCGGTGCGTACCAGTCGACCTATGGGGGAGACAATGACGCGTTCATTATGAAGTTCAATTCGACGGCGACAGCGCTGGATTACGCCACGCTAGTCGGCGGGGTGCATGACGATGTCGCCGATCAGATTCTGGTGAGTTCCGATGGCGACGCAACCATCGACGGTTACACCTATTCTCCGAATTATCCGATTACCGCGAACGGTAAACAGCAAACCGACGAAGGCGGTTTTATCACCACCCTGAATTCCGCCGGTACCGGCCTGGTCTACTCGACGGTGCTGAATCACGTTCTGAGCCCCAATGTAAAGCGCGATAACGCAGGTTATTACTACGTGGGAGGCACAGCAGGGACCAACCTGCCGACGACCGCAAACGCCTTCCAGAAGACTTTCCCAGCAACGGGCTCAGGCATTCACCTTGGCTTTCTCACTGAGATCGACCCTTCGGGCAACCTGGTTTATTCGTCATATTTGGCTGGTAATCCTCCGTTTCAAAATGAAGACACTCAGGTTCAGCTCGTCTCACCGAACAGCGTAGTGATCGCCGGCAATCGCAACACTGATCCCTACTTTCCGGTTACGGATCGGACGTATGAACAGGACAGTTGTTCCTTTCTGGCCAAATTCAACACGCAAGCTTCAGGCCGGGCTTCCCTGGTGTACTCAGGATGTACGCCCATTAATCAAACAGATAATCAGACGGTGGAACAGTTCCGAGGAATTGCATACTTCAATGCGTCGCAGCTATATCTCGATGGCAATAACAAGTTGTACGGCTTGAACACCTTCGGCCAAACCTCGCCGAACGCGTTCCAGAAGGCTCCGCCGCAACAGAGTTCGGGAGACGGCTACTATGTGTGGACGGGAAAGTACGACCTCACCCAGCCCGGTCCTGGCGGCGTGAACTTGAGCGCTCCTGTTCAGGAGAACCTGCCGTACTCTACGCCAGTGACGTTCCGGGCCACTGGGCGAAGTCCGCAATGCTCCTCTGGCGTGGCCGCGATGCGCGTCTATACCTCGCCAGGCGTGATCGCTTATACCACCATGGGCGCAACCCTCGACGCGAACATTTCGTTTGCGGCGCCGAATTCGAACACCCATGTCTTTAACCCTGTAATCGTCGTTTACGATAACTGCGGCAAGGGGTTCAGCATGACGGTCCCGATCATCGTTCAAGGGCCGCCTCAGCCCGGCGATCCGAACGTCGTATCTCCGACCAATGCCGGCGTTGTCACCTCACCGGTCCACTTCGTGGCGAGCGCCAGCGCACCGAACTGCAGTAAGGGCATCTCGGCGATACGCATTTACACTGCGCCGGGCGTCGGAGCTTATACCGTAAATGGTGCTTCGCTGGACAAATACTTGAACATGGCGACTGGAACTTACAATGTCGTCGTACAAGCATGGGATAATTGCGGCGGCGTCTACAAAACGCCCTTAACGATAACGGTAGAGTAGTTGTGATTTGCAAACATCAGAGCAGGGCTGGCTCGCGCGAGCCAGTCCGTGGGCTGCAGGGTTATAGAAGACGCCGACAGGCGATTCGTTTACCAGCCCCTCCCAGGCTGCTTTTCTGTATGTGTACAACATAGTTCCGGCAAATCCTACGTCTTGTGGCCTGCGTTGGGGAATCGGCTTGGGGGATGAAGACACCGACTACGGCGTGTTGCAGAGGTCTTGCATGTGCTCTGACAGCGACTCTCGAACGCTGAGGCTAGTTGCACACACGCTGTATTCGAATCAGGTTTTCGTCGATTCGGAAGGTGTTTTTAGAGTTCACGACTGGGCGATGTCGGGTGAAATTATCCGCAAACCACTACTCTCACAGGGGTCTACAGAGGCAGGTATCGCGCGAGAAGCGGGCAGACTGGAACTGGCTGATGGCTGGACGATCTGAACTCAAAAAAAACCGCAAGCCTCTGATCTGTTTCTTGAATCTATTCCTGCAAAGGCTCAGTTAGAGAAGACAAGGAGCACACATGAACATCGGCATAATTGGAGCAGGACATATCGGTGGAACCCTGACACGGCGGCTTACCGCATTGGGACACACGGTCTTCGTGGCTAATTCTCGAGGCCCGGAAACCCTCAGCGATTTGGCCGCACATACTGGCGCAAAGGCAGTCTCCGTCACCGAAGCGGCTGTCAGCGGAGCGGTGGTTATTGTCACGATTCCCATGAAAAATCTTTCCAACCTGCCCCGCGATCTATTTAAGCGAGCGGCCGATCGGGTATTCGTCGTCGATACCTGCAATTACTATCCGCAACAACGCGACGGCCGCATCGAGGCAATTGAAAGAGGGATGACAGAGAGCCGATGGGTTGAACAGCAACTGAACCATCCCGTTATCAAAGCATTCAACAACATCTACGCTCAACACCTGATGGACCTCGGTCGGCCCGCCGGTACACCGCAGCGCATCGCCTTGCCGTTTGCAGGGGATGACGAAGCCGCGAAAGCCGTCGTGCTGCGACTTGTGGACGAGTTGGGATTCGATGGCATCGATGCCGGTGGTCTGGATGAATCGTGGAGACAACAACCCGGCACTCCGGTCTACGCGACTGACTTTGACGCCGAGGGTGTCCGACGCGCGTTGTCCCAAGCTAGTAGAGAACGAAAACCTGAGTGGCGTGCCAAGGCGAGCACTCCTGGGGAGGTGGCGAAGCCCGCTTGATGCACTTGCTTGTTTCCTCCTGGAGCAGGTCGAGCAGAATAGTTGGCCGCGTCCTTTGCGGATAATTCCGAAACGGTGCGCAATGTGGAAACTTGGCCTCGGTCACCGGCTAGGACGGCCTCCTGATCTGTGAAACGTCCACGGGGCGGAACTTTCCGTTGCTAATCACGCCTCGGATAGGCGACGCCCCGGCAGGCGGAGTCCCTGTGGGGGCTGCATCGTGAATGAGCGGGGTACGCCCCTTGAGCTCTTTCGCGTACCAGGCTTTTGTTTCCGCCGGTCCGTGCAGAACTTTGGGATCTCTTTCCTCGGGGAAGAAAACGAAAATGTTTTCATCCAGGTCTTTACTGTGATCGAGGTATTCATCCTCGGCTCCATGCTGGACCATGGGTTTTCCGATGGCATGATTCACAAATCGTTGGACCTCATAAAATTTCGGCCCGCGGCGCGCGTCTTGCCCAAGCGATTCGGTCACTAACGACAAGATGCGAAACTCCTGCCCCGGCAGTACGATCGCCTTCAGGTCGTAGTCGCCGTGGATGCACTTCCCGGCCAGTTTTACGCAACCGTGGAACTGGGCATCTGCCTTCTCGACCGTATACCTACCCGGCAATGAACCAATCCATTCCTCCGCCTTCGCTAGCCTTTTCTCCGAGAATGCTTCAGCGTTTACGCGGGGATCAACCACCAAGCCCGCCAGAGCTCCCTTGTCAGCGGTTTTGGCTTTGCAATCGATTGGTTTGGGAAGAAAAAGCGGATCGGGGATGTACTTCAGCGACGCTTCGTTGGTTCCGCGCACCAGGATGTAAACGCCTATCTGTAAAGCCGCAGCCGCGAAGACCGCCTGGTCTTGAACGCGAATATCATTGCCCACTGGATTCTCCTTCGACTGAGAAGTGCCATCCTTGTGACCGTCAGTCTAATGTAATTGTCGTTCGCGCGGGCTGATTTATCAGCTCCGAAAGACTTCCAAACGACCGCGGCTGTCGCCGCAGCCACCGAGCATTCATTTCCGTCCTCCGCAACCCCGCGGTTCCTGAGCGAAGACGGCTGCGAATCTATCCCAGACCGTCCCGAAACAATCCCGACGTAGCCCTTGTCACTCGGAGACCGGAACGTCTTCAAAGGGCGCGAATTTCGGTACATTGAGACTGATGCGCTTCGACGTCAGCGGTGGGGCGGGATACTTCACCCACATCGTGTGCTGCTCGCCGGGCTGCAGCGTGCCCCACCACAAGTCCAGGATTCTCTTACCGTCGATGGTGAGATTGTTGTATTTCTTGTTCGTTGCGGGGTCGATGTAGTAAATATCGTCCCAGCTAAAATCATAACTACTAGCCTTCGTGCCTGTATTAACGAGACGCCATCTGGCTAACAGTGCGCCTCCGCTTACCCGCTTCAGCTCCAGCACGTCGCATCGCAGATTGGGGTCGTTTGCATACTGCGCGCTGGCGATTACTCCAGGTGCGGCTGCGGCCGCGGGCGCGGGTGCTGGATCAGCTGGGGCAGGTTGCGGCGTTGCTGCCATGGCAACGGATGGATCGGTTTGGGCGGGTGGGCTTTGGATCTCTGTCGCCGGCGGCGGCACCGGGCTGGGCACGCTCGCTTGCGGTGCGGCCGCGGTCGCGCTGGCCAGCAGGTCAATTTTGTCGCTGCTTCCCTCAATCGCGGCCTGCATCAGGCTGTAGGTCCACGTCCCAGCGGTCTTCTGGGCCGCGACATAAACCGTCCCCTTCCCCTTCGGCCCGGAGATCGGAACGGAAAGATCGGCATCCCCCGAACCGGGCGAAACATTGATCGAACCACCCACGAGCCAGCCTTCGTTAATTGGAGCCCCAAGGCGTTGCATCACGAGCGGGTTCGATTGCGCTCTGGCAACCGCCTCTTTGGCGACGTCCGAAGCTCGCATGGCTCCCATGAGCAAGGTAAAAATGCCCACCACGAAAACGACCCCGCACACGAATGCTGCGGCCAGTAGCTTCTTCCAGTGTCTTCCCAACCAACTCCTGTGTTGGTTTGGCATCAGTGCCGGAGTGGTCTCGGGGACTTGCGGTATGCGGCTTGGCTGTGTGGACATAGGTTCCTCCTCAGATCATCTAGTCGGCAGATTTTATCTCTCGGGGGGGCCCTTTACTTGCTACTTCGCAGCCTTTTGGGGGGCTGTACATTACATATCGCGTAATAATAGAAGGAAATGGCTCGCGCAGATACAATTATTTTTTGCGGTCGCGGCTGGCTGATCTGGCAGCCCGCGGTTGTTAGCGATTACCGACTGTCAGCGCCCCTTTACGGCCTCGTCTAGAGCCAGGTTCAGTTCCAGGACGTTCACCCTTGGTTCGCCCAAGAGACCGAACGCTCTCTGATAAGTATGCTTCTGGACAAGGTCGCGAATCGCGGATTCGGGCACAGCTCGCTCCCGAGCGATGCGTAGGACCTGAAAGTCCGCAGCGGCAGGGGAAATGTCGGGATCCAGCCCCGACGCGGAGGTGGTGATGAGATCCACCGGAATGAGTTGAGCGGGATTCTCTTGATGCAGGCTGCTGGCGTCAGAGCGAACGCGGTCAATCAATTTCTGGTTGGTGGGAGCGTAGTTCGTGCCTCCGGAGTTGGCGGCGTCGTATCCGTTGCCGGCCGCAGAGGGGCGCGAGTGGAAATACTTCGCAGAAGTGAACGGCTGGCCAATGATGCGCGAACCGATGGCCTCACCGTTGCGATAACGGATCTGGCCATTCGCCTTGTCTTTGAAGAGAACTTGCGCCAGCGCGGTGATCAGCAGCGGATAGAGCACTCCCAGCAGAATCGTGGTGGCGATGGTCATCAGGAACGCGGTGATCAGATGCTTTTTCATTAGAATCCTCAGGCCAGATGGGCGGCCGTGATGAGCATGTCGATGATCTTGATGCCCACGAAGGGCGCGATCAATCCTCCCACTCCGTAGATAAAGAGATTACGGCGCAGCAAGGCTTCGGCATTCATGGCGCGGTATTTCACGCCCCGCAGCGCCAACGGGATTAGGGCGATGATGATCAGCGCGTTGAAAATTACCGCCGACAGCACCGCCGACTGCGGCGTCTTGAGATGCATGATGTTCAGCGCGTTGAGCACCGGAAAAGTAACGGCAAACATGGCGGGGATGATTGCGAAATACTTGGCCACGTCGTTCGCGATCGAAAAGGTGGTGAGGGCGCCCCTCGTCATCAGCAACTGCTTTCCGATTTCGACGACCTCGATGAGCTTGGTGGGATTGGAGTCGAGATCGACCATGTTCCCGGCTTCTTTCGCGGCTTGCGTGCCGGTGTTCATGGCGACGCCTACGTCGGCCTGCGCCAGCGCGGGCGCATCGTTGGTGCCGTCGCCGGTCATGGCAACGAGTTTGCCGCCCGCCTGCTCGCTGCGGATGAGCTTCAGTTTGTCCTCGGGCGTAGCTTGCGCCAGAAAGTCGTCGACGCCCGCCTCGCGTGCAATGGCAGCCGCGGTGAGCGGATTGTCGCCGGTGATCATCACGGTGCGAATGCCCATGGAGCGCAGTTGCGCGAAGCGATCGCGGATTCCTCCCTTGACCACGTCTTTGAGGTGAATCACGCCCATCGCTCGGCGATTCTCAGTGACCACCAAAGGCGTACCCCCGGAAGACGCGATCCGCTCGACAGCGGCACGAACATCCTGAGGCATGGCGGAATTGTTTTGCTCGAGGTAGCGCGCAATAGCCTCAGAAGCGCCTTTACGGATCTCTCGACCATCGAGATTGACTCCTGACATGCGAGTCTGTGCGGTAAATGCGATGAATTCCGCCTCGTGGGCCGCGAAATCGCGGCCGCGAAGTCCGTATCGTTCCTTGGCCAGCACGACAATCGAGCGGCCTTCCGGAGTTTCGTCCGCCAAAGAGGAAAGCTGCGCCGCATCGGCCATAACGGCCTCGGTCACTCCCGTGGCGGGCAGAAACTCGGTGGCCTGGCGGTTGCCGAAAGTAATCGTGCCGGTCTTGTCGAGCAGCAGCGTGTTCACGTCCCCCGCCGCCTCTACAGCGCGTCCCGACATCGCGAGTACGTTGTGCTGCACCAGGCGGTCCATGCCAGCAATGCCGATCGCCGACAGCAATCCGCCAATGGTCGTGGGAATGAGGCAGACCAGCAGCGAGACCAGCACGAAAACGGTCTGTGGCGATCCTGAATAGATCGCAAACGGCTGCAGCGTGACCACCGCCAGCAAAAAGATGATGGTCAGTCCGGCGAGTAATATATTCAGAGCAATTTCGTTGGGCGTCTTCTGGCGTGCGGCCCCTTCCACCAGCGCGATCATACGATCGAGAAAAGTCTCGCCGGGGTTCGAGGTAATCTTGACCTTGATGTAATCGCTCAGCACCCGTGTGCCCCCCGTCACCGCCGAGCGGTCGCCCCCAGCTTCGCGAATCACAGGCGCGGACTCGCCGGTGATAGCAGATTCGTCGACCGATGCCACGCCCTCGACGATCTCTCCGTCCCCGGGAATGAGTTCCCCCGCAGAGACGGAAACCAGATCGCCGGCCCGCAGCTTCGCGCTCGGAATTTCTTCGATCTTGCCGTCGGAGGTAATGCGCCGCGCGACGGTTTCCGACCGCGCTCGACGCAGCGTTTCCGCCTGCGCTTTTCCGCGGCCTTCCGCCATGGCTTCGGCGAAGTTGGCAAATAGAACCGTGAACCATAGCCACAAGGTGATCTGGAGATTGAAGCCAAACGCCTGGTGAGGATGGAGAATCAAAAGGACACTGGTGATCACGCTGCCGATTTCGACCACGAACATGACAGGATTCCCCATCATATTGCGCGGGTTCAGCTTAAGCAGCGAACTCCAGGCGGCGCCGCGAACGAGATTCAAATCCCAAACTGATTTGTGATGGCTTGCCATAGGTTCCTAGAAAGTCTTTCCAACCTGCATGAGAAGGTGCTCGAGAATCGGCCCCAGGCTCAGAGCCGGGAAGAACGTGAGCGCGCCCAGAATCAGGATGACGCTGATGAGCAGCAGTGAGAACAGCGGCGTCGTGACCGGAAATGTGCCGAGCGATGGGGGAACGTATTTCTTTTGCGCGAGATTGCCGGCGATGGCCAACATCGGAATGATCATGAAAAAGCGTCCCACCAGCGTGGTGATGCCCGTAGCCGTGTCGTACCAGAGCGTGTTGACCGTCAGTCCTCCGAAAGCCGATCCGTTATTTCCGGCGGACGACGTAAAGGCGTAGAGAATCTGGCTGAGGCCGTGAGGGCCGGGGTTGGAAATGCCTGCCGTCCCGAAGCCCTTGACCACCGAGATTCCGGTCAGCGTAAGAATGATCAGCGGGAAAACCAGCGAGACCAGCATTGCCATCTTGACGTCGTAGGCTTCGATCTTCTTGCCCAAATATTCCGGGGTTCGACCGACCATGAGACCCGCGATGAACACGGCAAGTACGATGTAGACCAGAATGCCGTACATTCCCGATCCAACCCCTCCAAAGATGACTTCGCTCAGCATGATGTTTACCAGCGGCACCATGCCGCCCAGCGGGGTGAAGGAATCATGCCAGCCATTGATGGCGCCGCAACTGGCGTCGGTCGTCACTGTGGCAAACAGTGCGGAATTGGCGATGCCGAAGCGCACTTCCTTGCCCTCCATATTGCCGCCCGGCTGCAGGTTCGAGGCGTGCTGCGCGATGGTCGATGGATACAGCGGATTGCCTTGTGCCTCGGCCCAGTAGGCGACAGTCACGCCCGCGAGAAACAGGATTGCCATCGCCGACCAGACCGCCCATCCGTGAGCGGGAGAACCGGTCATACGGCCGAGTGTGTAGGTAAGACCGGCACCGATGGCGAAGATGGCAAACATTTCGACCAGATTCGTCAGCGGCGTGGGATTCTCAAACGGATGCGCGCTATTTGCGTTAAAGAATCCGCCACCGTTCGTGCCCCATTCCTTGATGATCTCCTGCGAAGCCACCGGACCCTGCGCGATGGTCTGCGTGGTGACAGTGTCCATGACAGGTTTGCCGCTCGCATCCACGACGAGTCTGCCGTCAGCACCCACGCGTTGGACCTGTTGGGGCTCGACTAGTTTCACGGTGTCGTAAGGCTTCAGGTTCTGCACCACTCCTTGCGAAACCAGCAACAGAGCTCCCACCACACAAAATGGCAGCAACACCCACAGGCAGCAGCGCACGAAGTCGACCCAGAAATTCCCCAAGGTATTCATCTGCCGGCGGGCAATCCCACGAATGAAGGCGATTGCCAGCACGATGCCGGTCGCCGCTGAGGCAAAGTTGTGAAACGCGAGGCCGGCCATTTGGGTGAAGTAGCTCATGGTCGTCTCGCCGGAATAGGCCTGCCAGTTGGTGTTGGTGGTGAACGACGCTGCCGTATTGAAAGCCAGGTGTTCGGGAGCCACCGCCCCGAGGTGCTGTGGATTGAAAGGCAGCACAGCCTGTAATCGCTGGATCAGATAGAGGACGAGCATCGAAACCGCGCTAAACACCAGCATGGTGGTCGCATACTCGGTCCAGCGCATCTCGTGCGATTCATCAACGCGGGTAATGCGATACAGGAGGCGCTCGATGGGACGCAGCACAGGATCGAGAAATGTACGTTCGCGGGCAAACACACGCGTGATGAAGACGCCGAGCGGCTTTGTGACAGCGAAGATCAGCGCCAGAAATATGAAAATCTGCAGCCAGCCATTGATCGTCATTTCAGAACTTCTCCGGACGCAACAGAGCGTAGAACAAGTAGACGGTCACCAGCGCGCTGATGATAAGCATGATGAGAGACTGTACGTCCATGACATCCTCCTACTTCATGCGTTCGCAGAAACGCACGTACGCAACGGACACGGCGAAAAATACGATTGTGACAGCGACCCACAAAACGTCCTGCATGCCTGATCTCCTCAGCTAATTTCGTGATGCGGCGCTAATCAGAGAGCCATCCGCTCGCCAGTTCTTGCAGAAACGTTTCGTGTCTGCGTACTCATTTCTATGAGTTCTCCTCGCTGCCTGGATGGTTTGAATTTCACCAAATAAATTACGGTGCTGGAAGGCATACTCTTTGCCTCCTTCACGAGAGCCGCCAGGAAACGCAGTTGAAACGTCACCGCGCCGATACACAGGATTGAAAGTGCCACTCTCATAACGCCGCCGGCACACCTGTCACTGGCAGGCTTCTCAACACCATTGGACAACTCCTCGCGTAAAACCGGGATCAAGAGTTCATAAAGAATTCGTAAGGGAAGCGGTGCGCGTTATTCCGGAGACTCCAACCCCTACGCTAACGATCGTTCAGCAGCCCCATTCCGCTTCGCCCGGCTTGGCGAAATACCTCCGGTTCGGTGTGGTTTCCGCGGCTGTCGTTGTCAATTCCAAGAGCGCCAAGCGGGCCGCGGCCACCATCAGTTTCCGCTCGTTTTGGGGAGCGCGGTCCCAGGAGCAGGATTCTTCGTCGCTCTCGTGACCGTTACTGCCATGAGCCAGAGCTTCCCGGTAGTGGTGGAAAACCTTCGCCAGTTGTTCTGCAGAGACATCCTGAATCGTCGACATAAGTTGCTAGCCTTTCTGTGGTTCGGTGGACTGCCCGACTGCCAGACTGGGCTTCGGATGACCGTTGGTTGCGCCTTCTCTCTTGCGCAGTCTGATCAAGAATCCCAGGAGCAGTAGAAGCATGTTGTTTCACGCGGGCAGGACTGCTTTCGTCCCTTCCGCCCTCGACAGATTTGATGACGAAAGGCGTAAAGATTGAATAAAAGCTTCGTAGAATGTTCGTAAGAAGGCTGGAGTTGTTAGCGGGTGCTGTGACGAATGTTTTATTCCCCGGGCTCGAACCGGTATCCAACCCAAGGCTCGGTGACAATGTAGCGGGGCGAGGAGGCGTCCGGTTCCAACTTCTTGCGTAACTGGCCCACGAAAACCCGGAGATATTCCACTTGCTCGGTACTTTGTCCACCCCAGATTGCGCCTAGCAAAGTGCGGTGGTTGACGACCTTACCGGCACGGCGGGCCAGGAACACCAGCAGGTCGAATTCTTTCGGAGTGAGCCGCACCTCACCGCGGCGGACCGTGACTTTGTGGGCCGCGGTGTCGATGCGAAAATCGCCAATCTCGATCACTTCTTCAGCCGGATCGCTCTCCGTGGGCACACGGCGAAGATTGGCTCGTACCCGCGCCAGCAGTTCATTCATGCCGAACGGCTTGGTGACGTAGTCATCGGCGCCGGCGTCGAGGGCTTCCACCTTCTGTTGCTCCTTGTCGCGAACCGAGAGAACGACGATGGGAACCTGGGAAACAGCGCGAACCGTGCGGCAAAGCTGGATGCCGTCGATCGATGGCATCGACAGGTCCGTAATAATCAGGTTGGGCGACCAGTCTTTCATAATCTCCAGCGCCATTTCGCCGCTATTGGCGATGCGGATGTCATACCCTTGCGCCGAAAGACTGGTGCGCAGCACGCGCGTGATCTGCGGTTCGTCATCCACCACCAGAATGTGAGGGCGGTCTACCATCAGCGAGCCTCCTGCGTAACAATGTGCACATCCACGGAAGGCGAGTCGCGGAGAAATCGTTGGATGGCCGATAAATATAGATATCGCTGCCATCCGGTGCGTGCGGATCGGCCGAAAATCACCTGCGTGATGTGATGCTCGCGCACTAGTTGGGCAACCCCATCGGCGATGCTTCTACCGGATCCGCGCACGACCCGTGCGCCCAGGTTCTCCGCGAATCGGACATTCTCCGCTAGCGTCTTCTGATCCTCGGGACGCGTATCGCGACCGACGTCGACATAGAAAACGTAAAACTCACCGCCCATGGCCTGGGCCATGCGCGAACCACGGGCGATCAGATACTGCGCCGCGGGATTCGAACTGACGCAGACGCCAATGCGCTCGCGTACGGTGTGCGCCGGCTGCGTCCCGTCCTTGTCCAGAAAAGCATCGAGACTGCGGTCGACGACTCCCGTGACCTGCCGCAGCGCCAGTTCGCGCAACGCGATCAGATTGCCGGGCCGAAAGAAATGCGAGAGAGCGCGTTGAGCGCGGTCTACGGGATAAATGTCGCCGCGCTGCATACGTTTTTGCAGGGCCTGGGGAGTTAGATCGGCGAGAACAATTTCGTCCACCCGCTGCATCACCCAGTCCGGGACCGTTTCTCGAATCTGCACGCCCGTGATTTGCTGCACGGTGGGACCGACGCTCTCCACGTGCTGCACGTTCATGGTGGAGAGAACGTCGATCTTGGCCTCCAACAGTTCCAAGACGTCCTCGAACCGCTTGGCGTGCTTGCTGCCCTCGATGTTGGTGTGGGCCAACTCGTCGACCACCACGACCGCCGGTTTGCGGGCAAGGATGGCGTCCACGTCCATCTCTTCAAAGGTGGTGCCTTTGTACTCGAGTTGGCGAGGCGGGATGCGATCGAGCTTTGCGGCGAGTTCCGCAGTGGCCTTTCGACCATGACTTTCCACCACCCCAACCGCGACATCTTCCCCACGGCTGGCGCGGCGGATGGCTTCGCTCAGCATGCTGTAGGTCTTGCCGACTCCGGGGGCGTAGCCGAGAAACAGCTTGAAAATTCCTCGCGGCTTTTCCGTAGAAACTTCGTTCAGCCACTCCTCGGGCGTCTTGGTCATCGCAGCTATTCTCTTTCGCGGCGTCGGAATTGTCACGTCCATCGTACAATGCGGGAGTGAAAACCGGGGTTCGGAAGAAAGTTCGGACGCAGGCGGTACGCTATGCCCTTGTGGTCGCGGCAATCGGCGCGATCACTGCCGTAGATTTCAAGCTGCACGTCAATCATACAACCGTCGCGTTGATGTTTCTGGTGACGGTGCTGCTGACCTCGGCCTACTGGGGTTTGCGCTACGCGGTGGTGATGGCGGTGGGCGCCACTGCAGCCTTCAATTTTTTCTTCCTGCCTCCGGTCGGAACGTTCACCATCGCCGATCCCCAGAACTGGGTGGCATTGTTCGCCTTCCTGGTGACGGCGCTCGTGGCCAGCAACCTGGCGGAGCGCGCACGCCGCGAGGCGGAGGGGGCGAAACAACGCCGCCGCGAAGTGGAGCGGCTTTTCAGTCTGAGCCAGCGGTTGCTGGCTTCAGAGAACGTTCTCGAACTGCTGAATGCGTTGCCGAAGTATGTGCAAGAGACATTCTCGGTGGGCAGCGTGGTCGTCATGGCGGCGGACCATCCTACCGTCTATCGCTCATCGCTCGACGCCGCGTTCGAAGAAAGCGTCCTGCGCTCCACACTCTTGCGCGGGGAGCCGATCACGCAAGCAGGCGTCTCGTACGTGCCTCTGCGCCTTGGAATGCGCACGGTAGGAGCCCTGGGCGTCACTGGAGATGAGCTTTCGAGAGAAACTCTCGATGCCCTGGGAAGCCTGGCGGGCCTGGCGATCGAGCGCGCCCGCGCTCTCGAAGCCCTCAGCAAGAACCGCGCGGAGCAGGAACATGAGCGGCTGCGAACGGCGTTGCTCGATTCGGTGACCCATGAGTTCCGTACTCCCCTGACTTCCATCAAGGCGAGCGTTACCACTTTGTTGTCGGGCGCCAGTCTCGACGACCAGGGAAGACGCGAATTGCTGACCGTCATCGACGAAGAGACCGACCGCCTGAACCGGCTGGTGGGCGAAGCCTCGGAGATGGCGCAACTCGATTCAGGAATGTTCAAACTCGATTTGCAGCCGCATGCGATCTTGGAAGCGCTCGAACCGGCTCTGCAGGATGCTAAGTCGTCGCTCGAGAATCATCCAGTAGAGGTGGTGGCTCCTGCGACCCTACCCCGAGTGCACATGGACGTACAGCGCATCCGCGAAGTGTTGATGCATCTGCTGGAGAATGCCGGCAAGTATTCCGACTCCGGAGTCCCGATCAAAGTGACCAGCGAGGTAAAGGGCGACCGCCTCACGACCAGTGTTGCCGACCGCGGCCCCGGCATCGATTCGTTCGAGCAGTCGCTGATCTTCGAAAAGTTCTATCGCGGCCAACACCAGCGCTACACCGCGCCCGGCACGGGCATGGGCCTGGCGATCGCGAAAGTGATCGTGGAGGCCCACGGCGGGACGATCGGTGTGGTCAGCCAGTTGGGCAGCGGCTCGGTATTCTCGTTCAGCCTGCCGCTGGACAAGGCCCGCTGACCGTTGATGAGACCCGTTCCATTCACGGCTTCTTAATGTAGAAAGCAGCTTCCTCCGGCCGCACCACTCGCGGGATCCACAGCGGCCGCCGCAGCCCGCACGGTCCCGGAGCGGGACGCGTCAAAGCCTTCCACCTCTGATAGACCGCAAACGAAAGATTCGTGTCCACAAAAATGTCGCCATACCGGTCGTCCGGCCCAGCTTTTTCCACGCGCACCATCTGATGCCAGCAGTGCATGCCGCTGATGGGATCAGGATGGACGGGAAACGTGATGTCCTGATGCACGCCCGCATCGCTCCACCACACCCGCTTGGTCTCCGGATCGGCGCTCTCGTAGGGAGAAACGCTCTCAATCTGCCGCATCTTCCACTGCCCTTTGCCGACTTCTTTCAGGTCGACCCACGCGCTCGACATGCGTTCCACCTGATCCTCTTTATTAATGCGCCAACGCCCGAGATGGTGAGAGCACGCGACGACGCCCGGCGTCAGCCCTTCCGTAATCCAGGCGTGCAGCACGAAGTAGCCAATCTCAGTGTGAACTTTCATCAGATCGCCGGTGCGCACGCCCCCAAGTTTCCCGGCATCCACCGGATTCACCCACAGCGGATTCTTGTGCGAAATTTCGTACAGGAACTTGGCATTGCCCGAGCGCGTGTGAATGAGATTCGGCAGCCGAAAAATCGGCAGCAGCGTGTAAACCTCGCCGTGCGCCTCTTTCGGCCACTCCACAACCGGCATGTACTTCGCATCGAAGTCCTCCGCCGATTGTCCCAGAGAAGCCGCCTGCGCCGAGCGGTGAATGTGGCTGCGGTAATATTCGGGCAACGGGAACTCCGGCCACTTCCAATCGGCCATGGTTTTCGAGAAAAGCTCCAGCTTGCGCGAGGGAGTTCTGTAGCCGACGACCGCCTTGTCTTCGACCATCACGCCTACAGCCTTCCCTTCCTTGGTGACCACTCCGTTCGCCTCGACTTTCGAGCCTGCGAGATCGGCAGCCGCCACGGGCTTCTCATTCTGCTTGTAAACGTCCCGCGTCACTTCAAACGCACCGTACTTGCGCATGTACTGCAACGGCGTCAATCCCTCTTTCTTGGCCGTCTCCGGCAAGCCCGGAACTGAGTTGTCGAAAATCCAGCTGTAGTATTCGTCCACGGTAAGCTTCTGTCCGGGCCGGTAGGGCGATTCGAAGTATTGCCGAATGCCCATCGATCCATCCGGATCAATCGCCCACGAGAGATTGATCCAGAATTCGTCCTCTTCCCAGACTTCGCCCGGATTCGCCTGGTAGGTGTACTCGAATTTCTCACCGTTTCTTTCGCGCAGCACACGATTCACCGGCTGGCGGAAACCGATCCATTTTCCAGCGTAGGATTCCTGGCTCATCAGATCGTGGCGCTCGGAACTGAATCCCATGGGCAAAACGTAGTCGGCGAACCACGCGGTCTCGCTCCAGGTCGGCGTCAAGGCCGCGTGCAGACCGATTTTCTCCTCGTCGCGCAGCATCTCAATCCACGAGAAACCGTCAGGATACGTCCACACCGGATTGAAAACGCGCGTGAAGTAGGCCTCGATGCGGCCGCGCCCTTCCTTCAGAAAGTGCGGCAACAGGAACGACATTTCGTGCATGGACAGGGGCCACTCCTGCGGATACAGCAATTCATTCCAACGCTTCTGCGGTGGCGGAACTTTGAACGTCTTCGGCACGAACTTATTCCACGCGTTCAGATTGTGTCCGCCTTCGGTTCCCACCGACCCGGTCAGCACGTGCAGCAGCATCAGTGCCCGCGCCGGCTGCCATCCTCCTAAATTCCCGGAGGCGCTTCCGCGCCACAGGTGCGACGCAAAGCGACTTCCTGCGGTCGCGATCTCGCGTGCCGTCTTGACGATCACTTCCGCCTTGACTCCGCTCTCTTTCTCGGCAAACTGCGGCGTGAACTGCGAGTAGTGTTTCTTCAAGGCTTCGATGAGCGCTTCGAAGCTCTGGCCTTTGGCTCGGAAGCCTTCGACTTCCAGTTCTTCCCAGTTGGTCCACTTCCTTACGAAGTTGGCGTCGAAGCGATTTTCCTCAAGAATTACTTTCGCCATTGCGAGCAAGACGGCTGCTTCCGTGCCGGGATACGTCGGCATCCAGTAGTCGGCCATGCTCGCCGTATTCGACAGCCGTGGGTCCATCACCGCCAGCTTCGCGCCCGCCATTTTTCCGTCGATGATGCGCTGGGCATGAGGATTAAAATAATGCCCCGACTCCAAATGCGCCGAAAGCAAAAGAATGAAGCGAGCGTTGGCGTGGTCAGGCGACGGCCGGTCGGCGTAGTGCCACAGCATATAACCGAGACGCGCGGACGACGAGCAAACATTGGTGTGCGAGTTGTGCCCATCGATCCCCCACGCCTGCAGCGTCCGCTCCATGATGAAGTCGTGCCCCGGACGCCCGACGTGGTACATCACTTCTTCGCCGCGCCCTTCCTGAAACGCCTTGCGAATCCGCGTGCCGAAGGTCTCCAGCACTTCTTCCCACGACGTGCGCGTCCACTTCCCTGCTCCGCGCGCCCCGCTGCGCTTCATCGGATAAAGCACGCGATCCGGATCGTGAATCTGATTGATGGTCGCCGGGCCCTTGGCACAAAGGCGCCCGCGGCTCGCGGGATGCATCGGATTACCCTCGAACTTAGCGACCTGGCCCGTTTCTTTATCGACGTAGGCCAGCAGCCCGCATGCAGATTCGCAATTGAAGCAGATCGTGGGAACGAGTTGATAGTGCTTCTCGAGGCGGCGTGGCCAGGCTTCGGGATCGAGTTCAACCCAGTCATCCCACTTCTCCACCGGAGGACAATAAGCGAGATGGCTGCCGTCCCGTTTGAAATCATGACTCATTCTGAATCTCCAAATCCCAGCAAGCAAATGTGGGGACAGCCGCCCCTTCGACAAGCTCAGGGCAGGCTCTCGGCTGTCCGGCCGAGCGAAGCTCGGCTTCCTGAGTACGCCGGCCCTAACTGTTGGGCACGCTCTGCCCAGCCATGACGAAACACCATTCAAAGATCAACAACCCCACCAGCGCCAGCGCTCCCGCGAACGCGGTGTTATAAAAATAAAAAGGCATCAGCCACAAAAGGCACAGCGGCAGGATTCCACCGAGCACAATCGAGCCACCCCAGAACCAGCTCTTGAAAGGTCCGTGCGTAATCAATCGCGCCGCATAAGCGGAGTTGTCGGTTGCGTGCGGCATCATGAATTCAGCCGCGACTATCAGCAGATGCAAGATCAGGCTGAATCCGAGGGCCACTTTCGCGACCGCCAGAAGCTGCTGCGAACCCCCGAACGCGGAGGGCAAAAACGCCAGGACAGCAGCCCCGCACATCAGCGCCTGCACAATCAGATGCACCGGCAGTAGCGGAGTCTGCCACAGATCGCGTCCCTCACACTGTCCAAAAAGAAATGCGGTGTACATTGCCGCGAAGAACCCTATCAGTACCGTGGGCCACAGCAATGCGGATGCGACCGCGGAAAGGCCGAGCACTGACGCCAGCCAGAACAGGCCGCTCAGCCCGCTATACGCGATCAGGATGAAAGCTCCCCGTGCCAACCACGATTTGCTCTGTGGCGTGAATACGACGCGTAGGAAGCGTGCCTTGTGTTCAAGATCCCAAACCAGAAGCACCGTCGTCAGCGCGGTGAAGAGGAGAGCGACGCTCGATAGCGCCACGTCCCGCAAACGATCCGCCCCCAAACGTCCGAGCAGCATGGCGATCGCCGGGATGGCTAGCGCTCCCGAACCGATCGACTTCGTCCAGCAGTAGGCCGGCACTTGCCAGCCCCACGGACGCGCGTGAGAAACGTCATACGCGGCCAGAGCATCTTTTTGCAGCAGCGGACTGTCCGGCGGATAGAGCGCTCCGCCGCCGTACACGCTCTCGTTGCGCTGCGACCACATGTAAATCGACTCATGGCGCGCCGCCGTGGGCACGATCGCGCTCTCATCTCCGTCGATGTAATAGAGCTTGGGCCTCGTGCCCTGCTCGGGCTTGCGCACCCGCACCGGTTCGCGCGCCAGCAGTTGCGCGATCTCTTCATCGCACGCGTCAAGATCTCCAGCGATAATGGCGTGCTCGGGGCACACCACCACGCAGGAAGGTTCCAGGCCAACTTCCGTGCGATGCGCGCAGAAGTGACACTTTGCAGCCGTACCTTCGTCCGGATCGATGTAAATGGAATCGTAGGGGCAGGCCTGCATGCACGCTTTGCACCCGATGCAACGCTCAGAACTGAAATCGACAATGCCGTCCTTGCGCTGGTACATCGCCGTCACGGGACAGATGGTCACGCAAGGCGGCTTCTCGCAGTGATTGCAGCGGGTCACCTGAAAGACGCGCCGGGTGTTGGGAAATGTTCCCTTCTCCACGTACTTCACCCAGGTGCGATTCACCGCGAGCGGAACGTGGTTCTCCGTCTTGCAGGCCACCGTGCAGGCATGACAGCCGATGCACTTGCGGTTGTCGATGATGAATCCGTATCGCATCCGGAACTTCTTAGGGCCCGCAACCGAACTCCCGCGCGGCTTGGGTATTGTAGCTGACTATGAGGCTGGGATTAGTGACCGGCTTGAGGCTCCGGACCGCGCAGTTTGGAACTTGAGGAATGAAGCAATATTGCCGGCTTGTCCTGCTCGCTAGGCTACAATTCAGGTGCATTTCCGGAGCATCCAGGTGAACACAACTCTATGACTGCTGAAATCGCGACCGGCACTGCCTCCGTACTCGACGACAAAAAGATTTTTTATAACCGCTTTCTTCTAATCGTAGCTGGCCTGGGCGGACTGCTCTATGGCGTGGATGTCGGCATCATTGCCGGTGCGCTGCCCTATCTGCAGGCGACTTTCGGCCTGAGCTCCGGCCATCTACTGACTGCCGGCCAAAGTTCCCTCGTAGTTGCCGCTGTGCTGCTAGGCAGCGTGATTTCCACGCTGTTTGCAGGACTTCTCGCGGACTGGATGGGCCGCAAGTGGCTGATGGCGCTGAGCGGGATCATGTTCGTTATTAGCATTCCAATGATTGCCCTGGCGCACGGTTATGATCCGCTGGTATTCGGCCGCCTGTTGCAAGGCGTCAGCGCGGGTTTAATCGGCGTCGTCGTTCCCCTCTATCTGGCTGAATGTCTGACCGCATCAAGCCGAGGCAAAGGCACCGGAATCTTCCAGTGGCTGTTGACGTTGGGCATTGTTACTGCGGCGCTCGTAGGCGCTTACTTCAGTTTCCGCGTAGATCAGGTGGCCAAACTCGGCGACGCGGCCAGACTACTCGCGTTTAAGGATACGGCATGGCGCGGCATTTTCTGGGTCTCGTTGCCGCCGGGCATTTTGTTTGTCATCGGGAGCTTCATGGTGGCGGAGTCGCCCCGTTGGCTCCTGCGTCGCGGCAAGAAAGACGCTGCTTACACCGCTCTTCTTCGCTCGCGCACAACCGCGCAGGCCGATCTCGAACTCAAGGAAATGCAAGACGTCACCGCTGCGGAACAGGGGAAAAGTTCCGGCGGGACAAAGGCCACCGAGTCGCTCCTGCGCCGCAAGTATGTAATCCCATTCGTGCTGGCTTGCATCATCCTCGCCTGCAATCAGGCCACCGGCATTAACTCGATCATCGCTTACAACACCAACATTCTTCTGCAGAGTGGCCTCTCCGACGTCGCCGCTCACTGGGGTTATGTCGTATTCACCATCATCAACTTCGCGGTCACCTTCGGGGGCGTCGTTCTGGTGGACCGTAAAGGACGTAAATTCCTCTTGGGAATAGGCACGGCCGGAATTATCGTGTCGCTGATTTGCACCGGAATACTTTTCCTTGGGACGGAGAGCCAGCGCGTAGATTCCAGGAACACAGTTCAGTCCATGGTCACTCCCGACCAGAAACTCACATTCCTCTACAACGAAGGGTTAGCTGCCAGGCTTCTGCATGGAGCGGGGAGCGCCGGGAACGCGGAGGCCAATCGTCCGACCTCGCTGGTCCTCATTTATTCCTACGGAGACTTTCGTGCGGCAAGCCAGGTTGTCCGTTCCGACGACCTGGCGGCGAAGCCGATCGAGATCATGCGCGAGAGCTGTGTACCCGCCAACAAGGTGGTGGCGTTCTTCTCGAACCCCTTCGGCAACCTCGATGCCTCGCGCACAGCGCCGCTAAGAATTGAGAACGCGCTCATCAGCCCAGTCCCGCTCCCGCGCAATGGCTGGATGGTGGCCATCACGCTGTTTGTGTTCATGGCGTTTTACGCTGTCGGTCCCGGCGTGTGCGTTTGGCTGGCCCTTTCGGAGTTAATGCCCACGCGCATCCGCTCCAACGGGATGAGCATCGCGTTAGTACTCAATCAGGCAGTCTCCACAACCATCGCGGCGGTTTTCCTGCCCACCGTCGGCAGATATGGATATTCGACCATGTTCTTCGGCTTTGCCGCTTGCACCGTAATCTATTTCATCACGGCAACCTGGTTCTTACCCGAGACCAAGGGAAAAACGCTGGAAGAAATTGAGGCGCACTTCGAGGGCGCGACTGTCGGATCGTAGCGCCGACATCTTGCCGGCCGTCGCGAGAACCTGCCCTGAGATTGCCGAAGGGGCGTCTCGCCCTCGCCGCGGCGGGCGAGATGCAGGCCAACACCTTCCGAGAACGCGGCGATTCTTTCCGCTTTCCCGCGCGGCGTTTGCCCCGTACACGGAAAATGATTTACTCTCAGCCCCAGTCCCATGACTCCTGCCAAACAAAAGAAGAACGCAACCAACCAGAAGCATTCCCACGCCATGCGGCGGGAAATCTACGAGCAGCCCGCGGCCATCGCGAAGACGGTCGAGCAGCACCTCAAGGACGACATCATCTTTCCCGGGGAACTGCATGCCATCGAAAGCGCGCTCCTCACCTTCGAGAAGCTGATCATCGCCGCCAGTGGATCGAGCCGGCACGCGGGCCTGGCGGGCGAAATCATGATCGAAGATCTTTCGGGCGTGGCCGTCGACGTCGAGTACGCCAGCGAATACTGCTACCGCTCGACCCACGCGGTGGTCGAACCGATCGTGATGGTGATTACGCAATCGGGGGAGACCGCGGACACGCTGGCGGCGCAACGTGAAGCCCTGACGCGCGGGGTGAAAACCATCGCCATCTCGAATGTTCCGGAAACAACTATTGTGCGCGAAGCCAGCGCCGCGCTGATCTCGGGCGCCGGGCCGGAACTTTCGATTCCGGCGACGAAAAGCTTTACCACGCAACTCACGATTCTTTACCTGATGGCGCTGTTCCTCGCGCGCAAGCGGGGGCGGATGACGTCGGAAGTGACGCGGACGTATCTGCAACGGCTGATGCGCCTTCCCGACGCCATCGAACAACAACTGGCTACCTGGGATACTCTCGCCGAAGAAGTCGCCGGGGTGCACTTCAAGGCGGAGAAGTTTCTGTATCTCGGGCGCGGCGTGCATTACGCGATCGCGCGCGAAGGCGCCCTCAAGCTCAAGGAAATCTCTTACGCACATGCCGAAGGATATCCCGCAGGCGAACTTAAACATGGACCCAATGCACTAGTTGACGAAACACTTCCAGTGGTGGTGCTGGCAACTTGTGACCACCGCGATCCGGACTCAATGTTGCGCTACCGGCGGACACTGGAGGTCATGAAGGAAGTTCGATCGCGCCGCGGTCCGCTGATCACGGTTGCGACGGAGGGTGACAAGGAAGTCGCAACCATTGCGGAACATGTGTTCTACGTGCCCGCGGCTCCGGAACTGCTCTTGCCTATTGTCGAAGTGATTCCCCTGCAACTCTTCGCCTATCACGTCGCGGTGAACAAGGGATACGACGTGGACCATCCGAGAAATCTGGTGAAGGCGGTGGTCACAGAGTAAGCGCGGAAAACCGCCGCAGCAAATCACATAGAGATGGAAGGGCTCCCGCGGTTTCGGCGGTACGGTCGCTTACTGCGAGGGGCTGACGGGCTGGGGGGTTCGGCACAGAGCGAAACAAGTCAGGACCCCGATGCCCACCGCGCCTGCGCCAATAGCCCATGGAGAATTCATGATGTTTCCGCCACCCATGGCGGAGGCGGGAGTGTTGTGGGGCGCGCCGCATTTCTCTTCGCTCGACTTCTGCTCGCCTTCGCGCAGCGTGAACCGGCTGGATTGCGCGTGCTGCTTGGCCAGCTCTAGCTTGCTGGAGGTGGTGTTAATGAATACGTCGTTTTTGAGCGCCGATATCGTAACTTTCCCATCCACGTCGGCAATGGCGTACTGAGTCCATTCTGCATTGTTTTCGGGCACGATCGTCAGGCAGCCTGCACGCACTTTTAGTCCGCGCGTAGTACTCACAGACAGTCTGCCGTGTTCGAGAACCAGTTCGTCGCCTTCAAATTGCACCAACGTTTCTGGATCGATGTTGGCGGCGGATCCGCTGACTTCGATCTGGGCGACCGCATTTTTCTGAGTTTCGATCAGATCGCCGGAAAACAGAGCCGTAGAAGGCGGAGCGGAATTCTTGTTCACCAGCACGCCGATACCGTTGCTGTGCAACATGGCGGCGGCATCGTCAGCCAGCAACGACGCCGGCAGAATTGCGATTATGGGCAGGCCAAAGAAATGGCGCCACTTGAACAAAATTACTTCTCACAAGCTTTCGAACGACTACTCGGCAGCTTAGCCTGCGGTTTCGGAGCCCGCTATTGGCTCCTTTGGTGCCAAAGGGAAAGGTGGGGACGAAACCTCGAACGCGAGGAGGGTTGGCTTTTAGGCGCGAGCGAAATCGATGTATCCCTTTTGCGCGTCGGTGCGGATGACCTTGACGCGCAGCTTATCGCCAACGTCGAGTCCCTGCGCGCCTTGGGCAAGGAGCCCCTCGATGTGCGGCTGGAAAACGCGAACGAAAGTTCCGTGCTCGGTCGCACCGCTGACAATAGCATCGAAGACTTCGCCGATCCGGTGCTGCATAGCAATAGCGGCGAGGCGCTTGGACATGTCGCGCTCGACTTTTTTAGCGGCGTCTTCTTTTTGCGTACAGTTGGCCGCGATGGCTGTTAGTTCGTCATCGGAGTAAGGGTTCTTCTGCGCTGCGAGCATGGATTTGATGAGCCGTTGGGTGACGACATCGGCGAACCGACGGTTGGGCGCGGTGGAGTGAGTGTAGTCCTGAACGGCAAGACCGAAGTGTCCAGGAGCAACGTCGCCTGCCCGCTCCAGAACATATTCGCCGGGACCGATAAGTTTAATCACGGCGAGAGAAAGATCCGCGAAATGATCGGGATCGGCCGCTTTACGGCGCAACAGGAAATCATTTAGCGCCTTGGAGTCGGGCTGCGCCGGAAGTTTCTCGCCTTTGGTCGCGGCCAGCTGCACGATGCGGTCCCAGCGCTCGGGAGTGCGCACGATGCGGCGCAGAGACGAAACTTTCTCCAGCATGCGAGCGACCACGCCGTTCGCTGCAACCATAAAGTCTTCGATCAACTCCGTGCCGCGGTTTTTCTGCTGTTGCACAACGTCGATGACCTGATCGTTGAGCATCAGAGGCTGAAGTTCGGCGGTCTGCAAACTGAGGGCTCCGTGCTGAAAGCGCTGATCCTTTAACTTTTGCGCAACTTCATCTTGTAATTTCAGTTGCGTCTGTAAATCGCTGGAAACCGCGACCTTCGGCGGCGCTGCAGACTTCCCTTCCAGCCACGCGCCTACCGAGTTGTATTGCAGTTGAGCTATATTGCGGACAACCGCGCGATAGACGTTGGGAGAGTTCACACTTCCGCCAGAGTCGACCACGAATTCAATCACGACACTCAGGCGATCCTGATTTTCGAGCAGAGAAGTCATACCCGTGGAAAGTTCTTCCGGCAGCATCGGGAAGTTGCGGACTCCGGCATAGACAGTCGTGGTCTCGCGCGCGGCATGCTGATCGATGGGGGTGTGGTTGGGGACGAAGGCATCGACGTCGGCGATGCCTATCATGATTTTCACATCGCCATTGGAGAGGCGATCAGCCACTTCGATCTGATCGAGGTCGCGCGAGGTGTCGTTGTCAATGGACGACCAGAGTAGATTGCGCAGGTCGCGGATATCGCCTGCGGCGGCGACTTGCGGTGGATGAGCTTTCAGTTCGGCAAGTTGCTGCGGAACCTGAGGAGGAAAGTCGGGCTCGAAACCGCGCTGCTGCATGATTTCTTTTGCGGTGGCTTGCAGGTCAAGATGCGAAGGATTGGCGTCGTGCATGAACTCCCCGTTGGCTACGTGAGATGGATTCAGGCTATCACGCGCGGCAGGACTGATGCGGGGTCGACCTGAGGAGGTTTGTGTCGATCCGCGCTGTGGAAATTTCCCAGAAAAATAGTTCAAAAAGAGGCTCGGAGAGGAGGGTTTGGAGGAAGTCCATTCTGGGAAAAACCTGGTTGTTCGATATACCCCCCTCCACACCCCCTTGTGGATGCCTTGACTGGGGCGGGGTTGGCAAAAATGGTCTGCAAAATCTTGAGGGCAAACCACTTAGAGGTCACAATCTTGAGAACAAATGACTTAGAGCGTTTTTCAGGCGGACTGAAGGCACCGCCATCGCCTTGACGATGATCTACTCATTTGCCTGTGGATGACAAGGTCAGATGTCACAACAGGCTGTGCAAAGCTAGCTGCCGTGCAGGCGCTCGACGTCCGCATTGGTATAGACGCGAGTGGCGTGGGGCTTGTGAGCCTTCGAGAGCGAGGCCGCTACCCCGAGCGGCACTCCGTATCCGCGTTCGCGCAGGGACTGCACATCCGTCATCCGAACGACGCCCACGTCTACGATGCTCGCGGGCAGTTCACGGGGCGGCTCGGCCGAAGAAAGCTCGACCACGCTGGGCATCGGGTAGCCGTAATAGATCGGGAACAGATCGGCCTCGTGCGCAAGTTCGGGATTTGCGATGAAGGGCTGACTTCCGATTACCGGTTCGATTTCGGGGAGGCCAGGGATCGGGGGGAGTGGGGCTTCCAGCGAAAGAGAAGGCGTAGCGATGGGCTGGGCGAACATCGGCGAACCGGATGTCATCAGGTATTGTGGGCCTACGGGAAAGTTCGTGTCCTGGGCGGCGCTGATTCCAACCAGGGCAAAGAAGAAGCAGCAGAAGCTAGCGAGACGCATATGGACCTCCGGAAATCTTCGTTTTCCTTTGCGATTATGAACCGAAAGCGGCCGAATTACCACAGTCATTGGACGCCAATTCCGGCTTCTGGCGCGGGTTCTGCGGTATGGGGAAAACCAGGAATAAGGGCTGAGGGGTGTCTGGTAAGAACCTGTGCCGTCCCTCCGGAATCTGCATCGGAACTTTTCTTTCGCTCCTCCGGGGCTTTCTCATTTTCCACTTCCGACCCACGGCTTGCGCCGTGGCCTGCATTCTTTCGCCGCTTCGCGGCTGGGGTGTGGAAGATCTCGTTCACCGCTCTCCCAAAGATTTCAGCTCTTCCGCACAGACTGAAGCCCCTCCATGGAAAGGAAGAGCTTTCTCGCAGCTCTGGGGAGGGTGCGTACTCTTTCGCTCCTCTGGGGCTCGCTCATCTTCCACTTGCCCACCCACGGCCGCCGTGGGCTGCATTCTTTCGCCGCTTCGCGGTTAAGAGCTGGAAGCCGCTTCGTTCTGCGAGGTGTTTAGTCACGCGTGCTCCCGGCAGCAGCCATTCGTCGTTCTCGACGGTTGCTGCGGATGACGTAGAGCATGAAGAAAACGACGGCCAGGTTGCCGATGAACAAGGCGCACCGCAGGGCGGTCACACCGCGAAGAAGTTCGCGGACCTCAAGGGGCAAGAGCAGGGCGCCAGAAACCAGGGCCACCCACTCGGCCCAGGTGCGACCTCTCCACAAGCCATAGCCTTCTGTGAAGCGCAGCGCTGCATACGCAAAAGCGATGCGGGCCGCCGCCCACAGGCGCGCGTCGGTCACGTTGTCGGCGAAGTCGAGAAAGAGCTGGGCGGAACGGCGATCGGTACTGATATGGAACAGGGCGAGCAGACTCTCTGCGTAGAGCCAGACATCCTTGTGCACGAGAGCAAGCGCACAGAATCCCATCAACATCACAAAAACACCCTTGAAGAATTCGAAGGTAGCTACGGCCTTGAGCACTTGCCGTTGACGGCGGTGTGAATCAGGCTTGTTTACGGGTTGGTGCATGAATGCTGGCGCTGACGTAAGGCAGAGTATCACGGGCTTGAGCGATCGCACATACAGGACTTCCCTGCCGGCCTTGCGCCGCAGATGCTCTTAACTTACCTCGGTAACTGGAGAGGACACAGGAAGAGTGTCACGATCAGGAGGGAGATGAACATGCGAAGAGTCGTTGTTTCTCTAGGTGTTGCGACCTTGTGGGCCGCCAGCGCGTGGGCTCAACAAACCGCGGCCGCACCACAAACTGCGCGGCAGGCATTAATAGAAATGTTTTTCAGCAAGACGCCGGGGACCTTGGTCAAGCATCTGCCCATGGCTACGCGTACGGCGATGGAGAAGGCAGGAGAGCTGGCGACGCTGCAGCAATACTCCGTGCTGGCGAGCCAACTCCAGACCCAGGGACAAAATGTGAAAACGTTTGAGACCGGATCGGTGCTGCTGGCCACCGAAGATCCAAAGAACGATCAAAAGTTCGAAGTCACGGTTGAAAACGACGCGCTGCGGGGAGATCAGGACGACATTGAATTATCGTTTCAGGTTTACAAGAACGGGCAGGCGGAGAGAACGCCATTCATGCCGCAGATGACATTGTCGATGAAGCAGGAGGCCCAGGTCTGGACGCTGAATGAGATTTCCGTCACGATTCACCTACCCTTGGCGGACCCGGACTTTCTGAAGGCGATCACAGAAAAGATGAAGCCGCAATCTGGTGCGACGGGCACGTTCACTCCGCGTACTGACATCTCCGTACAAGCCGCCGGCAGCGATGCCATGGTTGTATCTGCCATGCGAACGATTCTGACGGCGGAAGTGACCTACGCCAGCAGTTACCCCGCCGTCGGGTACACCTGCTCGCTTTCCACTCTGGACGGATTTGGCGGCGGCGAACGGAACGAGCACCAGGCCATGCTGATTAATAGCGGACTAGCGAGCGGGAAGCGGTACGGTTTCGTGTTTACGGTTTCCGGATGCGGCGGGCCGCCCGCCACCAGTTTTTATCTTACGGCCGCACCGAATGGAAGCAGCCTGGGGCGGAAGACATTCTGTGCGGATCAGTCGGGGGTGATTCGGTCGTCGAACGACGGGAATCCGGCAACGTGTCTGGCGGGCGGGGCGCCGGTTCAGTAGGTACCAGCGATGTCCCGCCCCCACTGCGAGGGCGAGACGCCCCTTCGACAAGCTCAGGGCAGGCTCTCGCGACAGCCGGCAAGATGACTATCGCTACGATGGCGGCGCTACTTCTTGCGGATGGCCGCTCGCAGTTCGGCGACGATTTCCTGCGAAGCCTTGATGGCCGCGGCGTGCTGGTTCACGTTGAAAGAGATCGCTCCCACGCGGGCGTGGCCGCCGCCGCCGTAGCGCTCGCAGATGCGGGCCAGGTTTACTTCGGGTTCCTGCGGAGCCCAGGGATTTGATCCCACCGAAACCTTCACGCGAAAACTGCTCTTGCTGAGTCCCACGCTGTAGACCGATTCCGGGTGCAGGAAATAGGGAATGAATTTGTTGTAACCCTCGAGATCGCGATCGCTGACGTCGAAGAAAATGGTGCCGTCCTTGCACTCGGTGCGCTGCTCAAGAATCCCGACGGAGAGTTCGTGGCGTTTGAGCAAGGGCGGAAGCAGCGGTGCCACAAACGGTTCTTCAAGAATCTCGGCCAAAGATTTCGTGGCCAGCAGTGGAATCAGGTTGGGGACGAAGCCGTGATCGGGCGCCGATTCGATGACCATGGTCAATTTCATGGCGGGCGCTTCCATCTCAACGGCGGTCTTGGCGTCGGGGTAAAGGGCGCCGTCAATGATGTCGGTCCAATGCACGAGATCGGCCACGGACGCAGGGTCGAAGCCGAAACGCTGCTGCGCGATCATGGCGATGAAACTGGTGCAGGACTTGAAATCGGGATCGTAGAACTTGCGATTGCTCTGATCCTGCTCGAAGTGTTCGGCGTCGGAGGGAGAGAGGAAGGCACTCTCGTGATGGTCGAACCACCAGGTAATTTTGGGCGAACTGGAGTATTTGAAGTCGACGATGGCGTTCTCGTCGCCGTCGAATTGGTTTTCATCGAACAGCGCGCCGGCACGGTGGACCAGGCCGGTAAAGACGAAATCGGCGTCGCTGCGAATGCGCTCGCGATAGAAGCGGGAAAACAACGCGGCGGAGGAGGCTCCGTCAAAGCATTTGTCGTGATAGAAGACCCGTACTCGCAATGAATGCCCCAATCGCCCAAAAGATTCCCGCCGGCCGAAAACCACCCTGCAGGCGTGGGATGGCGACGCGGGTAAAAGCTAATAGGATTGACAGCTTACAGGAAGAAAGTCAAGGGCGGGAGTTTTGAGGTAGGGTCCGGCGAGACAGGTTTAGCATCGCGAGTTCATTCTCACGCCACGAATGAACTCGCACGGTGAACCCGGCCGAAGCGGCGGAGGTCGCACTACATCGCGTTCGCCTGCTTTTCCGCGAGATCGCCGATCACGGGCAGCTTGTACATTTGCCCCTGATTCGCCTTAATGAGCAGCAGAACCCACGCGATCAGTAAGCCCACAGACAGAGCGATCCACAGGAGGAACGCAATGAGGTGGCCAAGGATCGGGATGAATGCCAGCACGGCGGAGACGATGAAGAAGGCTATCCAACACACAAAGGCGGCCAGGCACAGGAAGATGTTCTGCCAGGAGTGAAACCGGACAAACCGATTCTTGTTGTAGGGTTCCATCACCAGGAAGATGATGGCTGGGATGATGGTGATGTAAGCCAGCATGCCGGCCACATTGTCCGTCATTCCCCCGACCGTGGTGGTTGTGGAAGCGGGCGCGGTTGCAACTTTGCCCGCACACACTGAACAAGTGGTGGTGCCGTCCGCGATCTGTGCGCCGCACATATTGCAAAAGGTCATAGAAGTGTCCTCCTCGTGTCGTTTGGAGTGAAGGGATGCGGCCTGCAGGGTGCGCGAGACCGCTGCCAAGCGACGCTGCGGCAAGGTACCAAAAAGCCTGAGGCAAAGCAATCAACAATTTCGATCAACAATTTCGAGCCAGAACAAAAGCCTAAGGCTCCGCTGCCCGCTGCGCGGCAAAATCGCCAAGCAGGGGAAGTTTGAACATCACTCCCTGGAAAGCTTTGACCACTAAAACCAGCCAGACCGCGACCGCCGCGAGACCGACCACCATGGAGAGCAGCAGCACCAGGAGCGGTCCGGCCACTGGGATGATAAAGAGCAGGAGACCTGCGAGTTTGAGTGCGATCGCAAGCAGGATTGCCGCCCCCCAAAGCAGGAGGCACTGGACGGAGTGGAAGCGTACAAAGCGATTTTTCTTGTACGGCTCAAGAACGAGAAAGACAATCGCAGGAATGAATGTGAGGTAGGCGAGGGCTCCCGCAATCGGTTCGGGAAGAGCACCAACCTTGCCTTGGGCGCGCGCCTCCGCTTGCAGGGGGAGGCCGCAACCGGGGCAGTAGGCAGCGGTCTCGGGCATTTGAGCACCGCAGTGTGGGCACGCTGTTAGCTTGACATTGGTCGGGTCCATTGTCGGGACCATATCAAAACGGGGGGTGGGCGGCAAATAGCCAGAATCAAGCTAGCGCATTGACGGCGGGGGGCGCGGAGAGTATGTTTCGTGCAAATTTCAGTGCGAAGCGGTAGCGACGTTTCGCGCGCCCGGAGGTTGCATGGCATCGTTCTGTGCAGGTTGCGGGAACAGCATGACTGCGGACGACAAATTCTGTCGGGTCTGCGGGCGAGTGGGTTCTGCGGCGGCGCCTCCGATCAGCGCGCCTGCTCCGCTGGGGAGTGCGGAGACGAGCGGAAAAGCCATTGTCAGCCTGATTTGCGGGCTGTTGTTTTTTATCCCGTTGCTCTTTGTCGCAGCCATTGTATTTGGCCATCTTGCCTTGTCGGAGATTCGTAAGAGCGCGGGACGTCTGAAAGGGGAGGGGATCGCCATGGCGGGGCTGGTCCTCGGTTACCTTTGGATTGTAGGAATTCCAATCATTCTGATCATCGCAGCGATCGCGATCCCGAATGTGCTGCGGGCGCGGATCGCGGCCAACGAGTCGTCGGCCGTCGCGTCGATGCGGACGTTGAACACGGCGGAAGTTACTTACGCGGTGTTGCATCCCGGCCAAGGTTACACTTGCTCTCTTCCGGATCTGGCCGAGGTCGTATCGATCCGAGGTCCGTTGGCGACGGGCCAGAAAAATGGATACGTGTTCGAGCTGACTGGGTGCTCCGCGGGAACTGAGGGCGGAGCCAACGTGAAATATCGGGTGGTGGCGTATCCGCTGAGGGTCAACCAAACCGGCGTGCGCGCCTTTTGCTCGGACGAATCTAGTGCAATCAAGGTCGATTCCAACGGCTCGACGCGGGGGTGCGTGGAGAACGGCAGCGCCCTGCAGCACTAAGCTTTCGCGATCTTTTGAGGAGGAACTGAATGTTTTGTACTCAATGCGGGGCGAATAACGCGGACACGGCGGCGGTATGCGTGCAGTGCGGCAGGAACTTGCAACCGGCGACTCCGGCAGTTCCTCTGCAGGCGACCGGGGTGGTTCTGCCGCCGGGCGGGACGGTGCAGAACTATCTGGTGTTCGCGATTCTGGCCACGGTTTTTTGCTGTCTTCCGGCCGGGATTCCGGCCATCGTCTATGCCGCACAGGTGAATGCCAAGTTGCAGGGTGGAGATTTGGCGGGAGCGCAGGTCGCGTCCAACAACGCGAAGATGTGGTGCTTGATCTCGCTGGGACTTGGGCTCGGGATCATGGCGTTGTACGCGATCCTGATCATGGTAGGAGTTCTGAGCGGCATTCATCAGCATTAGGATCGGAGACTGCCGGGATGCTGAAGATGAATCGGTTGCTGGCTGCGATGCTCACAGCTTTTGCCGTAGCAGTGGTAATGCTGCGGTTTTTCGATCCGGCCACGTCGGGCATATTTCCGCCCTGTCCGGTGCGCTATCTGACGGGATGGTATTGTCCGGGGTGCGGATCGTTGCGCGCGATCCATCAACTTCTGCATGGAAACCTGCGCGCCGCGTGGGCCATGAATCCGCTGACTGTGGTTCTGCTGCCATTTCTGACATACGGGTTGGCGTCGTCGGCCCTTTTCGAAATTCGCGGGCGAGGACTGCCGCAACCGTTCTTGCGGGCGGTCTGGATACGAGCGCTGTGCGCTGCGATCATTCTGTTTGGAATTGCTCGCAATCTTCCCTTGCCTCCCTTTGATCTGCTGGCGCCGGGGACGATGCTGCAACTCTGAGGATATGGTTGCAGAGGGGAGAGCGGCTGGTCTGCGCGCGAGAATCCGCTTCGGCTTCGCTCAGGGCAGGCTTTCGCTCCGCCTGAAAAACGGCTACGCTCAGATGATGTCCATTGATTAGACCGGACGCGGGACGTGGTTCTTCTTGCGGCAGTCTTCGCAGACCCCATAGATCTGAAACGTGTGTCGAGTCGTGAGGTAGTGGTACTTGCGGCCGATTTCCTGTTCGAGCTGGCCGACTTCCCGGGAAAAGAACTCGACTGAACTGCCGCAATCGGTGCAGACCATGTGGTGATGGCTGCGGCGGTTGTACTGGTGCTCGTAGCGGGCGACGCCGTCGTGGAATGCGACTTCGCTGGCCAGGCCGCACTCCGCCAGCAGTTTCAGCGTGCGGTAGACGGTGGTGTAGCCGATGCGGGCATCTTTTTTCTGCACCAGGCGGTGGAGTTCGTCGGTGGAAAGATGGTCGCGGGTTTCGAGGAAGGTATGCAGAATGGCGTCGCGCTGAGCCGTCTGCTTCAGCCCGACATCTTTCAGATGGCGGTGAAGGATCTCCTGGGCTTCGCGGACCATCTGGCGGGAGATGGTGGGCTGATCATCGATGCGCTTCTGCAGCATGGCGGGTGGAGCTGAGGTCAGGATACCATCGGGGATCTTGAAAATGAAATTCATTTTCAGCGCAAGGCAGGGCTGCGCGGCGTGGAATACAATCAGAGATTCCCCATGAGCACCCTGGCAGAGATCAGCGCACCCAAAACCCGCCGTACGCCCATTTTCCGCATTCTGGCGTGGATGTTGCTGGCCGTGCTCATCCTTCTGGCCGGAGTGGCGGCGTGTGCCTATTATGTCGCGCAGTCCGCGCTTCCCCAACTCGACGGGCGAGCGCAGATCAGCGGGCTGGAAGCGCCGGTGACGGTGACGCGCGACAGTCACGGCGTACCCACGATCGAGGCGGCCAGTCTTGGGGATCTTTTCTTCGCGCAGGGCTATGTCACGGCCCAGGACCGTCTGTGGCAGATGGACGTGATGCGCCGCTTTGGCAGTGGAGAACTCTCGGAGATTCTGGGCGAGGCTACGCTTAAGGTGGACCGGGAACAGAGGGTCCTGGGACTGCGGGCGGCGGCGAGGAAGTCTCTGCAGACCGCGAGCCCGCGAGATCGCAGCTTTTTTGAAGCCTACGCGCGCGGGGTGAATGCCTACATCGCTGCGCGGGGTCACAAGCTGCCGATTGAGTTTCGCATTCTCGGATATGCGCCGAAGCCGTGGCTGGTGGAGGACTCGTTGGTCATCGCCAACCAGATGGTCAAGGACTTGAACTATCACTATTTTTATGACGCGCTGGCTCGCGAAAAAATCCTTGCCAGGCTGGGGCCGGAGCTGACCGCCGACTTGTATGTGAACCGCTCGTGGCACGACCGTCCTCCGACCGTGATGCGTGAGGATTTGAACCAACCCGACAACAATGCTGGCGATTCCGATGACGAGGACGACGAGGATTCTCCCGACAACTCGGTTACGGGCGGAAAAGTCCCCGCATCAGAAGCTTTGCCGGGCGAGGGCTTGCCGGTGAATGGATCGAACGACTGGGTGGTTTCCGGGGCGCACACCGTGACGGGTAAGCCGCTGCTCTCGAATGACATGCACCTCGGCCATCAGATGCCGAACCTTTGGTACGAGGCCCATCTGCACTCCGGCACTCTGGACGTTGCGGGCGTCACGCTGCCGGGCATGCCCTATGTGATCGTGGGCCACAATCAGCGGATCGCGTGGGGATTTACCAATGTCGGCCCGACCGTGACCGACGTTTACATTGAGAATTTCAACGAGCAGGGCGCGTATCAGACGCCGAGGGGATGGGTGCAGCCGGAACATCGCGTCGAGGTCATTCGCGTCAAGGGCAGGCCGGACGTGAGTGTGGATGTGAAGATCACACGTCACGGGCCTGTAATCACGGAACTCGTTCCAGGCGAAACGCGGCCGCTGGCGTTGCGTTGGACGCTCTACGATAGCTTGCAAATCCCCTTCTTTGACGTGAATGCGGCACAGAACTGGCAGGAGTTTCGGCACGCGTTTTCGCAATTAGACGCGCCTGGGCAAAACGTAGTGTATGCCGACGAGGATGGGAACATCGGATATCAGACCACGGGCAAGATTCCGATCCGCGCGGCCGGGGACGGCAGTCTTCCGGTGAGCGGCGCCGACAATGCGCACGAGTGGACCTCTTATATTGCGTTTGAAAAGCTCCCCAGCATTTACAACCCGCCGTCGGGAATCATTGCCACGGCGAATGGAAGAATCACGCCTGACAACTATCCGAATTCGATCAGCATGGAATGGGAAGCTCCCTGGCGCACGGCACGCATTTACCACGTACTGGAATCGGGACGGCAGTTCTCTGCGGCGGACATGCTCGCGCTGCAAACGGATATTCACTCCGACGCCGATTTGTTCGCCGCCGAGCGCTTTGTGTATGCGGTCGATCACGCCACCAAGCCTTCGGCTCGGTCCAAGCAGGCGGCGGATCTGATGCGAAGTTGGGATGGACGCATGCAAGCTTCCTCGGCGGCGCCGACGATCGCTGAGAATTCGATGCGTGAGCTGAGGCGGTTGCTTCTCGAACCGAGGCTGGGAAGCGTGCCCGTGACGAAAGAGGACGAAGTCCTGAACTGGAAGACTTACTCCTGGGAGATGCGTTCGGTGTGGCTGGAGAACATTCTGCTGCACCGGCCCAAGCGCTGGCTGCCGGAAACATTTCCAAACTACGACGAACTGCTGACCGCAGCGGTGGAGGCGGCGGTGAATGGTCCGGAAACACCGAAAGACTTAGCATCGTGGCGCTGGGGTGCATTCAATGCAGTCGAGATCGAGCATCCGATCCTCGGAAGGATTCCGGTGATTCGAAGCTGGTCAGGACCGGGAGTGCAGGAACAGTCGGGCAGCGGATATACGGTGAAGGCGGTGACCCGGCACCATGGGCCGTCGGAGCGTTTCACCGCGAATCTGGCGGACCTGGATCAGTCGACGCTGAACCTCGTGACCGGGCAAGGGGGCAATTTTCTGAGCCCTTATTACATGGATCAATGGAAGGCGTGGTGTGAAGGAACTACATTTGCTTTGCCGTTTAGCGGGCAAGCCGTGGAGGCGGCCAAGGCACATCGGTTGGTGCTGGAGCCAAACAAGTGAGAGGCGATCAGGCCAGACCTCGAAGCAGGTTGGCCCGGTTCATGAGTGAAATCGCGTTATATTTCACTCACAATTCTGAAAAGGCTATTACGGAGACTCAAACGTCTCTCGACATCGGTCACTCAGACCCCGTGCTGTGACTGGGCGCACAGAAAAGTTGCACGCGACGCGCATAATCCATTGAAGAAATGACCGCCCCATCAGCGGCGGCCAAACGTTCAACAGGCTCTCCCGGCCTGTATGCCCAGACTCTCAAGCCAATCAGATTGGGGGATTACGATTCGTGTCCTTTCGGCAGGGCTGCGTGACTTCGCCTGCCCAATGTTGCTTAACGTCTGTTCTTCGCGCGGCTAGGGAGAGGAGGCCGATGAATGGGTAGGACTGCAGCGTCGAACCCTCAATCTGGTCTGTTAGCAACAAGTTGTCTCCGTTCGAGGGGATTCATCACTTTGTGATTTCCGTTACAGACTTATTTCCCCTGATAAGTTACTTATTGACTGCGGGAAGGTTCTTTTTATTTTGGGCATTTGGCGGCCAGAACTGAATGGCCTGGACGTGGCACGGCAAATCCTGAAACACAATCCCGACCAGGTAATACTGGTGCGTACCGCCGGACAACACTTTTTTCCGTCGTGCACTAGCGAAGCAGGAGAAGAGCGACCCGGTCGACTTATCCAGGAGATATCTCGAGGCGGCCAATGAACGAACATCCGGTATGCATCGGCGGCGTTCTGGCATTGATTCTCCTGCAAGCCTCGACGGCGAGTGCTCAACAGGTCGTTCGCCGTGCCCCTCCGCCCCCTGCGCGGGTCGAACTTCGCGTGCCGAAGACAGTCGTCCCCATGGAGTTATTCGGCGGCCGACCCGTTGTGAGTGTGCGTGTCAATGGCAAGGGACCTTTCCAGTTCGCTCTCGATACGGGCGTCACCGGAACCGTGGTTAGCAAGGAACTAGCGCGCGAGCTCGGGCTCCCGGACATGGGTCAGGCGGTTGCCGGACGACCCGGGGCGGCTGCGCCCGCCCGAGTGACCGTGACTCGAATCGACAAAATCGAGTTGGGAGAGGCAGAGATCTCTGGTCTTTTTGCGGTCTCGGGGGACGTGTCCACCGTGTGGACAGGAAACCATCTGCCTCAGGGTGTGCTGAACGCCGCTTCGTTCCCCGGTCTGCTGGTCACTCTCGATTACCCCGCGAAACGAATCGAACTATGGCGTGGAGAACTTCCTGCCGTGGATGGCCGGACCATATTTGAATGGGATGCAGAGGGCACCCTGCCGTCCACACCACTCGCCTTGAACGACCTGAAACTGGAGGTTGCCCTGAATTTGGGATTAGCTTCTGGTATCGACCTTCCCGAGAGGTACGCCGACTTATTGCGGCTTACGAGCGAACCAGTGGCGGTCCCTAGAACTCAAACAAACACCGGGGACGGTGAGTCGGAAATTACCGTGGCGACCCTGAACGGCGTGGCCAAGCTCGGTCAGTTCACGATGAATCACCCGCAAATCCGGTTCATCGACGACATGGCTTTCGGCAACATTGGGCGCGAAATCCTCCAACGGTTCGTGGTGACGCTCGACAGCAAGGACCGCCGTATCCGGCTTGAGTCAAGAGCCGGCAGAGAATAGCGGTAACACAAGCGCATGCCAATCAACATCGGGAGGCGGAAGAACGGGCGAGTGGGGATCGTGGATTCAATATTCGTCTGCATCCGCGCTTTATGCATCCACTGAATGTCACAGCACTAATACGCGAGAAAGAAAGAATGTGCGGCCTATGTCCAGGTTCAAATATTATAGTGTCGTTTGCGGTTTGAGTTCGATATCCCTGGTTCTTTTCGGTTGTGGGGGAGGCAGCAGTTCCGGTTCTCCACCTAGTTCCTTTCAACTCAGTGTTCAAGTCGCCGGTGCTGGCGGGGGGACGATCGGCAGCAATCCTACGGGCATCGATTGCGGTCAAGCATGCAGCACTAGCTTTGCGAGCGGGACCCAGGTAACTCTCACTGAGACTGCCGCCGCGAACTCATCTTTCGCCGGATGGACAGGAGGTTGCAGCGGCAACAACCCCACCTGCACACTGACGCTCAGTGCGAGCCAAAAGGTAACTGCAACCTTTAACACTTCCCAAAACGCGCCTGTGTTAACCGTGAGCTTTGCGGGAACCGGCACGGGTACGACCTTAAGCGACCCTTCCGGAATCAATTGTGCCCCAACATGCACCGCGAGCTTTAACGCCGGGACTCAGGTAACTCTCACGGAGACAGCCTCCACGAACTCATTTTTCGCCGGATGGACAGGAGGTTGCAGCGGCAACAACCCCACCTGCACAGTGACGCTCAGTGCGAGCCAACAGGTAACTGCAACCTTTAACACTTCCCAAAACATCAGCGCTCTCAATCACATCATCTTTATGATCCAGGAGAACCGGAGCTTCGACCACTACTTTGGAGCGATGCGGCAGTATTGGGCCAGCAATGGCATTCCAGACCAGTCCTTCGATGGACTCGCGCAATTCAATCCCACGACAGGCGCTGCGCCCCTGCAAGGTCCCGCCCCCACGAACCCCGGCTGCGACCCGGCATTTCCTTTCCCTGGTAATGACTGCACCGTAACCAACAGCAGTCCAGCGATTGCTCCTTTTCACATGATTTCAATGTGCATCGAGAACCCGAGTCCGTCGTGGAATGAAGATCGTGTGGATTGGAACCTGACCAATCCGGTTTCCGCCACGGCCACGTTGGACGGGTTCGTGTTCTCGGCGGCCCATGATGCGCGAAACTTGCAGCCGCCATTCAAAGACACAAACGGCATTCGCGCGATGGCATACTACGATGGTGGAGACTTGCCGTTTTATTACTTCATGGCTTCCAGTTTCGGCACTTCAGACCGGTGGTTTTCGCCGGTGATGACGAATAGCCCGTCGAACCACATGTATGCGCTGGCCGGAACTTCGATGGGGCACGCGTATGGTTGGGGTGGGTTGACGAATCCCACCATTTTCGATTTGCTCCAGAGTGCTGGAGTTACCTGGAGAATTTACGTTACCGACCTTACCTACCTTGTGCCTCCACTTAACGACGGCTACCTCAACGAATTCGCTATGGCCGCTAAGTACCCAAATAACTTCGTGCCGGTTTCGCAGTTCCTGACGGACTCGCAAAACGGGACGTTGCCTGCCGTATCGTGGATCGATGCGGGACTTAACAGCGGACTCGATGAACATCCTGGCTTGGACGACGGCGCTCCAGGTGGAAGTGTGCAGGTGGGATCGCACTACGTGTCTACTTTAATCAATGGGCTGATGCAAAGCACTTCCTGGCAGGACGCGGTGTTCATACTAACCTTTGACGAGATGGGGGGATTCTATGATCACGTTCCGCCCCAGCCGGAAGTGAGTCCCGACGGAATAAAGCCTCTGGATCTGCTGCAGGGGCCGCCTCCGAATGGCCCCGACATCTGCGTCTATGACACCGGGCCTAATTGTGACTTTGTTTACTCCGGATATCGAGTACCGTTGATTGTGATATCTCCATTTTCGAAAAAGAACTATGTCTCGCACACCGTCGCCGACTACACGGCATGGCTCAAGCTGGTTGAAACAAGATTTAACCTTCCCAGTCTCACCAAGCGGGACGCAGCCCAAATGGACATGACCGAGTTCTTTGATTTCGCGAACGTCCCCTGGAAGACCCCGCCCGTACCACCCACTCAGCCGACGGGAGGACAATGCTATCTGAATCATCTTCCGTAGCCGACCGTGGAAGCGTCAGAAGTGCGGAAATTGTTTCGCCACTCCGCGGCTGGAATGTGGCAGGCTTCGGGTCAATGCTTCCACGGGAATTCAGTTCTCGCGGACAATCCATAAACGCTGCGTCCCCAACATCGGATCTATCCCGCAGCTGCTGGCAGAGTTTTCCCCAGCCTGCTAGAAGAAATCGATCGCCTTCACGTCGCCGACGTAGCCAACGATATCGATATTCCCCTGGGGAAGGAAATCGTTGATGAGCAGGATATCTCTGGTAGTGTCGTACACCCGCAGGGAACCGCCTTCCGCCACGTACTCCACATAGCGGCTGGTAAATCCCTGCAAGCCGTTCACGTCGCCGTTGTCCGGAGGGAAGAATACCGAGTTGTCTGCGGTCTTGTAGATGGATAAACAACCGCGAACTTCGCCGCTGGGATTGTTGACATTGCCAATATTGGTGCAATCGTGCGATCCGATGAAGACTTGGCCGTTGTTGGTCAGATCCATGCGGTCATGGTAGCCATCGGTGATTGCGGCGCTGGCGGTCACCGTTCCTGAACTCAGATCGACGATGTCGAGGCGGCCGCAGGTAGTGGCCGCAGTCGTCTGGCCGGTACACGCATTATTGGTTGGCGAAGTGCCGGCAACGTAGAGCGTCGAGCCGTTGAGTAAAGCCCACGTGGCAGCGTCGACTGGAATCGTACTTGTAATGGTCAGGCTCGGCAGGTCGAAGAGCATCACACTAGCCTGGATTCCGCCACACTGCGGACCGCAGTTCAAAATGTAGGCGCTGTTGCCGTTGATGATGCCATAGACGGGCCGGTCGAAGCCTGGGACGATGGTGCACACTGCGTTCGGGGGATTGGATAAACAATTCGTGTCGACCGGAGGCACCGCAACACCGGGTGAGAGCACGGTCACCGAGTTGGAATCGTTGCTGAAAACCAGAAGTTGAGTGCCGCTTGAGTTCGCGATCACAGTTTTAGCGTTGGTGACTGCAATCGATGTCGTGAGCCCTCCGGCGGCGAAATTCATCACCTGCACGGCGCCGATAAAAGAAAAGCCGTTGAAGGCGGCGGCGGGGACTGCGGCATACCCGACAGGCGTGGCAGTGGGAACCACCATGCTGGAGGTAGGCCCCGCGAGGCGCACGTTTCCGATAGCAGCCTCCTTGGTTGTGTTCACCGCAAAGACGGTATTACTACCTGAATCGAAGGCTGCCACAATGTTCCGGGAAGGCGATATTGCCATCAGACCCGGGGAACTTCCGGCTCCCATGGGAGAAATCGGCGGCAGAGTGTCGTTAAAGCCATTGATCATCACCAGGCCGCCGAAGCTAAAGGTCGCGCTAACCCCCTGCGAAGCCAGAACACGATTCTGCAGTCCGCTGGGCGCGTTCTTAGGCTTGCTGTTACCACAGGAAAGGAAACCCAGGCTGGCCCACAATCCGACCACCAGAACGAGGATGCGTCTCTTCAAACGAAAGGCTCCTAACGGCATGAAAAAGGGAGATTTAATTGCGAAATGCTGGATTATAACAGACCCGGAATCTGGGCTCATGCGGGGTTCGCCGATCAAGCGAAGATGTCTCCACTCTTTCCGGCCCCCTTTCGCCCCGGTATGATGGAGATGCACGAACCGGTTCCTATCCTGTATTCTCTGAAAATATATGGCATCTGACTTTCTCGCCCGGATCAAGCAGTCCCCTGTGTTGTGCGATGGCGCCATGGGAACGCTGCTCTACGCCAAGGGCATCTTCATCAACCGGTCCTACGACGAACTGAATCTCTCCCAGCCCGACTTGATTCGCGGGATTCACCACGAGTACCTGCAAGCGGGAGCCGAAATTATTGAAACCAATACTTTCGGTGGCAATTCGTTTCGCCTGGGACGGCACAGTTTGGCTGACAAGGTGCGCGACATCAATCGGGCGGGCGTGCGCATAGCCCGTGAGGCCGCCAAAAGCTTCGATGTCTGGGTGGCGGGATCGGTTGGCCCGCTGGGAACCAGAATTGAACCTCTGGGGAAAACTTCGTTCCAGGAGGCTCGGGATGCTTTTCGACAGCAGATTGAGGTGCTGGTCGAGGGCGGTGTCGACCTGCTGATTCTTGAGACTTTCGGATACCTGGAAGAGATTCACCAGGCGATGTTGGCCGCTAGGGATGTGAGCGGCTCTCTGCCGCTGGTGGCGCAGGTCACCATCGACGAGGACGGCAACTGCCTGGACGGGTCTGATCCGCAGACGTTTGTTCCGAAACTGGTGGAATGGGGAGCGGACGTGATTGGCTGCAACTGCAGCGTGGGCCCGGTCGCCATGCTGGACGCGATGGAGAAAGTGCGGGCAGCGACTTCTCTTCCCTTGGCGGCCCAGCCCAACGCAGGCATTCCGCGGTCGGTGGACGGCAGAAACATTTATCTGTGCTCGCCGGAGTATATGGCCAGCTACGCGCGCAAATTTGTGGCGGCAGGGGTTCGGCTGGTGGGCGGGTGCTGCGGAACCACTCCGGAGCACATTCGGGTGATGAAGTCCGCTCTGCGTGTGGGTGAAGCCCGAGGAAAAGCGGCTTCCAAATCAGCGACCGGCAGCCAGTCCGTACCCCTGGCAGTTCCTGCCGTGCCGCTGCAAGACCGGTCGCTGCTCGGCGCCAAGCTGGCTCGGGGCGAGTTTGTCACCATGGTTGAAATCGTTCCTCCGAAAGGGATCGACATTCGGAAGGAGGTCGAGGGGGCGCGGTTCTTGAAGTCGGTGGGCGTGGATGCGGTCAACATCCCGGACAGCCCGCGAGCGTCGGCGCGCATGAGCAACCAGGCGCTCTCGCTGCTCATTCAGCGCGAAGTCGGCATTGACGCGATTCTGCACTATACCTGCCGCGATCGCAATGTGCTGTGCATCCAGAGCGATCTGTTGGGAGCGGCGGCGGTGGGTATCAGGAATCTTATCTGCATCACCGGCGATCCTCCGAAGATGGGCAACTATCCCGACGCGACCGCGGTGTTTGACGTAGATGCCATCGGCTTGGTGAACATCGTGCACAATCTGAACCGCGGGCTTGATCTCGGCGGCAATCCGATTGGCACCGGCACTGGCTTTGTGATTGGGGTGGGAGCGAACCCGGGGTTGACCGACCTGGATGAGGAGATTCGCCGCTTCGAGTACAAGGTCGAGGCTGGGGCAGAGTACGCGGTGACCCAACCTGTGTTCGACCTGCGCCTGTTGGAGAACTTTCTGAAGCGCATCGAGCACTGCCGCATCCCCGTGGTTGCTGGAATCTGGCCGCTGGTCAGCGTGCGCAATGCCGAATTTATGAAGAATGAGCTGAGGGTCTCGGTGCCGGACGCGATCCTGGAGCGCATGGCACGGGCCCAGACTCCGGAGGCTGCGCGGGCCGAGGGAGTGGCCATTGCGCGGGAAATGCTGATTGCCGCCCGGCAGATGGCAGAGGGCGCGCAGATCAGCGCTCCGCAAGGGCGTTACGGCTCGGCGGTGGATGTATTGGAAGCGCTGGGAACGAACGCACCGACCACTTCCTCCTGACGTCGGCGGAGGGTCGGGTTCGGTAATCCGGTTCAGAGCGCGAGGGGTTCCTTGGGGTCCGATTCAAGAAAGGTTCCCGCACCGGGAAAGGATGGTCCATTTTTTTCGGTCCTTCCCACTAAAAAGACTGGACACTTCTTCCAAATAGTTGCATTACAATAAGAGACGGAGCGAAACCCCGTTGCCCAAGTTTGAAGAGTGCCTCCAGCGACTGGAGAAAATTGTTCAGGACCTGGAAAAGGGAGAAATCCCTTTAGAGAAGTCGCTGACACTCTTCGAAGAAGGTATGCAGCTTTCCTCGGCTTGCCGGAAGGAATTGGAACAGGCGGAAGGAAAAGTCGAGATCCTGCTGAAAAAGAACGGGAAGCTTCAAGCTGAACCATTCGAGCCGCTGACAGAAAAGGCGCCTGCACGACGGTAAGTGTGCGGATTTTCTGACCGTGACTCGAGAGCTTTAGATGTCTGTGGAGTTGTGCATTTCCCAGCCACACCCGCAGCCCTAGTCGAATGTCCGCCGTTGACGACGGTTGAAGATCGGGGGAAGTATGGCTCAAAGTGTAGTTGTTCTCGAACAAGATCCCACAGTGGCGCGGTCCCTGGCCGGTGGACTACGACCTCATTTCTCAGTGCATGTAACCCGATCCCGCGAGGAATTGCGGGACGACGTGGCCCGGAACCGGCCGGAAGCCGTAGTTCTCAACATCGAATTCTGGCGGTTGACCGATGTCGAGAACCTGCATCGCGATTTTCCAGGGCTCCCCATCGTCTCTACTCACCGCATTCCTGACGAAGAAATGTGGATGGCCGCGCTCGAGGCCGGCGCCAGCGATGTATGCCCCGCGGACGATGTGGCGAACGTGCTGACTTCAGTTCTGCGAAGTACGGCGCTCTCGCGGACCGCCGCCGCTTAGATTGTTCCCGTTCCACGAGGACGCCGCCGGGCGTCCTTTTTTAATTGTGAGCCCGTTTGCGGCAGACAATTCCCACATCCGCCGCCTTGTTATACTCACTGCTTCATGCTCAACGAGATTCTCGAACAAGGACGCCTGCTAACCGACGCCGCGCTCGACCGGCTCATTCCGCTGGAGACTGAGCATCCAGTCTCGATCCACAAGGCGATGCGCCACAGCGTGTTTGCCGGCGGAAAGCGCCTGCGGCCCGTGCTCTGCATTGAAGCCGGACGCATGGTGGCCGGGTCGTTGCCGGAGTATATCGAAGAACTTGGAGCGGCGCTCGAGATGCTGCACACGTACTCACTGATTCATGACGATCTGCCCGCACTCGACAACGACGACCTGCGCCGTGGGCGTCCGACATGCCACAAAGCATTTGGCGAGGCCCTCGCGATCCTGGCCGGAGATGCGCTGCAGACGCAGGCCTACGAGGTTCTGGCCCGTTTGAAGTGTCCGGCCGAAGCGCGCGTGCGCATTATCGAGGAGATCGCCCGCGGCACGGGGACGATCGACGGTATGATCGGCGGGCAGGTCGTGGATCTCGAAGCGGAACACACCCGGCCCACGAAGGAGATGCTGGAGTACATCCATCGCTCGAAAACCGCCGCTTTGATCACGGCAAGCCTGGTGAGTGGCGGGCTGTATGCCGGAGCGAAAGACAGCCAGGTTGCGAAGTTGCGCGCCTTTGGATTGGCGATCGGCTTGGCCTTTCAGATTGTGGACGACGTGCTCGATGTAACGCAGACCTCCGAACAACTGGGAAAGACTGCCGGCAAAGATACAGCGTCTGAAAAGGCAACGTACCCGGCGCTGTTTGGAATTGAAGCGTCGGTGAGCAAGGCGGATGCTCTGGTGAACGAGGCATTCGCAGAACTGGACAGCTTCGGCGAACCCGCGGAGACGTTGAAGGAACTGGCGCGGTTCTTGGTGGAACGGAAGAAATGAGAACCGCCGGCGTTGCACGTTACACTTCGGACATCTGTGCTCTTCTGTGTCCTCTGTGGTAAAAATTAGAGACGGCGATGGAGTTCGCCATAACCGCCTGCGCTGCTTGTTTGCCACGGGGCTGATAACTCCTACAGAATTGATTCATTTTTTGTAGGAGAGACTCCATCGTGAAAGATTTCTTCGCCATATCCGTCGCCGCGATTGTGGGTGCCAACTTTCGATATTTCCTCAGCCGGCTCGCTGCCAGAGAATTTGGGCCGGTCTTCCCTTACGGAACGCTCGTCATCAACATCCTGGGCAGCTTTATTGTTGGCTTCTTCGTCATCTGGACCAGCGAGCGCGTGCTGCTGGACCCGCGCTGGCGGCTGCTGGTGGTCGTGGGTTTCTGCGGCTCGTTCACCACTTTTTCCAGCTACGCGTTCGAGACCATGGCGTATTTCGATCAGGGCCAGTGGGGACTGATGCTGACCAACGTTCTCAGCAACAACTTGCTCTGCCTGGGCGCCGCGATCGCCGGCATGGCGCTGGCGCGGGTGCTGTAAAATGACGAACGCGATGGCAGTTCAAGTCACCATCTACCTGAACGAAGCGGACCAGTGGCGTCACCGGCCGTTGCACATGGAGATTCTCAACTACCTGCGCAAGGAAAACGTCTACGCGGCGACCGCGATCCATTGTGTTGCGGGATTCCTTGGGCGGCATCGCGTGGAGACGGCGCATCTGGTCGAGGCTGGAGGAAAATTGCCGGTGATCATCATTTTCGTCGACACTGATGAGCACGTGAGCCGCGTGCTTCCCACGCTGAAGGAAATGGCGGCCCACCGGCTGATCGTGCGCGAGAACGTGGTGCTCGAGCAAGGAAATCTCGACTGATATGTCTTCTGTTCCGTTGAGTCCACCTCTGGACATCCTGGCCATCGCCGCGCACCGCGACGACGTAGAGCAAACCTGCGGTGGCACGCTTCTGAAAGCCGCGCAGCGCGGGCAGCGCACGGGCGTTCTCGACCTGACGCAGGGCGAAATGGGAACGCGGGGCACGGCCGAAGATCGTGCGCGGGAAGCGGCGGACGCGGCCAAAATTCTGGGAGTCGGTTGGCGAAGGGCGCTGGATCTTCCCGACGGCCGGGTCGAGAATACCTGGGAGAACCGGCTAAAGGTGGCGAGCGTGATTCGCGAGACGCGGCCACGCGTGATTATTCTGCCTTACTGGAAGGGACGGCACCCCGACCATTACATCGCTTCGGTGCTTGGATATGAAGCGTGCTTTCTCGCCGGTCTGGCGAAACTGGATCCAGAAAAAACCTTCAGCTCCCAGCCGTCAGCTGCCAGCGAAGAACCGGGCATCGGACCGCGGTCCTCACATCTTGCACCTCATCGCCCGTTCAAGATCGTCTATGCGACGCTCTACTACGAGATTCGGCCCTCGTTTGTCGTCGATATCAGCGAACAGTTCGAGGGGAAATTCGCTTCCATTCTGGCGTACAAATCGCAATTCAGCGACCAGGACGCGGGCAAAGACTTGTTCCCTGCTCACGACGAAATCCATGCCCGTGTGGAGGCCATGGCGCGCTTCTACGGCATGCTCGGCGGCGTGACCTATGCGGAGCCTTTTCTGCAGAAAGAAGTCGGCCTGGTCGACGATCTGTTGTCCATTCCGGTCAAATCCATTTAGCATTACTGAACTCAATCAGTCCCAGAGGAGAACTCGCAATATGCTTCGTTTAATGTTTATCTTCGTCACCGCAGTCGCGATGGCCACCACGGCCGCAGCACAAGCCGGAACCTGGCAGATCGATCCTAATCACACGGCCGCGCAATTTTCTGTACGGCACCTGGGTGTGTCGACCGTGCGGGGCGCATTCACGAGAGTAACGGGGTCGGCCAAGTATGACCCCGCAGACCCATCAAAGGATTCTCTAGAGGCAAACATCGACGCGAATTCAGTCGACACGCGCGTGGAAATGCGCGACAACGATTTGCGCAGCCCCCACTTCCTCGAGGTGCAGAAGTATCCGACCATTACGTTTCATTCCAAGCAGACCAAAGTAGCAGGTCCCGGGAAGCTGTCGATTACAGGCGACCTGACAATTCACGGCGTAACCAAAGAAGTTGTGCTCGACATGGATGGTCCCTCGGCGGCGATCAAAGATCCATGGGGAAATCAGCGCATCGGCGCTTCTGCAACGACCAAAATCATCCGCCAGGATTTTGGGGTAAGCTTTATGCCCGGCGTCGTGGGAGACGAGATCACCATCACCATTGACGCGGAGTTGATTCAGCCACCAGCAAAGTAGCGCGGGAAGTCTAGCGCCGGGCTGTGGCGTCGTCCCGGCGGCTGTCTGGCGGGCGCTACGAATGGCTGGCTATTTCTTCAATGCCACCGCGAGGCCGTCGCGGACGGGCAGGATTGTGGTGTAGAACTCGGGCGCGTCGTAGAGTTTGCGGTTGAACTCGAGGATCGCCTTGGTCCTGGCGTCAGTCGAATTCTTTTCGGCGACGCGTCCGCTCCACAGCACATTGTCGGTGATGAATAGTCCGCCTTTGCGCAGGCGCGGCGCAACCAGGCGCAGCACGCGCGGGTAGTCTTCCTTGTCGACGTCGTTAAAGATAATGTCGAACTCCTGCTTCTGTTCCGACAGGAACTCCAGTGCGTCCCCGATGTGCAGCGTGATGCGGCTTGAGACTCCGGCGCGTGTGAAGTAGCCACGGGCTCGTTCCGCGTTCTTCGAATCGCCGTCGGTGTAAATCACTCGTCCGTTGTGGCCCACCGCCTGAGCCCACCAAATGGTGGAGTAGCCGATGGCTGAGCCGAGTTCGAACACCGTACGGGCGTTAATCATCATGACCAGTTGCTGCAAAACGCGCGCCACAGCCGGGCCCACGATGGGAACGTTGTGCTCCGTCGCGTAATCTTCCATCTCGGCCAGCACCGGATCGCGCGTGGGCAGCATGGAATACAGGTAGTCATCGACCGGTCCCGCGGTGGTGAAGTTGTAGTGCCGCCAACTGGCTCTGCCGTCTTTTTTCTTGCTTTGGCTCACGCGCTCTCCTGTAAAAACCGTACCCGTCCAAATGACGATGCTCGTCAACCAGCGATCAAGACGCCCGGCTTCATGTCGACTACCTCGACGCCGGGGGATTCTAGCGCCTAACTTCTAACTTTTCCATAAATCAACGTTCCTAGTTTAATATCAAAACGCCATGGCAGATCTCAAGGTGTTGATTTCGCGGCAGGACATCGCCAAGCGTGTGAACGAACTGGGCGCGCAGATCACGAAAGACTTCGCCGGGCAATCGATCATTTTCGTCGGCGTGCTCAAAGGCGCGGCGATCTTTCTCTCTGATTTGGCGCGGCAGGTCGACCTCGACTCGACTTTCGATTTCATAGGAGTCTCCAGCTACGGCAACCGCCCCAGCCCGACCCAGGAACTCAAGAGCGGATGGGATTCGACCGGTGAAGTGAAGTTGACCAAGGACGTAGACCAGTCCATGAAAGACAAGAATGTGATTGTCGTGGAAGATATCCTCGACACCGGGCTCACGCTTACGGTTCTCAAAAAGCTCCTTTTGGCACATCAGCCGCGCACATTGAAGATTGCGGCTTTGCTCGACAAGCCGTCGCGACGCAAGCTTCCGCTCGAAGGCGACTACGTCGGCTTCAAGATTCCCGACGAATTTGTGGTCGGTTACGGACTGGACTACGCGGAGAAGTATCGTAACCTCGCCGACATTTGCATTGTGCCCAGAAAATAGTTTCGCGCGAGTAGAGGGCAGAAAGTTACCACACGCCTTTCGAGCCGCCGCCCCTCCAAGCTAAGGGAAACGGGGAACGCGGCTGCTATCATACCAGCGATGGGTTCCGTCATTTCCAAACCGGATCGCTTGCCGGTCGAGTCGCTGCTGCTCGACGTCGCCGACGTGCTGGCCACGTCGCTCGACCTGGATACGACCGTGAGCCGGGTCGCCGAGGTGGTTCGAAAAGTCATCGATTACGAGATTTTTGCGATTCTGCTGATCAACGAAAAGACCCAGGAACTGCGTTTCCGCTTTCAGGTTGGATATCCGCCGGAATTTGCCGAGCGGAGCCGGATCAAAGTGGGCGAGGGAGTCACCGGGCAGGCGGCCCAACTGCGGCATGCGGTTCTGATTGACGATGTTACCCAAGACCCGCGCTATATCGAAGCCGTTCCCAACGTACGCTCGGAACTTGCGATACCGCTAATCACCAAGAACCGCGTCATCGGCGTGATTGATATCGAGGCACGGGAGCCCGGCTATTTCAACGAAGAGCATGTCCGCGTACTGACACTGGTCGCCTCGCGCATGGCGGCGGGCATCGAAAATGCCCAGCTCTACACCCGGACGACGAAACAGGCACGCATTCTGCTGCTGCTCAACGAAATTGCGCGCGAACTGACTTCGATTTTGAATCTGGACGAGTTGCTTGGACGGATCGCGGAACTGGTGCGGCGCTTGATTGACTACCAGATGTTCAGCATCCTTTTGCTGGATGCGACAGGCGAGAAACTGGAGCACCGTTTCTCCCTGCGCTTCAACGAGAATATTCATCTGAAGAATGAAATTCCGCTGGGGCGGGGGCTAGTGGGCTCCGCCGCAGAGAGCCAGCAGGCGGTGCTCGTGCCCGACGTCACGAAGGATCCGCGCTATGTCCAGGCTAATCCTGAGACGCGATCCGAACTGGCCGTCCCGCTTGTCTACAAGGGAAAAGTGATTGGCGTGCTCGACCTGGAGCACACCCGGCGCGGTTTTTTTACCGAAGAGCATCAACGCACCATGACGACTCTGGCCGCGCAAATTGCGATTGCCATCGAGAACGCGCGCTTGTACGAAGAAATCGAGCGGCAGGAGCGGCGACTGGAGCGCGATCTGGCTCTGGCGCGGGAATTACAGGGACGACTGCTGCCGCAAACGAATCCGAAACTTGCCCACCTGGACGTCGCTGCGAAGTTCGTTCCCGCACGAGCCATCGGCGGCGACTTATATGACTTCATCCCTTATTCGATGTCGCGGCTTGCCATCGTCATTGGCGACGTCAGCGGAAAAGGCGCACCCGCGGCCATCTACGCCGCGCTGGTAAGCGGAATCATTCGGTCGCACGCTCCGATTGAACCGGGGCCAGCCGAAATGCTTTCTGCCGTGAATCTATCGCTGGCCGAACGCCGCATCGAGGCGCAGTTTGTCTCCATCATTTACGCCGTGTGGGACGATGAGCATCGCACTCTGGCGGTCGCAAACTCCGGCCTTCCCCGCCCCATTTATGTTCACGGCAAGGAGGAAACGATTGAGGCGGTCGAAGCGACTGGCTTGCCTCTCGGTCTGTTTGACGAAGCCGACTACGATGAATTCACGTTTCGCATGAAGCCCGGGGATATGTTCGTGTTCTTCAGCGACGGCATTCTCGACGCCCGCAACCGCAGGGGCGAACTGTTCGGACGCGGCCGGGTCGAAACAATCATCGCCGAGTGCGAGGGACAGTCTGCAAACTGCGTGGTGGATTCGCTTTTCGAGGCAGCAGCCGAACACTCGGCGGGCGTGGAAACTTTCGATGACCAGACTGTGGTCGCCATCAAGGTGCGCAGCGGGCCGCCCACACCCCACAAGAAAAAATGACCTCGCATAGTCAGAACCCGGAAGCACGTCCTCCCGGCTTCGTCTATCGCGAGACGAAGCGCGGCATCTTTCGACGGGGCGGGCAGTTTGTGCTGCACTGCGAAGACGTGGCCCTGCCGAAGCTGGCCGAGCAGCACGGCACGCCCCTCTACGTCTATTCGGCGAACATGATCCGCGAGCGCTATGACGCATTCGACGCTGCGTTCTGTGACCTGCCGCATACCATCTGCTACTCCGTCAAAGCGAATTCGAACTTGACCGTTCTGCGAATGTTGGCCAGGAAGGGATGCGGATTCGACGTGGTTTCCGGTGGAGAACTGGAACGCGTGCTCACCGCAGACCGCAAGGCCGCGAAGGAAACGGTGTTCTCCGGGGTGGGTAAGACGCGCGAGGAACTGACTGCGGCGTTGAAGGCGGGCATCCTGCTTTTTAACGTCGAGAGCGAGTCGGAAGTGTGGGCGCTTGCGGAGTGCGCCGGTCGCCTACGCAAGAAGGCGCCATTGGCGCTGCGGGTAAATCCGGATGTCGCCGCCGAGACTCATCCCTACATTTCTACGGGATTGCGCAAGCACAAGTTCGGAGTACCCATCCGTGATGCGCGGGCGCTTTACGCCAAAGCGTCGGGCGCGCCATCTCTCAAAGTGTGTGGGGTGAGCGTTCACATTGGCTCCCAGATCACGGAAGTCGCCCCTTTCGGCGAGGCCATGGCGCGTGTGGCTGATCTGATCCGCGAACTCCGCACAGACGGCCACACCATCGACTACATCGACGCGGGTGGCGGGTTAGGGATTGCCTACGAAAAAAACAACGGGGCCGATTTTTCAACAGAAGTGGCAGCCTATGCGCGGGCACTCACCGCGCCGTTGCGCGGTTTGGAGGTGTGGCTGCTTCTGGAGCCCGGGCGCTCGATCGTAGGCCCCGCGGGCGTTCTGGTGACGTCAGTGGTCTACCGCAAGGCAAATGACGGCAAGCGATTTCTGGTGGTCGATGCTGCGATGAACGACTTGATCCGGCCCGCGCTTTACGGCGCCTATCACGGGATCATTCCGGTCACCCGAGTTACGAATCCGCAGACGAAAACCGAAGTGACGGATATCGTCGGGCCGGTGTGCGAGACCGGAGATTTCTTTGCGCGGGACCGGGAACTGCCGGCAGTCGACGAAGGAGATCTACTTGCGATTCTGGATGCCGGTGCCTACGGAATGGTTCTGGCGTCGAACTACAACACTCGTCCGCGCCCGGCGGAGGTATTGGTGTCGGGAAAGTCGGCCAAAGTGATCCGACGACGGGAGAAAGTGTCGGATCTGCTCCGCGCCGAATTGTGAGCGCTTCTTCGCCTCGACTCAGAGGATTCAGTTTTGCCGTTCTCCCCACTTCAGCTTGGTGCGGAGCACATGAAAAAAGTCCGTCCCAGTGCGAAAGAGATTCACCTGATGCTCGGAGCGGCAGCAGCGCACGCGGTCACCGTCGCGCAGGTCGAGGCCTGGCTGTCCGTCCAGGCTCAAGTAGGCAACCTCCTCTTCGCTGCGAAGCAGAATTTCGATCTCCACCGAATCCGGCACCACCAGCGGGCGGTGCGTCAGAGAATGCGGCGCAACCGGCGTAACCACGAAGGCCTTGACACTGGGCATGAGCACGGGGCCGCCAGCTGACAGAGAGTACGCCGTCGAACCGGTCGGCGTGGCCACGATCATACCGTCCGCCCGATAGCTGGAAACGAACGCCTTGTCGATGTAGAGGTCGTAGGTATTGAGGCGGGCCAGGGCGGTCTTATTCACCACCGCGTCGTTAAAGACCAGATAGCTGCCGCGAACCGTGTCTCCGCGCAACAACTCGACCTGCATCAGCGCGCGATGCTCGACCGCGGCGCGCCCCTGCCCGATCGCTTCGAGCATGGGGTAGAGCGATTGCAGCGGCACTTCGGTCAAGAATCCGAGCGACCCCAGGTTAACGCCAAGCAGAGGAACATCGACGGCTGCCGTAACTCTCGCGGCCGACAGAAGTGTTCCATCGCCACCCAACACAACCACGAGATCCAATGCCTGCGACACCATTTGCGCACGGGGCACGACTTCCTGCCCAGCTGTGTATGTCGCTGTTTCCACATCGATGATGACTTTATAGCCGTGCTCGGCGAGCCAGGTGAGAAGCCCGGGAATAATCTGCGCGACTTCTGGGCGATCGGGCCGCGAAATGATGGCGGCGGTTTTATGGGATGCTGGCGGGCTGGTCATGGGGATGATGAAAGAAAGATTGTACAGAATTCGCGGGCTTTCACCACAGAAGACACGGGAGATCGTCGGGGATTAGAAAACGCCGTAGAGAAGGAACTCGCGATTGCCTTCGGCCCCTAGAATGGGCGACTCGATCGTGTCTGTCTGTATCGCGCCCAGACCTTGGAGCGCCGTTCTAACTTTCTCTACCGCTGCGAGTTGTGCGGCCTCGTCGCGCACGATGCCGCCTTTGCCCACATGTTTCCTGCCCGCTTCGAACTGAGGCTTCACCAGCACGACGATTTGTCGTCCGCGGCGCTCGTCCGGCGATTGCGGAAGGGCGGCATCAATCACGGCAGGAAGAACCAGGGTCGCGGAGATAAAGGAAACATCCATCGCGAGGAAATCCACAGTGACGCCGACCGCTTCCCGCGTAAGATAGCGAGCGTTGGTTTTCTCCAGGAGCCGGACTCGCGCATCCTGGCGAAGTCTGAAGTCCATCTGGCCGTAACCGGTGTCCACCGAGATGACTTGCGAGGCGCCACGCTGGAGCAGACAATCGGTAAACCCGCCAGTGGACGCGCCAATATCAAGACAAATCTTTCCCGTGACTGCGATATTCCAGTGTTCGAGAGCGCGTTCTAACTTCAGTCCGCCGCGGCTCACATACTTGAGATCTTCGCCGAGCAGGCGAATCACGCACTCCGCCGAGACCTGCGCGCCCGCTTTCTCGAGTTTCTGATCGTCCACCAGCACCTTGCCCGCAAGAATAAGCGCCTGGGCGCGCTCGCGCGAGGCAGCCAGTCCACGGTCCACCAGCAGTTTGTCGATTCTAACTTTCAAGAAATTATTTTGCCCGCGAGGCCCACCACGAAAGTGCCAGCACTCGCTTCAGTGCAAAGTGTTGAAGCATCTCTCGGTGAATCACTTACGAAGATACTTTGCCCCTTTTCCACAGTATTTTCCACGAACATGTTGAAAACTTCGGTCGGCAGAATGCCTCGGTGGTCAGCCGAGATTCGTAGCAGAACAAAGCCGCCCGAAACCAGGGCGGCTCTTCGATCTTTATTCTTGGCTTAATTTCAAAACTATCCGGCAACTTCTTCCAACAGTTTCTGATCGATGTCGAAGTTCGAGTGCACATTCTGCACATCGTCCTGTTCTTCGAGCGCTTCCATCAGACGGATCATGGTGTTGGCCGCGGCGCCTTCCAGCTTGATGTAGTTCTGCGGAATCATGGCAACGCTGGCGGATACCGGCTCAATGCCGGCTTTTTTTACCGCTTCCAGCACCGCTTCGTAGGCGGACGTCGCTGTCAGGATCTCCCAGTTGTCGCCATCGTCATTCAAATCTTCCCCGCCGGATTCGAGAACGATGTTCATCAAGTCGTCCTCTTTCGCAGCGGTCTTGGCGATGAGGATGTCGCCCTTCTTGTGGAACATCCACGAGACGGCGCCGGCATCGGCCATGTTGCCGCCATTCTTGCCGAAGACGTGACGGATCTCGCTGACGGTGCGGTTGCGATTGTCGGTATTGATGTCGAGCAACACCGCCACCCCGCCAGGCCCATAGCCCTCGAGCGAGAATTCCTCGTAGTTGGCGCCGGGCAATTCGCCCGTGCCCCGCTGGATGGCCCGCTTGATGTTGTCGGCGGGCATGTTCTCGGCCTTGGCCGCGACGATGGCGCCGCGCAGGCGCGGGTTGGTATCAGGATCGCCGCCGCCGTTCTTTGCGGCAATGCTGATTTCCTTGATGAGACGGGTGAAAATCTTGCCGCGCTTGGCGTCGAGCGCGCCCTTCTTGTGCTTGATTGTGGCCCATTTTGAATGGCCAGACATGGTGAGACCTCGTATCTAAAGATCTTGGATGGCGCAGGATTCGCCTTCAGAGGAGATCACAGGATTGCCTCGATATGGATGCAGGCGAACTCGAATTATAGCATGGACCTGCGGCCTGATTGTACCGGATATTGTCCGGCTAAGTCGCACATTCGCGCTTGCGGTGTCGCCTTCGACGGTCTTAACAGCCGGCCAACCGTTGTACAATCGGTTCCGCGCTCGAAAGTCTAGTGGAGAGTTTCACCTGCGGAGTCTCGGCATGGATTCCTTGGAACAGCAGTGCATTCAGAAGAGAAATGACATTTTGGCCTATTGCAAGCGTTTGGCCGACGACGGGGCCCACTATCTTTGGGGTGCCGCGGGGGATAAGCCAACGACCAACGGCGCGGTTCAGTATGCGCCCGTGGTGCTGGATGCCGACAAACCTGAACAGACCTGCTTCTGCGCCGCGACCATCACCGTCAACAAAGTTGTGTATGTCTGCGCCGGCCGCTTCCGGCACGACGGTCTCGCAAGCGCAAAGCCCGCAAGGAAGATTGCTGTGCCCGCAACCGGCCCACCCGACGCAAACTCTCTAAAGGAATTGCTGGGATTTATCGAAAAGAATGGCAAGACCCCGACATCTCAGATCGGCTGGGACTCTGATTTAACACCCAGGGTCGTCAAGGGAGACTCCATCATGGACTATTCGACCTCGACGAACGTGACCAATGCTGTGGTTTGGGGAGAGGGATGTGACGACACACAGCACTTCGACTGTGGCGGCTTTGTAAGGCAGGTCGTCAGGAAAGTGTGCGGTGTTCCTATCGACGGCATCAGCATGAACCCTGGGCAGAAAAATATCCTCGGTGAGCCGATGGCAACGTTGGTGGAGGAAGGGGATCCGATTCTTCCGGCGGATATTCTGGTCTACGCTGGCCATATCGCTTTTGCAATAGGATCCCCGTCGCAGGCGTATTCGAAACTGACCAAATATGCGGTGGCCCAAGCGGAGAGCGCGGTTTACGGAGTAAATTACGGCAAAACGCATTCTCAGCAGTCGCAGAAGTGCATTCGTCTGTCCGCATCGACTTTGCTGAACCGGAAAACGACTGCACCGTAGGCACTGCATCTCCGGTGGCCTTGACGGGGTATATGTGTATGTGATGTAGAGATGTACACACCTCATCGTCTTGGATTGAGACTGGGATTCAGGTCAGATTATCCTCTGCTCAGCCTCAGATAGGCTCATCGCAACTCAACTCACGTGCATCCGGGTTGAGTCTGCTTTCTGGCGGGGGCGCATGGCGCTCTGGAGTGAAGATGTGTGGATTTTGAGTTGGGACAGGGCGTGGGCGTGGGGCGTTGGGATGCGCTAGTTCTTTTCGTGCGTGGGCGCGTGGTGTTTTGAGTGTAATGGCCTGTTAGGTATTGATGCCCTCATCGAAGCTGACGAAAGTGTCAGCCGGCCACAGGCTGGCTTGCAACTCTTCGCGCGTGATTATTTCGCCGGGACGCTCCAGCAGCATCGCCAGAACCCGAAAAGGCTGCTCCTGCAGCGGAACTCTCCTGCCACTCTTATGGACTTCGCCGGAACTCAGATCCACTTCAAATAATCCGGCGCGAACACGGCGGCCGAAACCAGGGGGCGCTTCCATAAGTATTTTTATCTTTGGAATGCGTTGATGCGGCGAACCAAGTCCGCGAAGCGCGGGTCCGAGCGAAGCTTGTCGAAGACGGGCTCAATCTGAACAAAGACTATCGAAGGGTACCGTTCATTGAAGGCTTTCTCGAGGCTTTCCATCGCTTTGTCTCCCTCGCCCATGCGGGCATCAGATACCGCGAAGGCGTAGGGTGAAACATAATGCTCTTTCGATTGTCGCTGGAGCATGGCCAGCCGCTGTCGCCAATAACCCCTCATACCCCCAAGCCGGTAAGCGGCGCGAACTGCGTCGCCGTGTGGTGAGTCCAGGAGACCGGATGGTGCGTTCAAGAAAGCGTCGAACGCCCTGTCGGGCATGCCATTTTGTTCGTACAACAGACCGAGATACCAATAGACTTGGCTGAATTCTGGATCTAGCTCTATCGTCTTCTGACACTGTGCAATCCCTTCGTTATTACGTCGCGCGAGGAACAGAATCTGGCCTGCGTCCGCGTTGATAATGGAGGAGAGAGGGTCAAGCTCGACGGCCCGCCGGATCTCAGCAACAGCTTCTTCCGAGCGTTTCATGGCCACGAGGTCATAGGCGTACCAGTGATGAGCCGTTGGGTAGTTTGGGTCGAGATCGATGGCGCGTTGAAGCTCCTTCTCCGCCTGAGCAGGATTCCAATCGTAAAGCAACATCACAAACCCGAGCGACGCATGGGCCTCCGAGAGTGTATCGTCAAGCTGCAGCGCTCTCAGTGCCGCCGCTTTTGCCAGGGGATAGACTTGCTTGGCGGGTAGGATGTCATTCGGCCCAAGCAGAATGTAGCAATCTGCCAGGCCCACATAGGCGCGCGCATAGCTGGGGTCCTTTTCAATGGCCTGCTGGAAGGATTCGATTCCCTTCCAGAAGCCCGTCGGTGTGCGCTGGTTCCAATAGTAGCGTCCCTTCAGGTAGAGATCATAGGCCTCAGGGTTGACCGGACGGGCGTTTGTGCGGCGCGCCAGCGTGAGCGGGGATGAGAGCCTCCGCTCGACTTGAAGAGTAATGGCGTTGGCGACGACAGTCTCCAAGGAAAAGGTGTCGTTCGCGTCGCGCTCGTAAGTCTCGGCCCAAAGATGGGATTGGTCTCGCACCTGGATAAGTTGCGCGCTGATGCGCACGCGATCGCCGGCGCGGCGCACGCTACCTTCCAAAATGTAGTCCACGCCCAGCGCGCGACCAATTTCCTGCACATCCTTCCGAGTGTTCTTGTACTTCATTGCCGAGGTTCTGGCGATCACGCCGAGGCGTTGTGGATCCGCGCTCCCAAGCTGAATGATCATCTCTTCGGTCAATCCGTCATTGAAATATTCCTGGCTGGCGTCGCCGCTAAAATTCAGGAATGGCAGGACTGCCAGCATGACTCTCTCGCTGGAGGCATTGGCGCGGGGCGCCAAGCGCGGGCGTGCAAAATAGGCGGCCACAGACAGTAGGGCCACGATAACCACTGCGGCGGTGCGGTACTCGGTCTTGCGCCACCACGATGCTGTGACGGCCGCTTCCACGGGTGGGCCTGCAGTGGAACGAGGTTCTTCCAGCACTCTCAGGGGCGCGATGAAACGGTATCCCCGCCGTGGAATTGTCTCGATGAAGCGGGGGTTGTCTGCCGAGTCGCCGAAGACAACACGTAGTTTCCGGATGGCGGTATTGATGCCCTCATCGAAGCTGACGAAAGTGTCAGCCGGCCACAGGCTGGCTTGCAACTCTTCGCGCGTGATTATTTCGCCGGGACGCTCCAGCAGCATTGCCAGAACCCGAAAAGGCTGCTCCTGCAGCGGAACTCTTCTGCCACTCTTATGGACTTCGCCGGAACTCAGATCCACTTCAAATAATCCGACGCGAACACGGCGGCCGAAAATAGTGGGCGCTTCCATAACCTTCCCTCAAACGGGAGATGATTCTACCCCAGGAAATACAGTTCAGGGAACCTAATAACTCGTTCGCACACTTCGTTTTAGGAAGTCAGGAACAATCTAGGGCCGGTCAATTGACCGCGCCTGTTCCACGCGTTTAGAAGAAGCCCACGCGTCAAGGGGAGACAAGTACGAAGCGCATTTTCATCTTCATCCTGCCGGTCACCGAACTTGGGGGCGCAAGCACTAAGTTATGTCAGGGCAGGGTTGGATATTTTAAGGAACTTTCCACCAGTAGTTACGACGATAAAAAAACCGGTCGATTGGAGACTCTTCATGACTATGCGGTCCTGCTTGGTTCTCATGCTGTTCCTCGGACTGCCCGGTGCGCTCTGCGCACAGAAGGACCAGGACTCATGGTCCGCTCTGAATGGCCTGAAGGCAGGCCGGGGAATCGAAGTAATCGAATCCCGCATGCAGCGTCATGCCGGCGAATTTGTCAATGCGACCGATGAAGTGCTCACCCTCCAGGAAGGCGGATCCGATGTCTCGATAAAGCGTGAAGACATCGTCCGCGTTTCGACATCCTCCGCACCCAGGCGCGGCGAGCATGCCGTGATCGGCCTTGTTGTCGGCGGAGGCATTGGTGCGGCCATTGGCGCCTTAGCCGGTTCTAGCCACGGTTTCCTCGGTGGGTCCGACCGCGGAATTGCCGCCCTTGTTGGCATCGTGATTGGCGCCCCAAGTGGGGCCCTGGTTGGCGCCTTGATCCCCGCTCACACAACCGTCTATCGCGCAGCCCCGGTCGTCGCGCACAAGACGACGTCGCATTAGACGGTGTGACTTCGAGCTTCAGTGCGGACGGTGTTCCAAATTGCAACCAGACCTGCTCGCACAGAGAGAACAGCATGACCCAGAAATGCTTTTGCGGTGGAGTTGTAATTGTCGTTCTGACCATTGGCCTGGTCGTGCCCGCTAGGGCCGTCAATGCCGAGGGGGTCTTGATCATGGTGGCAGCGACCACGGCGGCTGCGGCGATTGCGGCAGTCGTAATCGTTGCCAGCGTTGAGCATCGCAGCAAAAAGATAGTGATCACTGGTTGTGTCCTCTCGGGGGAGAAAGGAATGACTATCACCGATCAAGAAGACAAGAAAGTCTACCTGCTCTCCGGCGAGACAACCGGTATTAGGCCAGGTGATCGGATGAAGTTACGGGGCAGGAGAGTAAGGTTGGCGGGCCCCGACAAGACACGTCTCTGGGAGGCAAAAGAGGTGCTCAAAGACTTCGGCGTCTGCCAGCCCTAGCTCTGATCTCGACAGTCGACGAGCGCACGTGACGCAGTGACCGATGCGCCGGCAAGCGACGGCGGGACCGAATCGTGAACACACTTGCCTAACGAGGATCGAATGACGAAAAAGATGCTATTGTTCACGGGCCTTCATTTCAGTCCCGGTTTCTTATCTAAACATTCGGCCCTCCGGTACCAAGATTCGATTTCCTCGAAGGAGACCACTTCCATGAAGCTACGCACGCTCTGCGTCATCGTCACTCTCGCATCCGCGCTGGTTTGCACAACAGTTGCCCAAACCGCAGCTCCAAACTCAAGTCCGGCTACCACTCAGGTGCCGCGGCTCATTCGATTTTCGGGTGTCGCACTGGATGAAACACACAACCCCATGACCGGAGTGCTTGGCTTCACCTTTTCGCTGTACGAAGACCAGCAAGGTGGCAGTGCGTTGTGGGTCGAGACGCAGAACATCCAAGCCGATGCAAATGGACATTACACCGCGCTGCTGGGCTCAGCCAGCGCGGAAGGAATGCCGCTGGAACTGTTCAGCTCTGGCGAAGCCCAGTGGTTGGGAGTTCAGATCCAAGGTCAAGCCGAGCGCGCACGCGTCTTGCTGGTCAGCGTTCCCTACGCGCTCAAAGCGCATGAGGCGGAAACGCTTTCGGGAAGGAGCATTTCGGACTTCGTGCTCCTCAACAAGGCGTCGTCCTCATCTTCATCGAACGCAACCGAAGCGCCGGCCGGCTCGAACGGCACGAGCGCTTCGAGTTCGCCTCTGATCGACAACGACGGCCCGACAAACTTTATGGGATCCAACGCGACTCAAATTGTGAGGGTAACTCAGAATGGTTCTGGACTCGGATTATCAGCCACCGCCCATACGCTTGCGGCAGTGGCGGGCACGATTACCGGGAAGTCAAACACGGCCGTGTATGGTCTCGCCAGCAACACCAGTAAAGGCAGCAATGCAGCTGGGGTGACCGGCCAGTCCAATACGGAAACGGGGCCGGGCGTCGCGGGTTATGCCAATGGCAACGGGACGGGCGTGATAGGCGTGGCAAACGCTACTACCGGCTATGCCAACGGCGTCTACGGCCAGAGCGCCAGCACCAGCGGAAGCGGGGTGAGCGGTAACGCCACCGCGGCTTCCGGCTACACCAGTGGCGTGTACGGGCAGAGTGCGAGCGCCAACGGTACAGGCGTGTACGGGAGTAGCGCGAACTGGGTTGGAGTCGGTGGCCAGGGCGCCACGCTGGGCGTGTGGGGAGACAGTGCCACCATCAACGGCACGGGTGTGGCCGGCTATGCCGACGCCACAACGGGAAATACCAACGGTGTGTACGGCCAGAGTACCAGCACCGGCGGCACTGGCGTGGTTGGAGTCAACAACGCCACCTCCGGCACTACAACCGGTGTCGCTGGAACGATTGTCAGCACCAGTGGCGCCGGTGTGAGTGGCAACGCCACTGCGGCTTCCGGTTACACCAATGGGGTGTATGGGCAGAATTCGAGCACTAGCGGATACGGCGTGAACGGCGACGCAATCGCTACCTCCGGCTATAACGTCGGCGTCTACGGCCAGACACAAAGCAGCAGCGGTTACGGTGTGTTCGGTTTAGCGAACGCCCTCGGTTCTTCCGGCGCTGGCGGAATTGGCGTCATCGGAATCAATAACGGCACCAATGGCTCCGCGGGCTCATTCGGTGCTCTCGCGGGCCAGGGGCTGATTCTCCAGGGGTGGGGCAGCAATTTCACGCAAGTCTTCAGCGTCGATGCCAACGGCAATCTCGATATCAGCGGAAACCTGACGGTGGCCGGGGGCAAGTCGGCGAGAGTGAAGCTACAAGACGGGCGAGAAGTAGCGCTCTACGCGGTCGAAAGCCCGGAGAACTGGTTCGAAGATTTCGGCACCGCGCAGTTGCAGCGGGGCGGGGCGAAAGTCTCGCTTGAGCCCGGATTTCTCCAGACTGTTGACGCCACCGACTACCACGTCTTTATCACTCCCAACGGCGACTGCCGCGGTCTGTATATAGCCAGAAAAACTCGTGTCGGTTTTGAAGTGCGTGAGCTGGGAGGCGGTAATTCGAGCATCGCCTTCGATTATCGGATCGTGGCACATCGGCGTGGCTTCGAGAACGTCCGGCTTCAGGATGTTCATCTGCCGCAGGGTCCAAAAGAGATGCAGGGCAGGCTCGCCAGCATGCGATCGAGTGAGCACATAGTGGCTCCGCCGCCTCCGAGGGTCACGATTCCTGTCTTGCCGCACCCTGCTGCGCAGGGGCATTAGCAGCCTACGGCGTGGGAGGCGTTGGTGAGACACCAACCAGCTCCGCCAACGCCTGCCAGTGCCTCGGATGCGGGACGCGCTTGCCCGACCGGATATCCGAAGAATACGGCTCGCTGACCCCGAGTGCCGAACGCACTTTTGATTTCGCCACGCGTGCGAGCGCAGGCTGGACTTGTTTGGCGTATACATCACGAGTTAACCAGGCGGGCAGGTCCGCCGGTTTCCAATTCTGGATGGCCTGCTTGTGCATCCGCTGCGTGTCCGAACGCTTCGCAAGAAACTCCGGGCGTTGCGCTGCTTTACGCCCCACATCGAAGTTCTCGCGAGTCACCGTGACTGCGCAGTCCCCGCAAAAGCGCCTGTTCCTCAGCCGAAGTTTCCTCCCGCAGACGCGGCAGAGACGGTCTGGTCTTTGGACTTCGACTTTTGGAAAGGATGGACGGCGTTTGGCTTCGCGACGATGCTGCTGCGTCAACGGTGTCGAAAGCCGACGGCGGGCTGTCGATTGATTGGTCCTACCCCAAAGCGTTCGGGCCACATATTCAGCCCACGGCGCAACAAGCTTCCCCCAACTCGGTGCAGTCTCACTCAGCTTGGCGCACAAATGGGACATGAGCCTGCAGTTGCCGGTTGCAGTCTCGAAGTAGTCAGCTCGCCGCAAAGGTTCCTGCATGACCCAACTAAGCAACCATTCCTCCACTTGCGGGCGCACGGGCTCGAGCACGTCCAGAGCGAGAGAGTCCCGGTTGGGGGTGTCAGTGTGCAGACCCAACCCCAAGCCCGCGTCTAGTCCCACAGAGGTTAATGCGAGCCGCGTCTCCGATTCGAGCAAGGCGAAACAGTAGTTGAGAATGGCATGTACTGGCGTGATAGCGAGGCGAGGTCCGCCCGATAGCGGGGATTGCCTGTTTCCGACCGTACGCCAGTGCTCTGGGATTCGCCGCAAGTCTGCCTTTGGCCAGAGCACCTGGACATTTCGCCACGCAGCGAAGTACGCGACTGCGGCTTGCGCTTCGAGATTGCGGATCACTTCGGGGGTGTCCGCCGCAGGCAACCTCTCTCGAAGAGCTGCGATTGCCTGTGCTGTAGCCAAATCCTTCAGTCGCTCCCTTACCAAGCGTTCTTGACCTTGCAGCTTCGCATCAATCAGAGTACGGGAAATTTCGAGTCCGACGCCATTGCCTAACGCGAGCGCCTGAGCGCGACGCAGCCGAGCATCGCTGGGCGCGGTTGGTCCGGTAACGAACAGGACTTTGCCGTTGCGGTTCAGCATCACAAACGAAGCGCCCACGTCCGAGAGCCATTTCAAGGCGCTCAGGGTCGTGAATCCGTCCTCCGAAATGCAGACCAAGCGCTTTAGCCCGTGACCCACGCGGGGGAGCCTGATCTTGCGGCGCTCCATGCCCACGCCGTCGTCGATTTCGAGGTGTCCGCGCCGGACTCGAACCTTTATGCCAAAACCGAAGAGCGTGAGCACACCACTTCTGCTGACTAGAGATTTGCGGGTGGACGGGAATTGCGCTACGGTCTCGTTAGCTGCCATGGAGTCAACCCTCCTTGGTGGTCAGGGCTTGTCGGCTGCTGCTAACAGTCGGCGGGCCCGTTTTTTTTATAGCTTCTTCAGGTATGCCTCAACCGCACGCCGGAAAAGTTCGGCCATCGGCGCTCCTGTCTTCGCAGATAACTTCTTGAGCTTGACGATTAAGTCTTCGGGAAGCCATACCGTCGTGCGTTTCTTCATAATGTAATTTTATTACGTATGTCAATATATGTCAATCGCCATCGTCTTCCCGCAACCAGCCTTTCTTCTTGGCGCGGAATATGAAGGAACGCAGTGCATCTTCATCAGCTACATGAACACCCGCATAGGCGAGGGCCTCACGGAGTTCGCGGTACGTTAGTTTTACCTTTTCATGTTTTCGCAGCATTTTAATAAGCTGGAGGAGTTCAACATTAACCTTGCCTTTCATCTCGGGGGCCTTCCCCGATTTCAATATCTTGCCTAGCACTTCCAAGGTTGTGCCAACCGTCCACATCAGATCCTCAGTTTTCGTAGGGCCCGCATCGCCGTAATACTTGTTGCTGATGTCTTCATAGATGTTCCCCAATATCAGCGCAGCCAAACCGGCCACAGATCCAGCTGCGACTCGCATCTGCGGATCATCTAAGGCCAGCGTAACGACCTGCATTACGTCCACGACTCGTGCTGCTGGGCTTGGCATAGTTTTCGTTCCGGGTGTGGGCTGCAGTTCCGCCAGAACATCGGCCAGTTGTTCACTCTGTCGCAATCGATCCAAAAATTGGGGCAGAACCTCTACCGTGCCAAGAACACGAATTTGAGGATGTTGGGCTGCGATCTCTTCCAATTTCTCGTGCGCTTTCGCAGAGTCAGTGACGTTCCGAAGTGCATCAATTGATTTTCGATAGCCTTCCAGGAATTGCAATCCCGAAGCGTCCAACTTATTCCGCCAATCGTCTTTTTGTTTCATTTCGTCCCTGCCAAGTGTAACGCCTCCATTACACGGGGGATTCACGAAAAGCTACGGACTTGAAGACACGTTAAGCCTATATCTGAGCCATGACTCGACGTTCTCGCAAGGTATCAAAGCAGCGAAGTGGTTCCCATAAAAAACCGCGCTCTTCGCGCACGCCTTCGATAAAGAGACGCGTTCGTCTGGTGCGTCAAGATATGCTCAAAAACCGATCCCTCAGCTTCACGCGAGCATCTCGCAGGCGCCGAATTGACCCCCGCACGGCACGCAATTTCAACCCAGGCTGGTTTCGAAAGGACTCTTCTGGACGAATTAGAGCTTACGCCGTCCCGCGAAGGCAGAAGACTCTTTACATCCCTTGGTTTGAGCCCGGTGAAGTGATGCCAGTCAAGACCAAGAACAGAAAAGAGAGGCTTTTGCTTGGTCGATGGATGGCTGCGTTAAATGCGGCAGGGCACGACGATTTCTCGCAGATCGACAAGTTTCCAAAAAACACAAGAATTGGCGGCGTTCTACTTCCCACGAAACATGCGGAAATTCAGCAGATTCTCGTGAGCCTCGCCGAGCAAGAATCCCCGTTCGAAGGGCTCTATCGCACGATTGTGAGGCGGTCATGACCGGGTCAGAGGAGAAAATCCGCAGATGTGTAATCTGCGGCAGCACTCGCAGAGTCGAAGCAAACCATGTGGGCGGACGTAATTTCGTCGCGTGGTTCACCGGCCCGCTCTGTGGCGACCATCATGATAGGTTTCATGTCTTGCTGCGCCAGATGCGACTAGACCTTCGATACACGCCCGACCCAGTCGAGCGCGCAATACGTGTGCTCAAAGCGATATTGGTCTTCGCATGGATGGTACTGGAGGGATTGCACTACGCCGTCAACTGGAGGAAAGGAGATCAATGAATGAAACGCGTGATCTTTACCTCCGCGCGCACACCGTTGTACTCGATAAACCAAAAAAAAGTTCGGCAAGGGGCAGGATCAATGCCCCTTCCGAGCCTCCGAAGTGGCCCGACTACGCTGTGGTGTTCGGCTGTGAGTCACGCACAGACATTACCCAGGATCTGACATTCGGCTTCTATCGAATCTTGAAGCTGAATGGCGACACCTACGTGCTCGTGGAAGAGGGCGCATTCTTCGATGACCACCTGCCATTGGCGGAACGCGAAGTCTTAGAAGCATACTTTCGCACCGCAGTTTCGGATAAAACGTCGTTCCCGCCCAACTTCCCACTGCTCTCGCGCTCGGCTTTCATCAGAAGCGTGTTCTACAAGTATGCGCGCCGAGGCACTCTTTTGGTCGGCTTCGACCTGTGCTATGCGCTCGGGAGGCTGGCTCGGAGATGGACACCCGGAGAGCGGGAGGAATGGTCGCTCGTGTTGTCGGTCTACCCGGACGGCAACGAGAACGCGCACGACCCGCGTGTGCTGATCACACCGCTCGATAGCAAGAAGGCCTTCATCCGCTTCCGGCAGGAGTGGGTGCCCAAAGATGGCAAGGCAATCCGTACGGACATCTACAAGTCCAGATTTCTTGATCTGCGGACTCTAGTCGGTGCGGAGTTCGGCAAGCATTTGTCCCTGAAAGCCGCCTGCGAGCTGATGGCGTTCGAAAAGTTTGATCTACCCCGAAAGAGCGACTACACGCCAACCGGTCGTGTGACGGTCGCCGAAATCGAGGAAGGCCGACAGAACGTCCGGTGCATGGCAGCTCTGCTCAATGCCGCTATGCACGAGTTCGGCTTACATCCGATCACTCGTCCAGCGGCTACCGTGTTTTCCCCCGCGTCTTTCGTGAAGGGATACTTCGATGCAATGGGCCTTATTCCGCCTGCGCAAAAATTCGATGTGCCGAATGAAATTCTGGGCTTTGCCATGGAATCGTTCAGTGCTGGCCGTGCGGAAACGAAGATTCGCCATGTCGAGGTGCCTGTCGCACCGGTGGATTTCATGTCAGAGTACCCGACCGTCGCCGCACTCCTGGACTTGATGGAAATTCTTCGAGCCAAAAAACTCACTTTCGAGGATGCCACAAGCGAGGTACAGACCCTCCTCGAATCGATGGCGCTCCACAGGTGTTTCAAACGGCGGCAATGGCGAGAATTCCGATTCTTCGCGCTCATCGTACCTAACGGCGATGTTTTTCCGGTCCGAACTATGCACGGCGGCTTCACCCAGAGCGTCGGAAACGACTATCTGACAGATGAAAAGCCGATTTGGGTCGCTGGCCCGGATGTCATTAATTCCGTCCTCCAGACCGATAGAGTCCCGCGCGTCCTGCGCGCAATCAGAGTAGTTCCCCACGGAAAACAAAAAGGGCTGAAACCTGTGCGCCTGCGAGGTGCTGTCCGTATTCACCCAGGTCACGACGACATATTCCGCAAGATCATCGAAGAGCGTATGCGGCACAAGGGTGACAAGGACCTTTACCAATGGCTGAAACTCTTCGCGAATTCGATCTACGGCTGCTTTATTGAACTCAATCCTGAAACCCTGCCCAGGCGAAAAGCAGCGCGGGTGCGCGTCTATTCCGGCGAGAAGCCCTACCTCACGAACAAGAGAACAGTCGTTGAAAGACCGGGAAAGTGGTACGCGCCATATCTCGGCGCGCTCATCACCGCAGGCGGCAGATTGCTGCTTGGCATGCTTGAGAGATGTGTCGAGGGCTGGGGTGCGACGTATGCCTGGGCCGATACGGACGCGCTGGCGGTCGTGAGCAATGCCGAGGGCGGGACTCTGAGGCACGTGCCCGGATGTGAGACCCGGCGCATACTGCCCCGGTCACAGCTGCAAGAGATCATCGACCGCTTTGCGGAACTCAATCCATACAACTTCGGCGGCTCAATTCTGCGATTCCTCGACTGCAATTACATAGATTCCGACCCCGAGAAAGGGTTCCGGAAAGAATTGCTCGCATTCTGCATCTCTGCGAAACGCTACACCACCTATGAACGCGACGGCAAAAAAATCATCATCGTCGATCCCAAGGCGCACGGACTCGGCTATCTGTACCCTCCAGCCGATCCCCCGATACCCTTGGATGCCGATCAGGAGATCGCGAGGTGGGTCTATGAAGCATGGGAATGGCTTGTCAGACACGGGTGCGGCGTCATGCCGAACCGTCCGCCATCATGGTTCAAACGCCCGCAAATGATCCGTATGGCAGTGACCACGAACAGCCTGCTGAAGCGTCTGCACCGGTGGAAACGGGTACGCCCGTTTGACCTCTTTTTTGTTCCTGTGCTGGCGAACTGCGGGCAACCGGCCAATGTCGACCCGCAGCGTTACATGCTCGTCACCCGGTTTGAACCCGACCAGAGCAAGTGGATGGACACGGCGTGCTTTAACATTGACGATTCGAACGACGCGAGAGAATACAGGCTGGGAACCAGTTTTGATTCGCCCCACTTTGGCGAGCGACCGATTGTCGAGACATTCCAGGAACTTCTGTACCGATACTTCTATCACCCGGAGTCAAAGAGCCTCGGTCCGGACGGCGAACCATGCCAGCGGAAGACACGCGGTCGCCTGCTGAGGCCTCACGTAATTGGAGGCGCGCGCCATCGCATCGGGAAGGAAGTTGATCGGCGCTGGGAGGAGGGCGATGATCTGGATGCAATGCGTCAGGCGCCCATCGAGTACACGCCCAAGGCGAGCCGTGCGCGCGAACCGCTGCTACAGCCGAGTCTTTCCCTCAGCCGATTGGTCAGGAACATCGGTATTCGGAAATTAATTCGGCAGGGGTTTGGCAGACGCATCATTGAAAAAATCAGCCGTCGTGAACTCGTGAAGGCCTCGACCTATCGCGAGTACGAACGACGCATCGAGGGGTATGCACGGAGACGACAACGACCGAAGCATTCTCTGTAAGTGACAATGCCACTTTCGCGGCCTGAGCGAAGCGCTTTCAAGCGACCGAGGCTAAATGAATACACGGAGGTGGGATTTTGAGCGTAATGGCGATTTATCGACAGCTATCGCTGGCGTTGCCGAATTTCAGAAAGAGTTGGGCGGTCGACTTCGAAGAGAAAATACGCGATTCGCCAAACTCGGCGACGTCACTTAAGTGGTCTCAGGGCGGGACACGTTGATTTCCGGCCAGTGTTGCAGTAGAGTACGTCGATCTTGGGTCCCCATTCGATTGCCGTCGAAAGGAAAATCATGATTTCTCGCCTCCGCTCTTCCGTGCTGCTTCGCACCCTCACAATAATGCTTTGTACAGCCGGGGCCGGCATCGCTGCTCAGGATACGGACAATCCCATCGTGAATCCGGCTGCCGGTGCCAAGTTTGGTCCAATACCGAACGCGCCTGAATGCTTCACCATCGCGGTGGAGAAAGGTGATCCCAGCAAGGGACCATCCGTCATCCTTGCCCGCTTTGCTCCCCATTGCGTCGCGCCTTACCACTGGCACACTCCCAGCGAAACCGCTATGGTCGCAAGCGGCACGCTGGAAACCCAGATGAAAGGCGACAAAGGCATCGTTGCGCGGAGTGGTGATTTCGTTTATCTACCGTCGCATCATGTGCACCGGGCTACCTGCATTGGAACCTCCCCGTGTTTGGTCTTCCTGTCATCCGATGCAGCGTTTGACATTCACTGGGTGGATGCGGAGGGCAAGGAGATTCCATTCGAACAGGCCGTGAAGCCGACAAAAGCCACCGCCAAACCAACTAAGTAACCTGCGAGTGACGGGCTGTTCGGAGTGACTGTCTTTACCAGGCCTTAGCACAACTTTGCCCCGTCTTTTCGCCCTAAGCGCTGGGCCTGCCGCTGCGGCGAGGGGGTTTTGAGCGTAATGGCGATTTATCGCCAATCTCCCAATTGCCGAGGGAACCGTTAAGCTTTGGGGT
>ODAK010000082.1_pt1 | contig 101740 bp, 76 predicted proteins | sample 1539591 | NCBI WGS metagenome assembly ODAK01 (sample SAMEA3539303, study PRJEB22396) | soil metagenome | biome: tundra; feature: field; material: soil | place: USA | collected 2010-05 | depth 0.15 m | reverse complement strand
GCGCGCCGACAAATTTTTCCACGCCCGCCTCCAGCCGCGCAAAATTCACGGCGTTCTGAAATTCCGTCGGCGGCGTCCAGTTTTTCCAAACCGCCGCGTTCCATGCCGGACACAGTTTTTCGGAGGTGTCATTGACCGCGCGCAATTGTTCGCACAGCGGCTGGATGCAGTTTTTCCAATCCGTCTCCAATGCCTGCCAGCGGCGCTGATGCTCGCCCTCGATCTGCGCCATCCCGGCTTTGTGCGCTTCGGTGATTTGCCGGATCTGCTCGTGGTCGGCGGCCTTCAATTGTGCGGCCGTTTTTTCATGGCGCTGTTGAATCCGCTCAAGTTCCGCGCGGTGCCACTGCTCGTTTTTCTGCGCCACCCGGGCGGCTTTGTCGGCCATCACCGCCGGCTGCTCACCACGCAGACTGCTGATGCCTCTGACCGCCTGCCGCCACTGCTGGTTGATCGTCCGCTTGGCTTCCTCAAACTCATTTTTAATCCGCTCCTGCTCCGATTGCAGATGGGTCGCGGATTTTTCGATGCAAACTTCGAACAACCGCCGCGTCTTGGCCAGATCGCCGGCAATGACATTCGCCAATGGTGCCGCCGCGCGTCCGCCCAAAAAATAAACTACCACGACCAGAAAAAACGCCGCCAACGCAAGGCCGGCTTCGAGATGGGAAATCGGGTTCTTTCCAAAATGAGAAAGCACCGGATCAGCCGCCGCAACGCCCAGCAACAAAACCGCCAGCAGCCAGACGGGCAGATATTTAAAAATTTTTGGCAGCGGGAATTTTCCAAAGCGCGCCAGGTCGGTGGCAATTTTTCCCTGAAGTTTTTGCAGTTCGGTGAAGAGAATATTTTGGTCCGGCAGCACATCCGGCTCCGGCCATTGCCGGTCGTGCGCCAGCAGCCGCCGGAATTTACCGTAGCCGCCAAACGCGCTGCGCGCCGCCGCTTCAAGTTGATTCAGTTCGTCCCCGGCGGCGGCCAGTTGTTGCTGGAAGTTGTCGTAAGCCGTGGCGGCATTGGCCAGTTCCTCAGTGCGTCGGCTGTCCGCCTCCTGCACGCCTTGCTGAGTCCGGTCTTTCCAGTGGGTGTCCTGCTCGCCGATTTCGTTCAGCACGCGCCGGCTGACGGCGGCGTGGGCGTTGTTGATCCAGGCCTTGCGCCGCTCAAACCGTGACTGACATTGGTCTTTTTCATTTTTCAGTGCTGCTGCCGCATCCAAATCCTGCGACATCACGGCGGCTTCTTGCGCCGAATTCCGGCTGGCAAAATCCCGCAATCCGGCGCCGGTCTGGACGCGCAGCTCGCTTTCCAATTTTTCCTCGCGCGCGACAAAATCGCGGACGTTTTTTTTCAACACGTCCAGCAGCGCGAGCATTTCGCGGACGCTCGGCAGGCTATTCACAGTCGTTCCTCACTTTATTCAACAACTCCTCCAGTTTGTCCAGAATGATGACCGTCCGGTTCACGCTCGCCGAAAGCTCCGCCATGAAGCGGCGCTCGAACTCCTCGCTCTTCGCGTCGCGCCAATGCTCTTTCGTCTCCGCCCAGCGGAGCGAAATATCCCGCGTCAGCCCAACGAGCCGGCCTTTATTTCCGCTTAAATTCATGTTGGTTGCCCGGTTTGTTCCGCGCGCGGTGGCGCGACACTTTTGTAGGCGTCCAGCGCCTTGAGCGCCTGGTCAAGATAGGCAACAGCCTTCGCCATTTCAACGCCCAGAAACCCGTGCAGTTGTTCCATCTGCTTCACCAGCGGCGCGCTCCGGTCATCCAGTTCGCGGCCCCATTTTTTGATGACCACCAGCTTGTCCTCCACCGCCTGCACGTCGCGTTGCGCCCGTTGCACGGCCATCTGCTGAAAACTCTTGGCCTCGTTCATCCGGGACATTGAGACGTTGAACAATTCCTGCTTCGCGTCCTCCAGCCGGCGGCCGCGCACGCGCAGCTCCTGCTGCCAAAACCGCCGCCGGTCATCCTCCAACCACGCCCGCGTGTGCAACACCTCGCTCGTGACCTCGTCCAGCACCGGTTTCATGTGCGCCAGATACACGACCAGTTCCGCGCGAAAAGATTCGATGGCTTCAACCGAAGTGATCTGGGCTTGGCCGGCCATGTTAATTTCAAAAAAACATCCAACATCCAACATCCAACACCCAACATCCAATCGGGAAACGCCCCAGGCACTGGAAGTTCGATGTTGGATGTTGGATGCTGGATGTTCCCATTTTTCGTCAACGCTGATTGAGATATTCCTCGATGCGCTGGGCTTTGCGCAGCAGAAACGGCGTGTGTTCCTTGGACAGCTCGGTGAATTTTTTCAGCGCCTTCATCGCCTGCTTGAACTCCTCGGAAAACTTTTCATGCTCCTGGTCCGACCAAGTGTCGCCCAGCGCCGCAAAGCGCGCGTGCAGCAAGACCATCCGGTTCTCGATCTCGCTGTTGAAGCGTTGCAGCTCCTCCGCGAACCGCCGCACTTTTTCCGGGTCCATGATGGCTTGCGACATAATTTTTCTTCAATGACTGGTGTCGCGGCCAAGATGCCCCATCCGCCCGCACAAATCCACCCGCGTTTTTTCTTTTCTTCAACCGGTGCTGAAAAATAATTTCGATCTGGTGGCCGGTGTGGCGGAATTGGCAGACGCGCTTGACTCAAAATTCGATTCCCACCCATTTTCCCCGTTTGCAATCCATCACTTGAAACAGCGCCAACAACATTGGTTTTATTGGTTAAAACACAATTTCCAGCATTGCCAACCAACCGGAAAAGATGCAACTCTGGCACCAAGATAAGTTGGATTCGTTTGCGTGCCAGGCGGTGCGCAAGTGAGCCGCACGACGAAATTTCACTTTCGAGCAACGGCAGCGACTGGCTCACGAAACCAGCTTTTTATTTTACGGTGGAGCCAGCCGATCGCCGGGAGTTTCGCACCGCCGCTCATTATGGCGCGAGCTTTAGCCGGTAAAATTGTTGCGGGAAGTTGGTCGCCTGCGTATCGCTGAATTGCCAGACGCCATTGGTGCCAAGCGTATTCGTGGCAATCGGCAACCAGTTGGCTGCTAATAAAAGATTCGTCGTCGCTTCCACAATGTAGGTGTAGCCGGGTGAACCGAGCAGGTTCAAGGTGAAGCTGCCATCGAGATTGGCGGTGACGTTGCTGATTCCGGGTGGAATTAAGATGGTCAAGGTGGCCACGGAGCTGGTGATGGCGCCATAATTGTTGGTCACCACGAGCGAGTAACTGCCGCTATTGGTCAGGACCGCCGCCGTGAACGTCAACACGTTGCTGGTCGCGCCAACAATGTTGACTGCGTTGGCGAGGTTGGTGCCATTTTTCAACCACTGGTAACTCAGCGGCGCAAAACCGCTGGCCGTCGCGCTGAAGGTGGCGCTGCCGCCGGACATAATAGTCAGATTGGTCGGCTGGCTGGTGAACGCCGGCGGCGTGAGGGCGATCAGCCTGACATCATCGAGACCGAAGCCGTTCGGTGGATTTTGCGCGCCAAATTGGAGCGTGGTGTTGGTGTCGGTGGCCGTCACCCAAAAAGTCAGGTTCGTCCACGGCAAGACCGGCGGATTGTTGAGGAAATAAATCTGGTTGGTTCCGGCGCTGTTGGTGTTCCAATTGACGAGAAACTGCTGGCCGGCGCCGGTGATGGGATTATCCAACCAGAGAGACAGCAGATAGTTCTGACCGGGCGTGGTCGCGATGGTCTGGGACAACGTCGCCAAATTGGTGTCGCCGAGAAATGCGCCATAGCTTCCGGAGTGGATGAAGTTGGGACCGGAACCGTCCAGCAGCGAGGTCGCGCCGACAACGCCGTTGTAAAGAGTGCCATTGACGAAAGTATTCCCCACCAATGTCCAACTGGTGAAATCACCCGTTTCAAATCCGCCATTCAGCACGATGCCAACGGCCACCACGCCCGTTACCACCTGCACAAACTGGCTGGCCAGGTTCGTGACCTGGAAGACAGTGGTGTAATATCCGTCGGGCAAACTCATGGCCGCCGAAGTCGGAGTGCAAGTGACGCCAGCTTGCGCCCCCGCTGAAAGGCTACCGCTCGCCGGCGAAACACTAAACCAGGCGGAGGTGTTGTTGAGGCTCCAGTTGAAAGCGCCGGACGAGGGGTTTGTCAAAATGATTCCTTGTGTGGTGGGCGTGAAAGGCCCACCGGGCGGACCGGTGAAATAAAATTTGTTCGCGGGCAGGATCACAAGCGGGTCGCTCGCCTTCAGCGTGAAGAAGCGGGCATGCCCAACGTGGCTGGTGACATTCGAAAACCAGACATTCGCCGAGTAGGTTCCGGCCACCAGGTTGCTGGCCACCGTGTTCAAACTGACCACGACCGAATCGCCCCCGCCGACCGCGAGCGTCCCCCCGCCATTGGAAACCGTCAGCCAGGCGGAAGTGCTGATGATGCTCCAGGTCAGCGGCGCGGTTCCAGCATTGGTCAACGAGAAAACTTGCGTGGTGAGGTTGAACGTTCCAGCCGGCGTGCCGATGGCGGTAAATCCAAAATTGGTGACCACAACGAGGGGGTCGGGACTGGCCAAAGCGTTGATCAAAGTGGTTCCTTTCGGCGTGCCGACGCCGGTGCAGAGATCGTAGCCGGGCACGGCGTAAAACGCGGTCGGACTGCTTGGCCAGGTATTGCTGCCAGTCGTGATGTCATTGAACGCCAGACTGTAAATGGACTCATTGGCAATTTCATAAACCGCCGGGTTGATGAAGCCGACGGGGGGCTGGCCGAGGGCCGCCGCCTTTTGATTGACCAGCGCCATGAATCCCGCCCACAACGGCGAGGCACAACTCGTGCCCACCACCGTGATGGACGAACCATTGCCATACTTCACATGGATGTTGTCGGCGGTTAGGGCCACGTCTGGAACATTGCGCGCCGCAGTGGACCCGCCGTTGGTCGCAAACGAATTGATCCCCTGCTGCCAGAAAGGGATTGCATAGTGAGTGCTGATGCCGCCGCCGGTGCCGATATAGTTGCCGCTGACAGTATCCAACCCCTGATTCCAAGCCGTTTCCGAAGATCGCGCGCCGCTACGAGTGACCGTGGTCAAGGTAGTGCCGCCGACCATCGTGATGTTGGGGCTGTCATCCGGAAAGGGCGCACCTCCAACATAGGCATCATTGTCTCCAGAGGCGCAAAAGAACGACTGGCCTTGCGTGGCCATCTGCTTAAAAATCCCTTCCTCTGTCGCATTCAGATTCTGCGAACCGCCATTCCAGGAGCAGCTAATCTGCTGGGCCAGATTATCGTCGGCAATCTGACTCAAAATCGTTGGCCAAGGCGTGGGATTCGGCGCTTCATAAACATAAATTGCTGACAGGTTGGTCGCCATGGAAATCACCATTTCAATGTCGAGCGACACCTCGATGCCGCCGCTGCCCGGCGTGCTGACCCCGCCATTGACTGCGATGTTGACCAAAGGGACGGGCGGCAAACTGGCCGCCGATTCATACGCGGTGATGTCGTTCGAGTAATAGCCGTCAAACTGGAGTAACGCCACGGACTGGCCCGTGCCATTCAGGGTGTTCCCAGGAACATAAGCCAGCCGGAAATCACGCCCCATAAACGAACCGCCAGGACCGCTGCCGACATTGGGTGTCGCACCGGGCGTTTGATTGGGCGGCATTGAGTGCAGGCTCGCCGGATGAGGCAGCGAATAGTTGTCCAGACCGCTGATGCTCAAAATGCTGACCGGCAGGCTCGCATCCACCGATGGCTCGGTATCCGGGGCAAAAAAAGTTCGTGATTCCTTTGGGTGTTGATAGACGCGCAATTTTATTTGAAAAGTTTTCTCAATGTCCGCCACCGAACCAGCCACATCCAAAACCAAATGGTTCGCGTGCGTTCCCGTCACCCGCAAACCGTTTCTTGCCGCAAAATCAATCAATGCCTGATAATCCGAAGCCGTCGCCCCGAAATTTTTCGCGAATTGCTCCGGCGTCAGATAGTGACGGTAATTGGCGCTCGCCGGGTCATATATTTTTTGCAGCAACGCATCCAGCTCCGCCGGGTTTCTCACCGGCAACCCGATGGCCAGTTGCAACTGGTTGGTCGCCGGCAGCGAATCAATGGTCTGTAATTGGGCCACGGCCCGTGGGATCTGGCCATGCAAAAAATGTCTCGGTGCCGTATCCAAGCCGAAACTTGAATGCGTCGTCATTAGCAGCCACCAGACGCCCAAGCCGGCGGCAACCGGCAAACTGTTGGATTTTTTCATGATATTACTTTACTTGGTTCAAACTCAATTTACTTCGTGTTCAAATAAAATAGAAGGTGCAAGTTTCAGGTCGTTGAAACAACATCATTCTGCTTTCGGGATTCTTTAAGTTTTGCCTTGCCACTTTTCTTTGCCGTTGCGCCAATAACCTTCTCGACGCGGGCAATGTATTCTTTCACCGGCACGCAGGCAATGACCTGGCCGATGACGTCAAGCGGCACGTCTTCGAGCCGCTTGAACCGCACGCAGCATTTGCCCATGTCGAGCTTCTTGCCGGCAGCCTGCCACGCCTGGCGAAACCAATGCTCCGTCTCCGGGTCGCCATAGACGGTCATCAAATAGAGCGCCATATGATTTTTTTGCGAGGCCAGATTGGCCAGCATCAGCGGCAGCCTAGGGTCGCAATGGTAACCTGTGGGATAGAGGCTGTGCGGCACCACATAGCCGATCATGCCGTAACACATGCACTCCACATATCCTTTTGGCAGGTTGGCCAGGATAACCCCCCGAACCGCGCCGATCGCGGTTCGCCGGTCCTTTGGCAGTTCCCGCAAATATTCCTCGATGGTAGCTGCGTTGCTTTTCATACACCTTGCTGTTGTTGATAAAAAACACTATTCTGACCTCGGAGGACGCAAGCCGGACTCAAACTCGATCAAACCATTGCACACCGCAATTACGGCCTGTTCGTTAACAGGCAAAAAAAGGCGACCGGGGTTTGGACCCGGTCGCATGGCTATCAAACATCTCTTGGTATCATACCCTCCGAACCACTACGGTGCGACACGATAGAAGGTGTTGGTCGAAGTGGGCGTGAATTGGTAAGACGGCGGAGCGGCCCCGGCCACCGGCGTCCATGGACCGGTCAGCGTGTTGGCCTGCTTGAGCGTGCCACTTAGCCAGGCAATACCGAGCTTGCCACCGGGCAAGCTGTAAGGATACAGAATCACCGAACCAGGCGTGTCAAATGATTTGCCATAAGTCTGGCCAGCAATGTAGATGCTTCTAGCCTCGATGTCCGTGAGCGCGCGGCGCCAGATGCCAAGATCATCAATGGCGAACCCGCCCTTTTCAGTATACTTTCCATCCCCGCCTTGACCAATGTTAATCACGGCCAAAGGATTGCTGGGGTCGGGATCAACGCTGCCAAGGCCGGATATGGGAGTCGTGTTCACCAGGACGCCATCCAAGAAGGTTGAAGCATAGCCGGTGCGGCTGAAGGTGTGAACCAAGTGATGCCAATTGGTATCGCTGATCGAGTTGTCGGCCCCGTAAAGACCCGCGCCGCCACCCACGGAATCACCCAGCCACCACGACCAGCCACCGCGCTGATACGACGGGGCAAATGTCATTCCGATACCACCATAAGAGTTCGTGGCGCTGGAGAGGAAGGGCAGGTCGCCGTTCGTATAACCCGCCCCGAGTAGTGCCCAGTAGGCAACAGAGAAATCCACCGACGAGCCAAACAGCAGGTCCGACGGCTTGCCCAGCGTGACGTAGTTATATATGGCGCTGGCATTAGTGCTGCTGACATACACCGCTTGACTGCCGATCTTTCCGGGCACGAAGCCAGGCGATCCAACCGCTGTGCCGTTGTTGCCACGACCGGATGAATCGGCATAGTCGCCCTCGAATTTCATATGGAGCACCAAGGCATTCGTCAGGTTGGCGAAGGTCGGCGAAGGATAAACCGTGATCACCGCATTGCTGCTAACCGCAGAACCCCAGCCGTTCGTGGCGACACAGTAATAGATGTCGCTGGAAGTGGTATAGACTACGTTGCTAATCGTAAGGGTGGCATTGGTCTGGAAAGGCACGCTGGCACTGTTCTTTTTCCATTGCACGGTGATGGGAGGAGCGCCCGCCATGGTCACCGAAAGCGTGACGTTGTCACCCACGATCGCGTTTTGCGATTTGGGTTGAACCGTGAAGGTCGGCGGCACCCCGGCGAATGCAGCCGCGTAATGCGCCTGTATTTGCGAAGAAGTGAGTAATTTATTGTAAAACGCCACTTCATCAACAGATCCCACATAATAATTCTTCAAGATGCTCGCCAGGCCCGTGCCATAACCGCCGATGATGAATGGCTTGCCGTTGTTCAAGACGGTGCCGCCGTTGCCCCAGATAAAGCCATCCGTCGCTCCGTTGACATAAATCTGGTAGGGATAAGTCGGATTTGAGCCGGGATTATAAAGTATGACGAGGTGGACCCACTGGCCGGCGCGAATGGTGGGATCATACCCAGCCGTGGTGCCAGGCGCGCTGCCAAAACTGCCACCGCCGTTCTGGCCCTGCCAGTAAGATTGGGCGGCAATGCCATAACCATTGGGGCCGCTGTCAAATGAAGAGGCGGCGGTAACACCGTTGGCAATCGTGGTCTGCTTGGCCCATAGTTCAAGCGTGAATTTGGAACTGCTCAAGGCGGAGAAATACGGAACGGAACCGTAACTTTGGTCGCCGTTAAAGGCCAAGGCCGTGCCGGCGATGCCGCCGACGATTGCGCCGGTATTTCCGCCCGTCAGACCGCCATTGTTCGTGTAGGTTCCAGAGTGCCGTCCCATGGCGTCTTGCAGGATGGTCCCGTTGGTGATGCCAGTCTCGTCCACCCGCCACCAAGCTTCGGGTGCATCCAAGTCAACCAAACCCGCGTAGGTGTTGGTGGCGGGGTTAGGCACTACCACTACTGCCGGTCCAACATTGGTGGCACCCAGCGAGTTCGTAATGCTAACGGTATAAGATCCAGCGTTAGTAGTGGTGACGCTGGCAACTGTAAAGGTGGATTGGTTCGCTCCACCGATCGCAACCCCATTCGTTTTCCATTGATAAACCAATCCGCCGCCCGATGCCGCAACACTCAAGTTTAATGTGCCGCCTGGATAGATGGTTCCACCGACCGGAATTTGGGTGACGACTGGAGCAGTCGCGATCTGGCCGGTAACTGCGGCCACGCCGCTGGTGACCATGCCGAAGTTGTTGGTGACAATCACGGAATAATTTCCGGAATCACCGGCAATGCTGAAGTTGGGCTTGGTATAGACGACGTTGGTGCCTGCTGGCGGAGGGATTGGAGCGCCGTTCTGTCGCCATTGATAGCTCAAGTTTGGCGTGCCGCCGGCGTTGACGGTGAGAGTCAAAATGTCTCCAGCGACGATCGGCTGACTCGGGCTGGGCGGGTCGCCGAAGATTATGGGTTTAAGGCCTCCTACCGCTGAACCGTATTCGGTGTAAAGTTCACCTGAAGGCAAAGCACGGTTCCAAACCGCCACTTCGTCAATAGATCCATTGAAGCTATAAGTCGGGTCGCCTGCGTCCGTGCCGATAAGTGTTGGCGCATCAAACGCTGCATTGACGTGGGTATAATGGTTGGTGATGCTGGTGAAGGCAATGGGTCCCGTCACGCTGGGCGAAGCGAGATAGATATCCGCCTCGGTGGGCTGAATGACGAGCGCCACGAACGCCCAATCCGAATCGGGAAGTGTTGGAAAACCAAAGTCATGGCTCGGACTCCAGCCGAAGGTTACCGGATCGTTGTTCCAATAGTAGCCGAGTCCCAACCCGCCAAAGGTGCCATCAATAATCAAGCCCCCGTGCGTGGTTCCGGAGTCGCATACCACGATGCCCGCGCCAAGTTTTTGCGCGGCGACGGCGTTGACCCAGCCGGAAATAGTCACCGTGTTGGTGTTGAAATTCAATTTCGGAATTTGCGCCGCGCCTCCCAGGGCATCGAAGGAAACTGAATTATTAGCCGCATCGAATCCCGGATAAGTTGGTGAACGCGGCCCTACCGCACCCGCGTGGGCGTCGGGGAGCAAAATGCCATCATAGGCCGAGCCGAGCGTTCCTGAGTTGGCGATCGTCGCGTTGGGCGGCGCCTGATAACGGTCATAGAGGAGCGGAGCATCGGCCTGCACCGTCGAAGCATAGGTGGCAGGTGCGGTGGTTGCGGCCGTGTAGTGGGCCGCAACTCTGTTCGCAGGCAGCGCAGCGGGATACATGGCTGCTTCTGCAACATTTCCCGCCCAGGGAAAACCAGAAGCAGGCGGAGTTCCGTCACTGCGGCAGCCGACGGTGAACGGCGCATCCACGTTGGCCACAAAAGCTGAATAGGCGGCATTGGTCAGAGCCATAGCCAGCACGCCATTGGTATACATCGAAGCGATGCTAGCGCCATCAAAAGTTATTACGATATGTGTCCATCCAGGAACCACTGGCGCACTCAACTGCAACAACGGAGTGGTGCCGTTTTGGTCAAACATGCGACAAGCCCAAGCAGAGCCAGCCCCAAAAGTGCTTCCGTTGTCCTGAGCGAGATACCACCCCGAACGCGAAGTGGCGAGATGGGCAGACGCCGCCAGATAGGCGAAATTGGGGATGACCGCCGGATTGGCCCATAGTTCAACCGAAAAAGCATGGGTGTTAAGTCCGCTGACCCAAGGCGTGGTGACGTATTGCGAACTGCCGTCCAAACCCACGGAAACACTCCCCGGGAACGGACCAGGAGCATTGAACGCGGGGAGGGCCATAAAAGTCCCATTGGCACTGGCTACCAACGAACCAATGTTGGTGGCCAAGGGTGCAGGCGCAGGTTGCACCGTTTCATTCAACTGATAATACGCAGGCGCACCTTGAGACAGCACCGTCGAGGGATAATCCGCTCGCGCGGTCAAAGCGGCGGAAAGGGCCAACAGCATCGCGCTGCCGATCCGGAAAATGACTTTATGGTTTGGTTTCATATTTGAAGTAGGTTTCTTGTTTGGTTTTTTTACTTGGTTTGTTTTGGTGACGGCTTATTCGTTGGCGTTGCGGGTTGTCGCGGAATCATCATCTTGCAATTCCAATGAGTTGCAGGAGTGGGAAAGACTTATTTTAGCTCGGTGGAATGATCTTGGCACCAATAGACATCTTGATTGTTTGCTCCGGCAGCAGCAAAATTAAAACCCGTTTGATCCAACATCATTCCAGTGGAGATTTGCGGACAAGTGCGTCCGTCTGTCCAGCGATGTATTTCGGAATGACCGTCGGTGAACGAGAAGCCGGCGGCACGGTTGTGATAAAACCCAGGCATGTCACCCCAAGTCCAGGCACTGGGATTCGAGGGATTGTAACCGGTCATGTCTATCATGAAGTTGCTCCAATTGACCACGTCCTCGGGCATGTCGAGGAAGATAAAGATTTTGGACGGCGAAACAATTTGCGTCGTCTTGGTATATATCCTGTATTTTGCGATTTCTGGTTTGGACGCGCCCCAACCGCCGTCGGTCCCGCAGAATCCACCCACATACAAGTTCATGGACATGGTTAGAATCCGGGGAACGAGGCTCACATTATCTGCACCCGGACACATAGACCGATCCGCCGGGCATTTGAAAAGGGCCGCGGATTTGGTGAATTTCCACAGCGGACGCAACATCATGTCCACCGAGGGATCCCAGTCTGCCCGGTTCGCCGTGCCCCCTTGGAAATTCATGTGCGCCCCAGACCACGCGAAATTATTTATGTCACCTTGGTTGGCCTGATTGAAGTTAACGCTGTTCCCCGTCCTTCCGCCACCCCCCGCAATGGTGCTGGCATAGACAACTCGATCATTGCTGTCATCCGCATACAGCCGCCAAGCCAGCGCCAGTTGGCGGTGGTTGCCCATGCACTGGATGCCCTGCGCCTTGGCTTTGGCTTTGCTTAACGCCGGCAGCAACATGGCCGCCAAAATGGCGATGATCGCGATGACAACCAATAATTCAATCAGCGTGAATCCAGAGGTGGAAACAGCAGGCGGGCAACTCTTCAATCGCGGTTGTGACAACCGCTTCCTCAGCGTTTTAACAAGTTTCATTGGCGTCAAATAGCAAATAGTTTTCCGATCTGCAAACCGAACTTCATAAGCTCCTAATGCTCCTTATTAACACGGCCCGGCACGCCTGTCCAGACTTTTTTTCACAATTGTAACACTTTTTACGTCATTGTTTCGCTGGCCGCTCCCGGCCTGTGCCAGCGGGGCGGACTCGACCAGCCGCGACCAGCATCGGTTGTTATCCGATTGTATGACGATTCCCGGTGGATTTGTCGAGATCAGGCTTGCCGCCAATTGATCCCGCAAGCAAATCTCAAAGGCTTTTGTTCGCCAACTTGATTGTAAAAAGGAGTCAAATCCAATTCAACTGGGAAACCTCCTCAGTCGGCGGTGATGACGTGCAAGGCAGCCAGTCTGGTCATGCCCCAACGATTCACCAACAAACCAATTGCCTCCAAAGCGCCGTTCACCCTTTCATCCTGAAAGCCGCCATTTACTGGCCGTAAAAAAAGCACAAAAGCCGCATAAACACTCAAGCGTTTCTGGTTTTTGAAACGCAATTTCCCTTCGCCGCCTGGGTGAAGAAAAACCACGCCAGCTTCGAACTGCCAACGCGTTTATTTTGGCCAGAATCGTCACGTTCCGCGAAGATTCTTCAGCCGCGTAGTGGCACGGGCGTCTCGCCCGTGAGTTCGTGCAAGGGGGTTCAACGCTGCAAGCAACACACGGGCGAGACGCCCGTGCCACTACATGGGCAGCGCTTCTTTGGTTGCGGCTGAAGCCGCGCTGCGCCGTTTGCGCATTTTTGCGGCCCTTCCAACTGGTTCATCTCAATGCCCTCGCGCAGTTCAGCCGGCGCCGAACTGGAAATACCCATGTCGCCTTGATGCAGAGCAGGCCGCTCTTTGACCGGATTGCCGGGACGAAAGCAATCAGTGCCGGCGCTGATATCCGTCAGGCAATTCAAAACCGGCCGGCGGGACGCTGTCTTTTTCGCCAGCTTGAAAACAAATCCTTCAGTTGACCGAGCGTCCAAATGCTCGGTCCGATCCCGCGTGGCCTGGCCCGCTTGCCGGACACAACGACGCGCTGGTCGCGAAGATTCAATCCGCCCGCCGTCGCCTGCGTTTTTTCACGAGGCCACGCTGGACGTCTGGACACCACGAACCGTCAACCGGTTTTGTCAGCCCGGCAGAGGGATTCCCCGCACCGGGGGCGTTGGTCAAAGATGCGTTCATCCTCGCCGGTGAGTTGCACGTAATCGCGCCCGTTGCGCTCCCACGATCCGCGAATTGGACGCTTGCGTTTGACCACCACCTTGCGGTATGTTGCGCCGCGATGTTGGTTTGGACTAACAATTTTGCTTTGGGTGCCTGTGCTTTCCGTGTCAGCGGCTGGCATGGCGTCATGCCAGCACTTTTTTAGCACAAGACCAATGTGCGACCAGCAGATCAGTCGCAAGCAGTGTTAATCAGGTGGCCGATGTGGCGGAATTGGCAGACGCGCCAGACTCAAAATCTGGTATCCGTGAGGATGTGTGGGTTCGACCCCCTCCGTCGGCACCATGATCAAATTAGACTGTGCCCTGAAAGGATATTTTTCTGCAACCAGACCCGCCCATTCCACCGTTCCAACACGATCCGACGGACGGCAATCTGGCGTCGCCACAAACGCCGCGACCGCCGGTGATTGGTGTTCCCCCTGTCGCTGGCGCTCCACCGCCACCATCCAGTTCGCGGCCTGCGTCCGGGCGGCAGTTGCTGGCGATTTTGTTGAGCGTGTTCCTCGGACTTTTTTTCGCCGACGCCGTCGTCTCGGTTGTGGATGACTCTTTGATTTTGGTGTTTGACCTTCACCTCCTTTTCGCCATCCGGGCACTTTTTGGTTTTTTGTCCGTCCTCCTTGCCATCGCGGTTTATGGGCTGATGGGTTTGACGCCCATGATTCCCAAACGCTGGTTTCTGCCCGTCACACTGTTCTATCCGGCCGTGCAACTGGCCTTCATTCCTTTTTTGATTTTTTCCCACGGACGGTTTCAACTGGTGGTCTGGAGCATTTCCTGCGGCCAGGTTCTCGTCGGCCTGGCGATTCTCTGTTGGGTTCAGGGTGGGTTTAAGTTTCGCTGGCGGCTGGTGACCAAGGAACAGCTTCAAGGCCGCGGCTTCAGTTGGCGCAATCTTTCAGTGTTTGCGTTGCTGAATGTTTTCGGCCTGATTCCCGCAGTCGTCATTTATCTGGTGCTTTGCACGGCCCTGGCCGTGGATCATTTTAGCGACGGCTTCGTGGCCTTGCGCGCAGGCGGACTAACGGTGCAGGCGAGAAAATACGTCCGCAACGACGGCAAAACGATCCAGTTGTTTCCCATGTCGCACGTCGCCGAAGCCGACTTCTACCAGAAAATTTCGCGAACCTTCCCGACCAACTCGATCATTTTGATGGAAGGCGTCACGGATGAAAAAAACCTGCTGACGAATAAAATCAGCTACAAGCGCATGGCCTCCTCGCTGGGCGTGGCCGAACAGCATGAACAGTTCAAGCCCACCGGGGGCGAGATGGTGCGGGCGGACGTGGATATCGCCCAGTTCCACCAGCAGACCATTGATTTGCTCAACTTCGCCATGCTGTTTCATGCGCAGGGAGTGAACGCGGGAAATCTGCGGATGCTGGTGGAATATTCGCCGCCGCTCCATTTTGAGGAGCAGATCTTTGATGACCTCATCCAGAAACGCAATCAACACCTGCTGGAGGAACTGCATGCCCGGCTGCCGGAAGCGGACAATTTCATGGTGCCGTGGGGTGCGGCCCACATGCCGGGGATTGCGCGGGAAATTGTAAAGTCCGGCTTCAAACTGGACGAGACCCGCGAATACACGGTGTTTCGGTTCCCGTTCGGCAGGAATCCCTGACCGCGCAGACGCCGGTCGTAAGCGCAGTTTCAATTTGCCCAAGAAGCGAACTGGTGTCTCTGTATGACTCCGCTCGAACCTTTTTTCAAGGACAAGCCTCGTGGAGGCAATAGGATTCGAACCGTCTTTGACGAAAATCCAGGCCTTTTTACCCCCTCCACTATCCCCTCCACACCAGTGGAAGGGTGCTGATCTGAATCCGTCCTGTGTTCACAAGGACTTTTGGCGTTTTTCGCCTGCGGGGCCATCCCCGACTTCGTCGGTTTTTTTCCCTCACGGGCTGGCGGGCTGCGCGTGGCCTAGCGGCCATGCTCGCCCAAAAAACCTCCTCGTCGCTCACGCGACAAACGGGTTCACCCACGGACGGGTTGTATTCTCTGGTGAAAAATTTTTCACTCCATCGCCGTGAGGCGATATTTTTCCCTCGGTCATTTCGCCTCGAACTTGGTGACAAGATTCGGAGTTGATGCGCGTCTGGCGCTGCCATTGACGAAATCGTCCCCCAAATAGAATTCCATCTGCAACGTGCAAACGCCGGGTGATGCGGATCGTCCTTCGGACGATGCAAATGCAAGCGTCACGGGTGTGGAATCACTCGGCCGGATTTCCATCGCGGGATTAAAATACTCCTGCATTCCCCCCCCATAGCCATATTGAACATGCACCCCCGCGTAGGAAATTCCTGTGATATTGCCTCTCGCAAATTGACCCGCAAATTGATTGCCGTTCGAGTCAAGGAGCCAACTTTTGGGATTCAAGGCAACCCAAAGACTTTTCCTCGGGGAAGAATTGGTCAGCGCCATCGTCAAAAGATATTGTCCGCCATTGACGATTTTGAGGGATCGCAATTCCACAACCAGGTTGCCGAAAGTCTTCGTCACCTTGGGCTTGTCTTCGCTCAAATCAGTCGCGGTGCCTACGCCGTTCGTCACATTTTCCGCGCCGCTCAACACCTTGTTGGTGACAACCGGCGCGGTTTTGAGTTGTTGAACGGTGCTGTCGTCATTGAACGAAGCCTTGCCTCCGCCAATGATTTCCGCCGTGTCGGTTGTAACGATGGTGGTCGTGACGTTCACCTTGCCAGTGGCCGGCACGATCTTCCCGAAAATCATGGCGTCAACGCCGGCGAACATGCCGAGCTTCTTGGCGTTGTCCGGGTCAACGAGGCCGGACGCCGTCAGCTTGTGCTCGTCCATGATTTTTTTGAGATTGGCGCGATCCAAAATTGAGAATTCGCGCTTCTTCATCACAAAGTCCACCGTCATTTGTTCCGCGACATATTTGCCAATCTCGCTGGTATTGCCGTCAAGGTCGGTGAAATCAAGCACCGTCACTTTTTTGCTGCCGTGATCTTTGATCAGGCTGGCAAGGTTCTCGGTCAATTTTGTCAGCTCGGTGTCCATGTCCTGCGCGCGGGCGCTGGCGTGGCTGCAAATAAACACGGCCAAGATAATCGCGACAATGCGGTGAGGTTTCATATCAGTGATTGGCGCTGAACTGGCTTAACGTCATGTTCGTGTTCGCGTTGATTTGTTTGATGATTCGTTCCTCGGCCTGCATCCGGGCGTCGGCATTGCTAAAGCCGGTGCCCTTGGCCGCCAGCGTCCAGGACTGGCTTTCGATCTGTCCAGTTACGGGCAGGGTCACAATTTGGACGTGCATGTCGGCGGTGACAACGCCGTCGAGCGCGTCGTTTTTGGAATACTCCACGTCCTCTTTGGCGAGCAAAAGACCGTCAAGGGATTTTTCAAGCTCCATTTTTTTGAACGCCTCTTTCGAGCCGGTGAAAACGGCGTCGAATGAGCCGTCCGTTATCATGGTCGGCCTGAAAAATGACGAGACGAATTTGACGTGGTCGCGTTTGAAATGGTTGGCGAGCGTGTTGGCGATGGCGGAATTCATCGTGCCGGTTTCGGACGCGCACGCGACGGCAATCATTTCCTCGCCCGGATTGCGGACGATGTTGGTGTTGACATGGCCGAGAAACTTTTCCCTCTCTGTGGCGGCGGCGGCTTCTGTCTGTTGCCGCTCGGCTTCCTCACGCTTTTTGCGCTCGGCGTCCTGTTGCTGCTGCTCCGCTTGCTGTTTTTGCAGTTCGGCCTGCGCCTGCTGCCGCTCCGTCCGCCGATTGTCGCGCTGACTTTTTATGGAATAAATGATGGTGGCGATAACCGCCAAAAGGCAGACGAACAATATTAGGCGAATGATTTGTGTTTTCGTCATGATCTTTCCCAAATCTGAACGTCAGATTGCGAAAGAACTGTCCGCTGCACAAGCAAAAGTCGTTTGTCCCCAAGACGGGTGAAAAATAACATGATACAATTCTTCAACCACGTTTTCAGACGAGCCTCTATTACCTTGGCGATTCGTAATCAAGCGCATGTCGCCAATTAAAATGCTCTCGCCGTCGAAGAAGGCCGACGAGGGCATTACCTTTGGAGTAGAGGTTCGCTTGTGAATATGGATGATTGGCATATCATTTTAGGCGTGCGGGAAACTTGGGGGCAGAAACATCCCCTCGTTTTGTTTCCGCACGACCGCCGCCATCATCTATACGCCATCGGGAAAAGCGGCACCGGCAAGACGACGCTCCTGCGCAATCTGATTTTGCAGGACATCTGCGCCGGCAATGGCGTCGGCGTCATTGACCCGCATGGCGATCTCGCCACGGAACTGCTCGACTTCATACCTCGTCATCGCGTTGAGGACGTGGTGTATTTCAACCCTGCCGACATGGAATATCCGATTGGCTTCAACCTGCTCGGCCAAACGCTGCCGGACAATCGGCATCTGGTCGCCTCCGGCATCGTGAACGTCTTCAAAAGCGTCTGGTCGCACTCGTGGGGACCGCGCATGGAATACATTTTGTATGCGGCGGTCGCCGCGCTCCTCGACTGCGACAACGTGAGCTTGCTCGGCATCCAGCGGATGCTTTCCGACGCGAAATATCGCGGGTGGGTGGTGCGGCAAATCAAGGACCCGATTGTCCGGGCGTTTTGGGTGGAAGAATTCGATGAATTTAGCCCGTCGCTCCGGCAAGAAATGGTCGCGCCGATTCAAAACAAGGTCGGACAACTTTTGATGTCGCCGCATCTGCGGAACATTTTGGGTCAAATCCGCTGCCGCATTGACGCCCGCTTCATGATGGACAATGGCCGCATCTTCATCGCCGATGTCTCGAAAGGCAAGCTGGGCGCGGACAAGGCCAATCTCATGGGCGCGCTTCTGGCCACGCAATTCGAGCTTGCGGCCATGTCGCGCTCGAACATCCCCGAATCGGAGCGGCGCGATTTTTACCTCTACATTGACGAATTCCAGTCGTTCGCGACGGATTCGTTCGTGTCCATCCTGTCGGAAGCGCGGAAATATCGGCTATGCCTCACGCTGTCGCACCAATACACGAATCAACTGCGCCCGGAAATCCGGGAAGCGGTCTTCGGCAACGTCGGCTCCATCGTCGCCTTCCGGGTCGGACAGCACGACGCGGAACATCTTGAAAGCGAATTCGGGGAAGCATATCCTGCGAGAAGATTCGTGGATTTACACAACCACGAAATCTGCGCCAAGATTTTGACCGGCGGCGAACATGGCGATCCGTTTATCGCCCAAACCCTGCCGCCCTGGGGCGACCGGCACAATCACCGCGAGAAAATCATCCGCCGGTCGCGCGAGAAATACAGCGCGCCGAGAAAAATTGTAGAAGATAAAATCCGACGCTGGCGTCGCTAATGTTATGTTTTTGTTTTTTGTCTGCAATCCATTACGAGCACGGTTTTGGTTCAATTGGCGGGAGCCGATAACCCTCGCATTCTCTGGTCTCGTCTTTGGCGTTATATTTTTGGTGGTGTGGTCGGGGTTTGACACCTTGGCTGTCGGTTTAATAATTGGGTCGCTCGTGTCGTTCCTGGTGAAATTCTTTTGGTTGGACAAGATGGTGCTTGTAATTAAATGCCCCAATCCAGAATGCGGAAAATTTGTTGAAATAGATACGCCGTGGCTGTGTGGATTCAAGGAGGATGGGGCGGCACATGAAAACGTGAATACCGGCGCGTATCCGTTTGTCAAAGAATGCGAATGTTGTCATAAAAGACCAAAGGCTTACCAATGTCATCACTGCGAAGAACTGATTTATTTATCAAAGGACGAGGATAAACGAAATTTTGCAAAACGTCTTGGCAACATCAAAACGAAAATTGATCCGCGTGAGGAAAAGGTCACCAAACAGATAGAGAAAATTCAAGATAAGTCACTTGAATACGAAGTGGCGAAATTAGACAGAAAAATAAAAATTGAAAAAAGCTTGCCAGTAAAACCGGAAGACAAGTCACTGGTGGATGAGATTGAAGCTGAACTCGAAAAAGATGTTGCAATTCATTTTACTTTTGAAGAAGCCGCTGCTCGCCTGCACGCCAAAGTGGATGAGAAATACAAAGACAATGATTTTGAAAAGAAAAGACATCATTTGGCAATAGACGACGCTGCGAAAAAGCGCAGATTAGCAATTGTAAATAGAAATAAATAAACCCCGCTTTCTCGAACGGGGTTTTGTGCGGACAACATTCAAGCGGCGGCACCGCTTGTCTTCGCATTGCGTGGATGAGTTCGGGCGCGCTGCTCGGCGAGTTCCAAAAACACACTCACCAGATTATTAATCTCACGGAATGCGATGTAACTGAATGCGTCGTTATACTCCGGCTGCATTTTCGCAATGGCGCTACCAATGGCATCAAGGTTGACCATCGCTTCCATGCGGTTGCGGTAACATTCTTTCAAGACATCATCAATGGTAGCAAACGGGTAACCATGATCGGCCTGTTGCTTAACATGCGGGAAAATCATTTGGTTGATTTCCCATTCGACGCGGGCGGCGAGCATTTGTTGCTGGTTATTGGCAAAGGGCTGTTTGGTTTCGGACATGATATTTCCTTTGGTTGGTAGTTAATGAAACCAGTCACGTCGTGTGGCGGGTTTCAGCCAACTGCCAACAGGAGCGGCGAAAATACGGGAAGAATCTGCGGGTATTATAGCACCAAAACACCATTAAAGTCAATGATGACGGCCATTTTATGAGGCTGTCACATTGACGGCTTCATTGAGGCTTGCTTTAATGGTAGGCGGAACTTTCGTTCCTTTCAACTTCAACCAATCTGTCTTTGCATTGATTCGACGCTCTGCGTTGAATGAATGTGAAGCCGGGCAACCCAAAGGATTCCCATGAAAAAACGACGACTCAAACAAGCCGCCTTGCGGCTTCCCGCCGACGGTTCACAAGCTGTCTCACAGTTATCCAACGCCGCCGACTGGTCAACCAATGAAGCCCTGGGCTTCATCGTCCGCGCCGGCTGGAACGCATTGAACGGCGGTTCGGATAAAATATCGGCGCTCTGCCGGGTGATGACAGCCGCAATCGCTCACCATGAAACCGAACTGGCAACGCGCAAGCGTCTGGCCATAACTGCCAAGAAACTCCGCGATGCGCGTAGTGTGCTAGGCAACAAAACTGGAGGTGCCTCGTGAGTGCAAACGGAACTTTGTCCCCAAAGTTTTTGCTGGGGCGGATTGTGGCAACGCCGAATGCACTGAACCAAATTCCCAGCGACGAAACGTTCAACGCCCTGTCCCGGCATGTCCGGGGCGACTGGGGCGAACTGGATCGTGATGACCTTGACGCAAACGAAAACTCGCTCGAACACGGCGGCCGTCTGGTTTCGAGGTATATCTCGACGGCTGGCGTCAAGTTTTGGATCATCACCGAATGGAATAGGCAAAGAACCACCATTCTTTTACCGGAGGACTACTGAATGAAAACGAACTGGATAGACTTCAAGGCGCTCCGCGCTCGTCTCGACTTCGCCGCCATGCTCGAACACTACGGTGTCGAGGTCAAGCGCAAGGGCAACCAGCATCACGGCTACTGTCCGCTGCCGAATCACAATGGAAAGAAAAATTCGCCATCGTTCTCGGCGAATTTGGACAAAGGGATTTTCCAGTGTTTCGGCTGCGGCGCAAAGGGCAACATCCTCGACTTCGCGGCCTTCATGGAAAAGGCGGACCCGGATAGCGGGGCGGCCTTGCATGAAGTGGCGCAAAAGCTACAACAGCGCTTTTGCCCGGAGCTTGGCGGCGCTGACGAACAGCAAGCACCGCCGGCACAGAAACCAAAGCCAGCCGTGCCGAAACCGGCAGAGCCGAAAGAGGATTTGCCAAGCGTCGTCAACGCACCGCTCGACTTCGATCTCAAGGGATTGGATGCGAAGCATCCGTATCTCTTGGGTCGCGACTTCATGCCGGAAACAATCGAGCGGTTCGGCCTCGGTTTCTGCTCGCGCGGAATGCTCAAAGATCGCGTGGCGATACCGCTTCACGATGCCGATGGCAAGCTCATCGGCTACGCTGGGCGCGTCGTGGATGATTCCACGATAACAGAGGACAATCCGCGCTATCGCTTTCCCGGCGAGCGCAAGCGCGACGGGAAAATCTTTGAATTCCGAAAGACGCTGTTTCTATACAACGGCTTTCGCATTAAAGCGCCGGTTGACAACCTTGTTGTTGTCGAGGGCTTCACTGGTGTCTGGTGGCTCGACCAAAACGAGCTACCGAACGTGGTGGCGACGATGGGGGCGGACTGTTCACAGAAACAGGCCGAACTCATCGTGTCCCTAGTCAAGCCCGGCGGCATGGTGTGGATAGCGCCGGATGGCGACAAGGCGGGCGAGCGGCACGCTCAAACGCTGTTGACGCTGATTTCGCCTCACCGCGCCGTGCGGTGGTTGAAACTGGCCGATGGCAAACAGCCAACGGATTTGTCGGGGGAACAATTGAAAATGAGCTTCACCGCATGAAGCACACGCGACCTCGCAGGGGGTCGCTTTTTATGTCTCCCGTATTTTTTGTCAACAATGGATTATGCCACTGAAAATTATAAAAATTTGTCTTGCGCTTTTACGCCAATTTCAATAAATGGCTATCATGCTTACACCTCAACTGGCAATAATTAAGAAACGACTCGAAACTTCGACGCGTTACAACGTTGATGGCTCTGAACCCCTCTACCAAGAACTGATTCGATTGGAAAATCTCCTTAATGACATTGAGGGTAAAACTATGCAGCGATTAGAAGAATCAGAGGTAATTAAATGCTGTAGAGCGACAACTAGTGGTCCTGGTAATTATTGCTCGTGCTGTGGAAAGGCTCTGTGAAATCTATGGTCAAAGGTGCATTTGTCGTTAGTCCACTGGACACGGACCCGCGACAAATTCACTTCCAAACCAGAAAGGACGTTGAGGCCACGTCGGAACAGCTTTTGTTGAAATCAGAAGTGGAAAAAACTTTGGTTGTTATTCAGATGTTGTTTCTGGCAACCGACAAACGTTATTTTGACTATTATAATCCTTTGCTATCACTGACCCAATGCGGCCTTGTCGGAGATTACGCACAACCAGAAGTAGCCCGGCGAGCGCTTGCTGAACTTAAAAGTGAAATTGTCGCGCGTGAAGGCGGTAATGTAAAAAATCGTTATCTTAAGCAATTGGGATTGATGGCGTTTATCTCTGGCGGAGTTTCGAGCCTGCTGGGTTCTGTTTTATTGTTGGTTGATCGCGACAATTTGATGAGCAGCTTTTGTTTTCTTTGGCTGGGTAGCATGATTGGCGTATGGTTATCATTCGGGTCTCGAAAAACACAATTGACCTTTGAAGAACTTGCGATTCCTGAAACAGACCGACTTGAACCCCTTATTCGCTTAGTTTTTGCCGGACTCTTTACTTGTTTGTTTGGGTTGATCTTCGTTTTGAAGCTGGTCATAGTCAGTATTGGGGAAATAAAATCGTTTCAATTAGATCACAACTTAACCCTAGCTATTCTCCTCGGCGCATTTTGCGGTTTTAGTGAACTTGCACTGCCAACGAAATTTGCCTCTCAAGCTTCGAGGTTGTTAAGCTTCAAATGAGTTTGGGCATTACCACGCCACGCGGTGGCTGAAACTGGCCGATTGCAAGCAGCCGACGGATTTGTCGAGCGAAAAACTGAAAAACAGCTTCAATACGTGAAGCACACGCGATCTCGAAAGAGGTCGCTTTTTGATACTAACAACTGATGGACTCTCACTAAACGACTTCATTAACGCGGTGAGTCCATTCTGCGACTCTTAGGATTACGGCTGTCCTGAGACTTCCCCACATCGGCTCTTTATAGCCCCAATAGAAAAAATGTGCGGTGTGGCCATTGGATATGTCCTTTTTGCTGTTTTTCCCAGACTTGGTGTAGAGGACTATCAAGTCTCCCGATTTTACCGCTTGGTCTGGAAACCAATACGCAGCCTTGCGCCCTGAAGTTGGTGCTTTCTCGTCGGACACAGCGGATGACAGCACCGCATAAGAACCGATATCCAGATCGGATAGAACTTTAATCACCAAACGCTCGTTTTCGATAACGCCAGGATTTGCGAAGGAGGAAATCTCAAGCATCATAATCGTATTGCCTTTGCCACTATGCCTATCACAGTCAATACACCCCCGAAAATAAGGGCGATCCAACCATTCGGCTGTGTTTTCCAAGCCTCTGGAACATAAACGAGCGCCGCTGCTCCAACAGCGATACACCCCGTTGAAATTATCTCCATGCTTTGCCAGCCTTTTAATTTTTGGTTTGCGACAGCCAAATCTTTATCTGCTGTATTAAATTTCTCGCGGAAATTTTTGAGGTCATTGTTTTCATCCTCGACCCTCTCTAATTCTTCAACGAGCATTTTCTGCACACCTGGGGTGGCAAGCTCCTCATCGCTCAATTCACGCTTTAGCCGCGAAAGGGCTTTTCGGACCTTTGGTAGCTGTTCAGCAACTGGCTTGGCGCCAGTATCGTCTGGCTGAAGTAGATTCACGTTCATACTGCCCGGCAATTTTCAAAAGCCTAATTTAGCCAGGCTCCTCGGTCGAGCAAAATCTGGAACGGCGATCCATTAACAAGTGACAAGTCTCGCAGCAAAGAGGAATTGAGTAGCTCATATTCCGGGCAATTTTGAAACGCGGCGTTTTTCAAATATCTCGCACCAAATCGCGCACTCGGATTTTAAGCGCCGCCGCTAAGCGGGCAAGCGAATCAACCGAGATTGTTTTTTCCATACGCTCCACTTCGCCGATGTATTTCGGATTTAGATCAGCCAGTTCGCCAAGCCGTTCTTGGGTAATTTTCGCTTTTTTCCGATAACGGCGGATAGCTTGTGCCAGCGATTTGCGATGCGGAAGACGTGTTGCCACAAGATGGCAGGATAACCGAATTCAAAACGCATAAAACCAGCTATAGCTGGTATTTTGTGCTTGCAATTTTTCCGCGTTTCGCCGATTGTTGGACAACATGAACGCGCCAATTAAATTCCGCCGCAGAATCGGCCCCGATCCGCACACCAACGGCGCGCAAACCGCCGCGTGCCAGGGGTGTCCCGACATATGGGAGCTTGAAAATGGCGACTTCGCGGTTATCGGCATTGACATGACAGATGCTACCAGGCCGAATTTGCCACCAACCGCCGGTTGCGGGCCGGATGAGCGGATTGTCCGCCTGCCGCGCAACCTCCTCGTGAACGCCAAGCGCGACATTCCCGATTGTGTTTGATTCCGTGTTAGAATGGGGGCATGGGAATTTGGGAATGGAGTTCGCAAAACTGGTTCAATCTTCTGAGTGCTGTCGGCATTGTCGGCGGCTTGCTGTTCACGGCTCACTCGCTACGTTCTGATACGAAAACGCGACGCGTGGCAAATCTCCTGTCAATCACCGCCAACCACCGCGAAATTTGGAAAGTTTTTCTGAATGACAAGGAACTCGCGCGGGTCCTCGACGCTTCGGCAAATACCGCGAAAATGCCGGTCACGGATGCGGAGCGCACCTTCGTCGCCATGATGATCCTTCATGTCAACAGCGTGTATTTCGCCACAAAAGACGAACTGGTCGTCACATTGGATGGCTGGCGGCGGGACATCGCGCAGTTCCTCGCAATGCCGATTCCCGGCGAAGTGTGGGAAAAATTGAAAGTCCTTCAAAACGACGATTTCGCCGCCTTCATTGAATCCTGCCGGAATTGGAAATAGCCGCATCCAAAATGCGCTAGCTGTCCAATCTGGCGCTGCCAGAAAGGCGGTGAACCATCGCAGTGCAAACAACGTGCGGGTTCTGATAACTCAGTAGAATACGATTGCCTTGAGGCCGGCTCGGCCTTCAAATGGCAGCGTGAAGAAGTTGCTTGAAACGCTCTCATACAACCAAGTGTTGAACTTTGAGTTAACAACACTGTTCGGCTAACCCAGACGAGCGATCCGACCTGAACGCATAGCCCGAGTCCGCGCCGTCCTGTTTTTGATAATTTGTCCATTTTAAGCTTGCTTTATCATCTCGAATCGCTATTTCAAAGTTAGGTTTTTGAATAGAAGATGCAAAAGACCGAACTTTATATCGTCTTTGTCGAGGATGTTCCGGCAGAAGCGGCAATGGTTGAGACTGCTTTGCGCAAGGAAGGTTTGGTTTTTACTTTGGAGCGAGTGGAGACACAGGACGAATTCTTGCGCATACTGGAGTCGAAACCGCCAGATGTTATTCTCTCTGATCACGGATTGCCTTCGTTCGATGGGCTGGCGGCTCTCGAGATTGCCCACAAAAAATTCCCCAATGTGCCGTTCATATTTGTTACCAATGCCCTGAACCGGGAAATGGAAATAGAGAAGCTCGCGCCTGGTGTAACAGATTATGTCCAGAAGAAACAAATTGATCGCCTGGCCTCAGTCATCCGCCGCGCTTTGCACAATCCAGAGCGGATGCCGAAGGGCCAGTTAACCCCAGATGAACGCGAGAGGATCATTGCCAAGCTCCTTGCACTGCTGGCGATATATGATGACAAGGATGTTTTTCTGCCGATTTGTGCGGGCTGCAAAAAAATCCGGGACAAACAAAATCACTGGCACCCGCCGGAAGTTTTCTTCAAAAACCATCTTGGCTTCGAATTTACGCACAGCATCTGTCCGGATTGCAGTCAAACTTTTTATGGGACACCCGAGGAATAGGCATCGGTGAGCTACAGTCTCACTGATGCCCAATGGGCCTATTCGTCCGCAAGGATGCTGTGCTTCTGAATGTGCTGTTCGATGAACGCCTCGCGCTCGGCTTGGCGTTTGTATTGCCACGTCTCGCGTGGTCTGTCCGCGATGAACTGCGTTCCCTTGGTCGCTTCACGGTAATCAAACGGACGAATCCAAATCGCGCCAAATGGGTCGCGGGTCACGTCCTCAAGCGTCGCATGACAGACCTGCTTGAAAATGGGCTGCGCGCCTTGAAGCAACCGCTCGGCGGTATTGTTGCGGCGCTCGGCGCTTTTGAACACCATGATGACGCGAAACGGGAACTGCTTGTAATCGGCGCGGGTCGCGCCGTTCCTCATGGCAAAGCCGCCTGATTTGTAATAATCGAAATAGCAACCGGCGCGGTCAACCAGAACGTCCTGGGTCTCGGTTGAACGATCCACTTCAAGAAAAAACGTGCGCTCAAATTTGGTGCCATCTGCCTCCGCTTCGTGGATGAGAATGAAGCCGTCCGGCTTTACCAAAACCTCGGTGCTTTTGTGTCCGGGACGATACGCCTTGAATTCGTTCAACAGCGGCCAGGTGCTGAACTCCGCGATGGTGCGGGATGGCAGGGCTTTGATTGCCGAATGAAAAGCCGCCTTCACGTCCATCACTTCAAGCTCGTGCCGGATGGTGAGGTCGCTGACGCGCGCACGCCGGTCCAGCGCCGGCAAAGCAAATGACGGGTAATTTTGCAGAATGCCTTCGGCTTCAAGCTGCTTGATGCCGTTACGGGTTAAAAAGAGGACGGACGGCTGAAACGCGCGGCGCGGGCGTTCGCCGATGAATCCGCACGATTTGAGTTTTTGCAGGCGTTTGTTGGCCGCATCAATTTTATTGTCGAAATACAGCGCTGTCGCGTGGGCGGTGGTCATCACGCGGGATTCAAAAAGGCCGCGCAGAAGGGCAAGGTCGCGGGGTTGAAATTGTAAAACACCAGCTCGAATTTTCGAGGTCGCCATGCGAGGAATTATATCAAAATTTTCCAGAAATCCAGATTCGGATGTTGCGGCGCAAAGTATCGGGTGGCCGTCAAACTCCCGTTTTGATCTCGCTCCCCCCGGAGCAATTTGGTATTGGTGGAGCAGAACCCGCTCGCAAAGAGCGGGTTCTGCTCACCACACTTTCACGAACTCCTTTAATTCGGCGATTCTTTGAGTGTTTTCCGTGACCTCGGCAATGATGATTTGCGCCGCCCAAGTGGATTCTTCCATCGGCAATAATCTGACATCGCCCGGAATTCCCTTGGCCACCCGCTGCATGTAGCGGATGACACGGTCGCATTCGTGCGGCTCGCCGGTGAACAAATAAATGCTGTATTGCACCCGCACGCCGCCCATGCGCTCAAATTCCTTGCGCAGAAAATTTTGGTGTCGCTGCTCCGGCGTGTCATAGGCAAGCATCACGAGCATGGAGAACGAATGGGTAAAAAGGTTCCTTGCCGTCCAGCCCGCGCGCAAACGATTCCACCATCAGCCGGAGGATGGAACGCAGCCGGAATTTGCCGCCGCGATAATGAAACGGCGTTTCAAACAGCTCGGCAAAATGCCCGGCCAGCCGTTTGGGTTCCTGCAAATCGTCCAAGTGCCGCACCACGGTCAACTCCACCGTGCAACGCAGCGGTTCAATCAAATCGCAGGCCAGGCTTGGCCGGCTGCGGCGCAGCTTGTGGATGATGCCCACGGTGGGATCAAGCCCGCTGGCCAGACATTGCCCTTCCAGCGCGTGATACAAAAAACCATAGCCGTAATTGAGCGCGGCATTGATGGGATGCGTGGCCTTGCGTTTTTCCCGTTCAAACAAGTCCGTTGACAATGCGGCGAAATAGCGCGGCCAGAAGAAGCGGGCGTAGCTGGCTTCCAAACGCAGAATCCGGTTGAAAGAATTTTCGCGCAGTTGCGGTTTCTCCGCCAGACGCGGATCAAAACTGCGGAGCATTTCATGCTGGTTGCAAACCTTGGTCCACAACAAACCGCTGGCAAGCTGCGTCGCGCGCTGCGGCGAAAGCCGGCAGAGTTTCCAAAGCGCCGTGGGATTCACATAACGGGCGCGCGGAGCCAGGCTGAAAGTTTTCCATTTCTTCTTCTGCTTGTCCCAGCGCGACATGATGACCGGGCATTGGCTGACCAGCAATTCCAACGCCGTTTGCGACCAGCGGCAACCAGCGGAAAAACACTGGATGCTGCCCAGCGTATCAATGGCAATTTTCCGATGGCCGGAAATCAGCTTGCCATCCGTGACGTGCAGGTCTTGCTCCTCACTTAACAGGATGAGGTGGTTGATCATTGCCCCGTGTTATTTCGAGCAAGTAAGCCAGAACCTCAGTCGAGCTCGGCTCTTTGGTATAGGCATAAACCTGCCATTGCTGATCGGTTGTGAGCGGCTTTCGCTTGCCATCCCGAAGTTCTTTTTCAGAAGGAGGCTTTATTTGCTTCCGTTCTGCCATTTTCATTTCAATTTTGCCGCTCTTGTTGATTGCTGATACCCGATACCAGAGCGTTTGGTAGGCTGATTCTTTTCTCTTACAAATATCGCCTTCGCTATTTAACGGCACCCGCAACAAATTATCCTTTGCGATGCGGCTAATGTCTGTTCCGTGCTTGTTGGTAAGCCGCCGCGCGTATAACGGCAACCCTGCATAGCTTTTGCGTAACGAAAGCCACGGGAATTTTGGTTCGACGGGTTTTAGTGATGGTGACGATGCCAAGTCAAGGGTGTTGGATTTCGCCTGTTGTTCTTTTTGCCACTTCTGGACGGCGTTCGCATGTGCGGCGGAAATTCGTTCCCGTTCACGCTTCAATGCTTCTAGTTCCTTTACCAGACCCAGTTCACACAATTCTTCATCCGTCAAACGCCGCTCCCAGGTCAACTGCTCGCCGGTGCATTGCATTACACGCTGGCGCAAGTTTGCCAGTCCGCGCGGATGCGGGATGAGTCGGCAGTGATAGTCCAATTCAACTTTGCCGTCGTTGGACGGTTTTTCAGTTACCCAGATTTCCGCTCGTTCAAAACTTTCCGTGGCGAGTTTGAAGCCGATAGTTTCTCCCTTGTGATTGCGATGAGGGACAACGGCCATCGGAGTCATTTGCTTCGCAGTTCCGCTTACGCCGCGAATAGGCGTGCCGTCCTTGCGCGTGAGTGCGCCAGGATCACGGTGTCCAGATAAAGCATTTTGCAACCGCAAATCAGAAACCTCAACGGGGGTAATTCCGCAATCTTTGAGTAAAACCCGAAGTGATTTGTAATTTATTTTTTTCTTTTCAAAATTGCCCCACCATTTGTCAAGGGCAGCTTCGGTGATGGCCTTTGGTGATGGGATTTCAAGCGCCTCAAATAGCAATTGAGCATCGCTTCGGGTGAACCATTGAGCTTGCGTGCTGTTCCACCATTCTTCAAAACGGCTGGACGGCAACTGTTTTTCATCTATGCCTGCGTCGCGCAGCAATTGCAATAATGCTTCCGGGCTTTGGCCTTTCTTGGTGGCGAGTTTGTCCAATGGATCCCTCGCCCACATTTGTCCGTTCTTGTCGGGAAAACCATAAATCCATTGTTGGAAGCGAGATTTTTTGCTCCGGTTGGTTTTCTTTTTTTCTACGAGACATTGGCCTTCAGTGGCCTTCTCGAATGAATTTAAATCCGGGCCTAGTCCTGGAATGGCCTGCATCCTGATATTGCCATGCTTGTTATTGCCCGCGTGAAAAAATATGCCCGCGCAATTTGTCAGGTTTAGTCCTTTGCCGGGTGGAATGTGTGAAATGACGGCGGCATCCCAAAGATGATGGCGCAAATTGCTACGATCCTTCGTTGGTAAATTTTCGCCCCACGATTCACGGCACACGGAAGTTTGGTAGCCAGTAGGCGTGCCAATCTTCTGGCGCACATTCGCATCATCGCCAAAGACGCCAAGCCAACGAGCGGCTTCTTCACGAAGCTGCCGAGCAAGTTGCGCCATGCGCGTCATGTTATCCCATTCAGGGCAGGATGATTCTTCGCGCAGCACCAGTTCGCGCTTTTGCTTGTCCCAGCCCATTTTCTGAACGCGGGCAACGATTGCCTGCCATTCCGCCGTGTTCTGCTTGCCGCCGAAAGCCTCGTAAGGCGTCTGATTTCCCTTGCGGTGGTTGTTTGTATTCTCGTGGGTCAGCACCAGATTTACCATTTCGCTGATGCCACCGCGCTTTTCCGGAAAAATATGGTCAATCTGCAATTTGGGACTCAACGGATCGCCGAGAGATTCGCCGGTGTAGGGACAAATCGCTTCACCCCGGCTGCCGCCTTGCTGGTCGTAAAGGAGGACGCGTTTACGGGCTTCGGAATCCTGTTGCTGATCGTGGACGCCAAGCTTTTCAAAAAGTTCGTCTTTGAATTTGCGCCTGCGTTTTTGCTCGTCCTGAATTTCTTTGGCCTGATCTTGGTTGCGCGGCATATTGCCGACGGTTTCAATGATGACATAATCAGGAATTTTCTGGCCTGACAATTTGGCTGATACTGCGGGCAGTTCAAATATCTGGCGAAGAATACCCGGCACACCTTGTTTCCCTTTTTTACTGCGGCGTCCAAGAAGAAATTCGACTTGTGGATAAATTCCAAAACCGGCGGCAGCGGCTTGGCGCAGAGTGTAGAAACTTTGTCCGTTGAATTGTGGTTCTGTCAGATTCTCCCGAACATCTTTGCGTCATAGCCATTCTTGACCGCGCGTTTGAAAAGTTCCTCCGCGCTTTTTCCACAAAGGGAAGCGCGGGTATTTAGAACTGAAAGTTTTGGGCGCAACAAATCCCCAAGCTGCTCGAAAAAATCTTTGTTGTGCGAAACTCTGTCACCTGCCAGTTCGATTTTTCCATTTGGATCAAACCTTGCTATGAATTCATCACGGAAGCCGCCAAACTTGCGGCGTTCCTGTTTTTGTCCGCCTTTGACCTTGTTGGCTGCGACCGCACGGATGTCGTCGGCCAGCACTCCATCCAGCAGCCATTCCATCAAGTTTGCATTGGCAAGCAGCCGTGTGCCATCCTTTGCCACAAAGGAGCGGGTGGCAAGGAATTCCAGCAGCTTAAACAGGCGGATGTGCGGGTTGCTATTGGGATCACATTTAGGAGCGGTGCCGCCAAACAGATATATTGCGACGGGGCAACGGTTCACCTTGCGTTCGGCCAATGCACCCGGCTTTTTGCGGTGGTAATTGAGAATTGGTTTGAGTTTGAGCAAAGCTGCGGACAACCCCGCTTCGCCGCCAAAAAAATCACGGTGATTGCCGCAAATTATTTCCAGGTGTTCCCAAATCAGGCTGCGGGGGAAATTATGTTTGCGGGCCGGAATGCGAAGATTGTTTTTGCCTTGGGCGAAATGTTTTTCCAGCGCGGCCTCAATGCCTTGTTTATGCCGTTCAACGGCGGCAGTCAGCGCGTGCCGAAATGTTACCAGTTGTTTGTCATTCCATCCGCAATCAGAAACATCATGGAGAATTTCCGCCGCATCCTCTGGCGAGCAGTATGCCGCCTTTGCCCAGCTAGTAGCGACATCCGCTTTCAATTCTTCGCCCCAAGGAAACGAACCTCCGTCCGTTTCGTGATAATCATAGCCACGATGCTTGATGATGTGGCGCAAGCAAACAACCAGGGCTTCTTTGCTGGCTAATTTGGATCGCACGGCGCGCAGACGAAGTTTGAAAGGGCCATCTTCGTTTTCTTCGTCCTTAATTTCCGTCCACGGCAAATTAAGCTCCGCACAAAATTCTTTTAGCAGGACTTCGCGGTGCTGCTCGCTTTGCCGACAACGCCGCCCGCCGCGCAACAATCGCCGGCCTTTCAACGGCGCTGCTTCCGGCGTGTTGAAAAGAAATGTTCGTGCATAAACATGGTCGCGTCCTTTTCGCAACCAAACGCCAATTCCTTCAATGCCAATGTCAATCCCTAGGACAACGGCGGCGGTATAGAACGCATCGTTTTTCCAATCAAAAGGCGTGGTGGTTGCTGGCGACGAATTAAGTTTGTATTCCACAGTTGACATATTTTTCGAGTGGGTTATTTCTTTTCGCGAGATCAAAACCTGCGGTGGCCAGTATTCCAAACTGTCGGCAATGAGAGCAGGCTGGCCATTAACCGCAACTCTTGCACGGGGGCGAGCGAAAGCTTTAGCCCCTTTTTTATTTTCCAAAATTCCGCCGGGTTTAAAAACGATGCCTTATGAAAAAATGGTGTCCCTTGTCGCACCGCTTCAACGATGGAAACTTTGCTGAGATCAAAGGCCCAGACAACCCCATTGGAAGGAGTTTTTGTTCCTCTTGTGATTTTGCAAGTTTTCATATCCGCAATTACGGTTGGTAAGCTTCAAGGCGATGCTACGCCTGTGTTTTGCTAAGAGCAACAGTTCGTTTTCTTCCTAGTGGGCTAAACCTTGAATGTCACTAATTGTGCGAATCACGCCTAGTTTTGCCAGACGGGAAAGCCAAGTTCTCATATCGAGGCGGAAAAAATCCGCTGCGGGCGCGCATTTTGAAACGCTCAAAGGAGATTTTGATGTCGTGACTACGGTGAGGGAAGTTTAATGCTCAAGTGATTTTCCGTCTCACCGCAATTTCCTCGGTCATTTTTGATTTGCGTCCTGCACCCGAAACAAGTTTCTGTTCGCGCTCCGTTATCTGCTTTGCCACCTCCACGCTGGGCATGGCAATAGGCAGGCTTTTATAAGTCCTATCCAAAAAATCAGCAGCCATTTCCTTTGACGTAAGGGGCTTTTCGATCAACGGCGTTTCAACGTTCACGGGCGCTTTCGATCCGATAAGCCGGGCCACGCCGCACCGTTGTTTTTGGTCATGCAACGCGGCCATTGCGCGATACACCTGTTCCTCCAGAGGCCGAAATTGAACGCTCGACCGTTCTTCGCCCATGATCGGTCTAAAAATTGTGGATCGGGTCGTTCCCCTCGTTCCGCCCTTCATGCTGGTCTGCGACGTGCCGCCGGAAATGGCACCCGACTGGTTCCACAAGCTTTCATCTTGTGTCACTCCGTCCTGAATCGCGCCGCCCGCGCTCTCCGTGTCCGTCGTTCCGTCAAACTTGCCGGTGCCTTCGCTCCAGTTTTCGCTTTCGCTGTATGTGATGCGTTCTTCCTCGACATAATCCATCACCTTTCTGGAATACAATTCCAGCTTGATTTCATCGGGATTAAAGCAGCCCATGAACAAACTTTTAGCAAGCGGTTCCAAGTTTTCTTCCATATCAAGGCTGAATACCAGCTTGCTGCGCGCGTTTGCCATGACTGAATCATACACCTGCGGCCCGCTGGCTCCGGTGTGAAGAATCTGGCGGGGGAACTGGTTGGCAAGCGTCAGATGGAGGCCAAACCCGCGCGCCTGATCGAGATTCTTGGCAATGGTCGGCGTGATGAAATTCTGAAATTCGTCAATATAGACATAGAACGGCTTGATGTCGCCTTCCTCGACACCTTTGTCCCGTGCTTTGGCCGCCGCCCATAAATCGCTCAACAACAGAGTGGCAAACAGCGAAACATCCTCTTCCGATACCAACCCGCCTTTGGTGGAAAGATTGGCGATGATGATTTGTCCGTCCTCAAGCGCTTTGCCGAGATCAAGCGACGCCCCGTTCTTACCGAACATAAAGCGCAATTTATTGGCGTCCAGGAAAGAATAGAAGCGATTGACGGTGCTGGAAAACTGCATGTTGAAATCCTTGGGCGAAAGCTGGTTGGAAAATTGCCAGCCTTGGGTGACGGAATCCTTTGTCAGCCCTTCCGTGATGTCCATGCGAACTCGTTTGCTGACGCTATCAATCAGGTATTTGACTTCATTGAGTGTCAATTTTTTCTCATAGATCGGCCACAGAACTTCTTTTGCCAGCCGCGCGAACAAGGGCGTGCCTTGGGTTCCGTCCGCACCCCATACATACGCCATAGCCTGCACAAAATTATTGATGATAACGGCTGGATCGGACACCTCGCGTGGCCGGAGAACATTGTAGCCAATCGTCCAGTCGCTTTGACGCATGTCAATCGGGATGATGGGGACATCTTTCAAATCGGGTTCGTTCCAGGCAATCCAATTGATGAGGCTATCGTAAAGCGATCCGTGAGGGTCAATGATGAGGGCACCGCAGCGGCTTTGTTCCCATTGCGCGATGTCCTGGCGGATAAAATACTCCAATGTTTTTGATTTTCCGGTGCCGGTCGCCCCACAGACGTAAAGATGCATCGAACGCATTTGCGGGGTCATTACGAGCGGAACACCCGCGCCGTCCACCATGCCAAGATTAAGCGTGTTGCCGTATTGCATAACGGAGCGAATGTAGCCGAAAAAAGTTTGGCTGTCGAAAAAAATGAAACGGCCGTCACCGTGTCGGCAGAATGGGACATTTGAGGCAAGACACGTTGAATCGCTGAAACGGGCTGTCATCTTGGGTTTTTGGCGGCTGGTAATCTTCACGGCGCATGAAATAGCGGGCGGTATTCATTCCGCGAAAGTAACGCACGGCGGGGACAAAGGCTGTCCAACCCTCCGATTGCCGGGTTAAAAAGAAAACAGCATTCAACGATTTTCCAACGCGGCAGCATAAAGCGTGACAGATGCGTCAAAACTTGCTGAAAGAACGAAAAATAATTTCAACAAATTTGTAACTCCCGGTGTTTATTGTTTATGAAAGAAGTGTAGATCATCGAACAAACATGAACTCGATTACCACCACATATCCGGCATTTCAATCGCTGCCGAAAGGCGTGAAGCAAATGCTTGTGGTTTCTGAAAGCTTGTTCTTTGACGAAGTGCAAATGTTCCCGAAAAGGGATGCCGTCGCGGACCAGCATCGTGTCGGGGATATAACGAATGTTCGCGGGCAAAGGCTGCCCGTGGCTCCTTGGTTGATTAAACCTTTGCATCATTAGCACTTGACTGGGGTTGGTGGATTGCTGGCGCTATGCAAGAAAGAGGCGATGTCCTGAAAAGGAAATCGCCTCTGTGATTCTGTTCTGGGGTTAGGCAAAAAAATAACCTAATTCCCGTAACGATGAATAATCCTTTGGCCTGTCCATCGTAGCTGTGCCAAGAATGACATGATCCAAAACCTCCATTTTCAAAAGCTGGCCGGCGCGGATTAAATCGCGGGTCACTTTGATGTCGGCCTCGCTCGGCGTGGGATCGCCGCTTGGATGATTGTGGACGAGCACGATGGCGGCGGCGTTGGCGGAAATCGCCGATTTGAACACCTCGCGGGGATGCACCAGAATCGTATCAAGCAAGCCTTGCGAAACCTGCTCAACCCGAATCAAGCGCCGCCGCGTGTTCAAAAGCAATATCTGGAACGTCTCGACATTCTTCGTGCGGTTCTGTTCCCGCAACAGTTCGGCGATGGCTGTCGGGTTATCGAGCACGGGCGATTCGCGCTGTAATTCCTCGGCAATCTTGCTCCCCAGCGTGAACGCGGCCACAAGGGTTACGGCCTTGTCGCGACCTATGCCTCGAATGCACTGCAAGTCGTCCACGGAAGCTCTCGCCATTGCGCCAAGCGAGCCGAATTTCTGAATCAATTGCTTGCCGATGTCAACGGCGTTCGTGCCTTGCAAGCCGGTTCTTACCAAAATGGCAATGAGTTCGGCTGCACTCAATGCGGCTGCTCCGCGCTCTACGAGCCGTTCGCGGGGTCGTTCGCCGATGGGCTGGTCTTTGAGCCGGCTGCTCGAAACTGTATTGTGGGTCATTCTGCCATGCGTTGTGTAAAACATTTGTCCTTTGTCGGTTGATGGTTGCGGTTGGTTTTATGTAGAACGAAGTTCTAACCCAACATTATATCCGAGCGGCAAACTTTTTCCTAAAGGCTGGTTGTGGAAATCAGGATTCGTAAAACTCGGCTGCGACTGAATTCCGTTCCCGGTCAACGTAAAGTTTGGCGGCGGGAATGGTTAGGCCATTGCCTTGCCACCAGTCGCGATTGCGGGGGCCGAAATCCGTCGCCAGATTAAACGTCCTGCCACGAATGGCCGTCCGGTAACGCTTTGAACGGCGGCTGTAGCCTCCGGCGGTGATTTTCTTGCCCTTCGGTGAATACCACGATGTTTTTGGAACCGATTTGAGATGGGGGTCGAAATGGTAGCTGACGATGTTCAATCCTTCTAACCAGTAATACACACGGCCAAAATACGCCGCGTGAATCCATTTTTCCCACTGGCGCGGCGTGTAGCGGCTGGCGTCGAGTTTCGGCGTCCATTGCAAAAGCCACAGGACGTAAATGCCCTTGCGGTGATAGTCAATAGTGCGTTGCATGATTGTCTCAATGGAAAGCGAACTCAACTGCACCTCAATCGCAACCTGCACCCCGCCAATCTCCGCGCTGACGTCTGGGCGGTTCGTTCCGAGTGTGCGTTCCAACATGACGTTACGGACATGGGGTAAGTTTTGGAGCGCCAAGAATATTTCCATTTTACACCGGCGGTGTGAGTCGCTTTCGTTTTCGGCACACCGGCACGCCAGCGGAATTTCATGGGCGAAATATGCAACCCGTGATTTGCCGGATTTCAGAATGACGGGATCGCCGCATTCAGGGCAGGAAAATGGTGCCTGCGACTTGTTCGCAAAATATGCGGTGACGATCTCGCCGGTGAGTTTTTGCTTGGCGCGGAACATGGGAATATTCAGCCATTTTAACATGAATGGATTGAGCACCAAAACCAAGCATTTTAAGTTCAAAAAAAATCTTAAAAAATTGTTGACGGCATGTGAAATCAAAACGATGGTTGGGTGTTAGATGAATCCTGTGCAACCGATGATGCAGAACCAAGATGCGTCCTAATCTTGGTCTGTAAACAAGGAAAACGATAGTCGGTAGCGTGGAATGCAAATACGAACCTCGCTATATACAAAAAATGAAAAAAACAGACAGAGACAAACAAACACGAAACCAAGAGCAGAGAACCGCGAGGGTGAAAGACGGTAAAAAAGCGGTCAACCTTAAGTGCTGAGCACATACGTTTCATTCGCTGACGAGGACGAGTCAATGAGTGGCGCGTAATTTTGATAGTTGTCAGTATTCCGCAGTTTCGATTCCGCGATTCAGCAAAGCGGTGCGGTTGAACTGACGAGGTTTGTTTTAGCTGTTGTGGCTTGTTTTTTTGTATGTGTGTGAAGCTTACATATTTTGTAATTGCGAATTCCTCCCTTCAAGGAATTTTAACCCCTTTTTTGAGAATAGAGGCAAAACCTTTGTTCTCTTTTTTTGCGTCGAGTGGCGCAAAAAAATCGAGAAACAACAACAAATAGTTCAACACTATGAAAACTGCAAAAATACGTAAAAAGCCACCTCCCTTACAGATAAATGAAAAGAAGGGTGCCCGGATTCGTAAAAATCCAAAGCACCCTTCACAACCGGCCGCCTCGCCGAACCTTCACAAGCCAGCGAGAACGACCAAATTAACGACAACAGATAGGCAGAAACAAAGCCATGAAGATCATCCGTGTAAGTTCTGCATCTTCAAGCTCTTCCGTGGTCCATTCTATCACACTTCGCGTTTGTGTAAAGCTCTCATGACCGCCGTTGGACGTTATCATGAGGACATCATAACAATACTCGAATTTGCGCTGTTTTTGACCGATCATTTGTCGCGCCGTCCTATTGTTTAAGTCATAACCCCCGCTCTTTAATTGGGCGGGGGTCTTGAACAATATTCAGGTAATCGTTCAAACCAACATCGCATGGTTTAAAGAATTCGCAAGTCTTGTAAAGCATTTTTATGCTTGTTCAGATTGGCTCTGCGTAAAACAAAAGACCCCTTCCGAAAATCGAAAGGGGCTGTGAATCAAAAGGCGAACTCGCGTTGTCCAAGCGCAACTTTGATGCGCTCCACTTCAACCGGCTTCGGCGGCTGGCCTTGTTCCATCGCTTCGAGTGCCTGCGGGCGCAAGCAGAGCGGCAGCCACGGCGCGGTATAGTGAATATTCGACCATGCCGCCCAATAGTCGTTGGACAGAGAATTGCCGTGAATGACGCGCGTGGGGATGCCACAAAGCGTCGTGTTGATGAACGCCATGTCACAAGCGGTGCGGTTGATGTCAATCGCCGTCACCCGCAATCGGCGGCGGACTTCGGGCGAACACGCCTCGGCCAATGACAGAATCATCGCCCCGGCGCCGCACGCCGGCTCACAGACCGTTATGGGGCCTTCGGCGGGCAAGGATTCCATGTCGCCAAGTGTCATCCGGGCCATGAGGTCACAGATGGTTTTGGGCGTGTGGAATTCTCCGCCCCATTGCTGGCCTTTTGAGGACAGGGTGAAGTCCAGATAGTATCCGCCGAGAACGTCTTCAAAGGGCCGTGTTTCCATTTCCAAGACGAGTGCGCCGAGTGCATTTCCGAACAAGTCCAATTCCGGCTTTTGCCAGCGTTTGGCTTCTTCGAGATATTCCACCTCGCGGGTCTGTGCCGCAACGCAACAGGCCGCCAAGTGGGTGAAGGCGTCAAAGACGCGCCGGGTTGTCATGCCGATGGGAAATGCTTTCAAGGATTTTGCGGAAGTCGCTCGGTTCCGATTTCTTGGCGCTCATAGCCCATGATCTTCAAACGTGGTGGCGATGCCGTCCTCGTCGTCGCCCAGCATTTCAACGATGGTGGCCTTTAATGCCGCCTTGTCGGGATCGGGCTTGGCGTCTTTCGGACACGCCGGGCACCGGATGACATTCATAACTGAAGCGCCAAATTCATAGCCGGCGGCTTTGAACTTTTCGCGGTATCGCGGATTCAACCGCAATGCCTGGGACAATCCCGTCCAGGCTTTCGCCTCGGCATGGGTGAGGGCAGTTTCAAAAATGGCGTCATGCCGGAGATGATAAACATCCCACGGCTCGCCACAGGTGGTGCAATGCACGTCCATAGGTTTCTCCTTTATTTGGGGGTTCAATGGCGGTTCGGAATGAACCGCCTCTAGCCGTGCATTTTACCATGCGACGGGTTAAGGAGAAAAACAGGCGGTGGGGAAAACTGGCGTTTTTAACGCCAGAAACTTTTGGAAAACGAAAATGTTTGAGCGATTACTGAATCCAACAGTCAGTATTAAATAGTGCAAAAAAACAACAGGCGGTTGGCGTCGCATCCGGACGAGTGGCAAATTCTCGCTGGCAAGGTAAATTGAGGCGGTGAATAATACTGCGAGCTTGCACAAACGCCTTTTCATTCTGTGCGCGGTTGTCTTGACGCTGCTGCTGGGCGCGTTCAAGGCCGGGGCAAACATTGATGCCTCGCTTCAAATGCAGTTGGGCAATCCATCGGGCGCGGTGTCAGACACAAACAACCATGACCATTATTTGATTAGGCGCACAGTCGAGGCGATGGATTACAGCGACAACCTGGGCGAGCCGGATTGGGCAAGCTGGGATTTGACCGCCAGCGACATCGGAACAAATGCTCGTTCAACTTTCATCACCGACATGAATCTTCCGCCAAACTTTACCCGCTATCCAACGAGCATTTACAATAACGCTGGCTGGGATCGCGGACACCTTTGCCCGTCCAAAGATCGCACTGACACAAGCACGAACAACGACCTTGTTTTTCTCATGTCGAACGTCCTGCCGCAAAACGCCTTGAATAATTCTGGCGTCTGGTTGCAGTTTGAAAATTATTGCCGCGACCTCGTTCAATCCACCAACAATTACGAATTGCTTTTGCTTTGTGGGGGCAGCGGATACAGTGGCGCGCGACTTACGAATGGTCCATTCATTCCCGACTTCGTTTGGAAAATCGTCGTTGTTGTCCCTCCCGGCGCAGGTTTCGCGACCAACCGGATTACAACAAAGAACCGCGTCATCGCCGTGAAGATTCCGAATAACGACTCCGCTACGAACACCTGACCGGCCTACGTTGTATCTGCGGCTCAAATCCAAGTGGACACCGGGCTGACTTTCTTTACCGCGCTGCCTGACGGTGTTGCAATCGCGTTGCGGGCAAAAGTGGATGGGCAGACAAATCCGCCGCCTGCCATTTTTGGCTTCACGCCTACCAGCGGCCCGGTAAATTCCAGTGTAATCATCACGGGCACAAATTTTGGCGGGGCGTCCGCCGTCGCTTTCAACGGCACAAGCGCGGCGTTCAACATGGATTCCGGCACACGGATAACCGCCGTTGTCCCGACGAATGCCGGTTCGGGATTTGTCAGCGTCACGACGGCGAGCGGAACGGCCATCAGCACCAAGAGCTTTACGGTCTTGAACAACGGCGGCACGGTGTATAGCGGCATATTGGCAGGCTGGGACATGAGCGGAGTGACGAATTACGGCGTGTCGCCGTTTGCCCCGACAACCAACGCGGCCAATCTCGCGGTAGTGGGATTGACTCGCGGAAGCGGGGTGAAAACGAGCGGCTCGACGGTGGCGGGCGGATGGGGCGGCGTGGGCTATACCAACATTACGGCCAGCGCGTCGGCGGGATCAAACCAGTTCGCGTTTTTCAGCCTCACGGCGTCAAACGGCTACAAAATTTCATTCACGTCTGTCAGCCGGTTTGATTATTACCGTTCCACCACCGGGCCAACGAACGGCGTTTTGCAATTTCAGGTCGGCGCAGGTGCTTTTAACGACATCACGAATCTCTCGTATCCGACTGCCAGTGGTGGCGCGTCCATAGGTGCGATTGATCTGTCAGGGTTTGCCATGCTACAAAACGTCGGTGCAAATACCAACGTCACCTTTCGCGTTGTGAACATGAACGGCGGTCCCTCCGGCACTTGGTATATTTACGACAAGGCGGGCAACTCGGCGGTGGATTTCGCGCTTCAAGGCACGGTTACGCAAATTGTGGGGACGACGAATCCCCCGGCTATCGCGCCGTCATTCGCCTCAATGAAATTTATCAATAATCAATTCAGCTTTACGCTGACGGGAACGGCTGGGTCAAATTATGTGGTGCAAGCCACAACGAATCTGGCATTGCCGAATTGGATTCCGCTCCTGACGAATGCCGCGCCATTCTCTTTCGTGGATTCCAACGCGGCGTTATTCGGGCTGCGCTTTTACCGTGCGGTGGTTGTGCCATGATGCATTCGCCATGGATAAATTCACATTTCAAGACGAGCGACGTTTGCTGGCGGCAGAAGGGTGGTTGGAATTGGGAAACTGGCTGGAGGCCAATGAGGAATTGGAAAACATCACGCCGCAAATGCGCGGGCATCCATTGGTGCTCCGGTTGCGATGGGAAATCTACGCAAAGGCAGGGCGTTGGGAAATGGCAAGTGAGGTTGGCCGCAGCCTTTCAATCTTGATGCCAGATGATTCCTGGGGGTGGATTCATTGGGCGTTTGCCCTGCACGAATTAAAGCACACCAAAGAGGCGTATGATGTGGTCAATTCCGTCGTGGCGAAATTCCCCGATAAGGGCACGATACCTTACAACCTGGCCTGCTACTCGTGTCAGCTTGGAAATCAACAGGAGGCAATCGAATGGCTGAAACGCGCGATTGCTTTGGAAGACGATAACGAGATTCGTCTGCGAGCAATCAAGGATCTGGATTTGGAGCCGCTATGGGCGGAGATAGGCAAATTGAAATGAGCTCCTGTCCTCTGATTCATTCCGCACCTTCAAGCATTGCGGTGATGGTTTCGAGGGCATTGCCTTCAAGCCGCCGAATAAAAAGGATGCGGATGCGTAGGCTCTAACCGCCGGCAATGCGATTTCCCGCGCACCAATGGCCTGCGGTTTTCCACTTTCCGCTTTCCGATTTTTCTTCCACCCTTGCACCAGTGCAACCGGACAAACTTGAAACGCTCGACGACCTGCTCGCGCAGGCCGCACACTATGCCGGGTTTTGTATGCGCAACAGCGGGAAGATGTCGCCCACGCTTTTCCTGATCGGCGCGGACGGGCCGGTCATGTTCGTGCCGGCTTCGTTGGTGGATGCCAACGAGAAAGACGCCTTTGCCAACACCGCCCGGCTGGTGTGCATCGCCCATGCTGCCACCGTTTGCGTCATGGCGCTCGAAGCGTGGATGAAGACCGCCACCCCCGGCGAGAAATTGGATATGACCGAACCGCCGTCCGAGGCGTTGGACCGGCAGGAAGTCATCGTCCTCATAGGCGAATCGCGCAGCGGCCAGAAACAAAAATTCCTGCCCATCATCCGCAGCAGCAACGGAAAATTTTTCAACCTCGACACAAGCACCGTTCCCAGCATGGACAAGATGGAAGGCCGCTTCGCGCAAATTCTCCCGCCGAAATTGGCCGACGCCCAGATGCGGCTGCTTGCAAAAACCATGTTGGAAGTCAAAGGCGTCAACAGCACTAAACCGGGCACCACGGTTCGCCTCACGCCGCCCCGGCGCTGATTTTTTCGCCCGGTTACGAGTTCGGCAGCCGGTCAATGATTCACGCCTGACAAGAACCACCAGATCGCGCCGCCCAGCAACGCGAGCCCGGCCAGACCCAGCAGCATCTTCAAGATGGCGTAGCCAATCTTGACCGCCACATAGAGCAAGAGACAGCCGGCGGCGACAATGGCCACCTGCACCACCGATGCTGGCAAGCCAGCGGGGGATTTGGGCGATGAGCAGCATAATGATTGCGGTTGCGCCGCGATCCGGCCGCCGCCTGGGCGGACGTCTGCCTCCGGGGTGACTCCGCACCCGCTTACCGACGTCGGCTATAGTAGAAGCCGCCGCCGCCGCCGAGCAATAGCACCACGAGCACAATGAGTAATATGGTTGACATGTCACAACCTTAGAACTGCTTGCGTCTTTGCGCTATGGGGTCTTCACCCCACGCCGCTCCCGACGATAATTTTTCGAGGTGGACCGCCAATGTCCTACCCGCTGGGCCATTCTGCCCGCATGAAGCTGAATAAATTATCCTGGTTCAAGCAGGCCGAAGGCGAAACCATCGCCGCCTTTGGCAGCGCGCGCCTGATGCGCAATCTCGATGGCCGTTACACGCTTGTCGGCGGCACGCCAGCCGAACGCGCCGCCGCGCACGATTGGTGTTCACTCTTCGCGCCCCAGGTGGTTTTTCCCGGCCCGCCCCGGCGCGCGGCTACGGCCCCTGTTTGCAAAATTGTAGGCTGATTCACGATTGAAGCCGGCCAACGTCGGGATTTGCCCTGCAACCAAAATTCATGTATGCTTGGGCATGAAGATTAAATACTTATGGCCCCTGCTTGGCCTGCTACTGACCGGCTGCGCCACTACGCGCACGACCACCGTCAGCGCGCCACCGCCCGGACCCTCTCTCGCGGGAGTTCAATCCATGGTGGCGGCCGGCGTCAGCGATTCGGTGATTGTGAACGAGATTCAAACCTCCAGCACGGTCTATACGTTGACCGCCGACCAGATCATCACGCTGAAGAATGCCGGCGTCAGTGAAGCGGTGCTCAATGCCTTGATCAATTCCGCCAGCAGAATCCCAGTTCAAACCACCGCCATCGCAGAGGAAGGCCCGGATGTTTACCCGTATGTGTATGTAGATCCTTGGCCGTGGCCGTTTTGGGGGTGGTGGGGCTGGGGGCCGTATTACCACGGCGGCTATTATCACGGTTATCGCCATGACGGCGGATATCACGGTGGCGGCTCACCGCACCTTAGTCCAACGCACGGTAGTCCACCGCAAAGCCCACCGCACATTAACCCACCGCACAGTAATCCCCCGCACAGCGGTGGCAGCCCACACGGCAGCCCTCCCCGCAGCGGTGGGGGGACTCGCGGCGGCGGAAATTCAAATTCCCGCTGACCGGTCGTGCTGTCGTGCGTGCCAGTCTTTGGCCCGCGCTACAAAATCGCGCCAACGCGAGTTGAGCGGGTGACTTGCCGCGAACGGGAGCCGCGCTGTCGGTTCAACCTGCAATCATCGCGGCAATGGTTCCCAGCGCACTGCCCTCCAACCGGTTGTTTACGTAAATGAAGGTTTTCCTGCCACCCGCCGCCGCAATCCCGTTGGCGATCAGTTTGCGGCCAGCAGCGCGGGCATCGTCGTTCTTTTCTTGGACCCGGTCATAAGGCTCAAACGTCTTGACGGCTTCCTCGTATTTGCGCCCCGGTTTCAGCAGGAAACGCGCGGCGGTCAGCGCCGGATTCGTCTGGCTGCCCGCCATCGCCATCTGCTCGCTCACCGGCGGCATGGCCTGCCACGAATTGAACACATGGCTGACGCCGTGCCGGGCGAGACATGCAAAATACTCCGGCTGCAACCAGTCCTTGTTGCGAAGTTCCAAGCCGTAAGGCCAGCCTTTGGGCAGCGTCGCGAGAAACTTGTCGAGGTCGGCCACAAAGTCGCGGCCATGTTCGTAGTCGCTCGGATAGAAGCGGGAAAACTCAAACATGAGCAGGCCGACGTTTTGGCGAAACGGCTCGCACGGCTTGAGAAACGCATTGGCAAACAGCCCCGCATTCAGAAAATGTTCTTTGGGTTTGCCGGCGCGGGCACCATGTCGCGGATGGTTGGGAAACTTCTTGATCGTGATTTCGTCCGTCACCTTGAAGCCAAATTGGAAATCCGCTGGCACGTGGGAAACCAATTCGTGAAGATATTTCTCATCGGGGAAACGGTAGTATGCCCCGTCCACGCATACGGTCTTGAACACTTCGGCATATTCAGCAAGGCAGTTCTTCTCAAAGCGCGACTCGGCGAATTTTCCGCGATAGGCGTAGCGTGATTCATCGTAGAGCATTCCGCGCCAGCCGGGATATTTCCATGAAGATGTTCCGATGAACACCTCGCTCTTGGCAAGGCTGGCAACACGCTCTTTGATATGTTCTCGGTCAAAATTCATAATCCAGGCTTCCGACCGGCCTTGTGTTTTAACCAATTTACACGGCGATTATTTCCCTTCAACCACTTTTAACTTGTCCGGGTATTTCAAAATGATTTCAGGCTTTGTTTAAATCGGCTTTGCGGCGAAGTCTCGAATCCCGTTTTGAACTGCCGCCGCCAACTCCTTGGGTTCAAAATGTCCGCGATTCTCAATTCGGATGAGCGGGATTCCTGCACCACGCAAAATGCGTTCAACCTCCTTGTCTCGCTCCATACGCTTCGGCTGATTGTGCGTCTTGTCATCAAGCTCAATGGCAAATAACGGGCCAAGCTGTTTTTTGTCGCACGCGACAAAATCAACTGACTTTTGATTGATGTGCCGAAAAGCGTAGAAGCGGTCTTGGCGGGCATTGTCTGGTTGCACAATCGCGTCAAGGTGCATTTGCGGGAAGAAATAATAATCATTGTCCATCGCGGAAACGAGCGCGTGATAGCATTCCTGCTCCGCATTGGTCATCACGCAGTCTTTTCTGCGGTATTCAAATCGCGGTTTCCGGCTACGGAAGAATCCCTCGACCACCTTGCTGGCAATCACCAGCACAACAAGAATCACCAGCGCGACGATAATCTTTGTCATGAGGCAATTGTATCAAAATCGGAGAAATTTTGCCGGTCTTCTTCACCCCCTGGGGGAGGCCAGCCCTCCGGCAGGGGGATAGGGGGTTGGGGCACGCCCCTAGCCACGCACAAACAAAAGAAAATCCCCGCTTGGTCGGGGATTTTCCAGAAACGGCTAATGCCGTTATCGCTCATTCATGATGTCGAGCATGTCCTCAAGGACATCAATGCGCCTCGTGACTTTTTCCTCGTCAAACGAGTCGAGAAATTCATTGACCTCTTCGGGACTTCCGTCGCTGTCTTCGGGAACAACGCCGGCAATCGGCTGAATTTCGATTTTTTGGAATGGCATGATTTTTTGGTCTTAATGAAGCCCTTTCGACAAAAGGGCTTCGGGCTAATAATCCTCGGGCAAAAGAACGGTCGTTGCGCTTCGGTCATGCTCGGTGATAATCCAGAATTTCACGCCGTTGCGGTCGTGATAGACGGAAAAGAGCTGGCCGCCGTTGGCCAGTGCCCGCTCATTAGCCGCGCGGTCTTCTGGGCAGACATCGCCCCAGTCGCCGTGCGCATGATTGGCGAGCGCCGTGCCGACTTCATCGAGGCGGAGCACCTGCATGGCGTTCCTCGTCATCACCACCTGACCGAGCGGAAACTTCCGCCCGACGCTATCCTTAAACGCTGAATGATTCATCGTTGTGCTGATTGGCTGATAACAGAGCCGTGCGACTATTCGGCTCGGCGGGCAAAACCGCTGCGGCGGCTCTGTCCATGACGCTTAACGATTGCACCTTTCTGACCGGCGGTGATGCCGTTCCTATAGCTCTCAAGCACTTTTTCGGAAACCCAGCGGACGATTTCCGCCGTGCTCTCCGTTCCGCTTTCGATCTTGGCTTCAAGCTCTGCATCGAACGTTTCGATGTATGACATGGAAGTTGTGTTTGTTGGCTCGTAAAGTTCGACCTTTGTGCGTGGCGGAAGTGAGCCGCCTCGCCCTCTTGACGCACGCCCGTAGGGCGTATAATGGAAAGAGGGCGGCGGCGAACGTCCTCTGTATGCGAGGGGCGAGGGGGGAAACTCGTGCATCCGGCAAAGCCGGATTCCATTTTCTGCAATCCTGCACCATCTTCTTCCAAATCAAAAAGTGGCGTTGACAGTGGGATGGTTCAGGTTCACTGTCTCCCGCCAGAAACAACATTCTCAAAATGGCCGACAATCAAAAATTACTCCCCTACGTCAGAGACCGTGAGGCCAACAAAGACGCACCGTATGCCACGAAATTTGCGAGCTTCATTGAAGCAGTCGCCAACGCCCAAGCTACCGGATGCACCGCCATTGTGATCATGGAACCGTGGGTCATCGGGGACACCTACCAGGAAATCACCCATAGCCTGTCGCATCTGTCCGAGACAGGCATCGGTTTGCAAGTCGTCACCGCCCCGCATACCCCTTGGAACAATTAAGCTGGCCTTTCGACGTTCCGCATGGCCAAAAAGCGAATGTAAATTGGCAAAATTGGACTCATGTTTCCCGCTGGAACATTCGATAGCTAAGTATGAATGGAAATTTGATCGGTGTGCAAAGCGAGCCTGAATACAAACTGTCCCCCGCCGTCGTGGAAGTTTTGCTTCAATGGGGCAACCATCAGCATTTGGCGAATCAGACGGCGGACGGTGAATCACTGTTGGCCCGTGCCAATGACGAACAAAAAAATGTCATTTGGGATTTCTGATTACGATAATAACTCGTTTCCCGGCTCCCGCCGGAACTCGTTTAACCCGTTCCAAAACCCGTCCGGGCGGATTAAGCGAGCTGGGGCGGGTTTCTGAACACTTGGAAGAAATTACGCCCTTGCTCGCCTGCTCGTCCCCGCAAAAGTCTTGCGACGATTTTCGACTGATGGGTGTCCCGACGTGGGGGTATCAGGGCCAAGTCGTGGACCCCGAAAGAAGAAAACGGCACAAGACTTTGGCGGTTCGTGGAAATGTCGTTTGCATCATGGTCAAAGCGGGCTACACTCCCGCTGTCGCTGGTCTAAGGGTTGGCGCAGCAGATACGCTTGGACGAGGGTTGCCAGCGATCCTCCCAAATACCCATCGTCCACCTCTGAACGCCGCGGTGGCCGGCGTATTGTCTGTTGCCACCGCTCCGGCTCCCGTTCTCTGTGCGCTGCCGCGCCAGTGTTCTGAAACCCGTCAAACGTAAGTGAGATTGCTGCACTTTTAAGGAATCAAGCTCCTGCGTTGGTAATAATAAAATGCGGCAGCGACCGCCAACACCACTACAACGAAAAGCAGGATCAGGCGCACAGTCGTTTTGCGCATGAGCTTCTGATACCCCGACGGGAGCGGTTGGCGTTTAGGCGCTGATGTTCGTTTCATTTTAGGGACGCGAAATGATAATGACCGCGCGACTTGTCCGCAGCAAATCAAAACGCGCTGACGGGAACCAGTTCAAACCAGTGCGCCTTTCTGGCGCAACTCGTCTCCGGGCAAGGGAGTGGTCACGCCTCCCGCGCCAGTGCGTTTAAACCCGTTTAACCCGTCCAACCCGTTAAATTCTAAAGGACATTTCTCTGTCCTTTACACGTTTACCCGTCCGTGGGTGAACCCGTTTGTCGCGTGAGCGACGAGGAGGTTTTTTGGGCGAGCATGGCCGCTAGGCCACGCGCAGCCCGCCAGCCCGTGAGGGAAAAAAACCGACGAAGTCGGGGATGGCCCCGCAGGCGAAAAACGCCAAAAGTCCTTGTGAACACAGGACGGATTCAGATCAGCACCCTTCCACTGGTGTGGAGGGGATAGTGGAGGGGGTAAAAAGGCCTGGATTTTCGTCAAAGACGGTTCGAATCCTATTGCCTCCACGAGGCTTGTCCTTGAAAAAAGGTTCGAGCGGAGTCATACAGAGACACCAGTTCGCTTCTTGGGCAAATTGAAACTGCGCTTACGACCGGCGTCTGCGCGGTCAGGGATTCCTGCCGAACGGGAACCGAAACACCGTGTATTCGCGGGTCTCGTCCAGTTTGAAGCCGGACTTTACAATTTCCCGCGCAATCCCCGGCATGTGGGCCGCACCCCACGGCACCATGAAATTGTCCGCTTCCGGCAGCCGGGCATGCAGTTCCTCCAGCAGGTGTTGATTGCGTTTCTGGATGAGGTCATCAAAGATCTGCTCCTCAAAATGGAGCGGCGGCGAATATTCCACCAGCATCCGCAGATTTCCCGCGTTCACTCCCTGCGCATGAAACAGCATGGCGAAGTTGAGCAAATCAATGGTCTGCTGGTGGAACTGGGCGATATCCACGTCCGCCCGCACCATCTCGCCCCCGGTGGGCTTGAACTGTTCATGCTGTTCGGCCACGCCCAGCGAGGAGGCCATGCGCTTGTAGCTGATTTTATTCGTCAGCAGGTTTTTTTCATCCGTGACGCCTTCCATCAAAATGATCGAGTTGGTCGGGAAGGTTCGCGAAATTTTCTGGTAGAAGTCGGCTTCGGCGACGTGCGACATGGGAAACAACTGGATCGTTTTGCCGTCGTTGCGGACGTATTTTCTCGCCTGCACCGTTAGTCCGCCTGCGCGCAAGGCCACGAAGCCGTCGCTAAAATGATCCACGGCCAGGGCCGTGCAAAGCACCAGATAAATGACGACTGCGGGAATCAGGCCGAAAACATTCAGCAACGCAAACACTGAAAGATTGCGCCAACTGAAGCCGCGGCCTTGAAGCTGTTCCTTGGTCACCAGCCGCCAGCGAAACTTAAACCCACCCTGAACCCAACAGAGAATCGCCAGGCCGACGAGAACCTGGCCGCAGGAAATGCTCCAGACCACCAGTTGAAACCGTCCGTGGGAAAAAATCAAAAAAGGAATGAAGGCCAGTTGCACGGCCGGATAGAACAGTGTGACGGGCAGAAACCAGCGTTTGGGAATCATGGGCGTCAAACCCATCAGCCCATAAACCGCGATGGCAAGGAGGACGGACAAAAAACCAAAAAGTGCCCGGATGGCGAAAAGGAGGTGAAGGTCAAACACCAAAATCAAAGAGTCATCCACAACCGAGACGACGGCGTCGGCGAAAAAAAGTCCGAGGAACACGCTCAACAAAATCGCCAGCAACTGCCGCCCGGACGCAGGCCGCGAACTGGATGGTGGCGGTGGAGCGCCAGCGACAGGGGGAACACCAATCACCGGCGGTCGCGGCGTTTGTGGCGACGCCAGATTGCCGTCCGTCGGATCGTGTTGGAACGGTGGAATGGGCGGGTCTGGTTGCAGAAAAATATCCTTTCAGGGCACAGTCTAATTTGATCATGGTGCCGACGGAGGGGGTCGAACCCACACATCCTCACGGATACCAGATTTTGAGTCTGGCGCGTCTGCCAATTCCGCCACATCGGCCACCTGATTAACACTGCTTGCGACTGATCTGCTGGTCGCACATTGGTCTTGTGCTAAAAAAGTGCTGGCATGACGCCATGCCAGCCGCTGACACGGAAAGCACAGGCACCCAAAGCAAAATTGTTAGTCCAAACCAACATCGCGGCGCAACATACCGCAAGGTGGTGGTCAAACGCAAGCGTCCAATTCGCGGATCGTGGGAGCGCAACGGGCGCGATTACGTGCAACTCACCGGCGAGGATGAACGCATCTTTGACCAACGCCCCCGGTGCGGGGAATCCCTCTGCCGGGCTGACAAAACCGGTTGACGGTTCGTGGTGTCCAGACGTCCAGCGTGGCCTCGTGAAAAAACGCAGGCGACGGCGGGCGGATTGAATCTTCGCGACCAGCGCGTCGTTGTGTCCGGCAAGCGGGCCAGGCCACGCGGGATCGGACCGAGCATTTGGACGCTCGGTCAACTGAAGGATTTGTTTTCAAGCTGGCGAAAAAGACAGCGTCCCGCCGGCCGGTTTTGAATTGCCTGACGGATATCAGCGCCGGCACTGATTGCTTTCGTCCCGGCAATCCGGTCAAAGAGCGGCCTGCTCTGCATCAAGGCGACATGGGTATTTCCAGTTCGGCGCCGGCTGAACTGCGCGAGGGCATTGAGATGAACCAGTTGGAAGGGCCGCAAAAATGCGCAAACGGCGCAGCGCGGCTTCAGCCGCAACCAAAGAAGCGCTGCCCATGTAGTGGCACGGGCGTCTCGCCCGTGTGTTGCTTGCAGCGTTGAACCCCCTTGCACGAACTCACGGGCGAGACGCCCGTGCCACTACGCGGCTGAAGAATCTTCGCGGAACGTGACGATTCTGGCCAAAATAAACGCGTTGGCAGTTCGAAGCTGGCGTGGTTTTTCTTCACCCAGGCGGCGAAGGGAAATTGCGTTTCAAAAACCAGAAACGCTTGAGTGTTTATGCGGCTTTTGTGCTTTTTTTACGGCCAGTAAATGGCGGCTTTCAGGATGAAAGGGTGAACGGCGCTTTGGAGGCAATTGGTTTGTTGGTGAATCGTTGGGGCATGACCAGACTGGCTGCCTTGCACGTCATCACCGCCGACTGAGGAGGTTTCCCAGTTGAATTGGATTTGACTCCTTTTTACAATCAAGTTGGCGAACAAAAGCCTTTGAGATTTGCTTGCGGGATCAATTGGCGGCAAGCCTGATCTCGACAAATCCACCGGGAATCGTCATACAATCGGATAACAACCGATGCTGGTCGCGGCTGGTCGAGTCCGCCCCGCTGGCACAGGCCGGGAGCGGCCAGCGAAACAATGACGTAAAAAGTGTTACAATTGTGAAAAAAAGTCTGGACAGGCGTGCCGGGCCGTGTTAATAAGGAGCATTAGGAGCTTATGAAGTTCGGTTTGCAGATCGGAAAACTATTTGCTATTTGACGCCAATGAAACTTGTTAAAACGCTGAGGAAGCGGTTGTCACAACCGCGATTGAAGAGTTGCCCGCCTGCTGTTTCCACCTCTGGATTCACGCTGATTGAATTATTGGTTGTCATCGCGATCATCGCCATTTTGGCGGCCATGTTGCTGCCGGCGTTAAGCAAAGCCAAAGCCAAGGCGCAGGGCATCCAGTGCATGGGCAACCACCGCCAACTGGCGCTGGCTTGGCGGCTGTATGCGGATGACAGCAATGATCGAGTTGTCTATGCCAGCACCATTGCGGGGGGTGGCGGAAGGACGGGGAACAGCGTTAACTTCAATCAGGCCAACCAAGGTGACATAAATAATTTCGCGTGGTCTGGGGCGCACATGAATTTCCAAGGGGGCACGGCGAACCGGGCAGACTGGGATCCCTCGGTGGACATGATGTTGCGTCCGCTGTGGAAATTCACCAAATCCGCGGCCCTTTTCAAATGCCCGGCGGATCGGTCTATGTGTCCGGGTGCAGATAATGTGAGCCTCGTTCCCCGGATTCTAACCATGTCCATGAACTTGTATGTGGGTGGATTCTGCGGGACCGACGGCGGTTGGGGCGCGTCCAAACCAGAAATCGCAAAATACAGGATATATACCAAGACGACGCAAATTGTTTCGCCGTCCAAAATCTTTATCTTCCTCGACATGCCCGAGGACGTGGTCAATTGGAGCAACTTCATGATAGACATGACCGGTTACAATCCCTCGAATCCCAGTGCCTGGACTTGGGGTGACATGCCTGGGTTTTATCACAACCGTGCCGCCGGCTTCTCGTTCACCGACGGTCATTCCGAAATACATCGCTGGACAGACGGACGCACTTGTCCGCAAATCTCCACTGGAATGATGTTGGATCAAACGGGTTTTAATTTTGCTGCTGCCGGAGCAAACAATCAAGATGTCTATTGGTGCCAAGATCATTCCACCGAGCTAAAATAAGTCTTTCCCACTCCTGCAACTCATTGGAATTGCAAGATGATGATTCCGCGACAACCCGCAACGCCAACGAATAAGCCGTCACCAAAACAAACCAAGTAAAAAAACCAAACAAGAAACCTACTTCAAATATGAAACCAAACCATAAAGTCATTTTCCGGATCGGCAGCGCGATGCTGTTGGCCCTTTCCGCCGCTTTGACCGCGCGAGCGGATTATCCCTCGACGGTGCTGTCTCAAGGTGCGCCTGCGTATTATCAGTTGAATGAAACGGTGCAACCTGCGCCTGCACCCTTGGCCACCAACATTGGTTCGTTGGTAGCCAGTGCCAATGGGACTTTTATGGCCCTCCCCGCGTTCAATGCTCCTGGTCCGTTCCCGGGGAGTGTTTCCGTGGGTTTGGACGGCAGTTCGCAATACGTCACCACGCCTTGGGTCAGCGGACTTAACACCCATGCTTTTTCGGTTGAACTATGGGCCAATCCGGCGGTCATCCCCAATTTCGCCTATCTGGCGGCGTCTGCCCATCTCGCCACTTCGCGTTCGGGGTGGTATCTCGCTCAGGACAACGGAAGCACTTTTGGGGCTGGCTCTGCTTGGGCTTGTCGCATGTTTGACCAAAACGGCACCACTCCGTTGTTGCAGTTGAGTGCGCCAGTGGTTCCTGGATGGACACATATCGTAATAACTTTTGATGGCGCTAGCATCGCTTCGATGTATACCAATGGCGTGCTGGCTATGGCTCTGACCAATGCCGCCTATTCAGCTTTTGTGGCCAACGTGGATGCGCCGTTCACCGTCGGCTGCCGCAGTGACGGAACTCCGCCTGCTTCTGGTTTTCCCTGGGCGGGAAATGTTGCAGAAGCAGCCATGTATCCCGCTGCGCTGCCTGCGAACAGAGTTGCGGCCCACTACACGGCCGCAACCACCGCACCTGCCACCTATGCTTCGACGGTGCAGGCCGATGCTCCGCTCCTCTATGACCGTTATCAGGCGCCGCCCAACGCGACGATCGCCAACTCAGGAACGCTCGGCTCGGCCTATGATGGCATTTTGCTCCCCGACGCCCACGCGGGTGCGGTAGGGCCGCGTTCACCAACTTATCCGGGATTCGATGCGGCTAATAATTCAGTTTCCTTCGATGCCCTGGGAGGCGCGGCGCAAATTCCGAAATTGAATTTCAACACCAACACGGTGACTATTTCCGGCTGGGTCAACGCCGTCGCCGCGCAAAAACTTGGCGCGGGCATCGTGGTATGCGACTCCGGAACCACGCACGGGGGCTTGATTATTGATGGCACCTTTGGCGGGTTGGGACTCGGCTACTATTGGAACAACGATCCGGTAACCTTCGGCTGGAGTCCGAGCCATGACTTTGGTTTTCCAACACTTCCCGATTCGGATTGGGCGTTCGTGGCGCTCGTCATTCAGCCCACCGAGGCGGATATCTATCTCGCTTCGCCCAGCGTGACGGGACCCATTGCCTTCACCAGCATCACCAACCATTATACCCACGTCAATGCAGCGTTTGATGCGCCAACACTTATCGGCACGGACGCAGGCGACCCGACTTATAGCTTCAATGGATCTATTGACGAAGTGGCGGTTTGGAACCGTGCTTTGCCTTCAGGTGAACTTTACACCGAATACGGTTCAGCGGTAGGAGGCCTTAAACCCATAATCTTCGGCGACCCGCCCAGCCCGAGTCAGCCGATCGTCGCTGGAGACATTTTGACTCTCACCGTCAACGCCGGCGGCACGCCAAACTTGAGCTATCAATGGCGACAGAACGGCGCTCCAATCCCTCCGCCAGCAGGCACCAACGTCGTCTATACCAAGCCCAACTTCAGCATTGCCGGTGATTCCGGAAATTATTCCGTGATTGTCACCAACAACTTCGGCATGGTCACCAGCGGCGTGGCCGCAGTTACCGGCCAGATCGCGACTGCTCCAGTCGTCACCCAAATTCCGGTCGGTGGAACCATCTATCCAGGCGGCACATTAAACTTGAGTGTTGCGGCATCGGGCGGCGGATTGGTTTATCAATGGAAAACGAATGGGGTTGCGATCGGTGGAGCGAACCAATCCACCTTTACAGTTGCCAGCGTCACCACTACTAACGCTGGATCTTATACCGTTAGCATTACGAACTCGCTGGGTGCCACCAATGTTGGACCGGCAGTAGTGGTAGTGCCTAACCCCGCCACCAACACCTACGCGGGTTTGGTTGACTTGGATGCACCCGAAGCTTGGTGGCGGGTGGACGAGACTGGCATCACCAACGGGACCATCCTGCAAGACGCCATGGGACGGCACTCTGGAACCTACACGAACAATGGCGGTCTGACGGGCGGAAATACCGGCGCAATCGTCGGCGGCATCGCCGGCACGGCCTTGGCCTTTAACGGCGACCAAAGTTACGGTTCCGTTCCGTATTTCTCCGCCTTGAGCAGTTCCAAATTCACGCTTGAACTATGGGCCAAGCAGACCACGATTGCCAACGGTGTTACCGCCGCCTCTTCATTTGACAGCGGCCCCAATGGTTATGGCATTGCCGCCCAATCTTACTGGCAGGGCCAGAACGGCGGTGGCAGTTTTGGCAGCGCGCCTGGCACCACGGCTGGGTATGATCCCACCATTCGCGCCGGCCAGTGGGTCCACCTCGTCATACTTTATAATCCCGGCTCAAATCCGACTTATCCCTACCAGATTTATGTCAACGGAGCGACGGATGGCTTTATCTGGGGCAACGGCGGCACCGTCTTGAACAACGGCAAGCCATTCATCATCGGCGGTTATGGCACGGGCCTGGCGAGCATCTTGAAGAATTATTATGTGGGATCTGTTGATGAAGTGGCGTTTTACAATAAATTACTCACTTCTTCGCAAATACAGGCGCATTACGCGGCTGCATTCGCCGGGGTGCCGCCGACCTTCACGGTTCAACCCAAATCGCAAAACGCGATCGTGGGTGACAACGTCACGCTTTCGGTGACCATGGCGGGCGCTCCTCCCATCACCGTGCAATGGAAAAAGAACAGTGCCAGCGTGCCTTTCCAGACCAATGCCACCCTTACGATTAGCAACGTAGTCTATACCACTTCCAGCGACATCTATTACTGTGTCGCCACGAACGGCTGGGGTTCTGCGGTTAGCAGCAATGCGGTGATCACGGTTTATCCTTCGCCGACCTTCGCCAACCTGACGAATGCCTTGGTGCTCCATATGAAATTCGAGGGCGACTATGCCGATTCATCCGGTCGTGGCAACAACGGCACAGCGGTTGGATCGCCTGGCTTCGTGCCCGGAAAGATCGGCAGTCAAGCGGTGTATGTCAGCAGCACTAATGCCAGCGCCATATATAACTACGTCACGCTGGGCAAGCCGTCGGACCTGCTGTTTGGCTCGTCGGTGGATTTCTCTGTTGCCTACTGGGCACTACTCGGGGCGGGTTATACGAACGGCGACCTGCCCTTCCTCTCCAGCGCCACGAACTCTTATGGTGGTATCGGAATGACATTTGCCCCGTCGTATCAGCGCGGTGGCTGGTCGTGGTGGCTGGGTGATTCCGTGGGTGGCGGCGCGGGTCTTTACGGGGCCGACAACTCGATCAGCGATACCAATTGGCATCACTTGGTTCACACCTTCAGCCGCACCGGCTATGCTTCAACCTTCTTGGATGGCGTCCTGGTGAACACGACTCCCATATCCGGCCTTGGCAGCGTTGATCCCGACCCCAGCAATCCTTTGGCCGTGATTAACATTGGTCAAGGCGGGGATGGAAAGTATACTGAAAAGGGCGGGTTCGCCATTGATGATCTTGGCATCTGGCGCCGCGCGCTCACGGACATCGAGGCTAGAAGCATCTACATTGCTGGCCAGACTTATGGCAAATCATTTGACACGCCTGGTTCGGTGATTCTGTATCCTTACAGCTTGCCCGGTGGCAAGCTCGGTATTGCCTGGCTAAGTGGCACGCTCAAGCAGGCCAACACGCTGACCGGTCCATGGACGCCGGTGGCCGGGGCCGCTCCGCCGTCTTACCAATTCACGCCCACTTCGACCAACACCTTCTATCGTGTCGCACCGTAGTGGTTCGGAGGGTATGATACCAAGAGATGTTTGATAGCCATGCGACCGGGTCCAAACCCCGGTCGCCTTTTTTTGCCTGTTAACGAACAGGCCGTAATTGCGGTGTGCAATGGTTTGATCGAGTTTGAGTCCGGCTTGCGTCCTCCGAGGTCAGAATAGTGTTTTTTATCAACAACAGCAAGGTGTATGAAAAGCAACGCAGCTACCATCGAGGAATATTTGCGGGAACTGCCAAAGGACCGGCGAACCGCGATCGGCGCGGTTCGGGGGGTTATCCTGGCCAACCTGCCAAAAGGATATGTGGAGTGCATGTGTTACGGCATGATCGGCTATGTGGTGCCGCACAGCCTCTATCCCACAGGTTACCATTGCGACCCTAGGCTGCCGCTGATGCTGGCCAATCTGGCCTCGCAAAAAAATCATATGGCGCTCTATTTGATGACCGTCTATGGCGACCCGGAGACGGAGCATTGGTTTCGCCAGGCGTGGCAGGCTGCCGGCAAGAAGCTCGACATGGGCAAATGCTGCGTGCGGTTCAAGCGGCTCGAAGACGTGCCGCTTGACGTCATCGGCCAGGTCATTGCCTGCGTGCCGGTGAAAGAATACATTGCCCGCGTCGAGAAGGTTATTGGCGCAACGGCAAAGAAAAGTGGCAAGGCAAAACTTAAAGAATCCCGAAAGCAGAATGATGTTGTTTCAACGACCTGAAACTTGCACCTTCTATTTTATTTGAACACGAAGTAAATTGAGTTTGAACCAAGTAAAGTAATATCATGAAAAAATCCAACAGTTTGCCGGTTGCCGCCGGCTTGGGCGTCTGGTGGCTGCTAATGACGACGCATTCAAGTTTCGGCTTGGATACGGCACCGAGACATTTTTTGCATGGCCAGATCCCACGGGCCGTGGCCCAATTACAGACCATTGATTCGCTGCCGGCGACCAACCAGTTGCAACTGGCCATCGGGTTGCCGGTGAGAAACCCGGCGGAGCTGGATGCGTTGCTGCAAAAAATATATGACCCGGCGAGCGCCAATTACCGTCACTATCTGACGCCGGAGCAATTCGCGAAAAATTTCGGGGCGACGGCTTCGGATTATCAGGCATTGATTGATTTTGCGGCAAGAAACGGTTTGCGGGTGACGGGAACGCACGCGAACCATTTGGTTTTGGATGTGGCTGGTTCGGTGGCGGACATTGAGAAAACTTTTCAAATAAAATTGCGCGTCTATCAACACCCAAAGGAATCACGAACTTTTTTTGCCCCGGATACCGAGCCATCGGTGGATGCGAGCCTGCCGGTCAGCATTTTGAGCATCAGCGGTCTGGACAACTATTCGCTGCCTCATCCGGCGAGCCTGCACTCAATGCCGCCCAATCAAACGCCCGGTGCGACACCCAATGTCGGCAGCGGTCCTGGCGGTTCGTTTATGGGGCGTGATTTCCGGCTGGCTTATGTTCCTGGGAACACCCTGAATGGCACGGGCCAGTCCGTGGCGTTACTCCAGTTTGACGGCTATTACTCGAACGACATCACCGCGTATGAATCGGCGGCCAGTTTGCCGCCCGTCCCTTTGGTCAACATCGCAGTCAATGGCGGGGTCAGCACGCCGGGCAGCGGCGGCATCGAGGTGTCGCTCGACATTGAAATGGTGATTTCCATGGCGACCAACCTGTCAGCAATTTATGTTTATGAAGCGCCGAATCCCACGCCTTGGCCAACGATTTTGAGTCAGATTGCCGACGATAATCTGGCCCAGCAGATTAGCTGCTCCTGGAATGGCGGTTCGCAGAATCTGAATGCGACAGAGGAAGGGATTTTTAAGCAGATGGCCACGCAAGGCCAGTCGTTCTTTTGCGCCTCTGGAGACAATGATGCCTATGTTGGAGGTGCGCCCTTTCCGGATGACAGCCCCAACATCACGATGGTCGGCGGCACTACCTTGACCACGGTCACTCGTAGCGGCGCGCGATCTTCGGAAACGGCTTGGAATCAGGGGTTGGATACTGTCAGCGGCAACTATATCGGCACCGGCGGCGGCATCAGCACTCACTATGCAATCCCTTTCTGGCAGCAGGGGATCAATTCGTTTGCGACCAACGGCGGGTCCACTGCGGCGCGCAATGTTCCAGACGTGGCCCTAACCGCCGACAACATCCATGTGAAGTATGGCAATGGTTCGTCCATCACGGTGGTGGGCACGAGTTGTGCCTCGCCGTTGTGGGCGGGATTCATGGCGCTGGTCAATCAAAAGGCGGCGGCCCTCGGCCAGCCCCCCGTCGGCTTCATCAACCCGGCGGTTTATGAAATTGCCAATGAGTCCATTTACAGTCTGGCGTTCAATGACATCACGACTGGCAGCAATACCTGGCCAAGCAGTCCGACCGCGTTTTACGCCGTGCCCGGCTACGATCTCTGCACCGGCGTCGGCACGCCGAAAGGAACCACTTTGATCAACGCTTTGGCCAGTCCCGACCCCCTCGTTGTGGTCACCAATTTTGGATTTACCGCCATCGGCACGCCGGCTGGAACGTTCAACCTCACCACGCAAGTTTTCTCGTTGACCAATGCTGGAACCGCGCCGCTGACCTGGAGCATCATCAGCACTTCCGCCTGGCTGACGGTTTCCAATGGCGGGGGGACGCTCGCGGTCGGCGGGGGCGATTCGGTCGTGGTCAGTTTGAACACGGTGGCCAGCAACCTGGTGGCCGGAACCTACTCGGCGAATGTCTGGTTTTCGAATGTCACCAGCCACGTTGGGCATGCCCGCTTCTTCACGCTGAAGGCGAGCGACCCGCTTGTGATCCTGCCCGCGAACAAATTTTATTTCACCGGTCCGCCCGGTGGGCCTTTCACGCCCACCACACAAGGAATCATTTTGACAAACCCCTCGTCCGGCGCTTTCAACTGGAGCCTCAACAACACCTCCGCCTGGTTTAGTGTTTCGCCGGCGAGCGGTAGCCTTTCAGCGGGGGCGCAAGCTGGCGTCACTTGCACTCCGACTTCGGCGGCCATGAGTTTGCCCGACGGATATTACACCACTGTCTTCCAGGTCACGAACCTGGCCAGCCAGTTTGTGCAGGTGGTAACGGGCGTGGTGGCCGTTGGCATCGTGCTGAATGGCGGATTTGAAACGGGTGATTTCACCAGTTGGACATTGGTGGGGAATACTTTCGTCAATGGCACTCTTTACAACGGCGTTGTCGGCGCGACCTCGCTGCTGGACGGTTCCGGTCCCAACTTCATCCACTCCGGAAGCTATGGCGCATTTCTCGGCGACACCAATTTGGCGACGTTGTCCCAGACCATCGCGACCACGCCCGGTCAGAACTATCTGCTGTCTCTCTGGTTGGATAATCCCATCACCGGCGCCGGCCAGCAGTTTCTCGTCAATTGGAACACCAACAGCGCCGGAACCAACCAGATTTATTTCCTCAACAATCCGCCGGTCTTGCCGTGGACGAACCTGACTTTTTGGGTGACGGCCACCGACACCAACACCACGCTCCAATTTGGCGCGCAAAATCCACCGAACGGCTTCGGTCTCGATGATGTCAGGCTGATCGCCCTCACGCCGCCGGCGTTCACCAGCCAGCCGACCAATCTGACTATTATGTCCGGCGGCAGCGCCACCTTCAGCGCGACGGCCAGCGGTTTTGCGCCGCTGAGTTACCAGTGGTTGAAAAATGGCACCAACCTCGCCAACGCAGTCAACATTGTTGGCGCGACCAGCAACGTGTTGACGTTCACGGCGGCGGTCCTGACCAATAGCGGCAGTTACTCGCTCGTGGTGACCAACAATTATGGCGCCATCACCAGCTCCGTGGCCACCTTGACCATCTTAATTCCACCCGGAATCAGCAACGTCACCGCCAATCTCGATGGCAGCTTCACCTTGAACCTGCTCGGTTCACCCGGCTACACCTACATTGTGGAAGCGACGACGAATCTTTTATTAGCAGCCAACTGGTTGCCGATTGCCACGAATACGCTTGGCACCAATGGCGTCTGGCAATTCAGCGATACGCAGGCGACCAACTTCCCGCAACAATTTTACCGGCTAAAGCTCGCGCCATAATGAGCGGCGGTGCGAAACTCCCGGCGATCGGCTGGCTCCACCGTAAAATAAAAAGCTGGTTTCGTGAGCCAGTCGCTGCCGTTGCTCGAAAGTGAAATTTCGTCGTGCGGCTCACTTGCGCACCGCCTGGCACGCAAACGAATCCAACTTATCTTGGTGCCAGAGTTGCATCTTTTCCGGTTGGTTGGCAATGCTGGAAATTGTGTTTTAACCAATAAAACCAATGTTGTTGGCGCTGTTTCAAGTGATGGATTGCAAACGGGGAAAATGGGTGGGAATCGAATTTTGAGTCAAGCGCGTCTGCCAATTCCGCCACACCGGCCACCAGATCGAAATTATTTTTCAGCACCGGTTGAAGAAAAGAAAAAACGCGGGTGGATTTGTGCGGGCGGATGGGGCATCTTGGCCGCGACACCAGTCATTGAAGAAAAATTATGTCGCAAGCCATCATGGACCCGGAAAAAGTGCGGCGGTTCGCGGAGGAGCTGCAACGCTTCAACAGCGAGATCGAGAACCGGATGGTCTTGCTGCACGCGCGCTTTGCGGCGCTGGGCGACACTTGGTCGGACCAGGAGCATGAAAAGTTTTCCGAGGAGTTCAAGCAGGCGATGAAGGCGCTGAAAAAATTCACCGAGCTGTCCAAGGAACACACGCCGTTTCTGCTGCGCAAAGCCCAGCGCATCGAGGAATATCTCAATCAGCGTTGACGAAAAATGGGAACATCCAGCATCCAACATCCAACATCGAACTTCCAGTGCCTGGGGCGTTTCCCGATTGGATGTTGGGTGTTGGATGTTGGATGTTGGATGTTTTTTTGAAATTAACATGGCCGGCCAAGCCCAGATCACTTCGGTTGAAGCCATCGAATCTTTTCGCGCGGAACTGGTCGTGTATCTGGCGCACATGAAACCGGTGCTGGACGAGGTCACGAGCGAGGTGTTGCACACGCGGGCGTGGTTGGAGGATGACCGGCGGCGGTTTTGGCAGCAGGAGCTGCGCGTGCGCGGCCGCCGGCTGGAGGACGCGAAGCAGGAATTGTTCAACGTCTCAATGTCCCGGATGAACGAGGCCAAGAGTTTTCAGCAGATGGCCGTGCAACGGGCGCAACGCGACGTGCAGGCGGTGGAGGACAAGCTGGTGGTCATCAAAAAATGGGGCCGCGAACTGGATGACCGGAGCGCGCCGCTGGTGAAGCAGATGGAACAACTGCACGGGTTTCTGGGCGTTGAAATGGCGAAGGCTGTTGCCTATCTTGACCAGGCGCTCAAGGCGCTGGACGCCTACAAAAGTGTCGCGCCACCGCGCGCGGAACAAACCGGGCAACCAACATGAATTTAAGCGGAAATAAAGGCCGGCTCGTTGGGCTGACGCGGGATATTTCGCTCCGCTGGGCGGAGACGAAAGAGCATTGGCGCGACGCGAAGAGCGAGGAGTTCGAGCGCCGCTTCATGGCGGAGCTTTCGGCGAGCGTGAACCGGACGGTCATCATTCTGGACAAACTGGAGGAGTTGTTGAATAAAGTGAGGAACGACTGTGAATAGCCTGCCGAGCGTCCGCGAAATGCTCGCGCTGCTGGACGTGTTGAAAAAAAACGTCCGCGATTTTGTCGCGCGCGAGGAAAAATTGGAAAGCGAGCTGCGCGTCCAGACCGGCGCCGGATTGCGGGATTTTGCCAGCCGGAATTCGGCGCAAGAAGCCGCCGTGATGTCGCAGGATTTGGATGCGGCAGCAGCACTGAAAAATGAAAAAGACCAATGTCAGTCACGGTTTGAGCGGCGCAAGGCCTGGATCAACAACGCCCACGCCGCCGTCAGCCGGCGCGTGCTGAACGAAATCGGCGAGCAGGACACCCACTGGAAAGACCGGACTCAGCAAGGCGTGCAGGAGGCGGACAGCCGACGCACTGAGGAACTGGCCAATGCCGCCACGGCTTACGACAACTTCCAGCAACAACTGGCCGCCGCCGGGGACGAACTGAATCAACTTGAAGCGGCGGCGCGCAGCGCGTTTGGCGGCTACGGTAAATTCCGGCGGCTGCTGGCGCACGACCGGCAATGGCCGGAGCCGGATGTGCTGCCGGACCAAAATATTCTCTTCACCGAACTGCAAAAACTTCAGGGAAAAATTGCCACCGACCTGGCGCGCTTTGGAAAATTCCCGCTGCCAAAAATTTTTAAATATCTGCCCGTCTGGCTGCTGGCGGTTTTGTTGCTGGGCGTTGCGGCGGCTGATCCGGTGCTTTCTCATTTTGGAAAGAACCCGATTTCCCATCTCGAAGCCGGCCTTGCGTTGGCGGCGTTTTTTCTGGTCGTGGTAGTTTATTTTTTGGGCGGACGCGCGGCGGCACCATTGGCGAATGTCATTGCCGGCGATCTGGCCAAGACGCGGCGGTTGTTCGAAGTTTGCATCGAAAAATCCGCGACCCATCTGCAATCGGAGCAGGAGCGGATTAAAAATGAGTTTGAGGAAGCCAAGCGGACGATCAACCAGCAGTGGCGGCAGGCGGTCAGAGGCATCAGCAGTCTGCGTGGTGAGCAGCCGGCGGTGATGGCCGACAAAGCCGCCCGGGTGGCGCAGAAAAACGAGCAGTGGCACCGCGCGGAACTTGAGCGGATTCAACAGCGCCATGAAAAAACGGCCGCACAATTGAAGGCCGCCGACCACGAGCAGATCCGGCAAATCACCGAAGCGCACAAAGCCGGGATGGCGCAGATCGAGGGCGAGCATCAGCGCCGCTGGCAGGCATTGGAGACGGATTGGAAAAACTGCATCCAGCCGCTGTGCGAACAATTGCGCGCGGTCAATGACACCTCCGAAAAACTGTGTCCGGCATGGAACGCGGCGGTTTGGAAAAACTGGACGCCGCCGACGGAATTTCAGAACGCCGTGAATTTTGCGCGGCTGGAGGCGGGCGTGGAAAAATTTGTCGGCGCGCTGCCGAAGGATTCGCGCCTGAAATGGTTTGGCCCGGCGACGCTGTCCGCGCCGCTCGCGCTGGTCTGCCCGGCCCAAAGTTCCATTTTGTTTGAATCCGGCAACACCGGCGGCGACGAGGCGTTTGGCACGCTCAACAACATCATTTTCCGGCTGCTGTCCACCACGCCGCCGGGCAAATTGAGTTTTACAATTTTCGATCCGGTTGGCCTCGGACAAAATTTTGCCGCGCTGACGCATCTGACCGATTACGACGAAAGCAGCCTCAACAGCCGCATCTGGACGCAGTCGGCGCAGTTCGAGGAAAAGCTCGCGGAGTTGAACGATCACATGGAGAAAATCATCCAGATGTATCTGCGCAACGAATACGCGACGATTGCGGAATACAACGCGCAGGCCGGCAGCGTCGCGGAGAAATATCATTTCCTCGTCATCGCGTCGTTCCCGGTGAATTTCAGCGAAACCGCCGCACGCCGGCTGCGCAACATCGCCGCCAACGGCGCGCGCTGCGGCGTTTACACGCTCATCCATTGGGATCAACGGAGCGCGCTGCCGCAGGAATTTGTGCCCGACGAACTCCGCAAAAACAGCGTGTGCCTCGTCCGCACCGACAACGGATTTGAACTGTCCGACTGGCGTGCGCCGGGTGTGCGGTTGATCTTTGACGCGCCGCCGCCGCCGGAATTCGCCACGGATTTTCTTCACCAAATCGGCGAGTTGAGCAAGAATTCCAACCGCGTTGAAGTGCCGTTCGAGCAGGTTGCCCCGACGGAAAAAGAAATGTGGCAGGACGAAACCACCGAGCTGTTGCGCGTGCCGATTGGTCGTTCCGGCGCAACGAAGCTGCAGTATCTTGAAATCGGCAGCGGCACGCGCCAGCACGCGCTCGTCGCGGGCAAGACCGGTTCCGGCAAATCCACTTTGTTCCACGTCATCATCACGAACCTGGCGCTGCGGTGCAGCCCGGAGCAGGTGGAGTTTTATCTCGTGGATTTCAAGAAAGGCGTCGAGTTTAAATGCTACGGCAGCCGCCGCCTGCCGCATGCACGCGTCGTGGCCATCGAAAGCGACCGCGAGTTTGGCTTGAGCGTGTTGCAACGGGTGGATGAAGAACTGCGCCGGCGCGGCGATCTGTTCCGCAAAGTCGGGGCGCAGGATTTGGCAGGCTACAAACGTGCTGGCGGCACGGAAGCCATGCCGCGCTCGCTGCTGCTGATTGACGAGTTTCAGGAATTTTTCACCGAGGAAGACCGCGTCTCGCAAGGCGCGGCGGTGTTGCTGGACCGCATCGTCCGGCAGGGCCGCGCGTTCGGGATTCACGTCATCCTCGGTTCGCAGACGCTTGGCGGCGCTTACACGCTGGCCCGTGCGACCATCGGGCAAATGGTCATCCGCATTGCGCTGCAATGCAACGAGGCCGACGCCTATCTCATCATGGATCAGGACAATCCCGCGCCGCGCCTGCTGTCGCGTCCCGGCGAAGGCATTTACAACGACGCGGCTGGTTCCATTGAAGGCAACAGTCCGTTTCAAGCCGTCTGGCTGTCTGACAGAACGCGCGACGGTTGTCTGGCAAGAATCCGAGCGCGCGCCGACCAGAATCCAAATCAATATCCCGGCCCGATTGTGTTTGAGGGCAATGCGCCTGCCGATGTGCTGGAAAATAATCTGTTGAACGCCTTGTTGCGGAGTGCGCCCGTCCCGGGCGCAGCAATGCACGAAGAAAAACCGGGTTTCGGAATATCGGAATCGCAGCCAAGACGGGACGCTGCTGCGCCCGGGGACGGGCGCACTCCAGCGCAGGCCAGCGTTTGGCTCGGCGCACCGAATTCGATCAAAGGGCCAACGGAGGCGATTTTCCGCAGGCAAAGCGGCGGCAATCTACTTGTCGTGGGGCAAAGCGAGGAACGCACGGCGACAATTCTGTCGGTCGTGCTCATTTCGCTCGCCGCGCAATTTCCAAAAGGCGGCGCGCGTTTCGTGGTGCTCGACAGCACGCCGCCGGGATTTCCCCAGCGCGAATTTTTGCAGCGCGTCATCCAGGCTGTTCCGCACGAAGTTGTTCAAGGGAGCAACAGCAATCTGGCAGAAGTGATGATCAGTCTGGCGGAGGAATTAAAACGGCGCGCGGAAAACGAATCGTCCGGGCCGGAAATTTTTGTGCTGATCCAGGGCCTGCAAAATTTCAAGAAGCTGCGGCAGGAGGATGAATTTAGTTTTGCAAGCAGCAGCAGCGACGCGCCGAATCCCGCCGCCATTCTGTTGAGCCTCATCACCGAAGGCTCGGCGCGCGGCATCCACGTCATCGCCACGTGCGACACTTACAACAATGTGAGCCGCTGTCTCGGCCGGAAAACTTTGAGCGAATTTGAAATGCGCGTGGTCTTCCAGATGAGCGCGAGCGACTCGGCCAGCCTGATTGACTCGCCTGCCGCCGCCACGCTCGGCCTGCATCGCGCCCTTTATTACAACGACCGCGAAGGCAGCCTGGAAACTTTCCGTCCGTATGCGCAGCCGGGCGGTGATTGGGTGGAAGCAGTCACGAAGCAGTTGCAAGCCGCCGGTGCCGGTGGGAACGGCGGAGTTTGAAGGCGCGCAGGAAAAGTGCGGAAGTGGGGCTAGACTAAACCAGCGAACAGGTTTAATTTCAAACCATGACAACGACTACGGAAGTCAATGGATTTACCGGCAAACTGGCTGAATTGGTCAAACAAGTTCAGGCCGGCAATGAAGTCTTGTTGACGCAAGGCCGCAAACCGGTGGCGAAAATTGTTTCAACTTCTGAAAAAGAAATTATTTCCGGCACACCGCTTCAAATTCATTCACTCAAAGGCCATCGCGTTCTAACTCCTGTCATCTCCCAATCCGAACTTGCGGACGAAATGTTTGAACGGCCATGACCGGCTTGGACTGCAATATTCTCGTTCAACTCGCCTTGGCGGATCACCCGGCAAACGCAGCGACGGTCGCCGTCGTGCAAGGCGAAGTGCAAAGCGGCAGTCGTTTGGTATTCCCGCCGCTGGTCATCAATGAATTTCTCCACGTCATCACGGACGCGCGACGTTTTAATCCGCCTTTGACGATGATTGAAGCATTGGACTGGGTGGAAAATTTTCTCGCCAATCCGGCGGTCGGTTTGCTGAAGCCGACGCCTGAAAGCCTGCGCCAGACTTTGCGCTGGATGCGGCAGTTTGATTTGGGACGCAAACGGATTCTCGATACGCATCTGGCCGCCGTGCTGCACACCGTCGGCGTGCGCCGGTTGCTCACGTCCAACCCCGGAGATTTCACCGTGTTCGGAGTTTTTGAAATCGTCACGCCGGAAAAAGTTTAACCGCGAAATACGCGGAATACGCGAAAAGTTTTTCGGAAATTCGTTCGGGTATTTCGCGTGGTTCGCGGTCAAGCTGCCTCGGCGCGCAGGGGAAAAGCGCGGAGATAAGAAAATAAATTTCCAACGCCGAGCCGCCGGATGCTGGACACGAATTGTTTTAACGCAAAGACGCAAAGACGCAAAGGGATGGCTTGTCCTGCCGAAATCCGATGAAGGCGGAAAGCCCGAAAGGTAATAGCCCAGGGCAAAGCGAGTCGGCGAGCGCTGCCCTGGGTAAATCGTCCCACAAAATATTTCCAAGCCCTGCAAGGGCGAAAGAAGCGGTCTGCTAATTCGATTTCCCTCAGTATGGACATTTTTTCAAACCGCCCAGCCATTGGTCGTTCCAATCGAAAGCTTTTCCACAGCTTTTGCAGGTGACTTTGATTGTCGCCATGCAAACGAATTTTAGAAGTCGGATTGTTTTCATATTCTTTGCTAAAACTTTGGAAGATTTCTTGGCGGCGTATTGACAGTTCCCGTTCCGTTGCACATCGGGCAGTAATACCACCCTTTCCCTTTGCATCGGTCGCAGTTTAATTTTTGCTTCGCGGCTTCAAGCCCGCTGCCGTGGTTGCAATCTTTTCTTTTTTTTCCGTTACATTGTGGACAAGTCATATTTTGGCCTTTCAGTTAGTTGGATTTTCCCGTCTCGCTCGCTTGTCGTAGGTTGTCCCGTCATTAGTTATCTCTCACTTTGCCTTCACCGTTGCACCGTTTGCATTTATCGCCTTTTGAATCTTTGCCTCTGCCTCCGCATACAGGCCATCTAACGATTTTAGGTTTTTCGGGTTGTCCTGGTGGTCTTTCAAATAGATTGCTCATGATTTATTTTTTAATGGTTGGGGGTTAGGTTTTCTACGTTATGGCAGCAATTTCTCACGACGACACCTTCGTCACGTCCTTATGTCCCTTCACGCATTGTTTTAACGCAAAGGCGCGAAGACGCAAAGGGCTGACCAGTCCGCCGAAATCTGATGAAGGCGGAAAACCCGAAAGATAATAGCCCAGGGCAAAGCGAACTGGTGGCCGTGCGCCAGCACCGAGCGCCGCCCTGGGTTAAACGTCAAAAAAAATCCAAGCCCTGCAAGGGCGACAGAAATTTATCAACGCAGAGACGCGGAGAACCAAATCATTGTTTGCTTTTTTTGGGAGCACGCTTGCGAGCCATTGCTTTCTTGATGTGTGCGTTCGCTGTGGGTCTGCGAATCGGCGGCGGAGAAATTTCAGTTGTCGCAACCGGCGGAGACAAAAATCTCGGCGGGTTTGATTGGGACAACGCTTTGATGACTCATCTCAACGAGCAATTCAAAGCGGCTGGTGGGCCGGACTTGCTGGATGATCCAGAGCAGGAAACTACTATCAAACCATCAACGTCGCACCAACGGCTAAAGACCCTGAAGTCAAAAAAGCCCTTCACGAAACATTGCGTCTCTGGAGCAGTCGCACCAACGCGCCGCAAATAGATCGGCGGCAAGAAGCCGAGCGCATGGTGAAACTGCTCGAAGAACCCAACGTTGCAGCCACAAAACTTGCTGGTGAAAAAGCTGTGGGTGTTGGCAGCCGATTTTGTTCGGCAAGGAGTTTGCTAAGGTAGAGTTAATTATGCGGCACGAAAATTTAACGGCCAGCCAGGTCTGGTTGAAAAGTGTGTTTTTGTCTGGATTTGCAGGGGATTCCAGCGGATTTTAAGCGGGAATTGAATCGGGAAAATGTCCTTTGAACTGTTGTAAAATGGCCACCAAGACCAAATCGCCGCCACGGGCACGGATGTTAAAAGGTTACGACCCGGAAAATTTTTTTGACGAGATGCTCGCCGCTGGCAGCGGCGGGATGCGCGCCCATTATTCGCGCTTCCACGAGCTATTCCAGTCGCTCACGCTGGCGGAGTTCGAGCACAAGTGCCAGTCGGTGGATCTCGCGTTTCTGCGGCAGGGCATCACGTTTAATGTCTATGGCGACTCGGCAGGCACGGAGAAAATTTTCCCGTTCGATCTGCTGCCGCGCATCATCCCGGCGAAGGAATGGGAATATTTGGAGCGCGGCCTCGTGCAGCGCATCACGGCGTTGAATCTTTTTCTCCACGACCTCTATCACGAACAGAAAATTCTGAAGGACGGCATCATCCCGCCGTTTTACATTTTGTCGGGAAAACATTTCCGGCGCGAGTTCGTGAACTTCAACGTGCCGAAGGATATTTACATCCACGTCTGCGGCACGGACCTGATCCGCGACGACAAGGGCAATTACCTTGTGCTGGAGGACAACGGGCGCTGTCCGAGCGGCGTGAGCTATGTGCTGGAAAACCGGCGCGCGATGAAGCGGACGTTTCCGCAGATGTTTGAGAGCGTCGGCGTGCGGCCGGTGGAGGATTATCCGCGCGAGCTGCTGCGGATGTTGCAATACATCGCGCCCGCCGGCGTGTCCGATCCGACGGTCGTGCTGCTCACGCCCGGCGCGGCCAACTCGGCTTACTTCGAGCACACCTACCTCGCGCGGCAGATGGGCATTGAAATTGTCGAGGGCCGCGACCTCCTGGTGCGCGACGCGCGGGTGTTCATGCGCACGACGAAAGGGCTGCAGCCGGTCCACGTCATTTACCGCCGGCTGGATGATGATTTTCTCGACCCAACGGTGTTTCGCCGCGACTCGATGCTCGGCGTGCCGGGTTTGGTTCACGCCTATCGCAATGGCAATGTCTCGCTAGCCAACTCCATCGGCACGGGCATCGCTGACGACAAGGTGATGTATTATTTCGTGCCCAAGATGATCAAATATTACCTGGATCAGGAGCCGATCATTCCGAACGTGGACACTTATCTCGCGAACGAGGAGGCCGACAAAAAATATATCTTGGACAACCTGGAGAAGCTGGTGGTCAAGGCCGCGAACGAATCCGGCGGCTACGGCATGTTGATCGGTCCGAAGGCGACAAAGGCCGAGATCGAGGAGTTCCGCAAAAAAGTCGAGGCCGAGCCGCGCAATTACATCGCCCAGCCGACGATTTCGCTGTCGCGCCATCCCACGCATGTGACCGACGGATTGTTTGAAGGCCGGCACATTGATCTGCGACCGTATATTATTTCCGGCGAAAAAACGGTCATCGTTCCCGGTGGCCTCACGCGCGTCGCGTTGCGCAAAGGCTCGCTCGTCGTCAACTCGTCGCAAGGCGGCGGCAGCAAGGACACGTGGGTTTTGTATGGAGACGAGTGAAAAGCACCAAATTCCAACATCCAAGCACCAGAGAAATTTCAAACACCAATCTTCAATGAAAACCCTACCGCGCACGAAGAACCATCTTGCACATGCCGACTGTTTGGGTGTTGGTGCTTGGAGCTTCTCTGGATGTTGGAGCTTGGTGCTTGGAGCTTCTTGGAAAGTTGGAGCTTGGAACTTGGAGCTTTCATAAAATGTTATCCCGCGTCGCCAACTCACTTTACTGGATGTCCCGCTATATTGAGCGCGCCGAGAACATTGCGCGCATCGTGGACGTGAACCTGCAACTGCTCCTGGACCTGCGCAACCTCGACGAGGAGCGCCTGGCCAAGCACTGGCTGCCCATCGTGCAGACCACCGGTGACGAAGAGCAGTTCTTCGCGCTGCACAAAAAAGCCACCGCGCAGAACGTCACGGAGTTTCTCGTGTTCCAGACGGACAATCCGAACTCCATCATCTCCTCCATCTGTTCGGCGCGCGAAAACGCCCGCATGGTGCGCGACCAGATCACGGTGGAACTGTGGGAGGAATTGAACCGGCTCTACTGGTTCGTGCGCACACCCACGGCCCGGCAGGTGTGGCAGGAAAGTCCCAGCGAATTTTTTCAGCAGATCAAGGCCAGTTCGCTGCTGATCATCGGCCTGACTTACGCCACGCTGATCCACAACGAAGGCTGGTGGTTCGCGCAGGCGGGAAAATTCATCGAGCGCGCCGACAAGACCTCGCGCATCCTCGACCTGCGCTACGAAACTCTGCCGGAAAAAGGCGTGCCCCAAACCGTCAGCCAGACGGATGCGCTCGAATGGTCAGCCATCCTGCGCTCGTGCAGCGCGTGGGACGCCTACAAAACCATTCATGGCGCGGAAGTCAATCCGCGGCTCGTCGCGGAATTTCTTCTGCTCAACGAGGATTTTCCGCGCTCCGTCCGTTTTTGCGTGGGCGAACTCAACACCGCCCTCCGCCATATCTCCGGCGTGGCCGCGGGGAAATTCTGCAACGACGCTGAAAAACTGGCGGGCCGGCTGGTCGCGGAGCTGCAGTTCATGACCATTGACGAAATTTTTGAAGCCGGCTTCCATGGTTACCTCGACGTGCTGCAGGGCAAGCTCAACGACATCGGCGGCGCGCTGTTCAACGCCTACATTTTCCAGAACTTCAACAACCTCGAAGATGAAATCATGGTGCAGCAGGAGGAACAGCAGCAGCAAGCGGGTGTCCCTCGTCCCTCGTCACCCGTCACTCGCCACTAAACCATGTCCATCCACGTCGCGCTCCACCACAAGACTCACTACAAATACGACCGGCTCGTCAACCTCGGCCCGCAGGTCGTGCGGCTCCGGCCCGCGCCACATTCGCGCACGCGGATTTTGAGCTACTCGCTGAAAATCCGGCCCGAAAAACATTTCATCAACTGGGCGCAAGATCCGCAATCCAACTACGCCGCGCGACTCGTGTTCGAGCAGCCGACGCGCGAATTTCTGGTCGAGGTGGATCTGGTCGCGGAGATGGCGGTGCTGAATCCTTTTGATTTCTTCCTTGAACCGAACGCTCAGAAATTTCCCTTTGCCTACGATCCATCGCTCGATCACGAGCTTGCACCCTTCAATCGGAAATGCTGGCTCACAACCAACTTCACAAGGTATTTGACGGAGTTGCGACGGGACTTGATCGGCGAAGTAAAACGGCGGACAAAAAAAGAGCGGTTGGAAATGCCCGACAGCGAGAAGCAGCCGACGAATGATTTCATTGTCGCCATCAATCAGCGGCTGTGGAAGGACATCAAATATACCATCCGGCTCGAACCCGGGGTGCAGACGCCGGAAGAAACGCTCACGAAGATGAGCGGATCGTGCCGCGATTCCGCGTGGCTGCTCGTGCAGCTCATGCGGCACTTCGGCCTCGCGGCGCGCTTCGTCAGCGGCTACTTGATCCAGCTCAAGCCCGACGTGAAGTCACTCGACGGCCCGAGCGGCGCGGAAAAAGATTTCACCGATCTGCACGCATGGACGGAAGTTTATCTGCCCGGCGCCGGCTGGATTGGGCTTGATCCGACTTCCGGTTTGCTCGCAGGCGAAGGCCACATTCCACTCGCCTGCACGCCTGATCCGTCGAGTGCCGCGCCCATCAGCGGCGGTGTGGATGAATGCGAAACCGAGTTCGAATTCGACATGACCGTGAAGCGCGTCTATGAATCGCCGCGCGTTACCAAGCCTTACACCGAGGAACAATGGGCGGAGATCGAGAAACTCGGCCACGCGATTGACGTGGACCTGAAAACCAACGACGTGCGGCTCACCATGGGCGGCGAGCCAACGTTTGTTTCCGTGGACGATCCCGATGGGCCGGAATGGAATTTCACCGCGATGTCGCACAAGAAGCGCATTCTCTCCGGTGAACTCATCCGGCGGTTGCGCGGAAAATTTGCGCCCGGCGCGCTGCTGCATTACGGCCAGGGCAAATGGTATCCCGGCGAACCGTTGCCGCGCTACGCGCTCGGCTGTTACTGGCGCAAGGACGGCGTGCCGATTTGGAAGGACGATTCGCTCATCGCCGACGAATCAAAAAATTACGGCCACGGCGCGAAAGAGGCGAAGGAACTCGCGACGCGCCTCGCCAAAACGATTGGTGTGGATCCGAAACATCTGATTCCCGCCTACGAAGACGCGTTTTATTACTCGTGGAAGGAACGGCGTTTTCCGTCGAACATCACGCCGGAGAAATCGAATCTCAAGGACAAGCAGGAGCGCGAACGCATCACGCGGATTTTTCAGCAGGGACTCGGCTCGGTCGTCGGCTACACGTTGCCAATCAAGCGCGCGTCGCATGGCCAGCAGCACGGCTGGGTGTCCGGCTCGTGGTTTTTGCGCGATGACGACACGCTCTGGCTGATTCCCGGCGATTCCGCAATGGGCCTGCGTTTGCCGCTCGATTCCGTGCCGTGGGTCGCGGAAAAAGATTATCCTTGGCTGCGCCCGCAAGACCCGTCGCAGCCCGATTGGCCGGAGTTGCCAAAGGAATTTCCGTATCGGCAACAAATCGTGGGCCGCCGCGACGCGGCGTTGCCACCCGGTTATGGGCCGGGTCAACGCGCGCAAAAGCTCGGCAAGCTGGAAGAAAAACCGGAACTGAAACCGGACGAAGATCCGAATCGCCGCCCCGCGCCGGGTGAATCCGCGCCGTGGATCATTCGCACCGCGCTGTGCGTCGAGCCGCGTGATGGACGGCTGCACGTCTTCATGCCGCCTGTGGAAAAAGCGGAAGATTATCTCGATCTCATTGCGGGCATTGAAACGAGCGCAGCCGAAACCGGTTTGCCCGTGATCATCGAAGGCGAAACGCCGCCGCGCGATCCGCGTTTGAACAAACTCGCCGTCACGCCTGATCCCGGCGTGATTGAAGTGAACATGCACCCGAGCAAAACTTGGGAGGAACTTGTTGAGCGCACGACGGTGCTTTACGAAGAAGCGCGCCAGACGCGGCTCGGCACGGAAAAATTCATGGTGGACGGCCGCCACACCGGCACCGGCGGCGGCAACCACATCATCATCGGCGGCGAGACGCCACAAGACTCGCCGGTGCTGCGCCGCCCCGATTTGCTGCGCTCGCTGCTGTCGTATTGGCAGAATCATCCGTCGTTGAGCTGGCTGTTCAGCGGTTTGTTCATCGGCCCGACCTCGCAGGCGCCGCGCATTGACGAGGCGCGCAACGATTCGCTTTACGAACTTGAAGTCGCGTTCAAGGAAATGGACCGCCAGATTGGCATGGGTGGCACAGGCCACTGGCCTGTGCCGTCGGGCAACCTGCCCGACGGAATGAGTGGGACATCCAATGCTTCTCAAGTCTCCGCACATCCGGCCGCCTCACTCATTCCGCCCGGCGGGTCGCCGGGCGGAACGGGCGGGTCGCCCGTTCCACCCTACCATATTCCACCCTGGCTCGTAGATCGCCTGTTCCGCAACCTGCTGATTGATTCCAGCGGCAACACACATCGTGCTGAGTTTTCGATTGATAAACTTTACGCGCCCGAAAGCAGCACCGGTCGGCTCGGCCTCGTCGAGATGCGCGCGTTTGAAATGCCGCCGGATGCGCGCATGAGCCTCGCGCAGCATCTTCTCCTTCGCGGCCTCGTCTCGAAGTTTTGGAAGGAGCCATACAAAAATAATCTCGTGCGCTGGGGCACGGACATTCATGACCGCTGGATGCTGCCGCATTTTTGCGAAACGGATTTCAAGGATGTCATCAGCGATCTGCGCGAGTCCGGCTATCCGTTCGAGGCGGAATGGTTCGCGCCGCATTTTGAATTTCGGTTCCCGCGCATCGGAGATCTGGAGCAACGCGATTTGCAGATCGAACTCCGCACCGCGCTCGAACCGTGGCACGTCCTCGGCGAAGAACCCGGCGGCGGCGGCACGGTGCGCTACGTGGACAGCTCGGTCGAGCGTTTGCAGATCAAGGCGCGCGGCCTCGCGGGCGACCGTTTCGCCATCACCTGCAACGGCCATCGCGTTCCGTTGCATCCGACGGGCACGAACGGCGAAGGCGTCGCCGGGGTGCGCTACCGTGCGTGGCAACCGCCGATTTGTTTGCAGCCCACCATCAAATCACATGCGCCGTTGCGCTTCGATCTTTACGACACTTGGAACCAGCGTTCGCTCGGCGGCTGCACTTACAACGTCGCGCATCCCGGTGGCCGCAGCTACGACACATTCCCGGTGAATTCTTATGAGGCGGAGAGCCGTCGTCTCGCGAGGTTTTTCCGGCACGGCCATCAGCAGGGCAGGTTCATTCCGCCGCCGGAACATTTGAACAGCGACTTTCCGTTCACGCTCGATTTGCGCAATGTCTGACTCATTAAAAGATGTGGCGTCAGGCATCTTGCCTGACGTAGCGGGCGGCATCCTGCCGCCCGGAAAAAGCGTGATGATGCTTGCTGCGTGCGAATTTCAAGCCGTTCGGATTGGCGCAAGATTCTATCCGCCGGGCAAGATGCCCGGCTCTACGGCAGGCACGGATGCCTGCCGCTACATACATTGCTCGAATGTCTGACGAGACTCGCAAAAAAGACGGTTCACGTTTAGATTCCACGCCACCGATGAACGAAACGTCCGTCGAACAGGAAAAGATTCACGCCCCGCCGCCGGTTCCAAGCCCGCGCGCGGCGCAACTGTTTGATGAAAGCGTGGCCACCGGCGGCGCGCTGCGTCCGCATTACGCGAAATTTTTTGGATCGTTGGAACAGGTCGGAGCGGGCGAGCTGGAACGCCGCTGGGAAAATGCGCGGCGGCTCGTGCAGGAACAGGGCATCACCTATAACGTCTATGGTGACGCGCGCGGCATGGAGCGGACGTGGGAGCTGGATCCCATGCCGTTGCTCATCGCGGCCGACGAATGGCGCGCGTTGGAAGCCGGCCTCGTCCAGCGCGCCGCACTCATCAACCACATTCTCGCCGACTGCTACGGCTCCCAAAATTTAATTCGTTCCGGCCGCCTGCCGCCCGCGCTGGTTTTTGGCCAGCCGGATTTTCTGCGGCCCTGCCATGGCATCCAGCCTAAGCAGGGAAAATTTCTGATTTTCTACGCCGCCGACGTCGCGCGTTCGCCGGACGGGCGCTGGTGGGTGACTTCCGACCGCACGCAAATCCCGACGGGCGCGGGCTACGCGCTGGCGAACCGGCTGGTCACCTCGCGCATTTTGCCGGAGGCGTTCCGCGACTGCCAGGTTCACCGGCTGGCCGGTTTTTATCGCGAGGTGCAGAAAACGCTCGCGCAGCTCGCACCGTTGAATCTGGAAAATCCGCGCATCGTCCTGCTCACGCCGGGGCCTTACAACGAAACGTATTTTGAACAGGCGTATCTCGCGCGCTACCTCGGCTATCAACTCGTCGAGGGCCAGGATTTGACCGTGCGCGATGACCGCGTGTTTCTCAAGACGCTCGCCGGTCTGGAGCCGGTGGACGTGATTTTGCGCCGCGTGGACGACGAGTTTTGCGATCCGCTGGAACTCCGCAACGATTCGATTCTCGGCGTGCCCGGCCTCGTGGAAGCCGCGCGCGCCGGCACCGTGACGATCGCCAACCTGCCCGGCAGCAGCCTGCTCCAAAGCCCGGCGTTCATGGCGTTTTTGCCCGGCCTGTGCCGCCATATTCTCGGCGAGAAATTGAAACTGCCGTCGGTCGCGACGTGGTGGTGTGGTCAGAAGGCGGCGGAGAAATACGTGCTCGAACATCTCGACGAACTGTTCGTCAAACCGGCGCTCCGTCCGCAACTGCCCGGCATGACGGCGGATAAAGAACTGTCCGCGTCCGCCCGCGCCGCGCTGATGAGCCGCATCAAATTTCAGCCGCACGAATTCGTTGCGCAGGAATGGGTGGAGCTTTCCACCGCGCCCGCGCTCGACGGCGGCAAGCTGGTTCCGCGCCCGGTCACGCTGCGCGTTTATCTCGTGGCGACGGAAAACGGCTATGCCATGATGCCCGGCGGCCTTTCACGCGTCGCGCCGCACGCCCGGGCCAGTTCGGTTTCCATGCAGCGCGGCGGCGCGAGCAAGGACACCTGGGTTTTGAGCGACCAACCAGTGGCGGAAGTTTCACTGCTTTCCGCCAGCGGACCAAACATCGAACTGCGCCGCGTTGGCAACAATCTGCCGTCGCGCCTCGCGGACAATTTTTTCTGGCTCGGCCGTTACGCCGACCGCGCCGATGCCACGACGCGCCTGCTGCGGAGCGCGCTGCGGCGGTTTACGCCCGAACGCGGTGGCGGCACGCTGCCGCATCTCACGCCGCTGCTCGAAACGCTGGAACGGCAAGGACAATTGCCGCATCGCCAAAAACAAAGTCAAAGCCAGAGCCAGTCCATGTCGCGGCAAAACCCGGAGGCGCTGGAGGCCGGGCTGCTCGCGGCGATTTTTGATCCGCAGCGCGACGGCAGCCTGCGCCAGCTCGTCGGCCATTTGCAGCGCATCGCCATGTTCGTGCGCGACCGCACGTCGAACGACCTCTGGCGCGCGGCCAACCAGCTCGGCGATTTGCTCGCCAACGTGCCACAAGAAAAAATCCTGCTTGCCGCCGATGCGCTGGGGATTTTGAACCAGGCGCTGCTCGGCCTGGCGGCCTTTCACGGACTGGCGCGGGAAAACATGACGCGGGCGCAAGGCTGGCGGTTTATTGACCTCGGCATGAGGATTGAACGCGCGGTGAGTTTATGCACGTTTCTCGACTGTTCGCTGCATTCGCCGGAAGCGGACAATCCGAGCCTGCTGGAAACCGTGCTCGAAGTCGCCGACAGCACGCTTACCTACCGCTCGCGCTACAATCTGCTGCCGAACATCGCGGCGGTGTATGACCTCGTGCTGCTCGACGACACCAATCCGCGCTCGCTGTTTTTCCAGGTCAACCAGCTTGCGCAGCATCTGGAACGGCTGCCGCGCGAAAGCGAGTCGGTGACGCCGCAGCAAAAGATTTTGCGCGAATGCAGTTCGCGTTTGCGCACACTCGACACGCGCGAACTCGCCGCCCGCGCGGGAAACTGGCCGGCGGGCGAAACGGGCCGCGTCATCGCTGAAACCTTACGCGACCTGCCGCGCTTGTCCGACGCCATCGCGGTCAGTTATTTTGCGCACTCGGAAATTTCGCGGACGGGCGGAGGATTGCAGCCATGACTTTCCACATCATCCACAGCACGGTTTACGAATACGCATCGCCGGTGACGGTCTCGCACCACGCGGCGCGGGTCGAGCCGCGCGCGTTGCCGCAGCAGCAGGTCGAAAATTTTTCGCTGCACATCGGGCCGACCCCGGCGGTCATCAAACCACGCGTGGATTTTTTCGGCAACCAGGTCTGCGGCTTCAGCATCCAGGAAATCCACCGGCGATTGGAAGTCACGGCGCGCAGCCGTGTGACGGTGGCGGCCACCACGCCGCCAGTGCCGGCGCTGTCGCCGGAGTGGGAAGGCGTGGTCAAACTGTTTTCCGATCCGGTTTCGCCCGAAGTCGTCGCGCCGTATCAATTCGTTTTTGATTCGCCGCTGCTGTGCGCGTCGCCGTCGCTGGCCGATTACGCGCGGAAAAGTTTTGACGCGAAAACGCCGCTGCTCGTCGCCGTCGCCGATTTGAACCGCCGGATTTTTTCCGATTTCAAATTCGATCCCACGGCCACCACCGTCGCCACGCCGCTCGAAGAAGTTTTGGAAAAGCGCCGTGGCGTGTGCCAGGACTTCGCGCATCTGGCGATTGCGAGCCTGCGTTCGCTCGGTTTGCCGGCGCGCTACGTCAGCGGTTATCTGCGAACGCGCCCGCCGGAAGGCAAGGAACGGCTCGTCGGTGCGGATGCCAGCCACGCGTGGTTTGCGGTGTTTTGTCCTGATGTCGGCTGGGTGGATTTTGACCCGACCAACAATTTGCTGCCGGCCGAGGAGCACATCACGGTCGCATTTGGCCGTGATTACTCGGACGTGAGTCCCGTCAGCGGCGTCATCACCGGCGGCGGCGCGCACGAAGTAAAGGTCTCGGTGGACGTGGAGGAAATTTGATGGAAAACATTCAACATTCAACATTCAACGCTGAACGTCCAAGGGCTGCGGCCGCGTTGGTTCGGTGTTGGGCGTTGAATGTTGAATGTTGAATGTTCCCGCATGAAATTTGAAATCATCCATCGCACGATTTACCTCTACGCGTCGCCGGTGCGCGACAGTTTCAACGAGGCGCGGTTGCAGCCTTTTACCAACGCGTCGCAGACGGTGGAATATTTTTTGTTGAAAATATTGCCCGCCGCGCGGCTGCGGCATCACCACGACTTTTACTCGAACACGATCCACCATTTTGAAATCGTCGAACCCCACACGACTTTGCTGGTGGAAAGCCATCTGCGCGTAACGACGCGAATGCCCGTGCTGCCGGCAAAAACCGATTCGCCCTGGCCGCTGGCGCGCATCGGCGAGGCTGCGCTCGAACCACGGATTTTTGATTTTTTGCAGGACAGCCATTACGTGGAACTGTCGCCCGAAGTCTGGCGGCTGGCGGTGGACGCGACGCTGGGCGTGACGGACTCCTGGCAGGCGGCGCTGGCCATCCTGAAATTCATCCACGACAATTTCAAATACGAATCCCTTTCCACGTCTGTCCACACGCCTATGCGGGACGTGTTGCAAGAAAAACGCGGGGTCTGCCAGGATTTCGCGCATGTGATGATCGGGCTGTGCCGCGCACTGAAAATTCCCGCGCTTTACGTCAGCGGCTATCTGGCCACGGAAACCGCCAGCGCGACCCATGCCTGGGTGGAGATTTTGCTGCCCGGTGCCGGCTGGATCGCGCTGGACCCGACGCACAACCGGCCGGTGGATGACACTTATGTGAAAATCGCCGTCGGGCGCGACTATGCCGACGTGCCGCCCGTGGCGGGAAATTACAAAGGCACCACCGAACGCAAGTTGGAAGTGAAAGTGGACATCAAGCGGCTGGAATAGGTTTTCTGCATTTTTGGAAATCTTCTCGGTTCTGGTGGCGTCTGCCTGTAAATTCACCCGCACCGCATGACGAACTGGTTCAAACGAATCGAGACCTGGCCCAAGCCCATCGTGGCCTTGGTCTGCATCGTGTTTGTCACCTTGGTCGGGCTGGTGGATTATCTGACCGGCTACGAAACTTTTTTCTTCACCTTTTATCTCCTGGCGGTTTTTCTGGCGACCTGGCGGGTGGGCGGGGCGTTTGGCGTTTTGATTTCGGCGTTGAGCGTGACGGCGTGGGTTTCCTCGAACATCGAGGCCGGCGCGCATTATTCCAGTTATTTCGTGCCGGTCTGGAACGCCCTGATCATGTTCGCGATTTATCTGATCCTGGTGTTTCTGCTGGCCAGCCTGAAGAAATTCCGCGAAGAACTGGAAGCGCGGGTGCGCCAGCGGACGGCGGCGTTGACGCAGGAAATCCGGGCGCGGTTGCACCTGCAAAAACGGCTGCTGGAGACGAGCGAGCGCGAACAGCAACGCATCGGCCGCGATCTGCACGACGGCCTTTGCCAGCATCTGACCGGCACGGCGCTGGCGGGCCATTTTCTAAGCCAGAAACTCGCGGAAAAATCGGCGATAGAATCGGCGGACGCGACACGGCTGGTGCAGTTGATTGAGGAGGCGATTGAACTGACCCGCAATTTGTCGCACCAGCTCGACCCGGTCGAATTGAAGTCCGGCAAACTGACGGATCATTTTGAAGACCTGGCGGCCAGCACCAGCCAGCGGTTCAAGGTGGCCTGTCGTTTTACGTCCAGCTTGATCCGCCCGCTCGAAGATGCGGCGGTCGCCACGCACCTTTTCCGCATCACGCAGGAGGCGGTCACGAACGCGGTAAAACATGGCCGGGCCGCGCAGATCAACATTTGCCTGGATGCCGCCGATGACGAAATTGTGCTGACCGTCACGGATGACGGGGTGGGGCTGCCGGAAAAAATCCCCACCTCCGATGGCCTTGGACTGCGGGCCATGGCTTACCGCGCCGATTTGATCGGCGCAACCTTTAACATTGAACGACTGTCCACGCGCGGCACCCGCATGACCTGTGTGTTGCCGGCATCCAGTTTGCTGAAGACAAGCGATGACGCAAAAAATTAAAATTCTGCTGGTGGACGATCATCCGCTCGTGCGCGAAGGCGTCGCGAACCTGATCAACCAGCAGCCGGACTTTGAGGTCTGCGGCGAGGCGGCCGGCGAACCGCAGGCGTTGGAACTTATTGGCCGGGTGAAGCCCGCGGTCGTGATCGTGGACATTTCGCTGGAAAACGGTTCGGGCATCGAGCTGATCAAAAACGTCAAGGCCATTCATCCCACGGTGGTGATGCTCGCGTTGTCCATGCATGACGAAACGCTTTATGCCGAACGCGCTTTGCGGGCTGGCGCCCGCGGTTACCTGATGAAACGCGAGGCGGCGAAAAAGGTCATTCAGGGCATCCGGGCTGTGCTGGCCGGCCAGCTTTTTGTCAGCGAAAAGATTGCGGCGTTCATGGCCGAGAAATATGTCGGAGGACGAACTGCGGCCATGGCCTCGCCGGTCGAGCAGTTGAGCGATCGCGAACTGGAAGTGTTCCAACTGCTGGGGCGCGGCCAGAGCACGCGCCAGATTGCCGACCAACTGCACATCGGCTTCAAGACAGTCCAGGCCTACTGCGCCCGGATCAAGGAAAAACTCAAGCTGGCCAACGCCACCGAACTCCTGCGTGCGGCCATGCACTGGAACGAAAACCCGCCGGGAAATTAACCGTTCAGTTACTTGTAGGGTTTCGCCCTACAAAACATCCAGACCGGGTCGCACAGGTGGTTTGCCCTCGCTGGCAGCCGCATTGCTGGTTTGCTTCCCATGAGCGGTTGTGGCCGGCAATTCCGTGGACCAACCTGCAGTTATTTAACCCGCCGGCCACGTTGTTCACACCGCATCAACGAAAGAAAAAACAAAATGAAAACAACCAAGATGCTCCGTAGTGCCGGCTTCACGCTGGTGGAAATCATGATCGTCGTGGCCATCATCGGCCTCCTGGCGGCCATCGCGATTCCAAACTTCGTAAAAGCCCGCGCCAGTTCGCAAGCCAACGCGTGCATCAACAACCTCCGCCAGATTGACGCGGCGGCCAACCAGTTCGCGCTGGAACAGCACAAAGTCAACGGCGCCACCATCACCTATCCGGGCGACTTGACGCCCTACATCAAGCTGAATGCCGTCGGCAGCATTCCCGGTTGTCCGGCGAACGGCACCTATGCCTGCACTGCGGTGGGTGTTTCGCCGACATGTGACCTTGCGAATACGGTGACGCCCGGTCACTATCTGCCTTGATTTGTTGGGACACTGGCTGCTTTCAAGACACTGCGATGTGATGCATCGCAGTGTTTCTATTTTGTCCGTTGGCCAGAGTTAAAAATGATCGCGTCGAAATGATCGCGTCGGGAATGAATCACCGCCAGTGACCGCGCGAGTTGTGCCAGCCGTGGTCGTCATGCCAGGCACGGCCGCCAATCCACACCGCGCGCGGATGCGGCGGATAACCCCAGTGTCCGCCCACCCAGAACCAGCCGCCGTTCCAAACGTATTCGCCCCCGATCCACATGTAATCCGGTCCGGGCGCAACCACGACCGTTTCCACCGGCGGCGGCGGCGGCGCCTGCTGGATGTAAGTCGTCGTGCCGCGCGATGTTTCTGCTGTCGCGCCCACGGTGCTGGGCGTGTTGATCATGTAATTGACCACCTTGTCGCTCACGCCCGCATCGCGCAGATCAATGATTTCCGCCGCGCTCAAATGAAAAACCGTGCGTGAACTTTTGATCTGGCTGACGATCACGTCCTCGCTGATGCCGGCTTTCGCCAGCGCCTTCACGTCCGCGACGCTCAACGGCGAGCCTTGGTCCACCCGTTCGTAAGTTTGCGGATACTGCGCCTTCAGCCGCGCCTCCTGTTCGCGGTCCGCCGCGTTCCCGAACAGACCGCCGGCGAGCGCACCCACCGCCGCGCCGATCAGCGCATCCTGCCCGCCGTGATTCCGCCCCCCAATGGCCGCGCCGGTAAACGCGCCCATCGCGCCGCCAATCAGCGCGCCCGAACCCGTGTTGTTGGTTGAACCGTCCGGATTGACGCAGCCCGAAAGCAATACCGATAGGCCCGCCACCGATAAAATCAATGCGTGTCTTTTCATATTCTTCATGTTCATAAAGTTGTCCGCCATAATAGCAGACAAAGGATAGAACGTCCCAACTCAAAAAAAGTTGCAGCGCGGCGGCGGATTGCAGCCGGCCTCATAATTCTCATAATCTTAATCCTGCTCGTTATCGCAAGCTTCATGGCGTAGAGGTTAGGGCTGGATTTCAAAATGGTTTGAACCGGTTTAACTCTCATTAGCACCGGACTTCAGTGCTATTGAAATAGGTGTTGCCGGCGCGAATTGTATTTTGAAAACGCGCCATGAGCTGGTGATTACCAATCAAGATTTTGACCGGGCCACCATGCGGAATGATTTGCCCTCCACCGCAACTCCGCCTTTAATTATGCGCGTGATTGCAAAACGAGTCATTCCGTGTCTCGACGTTCACAACGGCCAGGTCACGCGCGGCGTCCAGTTTGGCGTCGCCGAAAAAGGCGGCCTGCGCAATGTCGGCGACCCCGTGGAACTGGCCCTGCGCTACAACGAGCAGGGCGCGGACGAAATGGTGTTCTTCGACATCACCGCCACCGCGCACGGTCGCGGCACGATGGTCGAGGTCATCGAACGCGCCGCCGACCAGTGTTTCATGCCGCTCACTGTCGGCGGCGGCATCAAGTCTGTCGAGGACATGTTCACCATGCTGCGCGCCGGCGCAGACAAAATCAGCATCAACTCCTCCGCGCTGGCCCGGCCCGAACTCATCCGTCAGGGTGCGGAAAAATTCGGCAGCCAGTGCATCGTCGTTTCCATTGACGCGAAGAAAATCGCGCCGGACAAGTGGGGCGTGTTCTCGCACGGCGGACGCAAAGACTCCGGCCTGGACGCCCTCGAATGGGCCAAGCGCGCCGTGGCGCTCGGCGCGGGGGAGATCGTGTTGAACTCCATTGATGCCGACGGCACGAAGGCCGGGTTTGATCTCGTGATCACGCGGCGCATCAGCGAATCGGTGGGCGTGCCGGTGGTGGCCAGCGGTGGCGCGGGCACGCTGGAACACATGGCCGAAGTGCTGCTCGCCGGCAAAGCCGACGCCGTCCTCGCCGCGAGCATATTCCACTTTGGCATCTACACCGTCGGCGACGTGAAGAAATTTTTGGCGGAGAAGAACATTCCTGTGCGGCTTTGAAATCATGGACACGGGCAAAATCAAATCCGCGCTTGCTGACATCACTGCCGAGCAAGACCCGACGCTCAAAAGCGCAAAGCTGGCCTCGCTTTGCAGCGCGCTTTGGGCGGAACGCGGCGTCGAACTCGTCGTGGTCGGCGGTTCGGCCATTGAGATTTTGACGGAAGGCGCGTATGCCTCCGGAGACCTCGACATGTGCCACGCCAACAAGGCGACCTTGTCGGTGGATGAGCGAAAAGAAATCATGGGCTTGCTCGATGCCAAAGGCGGTCCGCGCAACTGGCAGGTCGCCGGAATGTATCTGGACTTGCTTGGCCCGGCGGAAAGTTTCGCGCATACGCCGTTCCGTCGCATTGAAGCGCCTTACGGAGATTTTCTGGTGATGAAGCCGGAGGATTTGCTCGTCGAGCGAGTCTTGATGTCGTTTTATCTCGGAACAAGTGAGACGGCGCGGAACTGTGCGAAAATTCTCGTCTCTGTGGCGTTGCGTGGTGAAATCGAAATGAACTGGGCTGAAGTCCGGCGGCTTGCGAATCTGCCGGAATATCGTAACCTTCCACAGTGCATGCAACTGGTGAAAGAAGTCGCCGATGAACTCAAACTCAAAAGTCCCCTGCATCCCGATTGAAGGCTCAATCAGTTGGGCCGACTGGTTGAAAGGCCGGCGCGCCCGCCGCGAGAGCAGCCAGTTGGTTGCGCCTGGCGTCATCCGGCGCAAAACCAGTTCCAGCGACCGGCGGTTGAAGAAGCTGTTTAACGGGGAACGCGGCCTGCCCTTCACGCCCACCGAGAAACTTTAGGGAATATGAAAGGGAAAGCCGACGCCGTCCTCGCCGCGAGCATTTTCCATTTCGGCACCTACACCGTCGGCGACGTGAAACAGTTTTTGGCGAAGCAAAACATTCCAGTGCGGTTGTAATCCCTTTTATGTTTTCTCCGTCATGGCTCTCTTTCTGGGAAATCGCCGAAGGCGTGGGGGCTATCATTGTCATACTCGGCGTGGTGGGCGAGTTTGTCGCAGAATTTACAAAGTTTCTAAACGGCAATGCCGCCAAGAAAAAGTTCGAGAAAGTATCTGTGCTGGTTCTCATTTTGGGTTTGGTAATTGAACTTCTTGCCTATTCCGCGACGTCACACATATCTGGAGTCATAACTGCCAAATTGAATAAGGAAGCTGGAGACGCTCGAAAAGCTGCTGGTGATGCAATTGAACGAGCGAATAAACTCGACTTGGATCGGGTCGGACTTGAAGAAAAAATTGAGGGTCTTCGCAAGGAAAACCTACAGCTTGCGTCTGAATTGCAGAAACACATGCCGCGATTATTTACGGAGGAAAAGAAAAACTACGCGCCGATTCTGTTGGGGAAATATGCCGGAACAAAAGTTGCGATACGGTGGGTTCCGCAGGATCCTGAAACAGATAATTTCGCCCATCTCTTGGAAGATTTGTTAACTTCGATTGGGTGGAAGGTTGCGATGGATGAGGGATGGACGGTAAAGGGTGCAGGAGTTGCAATTTCTCCGAGCCAATTTACTGACTTATCCGCTGCAGTTACACTTGAGGTGTTTTTGAATGGTTGCAATTTTCCAGCGCAATATTTTGGTCCACACAATGGGAAATGGAGTGATTCTACAAACGCCGATTTGCTTATTCTTGTAGGTTTTAAGGGTTCTAAAGTAACTGTGTCCGAAGGAGCTGGAAAAATGTAAATTTTAGTTATTCTGTGCAAGGCTAAGTTCCAATTTTATGAACCACTTCTCGGATCCCGCGGGCTGCCCATCATGCGGCTGATCGGCGTGAACCTTTTCCTGCCGTTCGCATAGTCTTCAAAACCGGCCGGCCCCCGCGCCGGAGGGGCGGCAGTGAATTAAACCGTTCTCATGCGACACCGTATTTCTTCCGCAGCACGGCCAGGTGCGCTGCCGGGTCGGTGCCTTCGCCGGTGGCGAGGCGCATGAGTTCCTGCGGCCGATGCTTCATGCCGTGGCGGTGAACTTTCTCGCGCAGCCAGCCGAGCAGTGTGGCGTATTCGCCGCGCGCCAGTTCCGCTTCGAGCGACGGGCAATCCGTTTGCGCGCGACGCATGAGCTGCGCGGCGTTCAAGTTGCCCAGCGAATACGTTGGGAAATAACCCATCGTGCCAATGCTCCAGTGGACGTCTTGCAGGCAGCCGTCGGAGTCTTTTGTGACTTTCAGTCCAAAGGATTTTTCGAACTGCTCGTTCCAATACGCCGGCACATCGGCCACGGCGAGCTGGCGCTCGATCAATTTCATTTCAATTTCGAAGCGCAAAATGATGTGCAGGTCGTAAGTGACCTGGTCCGCCTCGACGCGGATGAAGGATGGCTCCACGTGGTTCACCGCCGCCGTGACTTGCGCGGGTGTGAGCCGGGCCAGTTCCGGAAAATGTTTGCACGCGACGGGATGCCAATGCTGCCAAAAAGTTTCGCTGCGGCCAACGTGGTTTTCCCAGAGGCGCGACTGCGATTCATGAATGCCGAGCGAGACCGCATTGCCCAATGGCGTGCCGTAATGTTCCGGCGGCAATCCCTGATCGTAAAGCCCGTGGCCGGCCTCGTGCATGATGCCGTAAAGCGACTGCGTGAAATCGGTCTCGTTGTAGCGCGTGGTGAGACGGCAGTCCTTCGGTCCCAGCCCGCTGCAAAACGGATGCGTCGTGGTGTCAATCCGTCCGGCGGCGAAATCAAATCCCAGCGCCAGCGCCACCTCGCGGTTGAATGCCTGCTGCGCGGCGACGGGATAATGCCCGTGCAAAATCGAGCGCGGCGTGGCAGCGGTGCGTTCCCGCGCCGGGCCGAGAATGGCCACGATTTCCGGTCGCAACCGGGCGAACACTTCGCGCAAATCCTCGGCGCGCGCGCCGGGTTCGTATTCGTCCAGATGCGCGTTGTAGGGCGAACCGGTGTAGCCCCACAGCTCGGAAAATTGCAGGTGCATTTCCATCAGCTTCTGGAGATGCGGGCGGAAGAGTTTGAATTTTGATTCCTTGCGTGCCTCACCCCAGGCGCCGCGCGCGTGGGCACAAAGACGCTGGAATTTTTCCACCAGCCGCGCCGGGATTTTCGTCTTGCGATTGTAGCTGCGACGCCATTCGCGGACGTTGGCCGCCTCGCCGGAGTCGGGCGCAAAGTCGTGTCGTTCGCATTCGGAAATCCATTCCCCGACTTTCGCGGCCATGAACAGCCGGTGGGCCTGGCCGCTGAGATACGCCATCTGCCCGGCGCGATGGTCGAGCGCCTTGGCCGGCATGTAAGTTTCCTTGTCCCAGGACAACAGGCTGTTGGTGCTGTCGAGCAGCGCGATTTCGCGGGTGCGTTTGATCAGCTTCCGGTAGGCGGGGAACGCATTAGACATGTCGGCATTTTGACAATGTGTCGCCGGGTTGTCGAACCGGAAGTGGGCAAGGCCATGTTCACATTTAGATCCGGTGGGCGAGTCGCTGCGGCAACGCGCTCGGGTGCTGCTGCGCGTGCCTGACTAAATTCAAGATGCGGCGCGCTGGAAATCGCTTTCGACGCGTTGGTTGCCGCTTGTTTCGCCCTCACCATTTTTTGTTTGACTCTAACCGCAACCGTGCTAAGGTAGTCTCCGTTAAGAGGAAAAGACCAAACACTAATCAACGATGAAGATTATGAAAACCCAGAATAACTTGTTGTCTATTATCGCCGTTTCCACCCTGTTGCTGCTGCCCTCCTTCATGGCCAAGGCGACGACTTACCAATTCCAAGCGACGCTTTCCGGCCCCAATGAATCTCCGGCCAATTTCTCACCGGGCACGGGCTTCGCGGTTGTTTATTTGGATGATTCGCTGAACACGATGACGATCAATCTGAACTTCAGTGGCTTGACGGGAACCACCACCGCCTCCCATATCCATGCCGCCACGGCTTCGCCTTTGACGGGCACCGCCGGTGTCGCCACCACGACTCCGTATTTTGCGGGCTTTCCGATTGGTGTGACCAGCGGCACTTACAACAACGTCTTGAATTTGACATTGGCTTCCAGCTACAATGCGAGCTACATCACGGCGAACGGGGGCACAACGGCGGGAGCGGAAGCGGCCTTGCTCGCCGCCTTATCAAGCGGCAGCGCCTACTTCAATATTCACACGACAACGTTTGGCGGCGGCGAGATTCGTGGCTTTTTCGTTCCGGTTGCAGTTCCGGAGCCGTCGACTATCGCGCTGGTGGGCTTGGGTGGGCTCGCCTTGGTGGTCCGTCGTCGCAAATCGGCGTAAGCCGCTCATATACGAGTTTTCCCTCCCCAATAGATTTCGACCCGCAGCTAAAACTACGGGTCTTTTTTTGTCTTCGCGCTGGGCAGTCTGGAAAATTGATCACAAGAGTTCCCACCCTTGCGAGGCCAGGAAGGTTTGTTTTGTTTTTTCCCCTTGGGCTACACCCCAGGCCTTCACCTGATGGGCTTTCAGCCCGGTTTGCCGGACATAGACCGCGCGTCATCGGGTGTCCGCTGACTGGTAAACGCGCACGTAGTCGATCAAGAATTTCTGCGGCAGAACCGCATCATCAATCGGTCCGCCCCAACTGCCACCCAAGGCGAAATTGAGGATCAGGTATTGGGGCGCGCGGAAGGGATTGCCCTTGCCTTGGTCCGCCTTGGCAATGAGCACGGTGTGGTATTTGTTGTCGTCAAAAAAGAAATCAATCTGTTCCGGCGTCCACTCAACGGCATAAACATGGAAGGCAGCAAACGGCTGGTTCGTTTGCAGCGTGCCACCCTCGGACTGGTGTTTGCCATTCACGGCGTAATGCAAGGTGCCATGGATGCCTTTGGGTTCTTTGCCGACAAACTCCATGATATCAATCTCACCGCAGGCCGACCAGCCGACCTTTGTAATATTCGTGCCGAGGGTCCAGATAGCCGGCCAGACGCCTTTGCCTTGGGGAAGTTTGGCGCGCACCTCGATGCGACCGTATTGCCAGCTCGCCTTGTTCTGCGTGATGAGGCTGGCGGCGGTATATTCCACCGGGGCATGGTTCGCGGGCGTGAAATGTTCCTTGCGGCATTCAATGACCAGACTGCCGTCCTCGACGCGGGCGTTTTCCAATCGCGCCCGGGTGTAGTATTGGCTTTCGTGGTTACGGACAAAGCCCTCTTCGTAGTCCCATTTGGTTTGGTCGGGCAGCCCCTGGTAGTTGAATTCGTCGGCCCAGACCAGTTTCCAGTCTTTGGCGTGAACAGGATTTGCCACCACAACGAGCATGGCAATTGCAAATATGCGAGTTTTCATAACTTGACCTGACGCGACAGATGAACAGGTGTTGCTTCGTCCAGCCGGTTTCATGCGCGACAATATTCCGGGCGTCCGTGTCTGTCGAGCGCGGTTTTTGTTTGGCTGACAGGCGCGATCCCTTCGCGGCTGTTCGCGCGGCGGCAAAATCGGTCGGCCCTAGCCGTCGGTGTCGAGGCAGAAAGCAGCCCACGATGAAATTTCGCGCTGGCTTGCCAAAAGAAATCGAAAGCGCCAGGGGACTGGCTTCTTTCTAAAGGCGCACAGGGCTTGCCCGTCATCTGACTTTTAGGTTTGCGGAAATTTGACTGTCGGAAATTTGACTGTCGTGGTGCGAGCAAAGCAGGAGGGGTTTTGTAGTTAGCAAAGCAGGAATTTCAAACGGCGACGCCAAATAAACCGCGCCTGGCTTGAGGAATTGTTGCGCTTAACGAGGTCGGCCTGTGCGTCCCACGAACACTCAGCGCATGGCCACGCCGTTCGATTCGTGCAGGCGGGCGAGCGACGGCGGCGGTTTTTCGAGCTTTAACTCGCGGCGGCGGCGGTCGCCACGCGTAACGGACTCGCCCTGCCTGCACGAATAGGCGTGCCGGGTAGCAACCTGCCAATCGGTGTTTTTCCTGTTTTGCTAACTACAAAACATTCCTGCTTTGAAAACTACGCGGCACTGTCGGAAATTTGACTTGTCAAAACTGGCTGAATAGCTATGATTACGCCGTCTGTAAGAAAAATTGACCTTTTGACCACAGTGAATCTTCAAGGAACTTCCGTTCAGTGATGATTTGCAACCCGGTAGTTGGCAGCAGACGAAATCGGTTAAACTAAACAAGTAAATCATCAAATGAGCACGAAATTGTTTGTGGGAAATCTTTCCTTCAACACCACTGAAAATGACCTGCAAGAGGCGTTTGCCGCCCACGGGTCGGTCGTCGAAGCCAACCTCATGATGGACCGGATGACCGGTCGTTCACGCGGGTTCGCTTTCATCACCTACTCCACGCCCGAAGAGGCGCAGAAGGCCATTGCGGCCATGAACGGCGCCCAGCTCGATGGCCGCGCGTTGACGGTCAACATCGCTCGTCCAAAGGAAGAACGTCCGCCCGGCGGTGGCGGTCGTGACCGCGGTCCGCGCCGTGATTTCGGCGGCAGTGGCGGTGGCGGCAGTGGCGGTGGCTACGGTGGTGGCGGCGGCGGCGGCGGTCGTCGTGAACGCTATTAATTTTTGAATCGAATGGCCGGGGCGGCGTCCAGAACGGACGCCGCCCCAAGCCATTTTCGGCAGCCTTTTTCCCGGAAATACTTCAGAAGCCTTTTTCATTTTTCCCATGGAAGAGCATATCGAAATTGAGGGGCGCATCCTGACGGTTCTGGCGGGAACCATGTTCCGCGTCGAACTGGACAACAAGCACCAGGTGCTGGCGACCATCTCCGGCAAGATGCGGAAAAAATTTGTCCGCCTGACCTCCGGCGACCGGGTGAAGATGGAGATGTCCCCCTACGACTTGAATAAAGCGCGCATCGTCTGGCGCATAGGCTAAGAAAAGGCTAAAGGCTGAATGCTGAAGGCTAAAATCTGCTTGCGATTCGCCTTTGGCCTTCAGCCTTTAGCATTTAGCATTTAGCCTTAAACAATGACTTCCGCCATCATCGTTGCCGCCGGCAAAGGCACGCGCATGGGTGCGAACGTGGACAAGCTCTGGCTCGAAGTCGCGGGCTGTCCGGTGGTCGCCTACACCTGGAAGCAGTTCAACGACGCGCGTTGCATTGACGAAATCATCCTCGTCGTGCGCGAGGGGATGCAGGAGCACTTCGCGGAACTCGCGGTTAAATTCAATTTTCAAAAACCGTTCCGCCTCGTTGCCGGCGGCGTGGAACGGCAGGATTCGGTCTGGAACGGGTTGGAAGCGGTTTCGGCCAAAACGAAAATTGTCGCCATCCAGGATGCGGCGCGGCCTTGCACGAGGGCGGAGCTGATCGCGGCGACGATTGAAGCGGCGCGCGAAACGGGTGCCGCCGTGGCCGCGCAACCGGTGGCGGACACGATCAAGGAGACCGCCGATGGCAAAATTATTTCGCGCACGGTGGACCGCTCGAAACTCTGGTCGGTGCAGACGCCACAGACGTTTCGCGTGGAAATCATCCGCCACGCCCTCGCCACCGCGCGGCAAAAACGCCTCGTGCTGACCGACGACACAGCGGCGTGCGAACTCATCGGCCAACCGGTGCGGCTCGTGAAAAGCGCCGCGCCGAATCCCAAGGTGACGGTGCCGGCGGATCTGCCGTTCATCGAGTCTCTATTGAGGGAACATTCAACTCTCAACATTCAACAACGAACATCCAACTGCGGGTAATTTATTGCCATTGGGTGTTGAGCGTTGAATGTTCAGTGTTGAATGTTGGCAAAATCAACTTTTTCAAAGGCTTTGTGTCTTCGTGTCTTCGTGGTAGATTTCCCCCGCTATGAAACGTAGTTTTATTTTCGGACTGGTGCTGCTGCTGTTGCTGCTCAATCTGGCGTTGGGCGCGAACATTTATTTGCGCGCCGCCAAGCCGGCCAACGACGACAGCGCGTCGGCGAGCGAGGAGCTTTTCAACGACGCGCTCCAGAAGATCCACAGCGAATATGTGGACGGCAAGGATTTGACGTATCATCAACTGGTTTACTCCGCGCTCAAGGGTGCCGTCGGCAAGCTGGACCCGCACAGCGAATTTCTGGATGCCGATTCATTTCAGGAGTTGCAAGATGACACCGAAGGTCAGTTCGGCGGACTGGGTTTGATGGTCGGGATGAAGGACGGCCATGTCACGGTGATCGCGCCGATGGACGACACGCCGGGATCGCGCGCGGGCATTTTGAGCGGCGACCGCATCATCAAGGTTGCCGGCAAAAGCGTGGACAAGCTGCCGCTCACCGACGTGGTGAAGCAGTTGCGCGGCGAACCCGGCTCCACTGTGGCGCTCACCATCGAGCGGCCGGGCAGCGGCGAACTGAAAAACTTCACGCTCACGCGCGCCGTCATCCAGATGGACATGATCAAGGACGTCAACGGCCAGAAAAAATTTCCGCTCGATGAAAATAAAATCGGCTACGTCCGCATCACGCAGTTTGGCGAGAAGACCGGCGACGAACTGGAAGCCGCGCTCGACCAGCTCAAGGGGCAGGGCATGAAAGGATTGATCGTGGATCTGCGCTGGAATCCCGGCGGTTTGCTGGAACAGGCCGTGGAGGTCTGCCAGAAATTTCTCCCCGTCGGGCAGCTCGTGGTTTCCACCGAGGGCCGGCACACACTGGAAAAATATTATGCGCGCGGCAGCGGTGATCAGTTGAAAAAAATGCCCGTGGTCGTGCTGGCCAACCTCGGCAGCGCAAGCGCGGCGGAGATTGTCACCGGTTGTTTGCAGGATTTGCATCGCGCGGTCGTGCTCGGCGAAAAGACTTTCGGCAAAGGTTCCGTGCAAACCATTTTTCCGCTCGACGACGGCTCCGCGCTCAAGCTGACCGTGGCGAAATACTACACGCCGAGCCACAAGGTCATCCATCAGCACGGCATCACGCCGGACATTTTCGTGCCCTTGACCGATGCGGAGGAGGCGGCGGTGCTGATCAAGCGCGCCCCCGGCGGCGTCGAAGCGCTGCCCGCAAAAGATCGCGCCGCCATCCTGGCCCTGCATGATGAGCAGTTGGATCGTGCCGAAGATTTGCTCAAAGGGCTGCTCATCTACGACAAACTGACGACCGCGCCAACGCCGGAGAAAATGGCCGCGAAGTAATTTCAAGCAGCGAATTTCAAATTCCGAATGATGGGAACACGCCAACTGAATTATTCGACATTCGGAGTTCGGAATTCGGAATTTCCATGACTCTGCTCGCGCTCGAAACTTCCTGCGATGAAACCAGCGCCGCCGTGGTGCGCGACGGGCAAATCCTGTCGAACACCGTTTCCTCGCAGATCAAACTGCACGCGGAATACGGCGGCGTCGTGCCCGAACTCGCTGCGCGCGAACATCTCAAAAATCTTCTGCCCGTCGCGCGGGCGGCTCTAGCCGAAGCCAAAATTTCTCCCGCACAACTCGACGCCTTGGCCGCCACGCGAGGGCCGGGACTGGCCATCGCCTTGCTGATCGGGTTCAAGGCCGCGCAAGCTGTCGCTTTTGCGCTTAACAAACCGTTCATCGGCATCAACCATCACGAGGCGCATTTGTATTCGCCGTGGATTCAAAATGCTTCTCCCTCTCCCCTCGGAGGGGAGAGGGCCGGGGTGAGGGGTGGAAATGCGACGGCTCAACATTCAACATTCAACATCGGACATCCAACATCCAGCAAGGCTGCCGGTTCACCGGTTCCTTCGATGGTGAATGTTGAATGTTCGGCGTTGAATGTTTCCCACAAGCCCCACCCCTCACCCTCAATCCCTCTCCCCTCGGAGGGGAGAGGGAAGTCTGAAGTCGCGTCACTTTGCGCCATTGCTTCTCCCTCTCCCCTCCGAGGGGAGAGGGCCGGGGTGAGGGGTGAACTTTTACCATTCGCCGATTTCTCAAAATTTCAGCCCAACGTCTCGCTCATCGTCAGCGGCGGACACACGCTGCTCGTGCTGGTGGAGTCCGAATTGAAACATCGCGTGCTCGGCGGGACGATTGACGATGCCGCCGGCGAATGTTTCGACAAGACCGGAAAACTCATGGGATTGCCGTATCCCGCCGGCCCGTTGATTGACAAACTGGCAGAACTGGGGAATCCGGCTGCGTTCGATTTCCCGCGCCCGCTGTTGCATGACGCCAACGATGACTTCAGCTTCAGCGGTCTGAAAACTTCCGTGCGTTATTTCCTCCGCGACCATCCGGCATTGCTCGACGACCGGAAACAGGTTTGTGATCTGTGCGCCAGCGTGCAGGCCGCCATCGTCGAGGTGCTCGTGAAGAAAACCATTCGCGCCGCCAAGCGCGAAGGCGTCCGCTGCATCACGGCGTCCGGCGGCGTGACGTGCAACTCCGCGTTGCGAAACGAACTGGAGCGGGCGTGCAAAAGAAATGGTTTCACCCTGCGACTGGCGGAAAAAAGTCTTTGCACCGACAACGCCGCGATGATTGGCATCCTCGCCGAAAGAAAACTGCTGGCGAACGCGTCACTGCCTTCACTCGACGAGGAAATTAGGCCAGGTTGGGAACTGGCGTGAACCGCACGAGTAATGAATTGCGGCACGGCACGGCAGCTTCTCGAAAGCGGTGGAAGCTGCCGCCCGACTGGCCGGGCTAACGCCTAGTTAGTTCCCCGCCGGTCGGCCAAGGCTTTGGATACGGAAGAACTTTTTTGGCTGATTCTGATTTGTAGCCACGATTAATGAGTTGGGCTTGGCGATAGCCAGAACATCCCCATTCGTGAAATTCAGCCATTTATTTGTTCCAGCGGTGACGAAGTTGGTTAGATACTGCACCAGATATTCTGACCGGGGAATGGCACCCCAATTGAGCCGGGTAATTTTATTCGAATATGTCACGGTGGCGAGTGCTGGCACTTTGGGCACCACATCAAGCCAATTGGCGGCATCAGGCCCGCCATAAGCACCGAGATCCGGGAAGCTGGCACCTTGAGATGGCGGGAAACACATGTCGGTGTAAGCTAAATCTGGTATGCCAGCGTCAATGGCCGGCGAATTGGTTTGCAGATAAAAATCATTCGTCGCCACAAACTTTGGATCTTCGAAGATGTTGTAGAGTATGTCACAGGACGTGCTGTTACGGTTAGCAAGCAGAATCAGGCCATAAGAGCTCGGATACCCGGTGAAGTTCGTTGCATTGCCATAAAATCCGTTGAAGCCCACCGCGCGTGACTGTGTGCCCGTAGCCATCACAGCATTTGTGCAGCCGACGAATAGGCAATCCTGCACTCTGGCATCCCATGGGTCGGCGGCAACAACACCTGCCCGACAATTAACTACCGTATTATTTTGAAACAAAGCTGGCGAATTACCGCCGATGGCGTTTTTGAGTTGAAGGGCGGCACCCGTTAGGTTCCTGAAAATATTTCCCATGATTGCCGCATTGTCATATCCCGCACAACAACCCGAAGTTCCCAGCAGGTTTATCACGCATCCGTTGCTTGAATTGTTAAAGTTACAGTTTTTAATAGTCTGGATTTGCATTACGTTTCCACCAACCGTCACATAAATTCCGCTGGAAACACAATTGCTAAATGAGCAGTTCAGAATTTCCGTTGATATGGTTCCGGCATATGGATCAGAAATATTCAGTGCGTTAGTAGCATTTACAAAATCGCAGAACCTGAAGTGGTTTGTTATAGAATAGTCACAGGGATATAGATACAAACTGTCCCAAAATTGCGAAGCGGCGGGTGCTTGAAAGGTGATTCTTTGTTGAGCCGTCCCCACTGCTTGAAAATTGCCGTTAGCGGTTATGGACACGCCCGCACCCATCCACACCACGGTTCCCGGCTGGATGGTCAATGTCTGACCGCACGGCACTGTGCAACTGGACGCCAAAATGTAGGGATTCCCCGAAGGTGACCAAGTGCCGGAGATGTTGGGACCGGAGACAATGGTTTGGGAATGGCCCAAACCGGGCAGGAGTGCCATCGCCGTAGTGAATCCTTTAATGAGTGATTTAAGTTTTGCGTTCATTTTTTATTGTTTCTGATTTTGCTGTTGGTAAAACTGTTTATTTACAGCACGACAATAGCCACCGTGTTGCCAGACGCAGTTGTCGGCGTTTTATGGCATGAAGAAAAAGAGTCTTGGGAGGTTGCTCGGTTGCTCATTTTTCTGAAATTTCATTCCAACTCCTTAAAGTCTGCCCTAAGCCGTTGCGAAATGACTACCCGCCAATGGCTATTCCCCAAACTTATTTTGTCTTGTCTTGGCTTTGCCTTTTGCTCTCCAGCACCGTCGGCGTGGCTGGGCCGGGCTTCATTTCTAAAATGAAATCAGTTCCAAATCGAGTTGCTTAAACCGCCTGCCTGAACCACAGTTGGCGGCATGGATGTAGAATTTTTCAAAGCCAGCCGCTGGACGCGCGGAAATCACCTATTTCGCACCATCATCGAGGTGACGGACCAGGCGGTCATCCGCCACAAACGCTCGTGGTTCAGCAAGGACGAAATCAGCATCAGCATTTCCAAAGTTGCCTCGGTGCATATCAAGACGGGCATCCTCTGGTCGGACATTCTCATTGAGTCCAGCGGCGGCACCGACCCGCTGGCCAGCCACGGACACAGCAAAGCGGACGCCCAACGCATTCGCGCCCTCGTCGAGGCGGCCCAAGGGATCGTGAACGGGCCGGAGAAGTTGAAATTGTCATAGTGGCACGGGCGTCCCGCCCGTGCCACTACCAGACTAACCCGTTTTGTTTTTCCAACGGTTCACAAACCGCTAGTATCCGCGCTCCATGGCTGACCGTCTGCCTATTTACGAAATCGAGCACGACATCGTCGCGCGGCTGAAAACCGACCGGCGGTTGATTCTGTCCGCGCCCACCGGCTCCGGCAAATCCACGCAGGTGCCGCAGATGCTTTTGAAACACGGACTGCTCGGCGACGGACAAGTCGTGGTTCTCCAGCCGCGCCGGCTGGCTACGCGTCTGCTCGCCAAGCGCGTCGCGCAGGAACTCGGCGTGAAACTCGGCGATGAGGTTGGCTACCAGATCCGGTTTGAGAATGTCACGTCGGCGAAGACGAAAATCCGTTTTGTCACCGAAGGCGTCTTGCTGCGGCAGATGATTGACGACCCGCAATTGCGCGGCATCTCCGCGATTTTGTTCGATGAATTTCATGAGCGGCATCTTTACGGCGACATCACGCTTGCCCAGGCGTTGGATCAGCAGGAGCAGCATCGTCCCGACCTGATGCTGGCCGTGATGTCCGCAACGCTGAACGCGGGGGAGCTGGAAAGATATTTGAATCAATGTAGCGCAGGCGTCCCGCCTGCTGCTTCTTCCGAAAATGCAAGTGGCAGGCGGGACGCTTGCGCTACATTTTCCTGCTCCGTCCTCGCCTCCGAAGGCCGGACCTTTCCGGTGGAGGTGGAATACCTGCCGCGCCGGCTGGGCATGAATGCGCCGCCGGTCTGGGAACTTGCGGCGGAGGAATTTTCGCGTTTCGTCAACGGTGGCGGGCAAGGTGACGTGCTGGTTTTCATGCCCGGCGGATTTGAAATTTCGCAAACCATCGAAGCCATCCGCCACACGTCCGAGGCGAAGGGCTACATCATCTTGCCATTACACGGCGAGTTGCAGCCGAAGGACCAAGACGCGGCGGTCGCACGCTATCAGCAGCCGAAAGTCGTCGTCGCCACGAACGTCGCGGAGACGAGCATCACGATTGACGGCGTGCGGCTGGTGATTGATTCCGGCCTGGCGCGCATCGCCCGCTACGACTCGAACCGCGGCATCAACACGCTGCTCATCGAAAAAATTTCGCAGGCGAACGCCGACCAGCGCACGGGCCGCGCGGGCCGCACCGCGCGGGGAACGTGCATCCGTCTCTGGTCGCGCTCCGAACACGACGAACGTGCGCCGCACGAGATGCCGGAAATCCGCCGGCTCGATTTGTCCGAGGTCGTGCTGACGTTGAAGGCATCGGGCGTGGAGAACTTGCGGAAATTCCGCTGGTTGGAAAAGCCGGATGAAATTTCGCTGACGCACGCGGAGGAACTGCTGGCGGATCTGGGGGCGTTGAAAAACGTAGCGCAGGCGTCCTCGCCTGCGGGTTTTGGCGGCGTCCCCGCCGCCAGTTCCCCCAACGACGGGCCGGGAGGCCCGTCGAACCCGCAGACGAGGACGTCTGCGCTACACATCACTCCCATCGGTCGCAAGATGCTGGCGTTTCCGCTGCATCCGCGTTATGCGCGCATGTTGCTGGCGGCGCAGGAATACGGCTGTGTGCATCAGGCTTGTCTCGTGGCGGCGCTGACGCAGGGACGCGACCTGCTTTTGCGAAACAGCGGCAAGGATGTTGAATCTGCGCGCGAAGATTTGCTGGGCGAGAAGGCGTCGTCGGACTTTTGGATTTTGATGCGCGCGTGGAGTTTTGCCTTCAACAACCAGTTCCGCATGGATGCCTGCCGCAAGCTGGGCATCCACGCCGTCACCGCGAAACAAGTCGGCCCGCTGTTCGACCAGTTTCTCCGCATCGCCAAGGACGAAGGACTCGACACGCGGCCCAACGAGGTGAAGGACGAGGCGTTGCAGAAATGTATTCTCATCGGCTTGAGCGACCGTGTGGCGCGGCGGATGGATCAGGGCACGTTGCGCTGCGAACTGGTTCACGGGCGGCGCGGCGTGCTGGCACGCGAAAGCGCGGTGCAAAACAGCCCGCTCTTCGTGGTGGCGGAAATCCGCGAAGTCGAAGGCCGCGACCGCGAGGTGAACACCATCCTCTCGCTGGCCACGGCGATTGAAACCGACTGGCTGCGCGAGCTGTTTCCCGACGACATCAAGAGCGATTTGCAGGTTCAGTTCGACGCACAGCAGAAGCGCGTTTTAGCGGCGGAGTTGTTGCGCTTTCGCGATCTGGCACTGGCGGCGAAACGCATTGATCCACCACCCGCTGATGCGGCGGCGCGTTTGCTGGCGGACGAAATAATAGCGGGCCGGTTGCTGTTGCCGAACTGGGACCATCATGTCGAGCAATGGCTGGCGCGTTTGAATCTGCTCTGCCAGCAGTGCGCGGATTTGCAGTTGCCGGCGATCAGGGACGAGGACAAGAAATCCATCATCGAACAGTTGTGCCACGGTGCGGTCAGCTACAAAGACATCAAGGAACGCGAAGTGAAACCTATCGTGATGTCGTGGCTCTCGCAGTCGCAGCGCGAACTTTTGGACAAGCACGCGCCGGAACGCCTCACACTGCCGAACGGGCGCACGCCGAAGGTGAATTATGAAAACGGCAAGTCGCCGTTCATCTCGCTGCGCATCCAGGAACTTTACGACGTGAACCAGACGCCAAAAGTGGCGCTGGGCCGCGTGCCGGTGACGGTTCACATCCTGACGCCGGGCATGAAGCCGATTCAGGTGACGCAGGACCTGGCGAGCTTCTGGCGCGAGCATTATCCGAAAATCAAATCGGAGCTGGCGCGGAAGTATCCGAAACATTTGTGGCGATGAAAGTCTGATTTGTAAATGTGGCCGTGCCGTTCGTTGTTTATCATTTTAATCTTTCTGGCAGTATTGGCACTATTTAAAAATGGTTCAGCAGGTTGGGATAACGGCGGCAATAAAAATCCAAGTTACAGAAAATTTATGTCAAAGCAGCTTTGGGAAGAGCACCATCGTCCCGATATTGATGGTTTGAGGGCGTTGGCGGTTTTGCCGGTGTTGCTATTCCATGCCCGACTTGGTTGTCCGGGTGGATTCGTCGGTGTGGACATTTTCTTTGTCATTTCCGGCTATTTAATCACTTCAATTATTCTTAAAGAACTGAATGCTGGAACCTTCAGCCTGATCAGGTTCTGGGAACGGCGGATTCGTCGGATACTTCCCGCCTTTGTGGTGGTAGTGCTCGCGACTTTTGTAGCGGGATGGTTTTATTTTTTGCCGGAAGATTTAGCAAAGCTCGGCAAGGCGACAGTGGCGCAGGCAACTCTGCTTTCTAACTTCTACTTCTATCAGCAATGGCTGGCCGGAAAGAACTATTTCGCACCGGCTGTGGATCCTAGTCCTCTGCAGCATACTTGGTCACTGGCTGTGGAAGAGCAGTTTTATTTGCTTTTTCCGATGCTTCTGGTTTTTCTGGCCCGAAGCCGGGGGCGTGCCATGACTATAATGCTCGTAGCCATGGCAATCATATCGTTGTTGTTGAGTTCGCTTGGCGTCGGCATTTTTCCGGCTGCAACATTCTATTTGCTGCCCGCGCGGTCATGGGAGTTGTTGACCGGGGCATTGCTGGCCCTCATTCGCGGGCGGTTTGTGCTCAATTGGCAGACGAGAGAAGCGGCTGGCCTGCTTGGTTTCTGCCTGACTTTCTACGCGATATTTTCATACGACAAGTATGACCCATTTCCCGGAGCGGCAGCCATACCGCCATGCCTTGGGGCAGCTTTAATCATTATGTCAAGCGAAGCACAGCTTTCATTCGTTGGGCGGATTCTGGCCTTTAAGCCATTTGTGTTTATCGGTTTGATTTCTTATTCGCTTTACCTCTGGCATTACCCGCTTTTGGAATTTTTGAAATACCCCTATCCGCTTGGACCGAGAAGCCCGCGCGCCCAGGCACTCACGCTTTTGGTCAGCACAATACTTGCCATAGTTACATGGAAGTATGTCGAGACTCCGTTCCGAAAGCGGCGCGTATTTTCAAAGCAGCCGCACTTATTTACGTTTGCAGGCGTTTCTGTGGTGTTAATGTTTCTCCTTGGCATGTTAGTCATCAATGGAAATGGAATTCCTTCGCGTTATTCTGGTAAATACTTTAGTTATGTTGTCAGCCGAAAACACATTACATTCCTAAACTCGACAAGCTTGCTTAAGGCCCAGGCTGGCCAGTTTCCCATGCTGGGTGATGTGCAGGCGACCAATCAGCCAATTGGTCTCCTGATCTGGGGTGATAGTCATGCCATGGTCTTGACCCCGGTGCTGGATGAACTGTGTCGTCGCTTTTCCTGGCGCGGTGTGCAGGCGACTCATTCATTAACCGCGCCAGTATTAAATTATGTCAGCACTGAAGCAGTGGAGCTTCACGGCGACTCTCCAATGTTTAACCGGGCTGTTTTGGACTACATCGGGAAAAAACATGTCCGGAATGTAATCATCGCCGCCTATTGGAGGAGGTATGCGGCATCCGACGAACTCAAAACAAATTTGCTTTTGACAGTCAATGCGGTGATGAAGCTGGGGGCTAGGGTGTATATTATGAGGGACGTTCCAAAGCAAGGATCCTTCCTGGCTTCAAAAACCGCGTTCGCCATACTTCATCATCATGATTTGACCCAAATAGGAATAACCATTGAAGAACATCAGGAGGCAAATCGTGGATTAACCCAAATGTTTGATGAGGTTTCGGGGACAGGAGCAACGGTGCTGGATCCGGCGGAATACTTTCTTAACGACAAAGGCCATTATGTTGTAGCAAAGAATAATCAAGTTCTGTATTGGGATGAATCTCATCTTACTGTTGAGGGGTCACATCTTTTGACGCCTCTTTTTGAACCAATTTTCAAAGGGAATTGATAGTGAGTGCCATCAAACAACTTTGCCCCAACTGCGGCCTGTGCTGCAATAGCACGCTGTTCGCGGATGTGGAATTGCGCGCGGGCGATGACGCGAAGCGGTTGCAGAAACTTGGCTTGACGATTGAGAGAAAAACTCAAACCAAGCTGGCGTTCGCGCAGCCGTGCGCGTGCTTTGATGGAACACTTTGCGGGATTTATGGCGACCGGCCGAAGCGCTGCCGGTTATTCGAGTGCGGTTTGCTGAAAAAAGTTGAAGCGGACGAGATGACGGCGAATGTGGCGTTGAAGAAAATTTCCGAGGCGAAAAAACGTGTGGAAAAGGTGCGCGGCTTGTTGCGGCAATCCGGCCAGCGCGACGAGCAGATGGCGCTGACACATCGCTATGCCGAGGCGATGTCCGCGCCGATAGATTTGTCAGACGACACCGATGCGGAACGACGCGGCGAATTGATGCTGGCGGTAAATGATTTGATGACGCTGCTGGAGCGCGATTTTCTCTGCTGAAAATCAAGCGATCATGCCGATGTCCCTGGCCAGCTTGGCGGCGGAGTCGGGGTCCACCCATTTCACCAGCGCGATGAAGTTGACCAGCGCGGGGCTGTCGGCCTTGACCTTGAAAAGATTGCGCAGCGCATGCACGA
>ODAK010000081.1_pt1 | contig 101961 bp, 89 predicted proteins | sample 1539591 | NCBI WGS metagenome assembly ODAK01 (sample SAMEA3539303, study PRJEB22396) | soil metagenome | biome: tundra; feature: field; material: soil | place: USA | collected 2010-05 | depth 0.15 m | reverse complement strand
AAAAGAATACGCGATGCCAAAGCTAACTACAGCGACCAGAAAGAAAATTCCGACCGGCGAATTCGCATTGCCCGGACGCAGGTATCCAGTCGAGGATGAGGCTCACGCCCGTAATGCCCTTTCCCGCGTGTCACAGGACGGAACGCCCGCCGAAAAGGCGACCGTGCGCCGCAAGGTCCACCGGCTGTTCCCTGGCCTCAAGCAGGAACGCTAGTTCGAGTAAAGTGGGAAAATACTGCTTAAGAAGGTTGGCGATCAGTTGCCTTCCTTCGATCACATGTGGAAATGTCCTAAGACTCCGTGGAACCTGACAATTGATGATTTGTCGTAGGAGGCGCCATGTTATTTACAGGTCGAATGGAGTTGCCTGCGCCGCTGTGGGAGCGGCTAAAAAATTGATCTGTCCGCGCCGCAAGACGGCAGGTGGCCTCTCGTAACAAAGGAGGGCGACCTCGGAGGGATGACCGATGCATGGTCACGGCGATGTGGTATGTGCTTCGCCCAGGTATCCCGCGGCGAGACCTTTCCCGCCGATTTGGACCCTGGAGTTCGGCCTATACCCGCTTTCGACGATGGTGTGCATCTGGTTTCTGGGCCATTATCCTTGCCGAGCTTGGCCGAGCAGCATTTGGCCGGATCCGCTGCGTGGACTGCTCGCACATCAAGGTTCATTGGGACGGTGCCAATTCGATTGGCGGGCAAGCCTGGCAGGCAATGGGACGAACGAAAGTCGGCCTTAATACGAATCTCGCCGCTGTTGTCGACGGTGTCGGTAGGGCTGTCGGACTCAATCTCGCTCCTGGACAGCAGCATGACCTCAGGGCCTGCGAGCCGCTCGAAACCAGGCTGCACGGCCGCTGGGCGGTTGCCGACAAGGCCTTCGATTCGAATGGCCTCAGGCATCGCCTTGCCGAAAGCGGAGCGATGGCCTGCATCCCTCCCAAAAAGCGCACGGCGCATTGCCTATCGCTTCGACCGCCGCCTCTATGCGCACCGACACACGATCGAAAACTACTTTGCCCGCATCAAACGCCACCGTCGGATCGCCACTCGCTACGAGAAGCTGGCCGTCACCTTCCTCGGCTTCGTCCAGTTCGCCACGGTGCTCGATTGGCTCACGCACGAGGTTTGAAGACACGCCCTGGTCAAAGTCTCGGCGCCGGACGCTTCCCGGGACCCAGCAGCCTTTGAAAAGAGGCAGCGGCACGTCAACGCACCTTGCCGGTGACTCGAAAGCCGCTGCTGGCCTTCCTCGCTCCAATCCTGTCGCAACTATTATTCGTGGCTTGAACCAATGGCTCTCCTGAGGGCCTCCAGGTAGCTGTAGCCCCAGATCGTGTCGGGAAGGAGCGTGTGATCTTCGGTCCATTCATTCCATGCGGAAATATAGACCACCCGCGCCTTTTCATCCGCGACGATGTGCCGCGCTGCGCGCACTAAACGTTCAAACTGGTCCGGACTACGGCCCACAGCCGGGTGCGAGCCCAGGCCGAAACGCGGGCTATCGTCCCACCCGACTGGGCAATCTGGAAACGTAGGCACGTTGCATACGCTCCTCTGCTTTTTCCATGCCCTGATGGACTCGGCAGCGCCTTCCCCGTAGGCGTTGGCCATTCCTCGCGCCCTGGTGTAAGTCCACGCCATGGTGTGATACGTGGTCGCGCTGTCGACACCAAGCTGGCGCAATTTGCCTTCGATGCCGCCGTGGCCATTGTTGGATTGTATATGAAGCTCGCCGAGGCCCGCTTTCATCACGGCGCTGCGCATTTCCTCCAGGGCACGCTTTGTCCCATCCTCCCCAAGGTAGTGTATGACCTTGTTCACGTCGAATATACCGAAAACGAGCGCTCCGTTTAACCGCCAGTAATTTGGTTCGCCGAAATATCGGTCAATGCAGTAACGCGTGACCTTCCTGAAATCCTCGAGGCTGTGCGTCTGCGGCAGAAGGACGGCAGCTTCGTCCGGGTTCTTGGCCGGGTAGACGTTCTTCCAGTCATGATTCGCCCACATGAGGGCGAACTTCAATTTTGCCCGGTTCGGCGCGCGCAGGAAGCCGCGCTCAAGCTGTTCGTGGTAGAATTGCACACCGTCATGCCAATACCAGTCGATCATCCATGCGCTGAGGCCATGATCTGACGCCGCGTCGATCTCCCTGGCCGCCCAAGCCGGGTCGGATTCGTCGAAATAGCCCCATAACGGAAATTTTGGCCACAAGTGCCCGTGAAAGAGCGGCCTCGCATCCTTCAAGGTCTCGAATTCGGTCCACCCCTTGCCAAAACGCTCCTCCATGTACGGACTCGTGTGCCAACTGGGGAAATTGTAGGCGACCGCCTCGACGTCGCCCGGCGTGCGCAGGGTCGGCTCCCCAACCTCGCGCAGCATGGCCTCCTCCGAAAAGAAATGAGCGTCGGTTGACGGTGGGGCCATGACGTCAAAATCACGGGCAAACGGGACACCCGAGACGGTCCCGTCCCCTGTCTGAGCGCGCAGGCCCGAGCGCAGGGTGCCGAGGAGGCCAGCGGCGCCCACAGCGCTGATAAACGTTCGCCGATTCAACAATGGTTTAGCCATGGCCTTAAGCCTACTGCCGCGAGCTGCGTGGCACGAATCCAAAATGGCGGGAATGAGAACAATATGTCCTCAGTGGTTCATCAGAATGGTGCGGGTGCCAGGAGTCGAATCCGGATCGACGGCTTCCGAGACGTATGCGTAATTATCCGCTGGATACCGCTGGACGCCGCCACGGAGGGACAATCACTCTGCGAACTCGATGCGCTCACCGCCCGAAAACGCCCAATTCCGCCCAAAAACCGACCGCGAGTGTAGAACCTTCCCGCCATCAGATCCTGAGCGGCCATGAATGAAAGCGCTGGGCATTGTCCGTGCCCACCCCCGGGAAGCAAACTGCTCGCGTTAGATAGCAGGCGTTCGGGAATAATCCCGCGCCGCGGGCAAAGCAGGCGTGTCCTCGTTCGTCTTGACCCATTCTGAGATGAATGGATTGCTGAAACCGATGAATGGATTTGCCCATCGTCCCGTCTCGGCAGCAGAAATGCCGGTCGCACAAATCGCGCTCAGACACCTGGCCCTTGTCGCCATCATGCTGGCCGCATTGCCCTGCTACTCCGCGCCCGCGCAAACGACGGACGATGGACCGCGCCATGTGGTGTCGCTTGACGGCACCTGGCAGATCGCCGCGGGGACCATGGATCAGGCCCCGACGACCTTCGAGCGCACCTTGCCGGTCCCCGGGCTGGTGTCGCTGGCCAAACCGGCATTCGACCCCCCGCCCGGCCCGACGGTCAGCAACCAGCTGAATCCGGGAAACACGGATCCCGCCCATGCTGCGTTCTGGTACCGGCGCACCTTCCGCCTGGACCAGCCGATACCCGCGATAGCGCGGCTCAAGGTACAAAAGGCGATGTTCGGCACACGCGTCGTGCTCAATGGCCAGGTCCTTGGCGACCATGTGCCCAACTTCACGCCCGGCTATTTCAATGCGCGCGCGGCCCTCCGGCAGGGTGAGAACGTGCTGTTGATACGGATTGGGGCGGATCGAGCCGACACGCCCGCGGGCATGCCTTCCGGCTTCGACTACGAAAAAACACGCTACATCCCCGGCATTTTCGATTCGGTCGACCTCATCCTTTCAGGTGCGCCCTATTTCCTCAACGTGCAGACGGTGCCGGATATCGGACAACAGGCCGTGCGTGTGCGGGCGATGTTGCGCAACGACGCCGCGACAGAAGCCACTGTGACTTTCCTGGTGCGCGAGGCCGTCTCCGGCAGGATCGTCGGCGAGAAGCGGCGCGCATTGCCCGCCGGCGCCGCAGGCGAGACTGCCGTGGATGCGCTCATTCCGCTCTCCGATTGCCGGCTGTGGTCTCCCGAGAATCCGTTCCTTTACCGGCTTGAGGCCGACTGCGGCGCGGACCGAATCACAACCCGCTTCGGCATGCGCGAATTCCGGTTAGATCCGGCCACCCATCGCGCGATGCTCAACGGGCGGCCCTACTTCATGCGCGGCAGCAACATAACACTGTATCGATTCTTTGAGGATTCTGAATGCAAGGATCTGCCGTGGCGGTCCGATTGGGTACGCCTGTTGCACGAGCGGGTGAAGGAGATGCATTGGAACTGCCTTCGCTACTCGCTCGGGTTCCCACCGGAGGCCTGGTACGACATCGCAGACGAGATGGGCATCCTCATACAGGATGAGTTTCCCCTCTGGAATTCAAACGAGGCGACCAAGGAGGAGCTGGAGCGGGAGTACGCCGACTGGATGTGCGAGCGGTGGAACCATCCCTGCGTGGTCATCTGGACTTCCCAGAACGAGACGCGCACGCTTGCGACTGGCGAGGCGCTGGCCGCCGTGCGGGGCCTCGACCTGTCGAATCGCCCCTGGGACAACGGCTTTGGCATGCCGATAATGGCGCCGGCCGACTCGTTCGGAGCACACGCTTATTTCTTCTCGAACCCCTGCGCCCAGTTGGCGGATTTCGCCCATCGAAGCAAGGTGCCGTTCGGCGGACCAATGGACGACGACGGCACCCACGTTGTCATCATGAACGAGTATGGGTGGCTATGGCTCTCCCGGGACGGATCGCCGACGACCTTGACGCGGGACCTCTACCGCAACCTCGCCGGAGAGAATTCGACCGCGGAACAGCGCCGCCACATCTACGCGACCTATCTGGCCGCCGATACGGAATTCTGGCGCAGCTACCGCCGGACTGCAGCGGTGATGCAGTTCGCCATGCTTGCCTATTCCCGGCCTGACGGGCAGACGAGCGACAACTGGCGCGACGTGCAGAAGTTGAAATGGGACCCGGAGTTTCATCGCTACGTCCGGGACGCCTTCGCGCCTGTTGGACTGATGGTGGATTACTGGAGCGGAACCGGTATCAGTGGAAGACCCGCCCGAATACCGGTGCGTTTGATCAATGACCTAGAGAAGCCCTGGAGCGGTCCCGTGACGCTCCGGTTGCGCGGGAAGGATGGCGGCCTCCTTGTCGAGAAACGCCAGGACTGCCAATTGGAGCCATACGGCAATGCGGCGATCGAGTTTGCCTTTCCGTGGCCGGACCAGGCCGGAGCGGGGACCCTGGAGGCTGAGTTGACGGGGACGGACGGTGATCCGGTTCGCAGCGTGCGCGAGGTGAAGATCGTCGATGCGCCGTCGCTCGGCCTGGCGTTTGGCAGGAAGGCCTTCGCCTCGTCGAGTTGGAACTCGGCCGAGGGGCCCGAAAACGCCGTGGATGGCGATCCATCAACCTGCTGGTCCTCCGCCTCTTCCGATTCTTCGTGGTTGGCAGTCGACTTGGGCGAAACGCGCAAGATCAGCCGCATTCGAATCGATTGGGGGGTGGAGTATTCCTGGGGGATGGAGTTTTCCTTCGACTTCGCCATCCAGGTCTCGGGTGACGCGGAGAACTGGACCGACGTAATCACGGCGGCCAATGACAAGACCGTTGCGACGGATGTCCGCATTGCCCCGGTCGATGTCCGTTTTGTGCGGGTTCTCGCCACAAGGCGTCACTTGGCAAAACCCGGCGCCAAGAATGAAGGGATCCACAAACGGAGCTACTCCATCCGCGAGTTGCAGGTCTTCGAGTAAGGCAAATGGGCGAACATCTCGTCCAATGTTGGGCGACATGGACACGAATGAGTCGTCGAACACCAGGTCCCGCAGAAGTTGCTCATGCTGGACAACCGCTTGCAAAAATGGTGCCCAGGGGGGAACTCGAACCGCAGATTACCCGACAACAGAAGAGCTTCGTGGAGCGTGCTTTAAGTTGTTTAGCAGTTCGTTAGAAGAACGAAGATGCAGCGAGTCATAATTAAAACAAGGCACGAATACGTTTGCTGGCAAATCCGTGGCAAATCTCCACGCCTAACCAAGTGGTTTCGCGAGATCGGCGACGAGACCGAAGTGGTCGCTGGCCCATACGCCGTTGACAGGCTGATCGAAGACTCGCACGCATGCCGAAATATCCAGCGCGAGTCCTCCGTGAGGACCAAAACGTACAAAAATGTAGTCGATTCGTCGGAAGGGCCAGTCCCGGAATGGTCGCATGCCCTTTACGATCCCGTCCAGCACTAGAGGACTGAGAGGAGTGAAGGTGTGGCCCGAATCCCCAGGATGCGCGCTCTCCCAGGCATCTCGGTAGCAGACGCTCGTATCACTCAGAGATTGTCGTCCAGACCAGAAGCGAATGCTGGCTGAATCAGGATCAGCGTCGAGATCACCGACCATTACCACCTGCTGGTTGTTCTGTCCAACAAGCTTCTCCAGGAAGCGCGCAGCCACCACGGCCTGCAACTCGCGCTCGTGCTCGAAGCTCAACTGCCAATTGGGGAAATGATTGGCGAAAAGCAGCGGACCCACCGGAACGGGCGCTATGACCTCCACGACAAGAGTCGTAGAGGGGAACCCCGCCGTTCGGGGTGTCACGTTCAAGTCCACCTCATGAACTTCTCCGAGCGGCCAGCGGCTAGCGATCGAGACGCCCATTCCATTTGGATCTCGGCTTTTCTGGTGAACGACATTGAACCCCGGACCTAGCAAATCCGTCACCTGGTCATACTCACTCGTCTTGATTGATTCGTGAAACGCCACCAGATCAGGTTGAAGCGAACGAATACCATCGATGAGCACCGAACGCCGGTCGGTCCATTTTCCGAACCGCTGATTCAGGTTGAGGGTTAGGACGCGCATGTCGCCCAGGCGCGGCCCGATATTTGGTGTTTTCTTAATCATCGTCATTTTCGCTTTTGAATGGGATCCATTTGGTTCCAACCTGCGTCGTCCGCCACAGTGAGGCCACCTTCAGGGCGGCGACATGCCGGCCTTGCTCCCGCCCGGCGCGGGCCGTGCTCTCGCGTGTCGAGGGGTCCAGTAGATTTCCGCCGACCGACGCGAAGGCCACCGCACCGCTGACCTTGCCGTACATGTGCACGTTGTCGAAGAAGATGACCTTGGCGCCGGAGCGCTTGCAGGCTTCGATGGTGTTGCTCATGACAGGCGGCCACATTTCCTGCCAGACCTTGTGATCGTATTTTAGGCCAGCGAGCAGATGCACGGCGCTGGAGCCGGCGACGGCACGGATGGTCTGGTCCTTGTCAGTGAGATCGGCGGCGATCGTCTCCGTCGCTCCGGAAGTCGGCCGCGGATTGCGGCCGACAAGCCGGAACGGCTGATTCCTGGCGGCGAGAAGTTTGACGAGTTCGTTGCCAATCGCTCCCCCTGCTCCGAGGATGGTAGTTATCTAGATCCTGCCTTTCGTGCGTGCTGGTTCCAATTCAACGGGATTATGCGCATAAGCTTGGGAAAGAATATGGAGTGTTGTGCCCGCACGATCGTCGCGTGACCCCAAAGCGCTGACGTGGCCTCGCGAAGAAACCGATGACGACACCTGTTGGGTCGGCGATTACTGCGCGCCAATACTCGGTCGGAGCGTCGCTCGGCGCGACGAGGAATCGGCCGCCGAGGCTGATTACTTTTGCCGCGGCTGCCTTCACGTCCGAAACCCGGACGAACAGAAGCCAGCCGGGCTTGGCCGGCAGTCGCGGGCGCATCCTGCGCCTCGGCCAGTAATTAGCAGCCTGACCTCCTTGCTCAGATTCACGCCGGCCGGTGCAGTCCATCCGGCGCCATCGGCAACGAGCGCAGGCGAAGGCCCGTCGCATCGCAGATCGCATTCCCGAGCGCGGGCGCGATGCCCACGATACCGGTTTCACCCGCGCCGGCCGAAGGCAGATCGTTCCGGTCGACGAGGATAATCTCTACCGAGGGCGCGTCGCTGAATCGTGGCACGCGATAGGATGCCATATGGGGGTTGAGAATCCGGCCGTTCTCGAAATGAACCGCCTCAAAAAGCGCCCCGCCCAACCCTTGGACTACGGCCCCTTCCAGCTGGAGCTTGAGGTGATCCGGATTTACCACCGCGCCGCAATCGAAGGCTTGGACCACGCGGGTCACGCTCACCCGGCCGCTCTCCGCTTCGACGGCGACCTCCGCGAAAGTCGCCACATGCCCGCCTTTATCGATGCCGACGGCCAGCCCGCGACCCCGCCCCGCGGTCTTCGCCCCGCCCCAGCTAAAGGCCCGCGCGCCCGCCTCGACCACGGCCAGCAGCCGGGGGTTCTTGATATTGCGCAGGCGAAACTCCAAGGGATCGATCTTCAACTCGCCGGCGAGTTCGTCGATATGGGATTCGCGCGCGAAGTGATTGGCCGCCGCCGCGAGGGACCGATAGGAACCCTGAGGCAGGGGAGAATCCGCGCGATGAAACTTGGTCTGCGGATCGGGAATCGCGTAAGGCGGCTCAATTCCGGCGCTGCCTGAATTGTAATTGTGGAAATCCCATGTGGCGAGCGTGCCATCCGCCCGCACGCGGCTGGCGATGTCGATCACCCCCGCAGGACGGAAATACGCCCAGGTGAATTCCTCTTCCCGTGTCCAGATAATCTTTACCGGCTGGTCCATCGCCCGCGCGAGGCGGGCCGCTTCCACCGCGGCCAGTCCGGTGTGCTTGCCGCCATAGCCGGAGCCGGTGTCCGGGACAATCACCCGCAGGCGCTCGGGACCGAGGCCGAATGCCTTCGTCAATTCGCCGTCGCGGATCCCGAACGGCCGTTGTGATCCGGTCCAAACCGTGAGTTTCCCGTCCTTCCACTCGGCGACCGCGGCCCGCGGTTCGAGCGGCACGTGGGCGATATACGCGATGGTGTAGGTCCGCTTCAACGCCAGCCCGCCGTCCGGTTCGCGATCCAGGCCGCTCTCCGGCGGTGTTGCGCCGCCGCGCAACTCTTGGAAGAGCTGGCCTTCGGAGGGCTGCGCGCGCGTCTTCCAAGTCGCTTTCAGGGCCGCGACCGCCTGTGCAGCGACGTGGGAACTAGGCGCGACGACACCGACAAAATCACCGTCGCGGACCACCCTGACTCCGGGCATGGCTGCCGCGCGCGAGGTTTCGAGCGAATCCAGCGTCGCGCCGTAGGACGGCGGCCGGAGCACTCGGCCAAAAAGCATGCCGGGCCGCACCATGTCGGAGGCGTAACGGTGCCGGCCGCACACGTACTCGCGCCCATCCACTTTGGGCACCGACGTGCCGGCCACGCTCCACTGCGTCGCGAGTTTGACTGTCGTCTCGGACGAAATGGTGCGAACCAGTTTCCGCCCCTGCGTCAGTTCCCCGAAGCCGATGGAGCGTTGGCTGGAGGCATGCAGAACCTTGCCATCCGCCACCGTCAGCGAGCCCCGATCCACCGACCAGAGCGACGCCGCCAAGTCGAGCAGCGCCTCCCGGGCGGTCGCCGCCACGCGTCGAAGCTGCAGACCCATGTCGGGCGTCGAGCGGCTGCCAAACGTGCCGGCGTCGTAGGGCGTGAGCTCGGTATCGCCCATCACGGCGCGGATCGACTCGATGGGCGCAGGCAGTTCTTCGGCAACCGCCTGGGTCAACGACGTGCGGATGTTTTGTCCCACCTCGGTCTTGCCTGTGAAGAAGGTGATCGTGCCGTCGGTCGCAATCTGCAGCCACGCGTCCAGGTTGGCTGGTCGGGACTGGCCGCTCGGGCGACCGCTCTTCTCGCCGGTTTCGGCCTGCGCGCTCGCGCGCCGGTTCACGCAGAGGACGACCAGCCCGGTCCCAAGGAGTTGGAGGAACGCCCGCCGCCGGAATTGGACCGGCCTTCCCGCCGGCTGCCCCTGCAGTTCGTACTGCTCCGGATAGAGCTCCGGCGAAATCGATGAAGAGGGTTCGCTCACGGCTGGCCTCCCGCCATCACTTTGGCCGCCCGCTTGATCGCGTCCAAGATACGCGGGTACACCCCGCAGCGGCAGATATTTCCGTCCATGAAGCCCACGATCTCTTCATCCGTTGGATGAGGGTTCTTCGTGAGCAACACGACCCCCGACATGATCATGCCCGACGTGCAATAGGCGCATTGCATGGCGCCGGTGTCCAAGAACGCCTGCTGCAACGGATGAAGCCGCCCGTTCTTTTCCAAGCCCTCGATCGTGGTAACCTGCTGCGGCCCGATGGACCCCACGGGAGTATGGCAAGACCGGATGGGCACGCCATCGACCAGCACCGTGCAAGCCCCGCATTGCCCCTCGCCGCACCCGAATTTGGTCCCCGTGAGCCCAAGATCGTCACGCAGCACATTCAAGAGCGGTTCGTCCCCGTCCGCACTCAGAGAATGCCGAACGCCATTAACGTGAATTTCCGCGACAATAGGCATAAATGGGGAAGGGCCGGCCGCCATCTTTGATCATAGGATAGGCCGCATCCAGTCGTCTTCGATTTTAAGCGAGTTCGTGATTCGTCGCTATTCGTTTTCAATCGCCGCCAACCTGACGGGAAAGGTGTTCTCGCCACCCGCGTGCCGGCTCTCTCAGGTTAGTCCACCACCAGTTTGACCGAAGCGTCGCCGCGCAGGGCTTTGGAATAAGGGCAGGTCTTGTGCGCTTCGTCCATGAGGCGTTGAGCGTGGGCTTGATCGAAACCCGGGATTCGCGCGTGGATCTCCACCGCCAGGCGGTAGCCGCCCTGGTCATCTTCGATCAGGCTCACCAGGGTTCGCACCGCAGAATCCTTGATCGCGGTGCCGAGCTTCTTGGCGGTGCCGATCAAGGCACTGTGGTAACAGGCGCTATACGCGCCCGCAAACAACAGCTCCGGGTTGGGCCCGCGCTTCTCGATGCCTTTCTCCAGCGGATTTCCCAATGAAATGTCCAATAACCCGTCCGGTGTCTGGATGGTTCCCGAACGTCCGCCCCTAGAAATTGCCTCAGCCGTGAACAACGTCTTCATTGTGGGACGAACCTATACGGGGTGCAGGAGCTTTACTATGGGGTGTAGACCTACTGCCACGCCCGTACGTGTCCCGCCAAAGCGTTCGGAGAATTCATCAGGATTTCTACCAACGCGGGACGGTCGGCCGCAGAAACGAGCCGGACTTCGATCATCATTTGGTATAAACCCGCAACCCTCGATCCACCCCTCCGCCCCAACTTTTTGCTGTAGACCCCATGATCGTCCGCCTCCGCCAAGGCTCCGGCGCGACACCTCACCGTAGCTTTTGCACAGTGGTTGCACACGTTGTTTCGATGGTGGGTCGGTCCGCGCTGGTTCGTGTTCTCCGTTGTCGCCCCTCCGATCCTCCTACTCGCCGCCAGCGCGCTGAGTCCCGTTTAGCCCCATGCCACTCCGGCAACTGCACCGTTATTGTCGGCAAAAAACGTTCTTGTTTTCGGCCTGATGTCACTTTTGGCAAATCCTCTGGAGGAAGTTGGATGGCGCGGGTTCGCCCTCATGCGCCTTCAGGCACACTACCACGCCATCGTCGCGACCCTGATAGTGGGCGTCTTGTGGGCTGCGTGGCACCTGCCCATCTTTTTTTTAGCGAAGGGCGGATTGCGATGGCTGCGATTCCGTTTTGGCCGTGGTTTGTCGATTTCATGGCGCGGTCGTTTATCATGACGTGGCTTATCAACCGATCAGGCCGGAGCGTCCTGATCACATCGCTGTTCCATCTGGCGATGAACGTGTTTGGTGCCGTCATCGGAGTAATCTCCTATCCGGCGTTGGCCGCGGTAGAGATCGTCGTCGCGATTGGTCTCATGTAGCGCCACGGGCCTGCGCTTGCTCATGAGGATGTGATAACCACTGATTGAAGCTTCACAGCTTTCCACATCGCCGCCCCCGCCACGACACCCACTCCACGTATCTTTGACCAATCGACGATTTGTCAGCTCGGCTCGCAAATCTGGAACTACGTCTCTGCAACTCGTTGTTCTGTAATATCTACAGCAATACTCGATGGGGCTTTGAGCCGTTTATATTAGCCATTTAACATCAATGGTTTTGGTGCCCGAGGCGAGACTCGAACTCGCATGCTGTTAAGGCACAGGCTTCTGAGACCTGCGTGTCTACCAATTCCACCACCCGGGCATGTAAACCAAATCATCCCACCCCGGCAACAGTGACCAAAGACATGAGGCACCGGGATGGCAGGAGCAAAGAACCTCCGTCAACGGCCTGCTTCGCTATTCCGAAGAGGGGGACTACTACGCTCGCGCCAAAATCAACGGCAAGCAGAAATGGCGCAGCGCAGAGACGGGCGATATCGTGGCCACCCGATGCCGCGCTAAAATCTCGTCAATCCGCACAACCTAAGGGGGGTTGGACCAATGGGACACGAATGCGGGTTGTGTCCGGAAGCCCTTCCACATAAGGACAAAGGCAAATGCGCGCTCCAGTTCGTTTCGCATTCACCTTCCTTGCCTTCAGCCTGGCTGCCGCTGCAGCGGCAGCCGATCCACTCCCTCCCGAACTCGCAGCGCTGCGCGCAAAGGCCGAAAACGGCAACGCAATCGCACAATACAACCTTGGGCTGGCCTATGCCGACGGCCGCGGGGTACCGGCGGACCTGGCCGAGGCCTATGTCTGGCTGACGCTCGCGTCGGACCAGGGCAGCACGGGCAAGTACATCGGAGTCCTTGCCTCGCGGATGAGCGCGGGCGAGCTCGCCGAGGGCAAACGCAGGCTCGGCCTCCTCCGTTCCCGCCTCGCCGTGCCCACCCCCGTCGTTCATCCGCCCGCAGCACCCGCTCCGGAGAAGGAAGCGCCGGCACCCGCCAAGGAGCCCAAACCGGAGGCTGATCTCAACGCAGCCCAAGCACCTGCCCCGACGGCGGAGCCCGAGCTGGTGGAGCTTCGATCGAAGATCAAGGAGCTCCAAGAAAGCGCCGCCCAACAGGTGGCCCTCAACCAGCAGCTGTCCCAGCAATTCGACGAGCGCAGCCGGGAGCTGGCCGAAGCCCTCGCGGCCCTGAAGGACACCAAGAACCAACTCGACGCGCAGAGCGGCGCCAAGGCGGCGGGGCTCGCAGGCGCCCGACAGGCCCTCGACGCCGCAAACGCCGCGGCTGAGGATGCGAAGAAAGCGGCGGCCTCGCGCGTGGCCGCGCTCGAAAGCGATCTGTCGAAACGCTCCTCCGAGGCGGACGTGCTCTCCGCCAGGCTGGCCACGGATGAAGCTGCGCTCAAGGCGGCAGGCGACTCGGGCGGCAAGGTCCAGGCGCTCTCCAGGGAGCTTGAGCGCACAAAGGGGGAGCTCAGCGCGGCCCACACCGAGCTTGCCGAGGCGCTCAAGAGCGCCGAGGCGGCTAAGGCTGAAGAAGCGGCAGCCAGGAACCGCCTGGAGGCGCAGGACGCGGCCAAGGCTGCGGAACTTGCCTCCGCGCGCCAGGACCTCGACGCCGCGAATGCCGCCGCCGCAAATGAAAAAAAACGAGAGGTCACCTGGTCCGCGTCGCTGGAAAAGGAACTGGCGGCGCGCACCTCGGAGGCGGAGGCACTTTCGGCCAGGCTTGCCATGGACGAGGCGGCGCTCAAGGCCACGGGCGATTCGGGAGCCAAGGCCCAGGCCCTTGCCGCCGACCTGACGCAGGCCAGGAGTGACCTCGGCACGGCCAGCGCCCAGCTCGCAGAGGCAGCGAGGAACTCCGCCGCAGCGAAGGCGGAGGCCGCTTCCCGGATCGCGTCCCTGAAAGAGAACCTGGCGAAGGGTTCCTCCGAGACCCAGGCGATCTCCTCCAAGCTGGCCGCCGCTGAGGCGGCGCTCAAGGCGGCGGGCGACTCGGGAGCCCGAGCCCAGGCCCTCGCCGACGACCTGGCCTCGGCACGGAAGGCCCTCGGGACCGCCAACGCGGCCGCCGAGAATGCAAAGAAGGAGGAGGCATCCAGGGTCGCAACCCTCGAGGCGGAGTTGGCAAGGCGCTCCTCCGAAGCGGGCTCTCTCTCCGCCAAGCTGGCCGCCGATGAGGCGGCGCTGCGGTCCGCGGGCGATTCCGGCGCCAAGGCGCAGACCCTCGCCGCCGAACTCGCGCAAACCAAGAACGACCTCGCCCTGGCCCGCAGCCAGCTGGCGCAGGCGCTCGCGAACTCCGAGGCTTCAAAGGCCGAATCGTCCGCCAGGAACACAGTTCTCGAGCGGACCAAAGTTGATCTCAGCTCAGCCCGCGGCCAGCTGGCCCAGACTCGTAGTGACGACGAGGCGGCCAAGGCGGAGGCGGCCAGCGAAAAGAGCCTCCTTGAAGCGCGCAAAACCGCGGCCGCCGCGGAACTCGCGCGCGCCAAGGGTGATCTCGCCGAGTCCGACAACCGGCTCGAGAAGGCGCTCAAGAATGCCGAGGCGCTATCCGCCAAGCTTGCCGCGGATGAGACTGCGCTCAAGGCGGCCGGCGACACGGGGGCCACGGCCCAGTCCCTCGCCTCCGAGCTGGCCTCGACAAGAAAAACCATCGAGACCGCCAACGCGGCCGCCGAGAATGCGAGGAAGGAAGCATCCTCCCAGACCGCCGCTCTGGAGCAAGCCAAGGGCGACCTCGGCGCGGTTCGCACCCAGCTGTCCCAGGCGCTCAAGAGCGAAGGGACAGCCAAGGAGGAGGCCGCCGCCGAAAAGTCGCGTCTCGAGGCGCAAGGCGCCGCTTCCGCCGCGGAACTCGGAAAAGCCAGGAGCGACCTCGCCGCGGCAAGCACCCAACTCGCGCAGGCGCTCAAGAGCGCGGACCTGGCCAAGGCGGAGGCGGCGTCCCGGATCGCCTCGCTCGAAGCGGATCTGACGAAGCGCTCGTCCGCGACGGAGGCGCTGTCCACGAAGCTGGCCGCCGATGAGGCGGCGCTGCGGTCCGCGGGCGACTCCGGCGCCAAGGCGCAGGCCCTCGCCGCAGAGCTCGCGCAATCCGGGAACAGTCTCGCCGCGGCCCGCACCCAACTCGCGGAGGCGCTCAGCGGCACAGACGCAGCAAGGGCCGACGCATCCGCCAGGAATGCGGCTCTCGATCAGACGAAGGCCGACCTAAGCTCGGCACGAACCCGGCTTGCCCAAGCATTGAAGGATGGAGAAACGGCCAAGGCGGATGCGGGCGCCCGGATCGCCTCGCTCGAATTAAATCTGACGAAGCGCTCGTCCGAAACGGAGGCACTCACGGCCAAGCTTGCGGCCGACGAGGCGCTGCTAAAATCCGCGGGCGACTCCGGCGCCAGGGCGAAGGCCCTCGCCGCCGAACTCGAAACGACCAATCGGGATCTCGACACAGCCCACGGCCTGCTCGCGCAGGCGCTCAGGAACGCCCAGGCCGCAAAGGCCCGATTCGAGGCGCAGGACGCCGCCAAGGCCGCGGAACTTGCCTCGGCCCGCCAGACTCTCGAAACCGCAAGCTCCGCGGCCGAGACAGGAGCAAAGGCCCAGGCGCTCGCCGTCGAGCTTGAAAAGGCCAGGAATGATCTCGGCTCCGTCCGCGCCCAGCTCGCGGAAGCGCTCAGGAGCGCCGAGGCGTCCAAGGCCGAGGCGGCCAGCACGGCGGGCGAAAAGGGCTCCCTGGAAAAGCAGATGGCCGACCTTGCGGACCGGCTGTCCGCGGCGACGCGCAGCTACGCGCTCCTCCAGGACGAGAACACCCGGCTCAAGAGGTCGCTGCCGGTGCGCCCCTCCGCGGCGGTCGCGTCGCTGCAGGCGCCCACCCAGGTCCCGGCGACGCCTGCGGCGCCGGCACAGCGAACCCACACCGTTGTGGAGGGTGACACCCTGACCAAGATCTCCCTGAAATACTACGGCACCGCGGGCAGGTGGCAGACCATCTATCAGGCCAATCGCGATGTGCTGCCCAACGAGGGGATTCTGGCGATCGGCACGGAGCTGCGGATCCCGTAGGGCGGTTTAACCGCGTGGCTTTGGAAGGAAGTCCTCGATGCGCGGGATTTCGTTGACCCGCCGGCCGCCGGCCCTCCGCTCGAGATAGGGGTCCTCCTCGGGTTTCATCTCGACCTCCTCCCCGTCCTCGGCCTCCTCCTCGTCAACGTCCTCGACGATCCATTCCTGCTCGTCGAAGACGTGGGACATCCGCCGCGCCACCGGAGCGAGGACGAGGGCGGGATTCTTCACGCGCCCGTCCTTCACGCACTCGAAAAGGCAGGGGTAGAACCTGCCCTCAAAAGCCCCCGTGAAGCCTCCGATCCATTTGTTGGAGACCCCCTCCCGGTGGTTGAGGAGCACGACGTCCGAGAAATGGATGCACGCCTCGTACCACGCGAAGAGCTTCGGGTTCTTTTCCGCAAGCTGGCAGTCCACGACGCAGATGACGAGGGCGACGTCGGCAGACCTTTCGGCCAGCCACGCCTTGAACGCCTCGATCTGGTCGACCGGATTGCGCCTGCCGTCCGCCAGGATGAACACATGGGTCGCGTCCCCTGGAATCTCGGCCTCGATCCCGATCTCCGGCAACTGGCGCCAGCGCCCGACCCCGGCAAGCCTGGCGTCGGAGGCGTCCGGCCCTTCCTGGTCGGAAATGAGAACCGAAGGCCGGTCCCCCTCGCCCAGCCCCCCCTCGATCAGGTCGGCCAAAACCTCCCTCCGTCCGGAGCCGGCTGCCCCGAGAACGAGGTACACCAGGGGTCTGTCATCCGAATCGCTCAGAATTTGAAGACCTGATTCTGCGCGGCGTTGCGCATCCAATGGTCGACGAGCACGAGCGCCGTCATCGCCTCCACGATCGGCACGGCCCGCGGCAGCACGCACGGGTCGTGGCGCCCCCTGCCGGCCAGCTCCGCGGGCTTCCCCTCCACGTCCACGGTTGCCTGGGCCCTCATGATCGTCGCCGTCGGCTTGAAGGCCACGTTGAAAAAGATCTCCTCGCCGTCGCTTATCCCGCCCTGGATCCCGCCCGACCGGTTGGTCGCGGTGCCGATGCGTCCGGACTTCTGCACGTAGGCATCGTTGTGCTCGGAGCCCCTGAGGAAAGTCCCCGCAAACCCGCTACCGATCTCGAACCCCTTGGTCGCCGGGAGCGAAAGCATCGCCTTGGCCAGGTCGGCCTCCAGGCGGTCGAAGACGGGCTCGCCCAGCCCGGCGGGCACACCCCGAACGCGGCACTGGATCAAGCCGCCCACCGAATCGCCCTGGGAGCGCACCTCCTCGATCCGTCGTATCATGGCCGCGGCCGTGGCGGGATCCGGGCACCTCACCGGCGTTGCGTCGACCTCTGCGAGCGTCGGGAACCGTTCCGCGGCGCCCGCCGGCAGGCCGATGTCGTGGACCCTCGTGACGAAGGCCCGGATCTCGACGGCTCCGGCGAGGGAAAGGATCTTCCTGGCGACGGCGCCCGAGGCGACCCGGCCGATCGTCTCGCGGGCGGAGCTGCGCCCCCCGCCGCGATGGTCGCGGAAGCCATACTTCGCCAGGTACGTGAAGTCGGCGTGGGACGGCCGGAATTTCTCCCGGATTTCGTCATAGGCGCCGGGGCGCGCGTCGGCGTTGCGGACAAGCATCATGATCGGGGCCCCGGTCGTCTTCCCCTCGAATACGCCCGAGAGAATCTCGACCCGGTCCGGCTCCTTGCGCGGCGACACGATCCCGCTCTGCCCGGGCCTTCGCCTGTCGAGGTCGCCCTGGATGTCCGCCTCGCCCAGGGGCAGCCGGGCCGGGCACCCGTCAATGACAACCCCCACTGCGGCGCCGTGACTCTCGCCCCAGGTGGAGATGGTGAAGAGCTTTCCGAATGTGTTGGGCATCGCCTCGCGGGCAACGTTGGGCTGCCAAACCGGCCCCGCAAGCGGCAAATCTCGGGGAGGGGGGCAACCTTCCCTCCGCCATGGCGTCATATCACTAGGCCATTTACAATCCCGCCGCTTTGCCCTTTCATCACCGCTCCCAATCTGCATGACATTGCGCCCCGCACGCCTGAGGCTTGCCCTCGGCATTTTCGCCGCCGTCCCCGGCCTGATCGCGCAGGTTCCGCCTTCCAACGCCGCAAGGCCATCGCAGCCCGCCGTCTCCGCGGTCCCGTCCAAGACCAACGATAACGTGGTGGATTCGTTCAAGGTGAGCGATGTCGACATCGACTCGATCCTGAGCGCGCTCGAAACCTACACCGGCCGGACCGTCGTCAGGCCCGGCCAGCTGCCCACGGCCACCTACTCGCTCAAGATCAGCAGGCCGATTCCCAAGGCCGAGCTGGTGACCGCCCTGGAGACGCTCCTTGCGCTGAACGGCGTGGCCGTGTCGCCCATGGGCGAGCGCTTCCTCAAGGTGACCGCCCTGTCGCAGGCCAAGAGCGAGGCGCCCGAGATGATCATCGGCTCGTCGCTCGACCTCCCGCCCAGCGGAAAGATCGTGACGAAGCTCTTCGAGCTCAACTTCCTGCGCGTCTCGGAGTTTGTCCCGCAGGTCCAGGCGTTCATGACGCCGGGCATCGGGGGCGGCATCGTCCAGCTCGAGAAGGCCAACGTGGCGCTCGTCACCGACTCCCTGGAGAACATCCAGAAGATCGAGCGGCTCATCGACGCGGTGGACAAGCCGCGGCCGAACAGCCTCACGCCGAAGTTCTACCAGCTGCACAACGCGAAGGCGAGCGACGTGGTGAACAAGGTCCACATGTTGTTCGCCGGCCCCGCGGGCAACCAGCTCCGCGCCACGACCGCCTACACGCCCGACGACCGGACCGGCCAGATCGTCGTGATCGCCGACCCCCGGGAATACCCGCTTTTTGACGCCCTGATCACGAAGTTCGACATCAACGCGGACCCCAACACCCGCAATGAGGTCATCTACCTAAAGCATGCCGACGCGAAGGACGTGTCCACGCTCCTGTCGCAGCTGATCTCCGGCCAGAACAACGCGGCGCAGAAGGCCGGCACGCAGACGGTCAAGCCGGGCCAGGGGGCGCCTCCCCCCGGCGCGGCGGCCCAGGCCGCAGGTGTGGCGCAGGGGGCGGCCCCGATCGATACGTTCTTTGGCGGGGCAACCGAGTTCAGCAACTTCATTACGATCCAGCCCGATGAACGGACCAATTCCGTGGTGGTCTCGGGCACCGTCGACGACATCCGGCTGATCAAGTCGATCGTCGAGAAGATCGATATCCTGCTGGCCCAGGTCCGGATCGAGGTCGTCATCGCCGAGGTGGTCCTGGCAGACAAGAGCAATTCCGGGATCTCCTCGGCCGCGCTGACCGTCGGACCCGCCCCGAACGGGGGGACATCCATCACCAATCTGACGGCGTCCCTGGCGGGGCTCGGGCTAAGCCCCGCGGCGGCGACCGCCGCCAACAGCGTGAATCCCGTGAACCTCATCGCCACGCTCACCAGCCTGGGGGACATCTCCCGGTCGAAGATCCTGCAGCAGAGCACGATCGTGACGACGCACAACAAGGAGGCGATGATCACCGTCACGGACCAGCTTCCGGTCATAACGGGATCAACCTCGGAGCCCCTTGCGACCGGCGCGGCCTCGTCCCCGTCGTTCGCCCAATCCTCCACCGTCACCTACAAGGACATCGGCATCACGCTCAAGGTGACGCCGCTGATCGGCGACGACGGGAGCGTCCAGCTGAAGATAGACCAGACGGTCGACGACCAGGGGCCCTCCGTCACGATCAACGGGAACTCGCAGCCGTCCATCAACCACCGCCAGGCCACCTCGTTCGTCAACGTCATGAACGACGAGATGATCGTCCTCGGCGGGTTCCAGAGCGCGACGAAGTCGCTCGACCGCCAGAAGCTGGGGATACTCTTTGAGATCCCCATCATCAGCAACCTGCTGGGCTACCGTGACAACGAGGCCCTGCGCTCCGAGCTGCTCCTCTTTATCCGGCCCCATATCCTGCGGCCTGACGAGGGGACGGCGGACACCCACAGGGCCATCCAGGGGATGACGAACAAGGACCAGCTGAACAAGTTCCTCAGTAATCCGAGCCGCCTTCCCAATGCGCAGATGAGCCTGAAGGAGAAAGTCGAATAGTCGGCCGCGGTTTTCCGCCATGGTCACGGCACAGGACTCCCTTCCCGGATCGCTCGCCACGAGGCTGACGGACGAGCAGCGCCAGGCGGTCCTCGAGGCGCCCCGCGGCTCGCGCCTGGCCGCGCTCGTCGCGGCCCTGGGCATCGACGAGAACGAGGCCCTGTCGATCGTGGCCAGCGCCGCCGGCCTCGATATCGCCACGAACCTCGAGACGGATCCCGGCGCGCGCGGCCTCCTGCCGGCGAGGCTCGTCCACGACTTCCAGATCATCCCGATCCGGTTCGGCGCACAGGCGCCCGCCGAGGGCGAGTCCGAGCCCACGCCATCGACCCCCCTCCACCTGGCCTCCGCGTGGCCGCCCGACCCGGCGATGGCCGACTGGCTGCGGACGTTCACGCCGAGGCCGCTCGCGTGGCACCTGGCCGTGCCCGAGCGCGTGCACCAGCTCATCATCGAGAACTTCGGGGTCGGCTCCGGCGCGCTCGAGGACAGCGACGAGGGCTACATCGCGCCCGAGGCCCTGAGGGAGGCCGAGGCGGAGGTCGACGAGGACGCCGCCGTGGTGAGGTTCGTGACGGACGTGATCACCCAAGCCGTCAACGACCAGGCGACCGACATCCACTTCGAGCCCCAGGAGGGCGAGCTGCGCATCCGCTACCGGGTGGACGGCCTCCTCGTCCCGGTCTCCGTGCCGGAGAACCTCCTGCGATTCCAGGATGCGATCATTTCACGCGTGAAGATCATGGCGCGGCTCAACATCTCGGAGCGAAGGCTGCCCCAGGACGGCAGGATCAACTTCAAGGCGGGGGGGACGACCCTCGACATCCGCGTCTCGACGATCCCGACCATCTACGCCGAGTCGATCTCGCTGCGCCTCCTCAACAAGAAGAAGGAGGCCTACACGATGGACAAGCTCGGCATGAGCGCCGGCGAGCAGGCGCAGATCAAGCAGGTCCTCGACTACCCCAACGGCATCATCCTCGTGACGGGCCCGACCGGATCGGGAAAGAGCACGTCGCTCAACGCGTTCTTGAGGCAGATCAACTCCACCGACCTGAGGATCATCACGATCGAGGATCCGATCGAGTACGAGGTCCCGGGCGTCAACCAGATGCAGGTCCGCCCCGAGATCGGGCTCACGTTTGCGAGCGCGCTCCGCCATGTGCTCCGCCAGGACCCCGACGTCATCATGGTCGGCGAGATCCGCGACCGCGACACGGCCGACATCGCCATCCGCGCATCCCTGACGGGCCACCTCGTGTTCTCCACCCTGCACACGAATGACGCCCCGGGCGCCATCACGCGGCTGGTCGACATGGGGATCGAGCCCTTCCTCGTGGCCTCGGCGATCGAGCTCGTGATCGCGCAGCGCCTGGTCCGCAGGCTCTGCCCCGACTGCAACCGGCTGGAACCCGTGACGAAGATCAAGCTTCTCGAGTCCCTGGCGATCCTAGGCTGCGACCCCGCCGAGGCCGAATCGGTCAGCGTCTTGCGCGCGCCGGTCGGCTGCGACCGCTGCCGGGGGACGGGCTACCGCGGCCGGATCGGCCTTTTCGAGATCTTCCGGCTGAACGACGACATGCACGCCCTCGTGCTCAAGCGCGAGAGCACGCGGACCCTGGCCCATTGCGCCCGCGAGAACGGGATGCGGACCCTGGGCCAGAGCGGATGGGAGAAGGTCAAGGCCGGCCACACCACCTTGGACGAGGTCCTGCGCGTCATCACGGTCGTCGAAAAGTAGGCGCGCCCGGGAGAAGCAATGCCCCGCTTTGCCTACAAAGCCCGCGACCAGGCCGGACAGACCGTGGAGGCGGCGATCGACGCGCCCAGCCGCAAGGACGCGCTCCGCCTTCTCTCGGCCCGCGGGCTGAGCGTCGTTGCGGTCTCCGAGCCCGCCGCCGGGCCCGCGGCGGCCGCAGCCGCCGCCCAGCGGAGGGGGGCGCAGGCGCCCGCACCCCGCGCGGAGGCCTCCGCCGCCCCGCGGCCGCGGGGCGACATCGCGCCGCGGCGGGCCGAAAGGCTTCCCTTCCTCGAGTCGCTTCACGACCTGACATCGAGCGGGTTGTCCGCGGGCGAGGCCGTCCGGCTCCTCTCGATACGGATCAAGGAGCCGCGCCAGAGGATCCTTTGCGAGGGCCTGTGGGCCCGGTTGAGCGAAGGCGCGCCGCTCTCGCGGGCGATGGAGGCGTTTCCCGGCGTGTTTGACTCCTCCACGGTCAACCTGATCCACGCAGGCGAGGCGACGGGGTCGCTCAACGACACCCTCACCCGGCTGATCGACCACCTGACCCAGCAGCGCGAGATGCGCGCGGCCCTGCTGACGGCGATGGCTTATCCAATCCTCATCGTCGCCGTTTCGTTCGGGGTGATCCTGTTCTTCCTGTTCTTTCTCCTCCCCCGGCTCCAGACGCTGCTGAGCTCGCTGGGCGGCAAGATGCCCGTCTCGACGCAGATCCTGATCGGCCTGGCGAACTTCACCCTCCATTATGGGATCTTCGTGGCGCTGGCTGTCGCCGCCGGGCTGGTCTCGCTCTGGCGCTGGCGCGAAACCGAGGAGGGCCGCGAGAAAAGCGACGCCTGGCTCCTTAGGATGCCCCTGGTCGGGCCCTTCATCGTCTCCCGGACCGTCCTCGAGTTCAGCCAGACGCTCGGCGTCCTGCTTCAGAACGGGATCACCGCCGCGGAGGCGCTTCGCATGACCGAGCGCCAGATCGAGAACCGCGTGCACCGGAAGGCGTTCGGGACCGCGATCGAGCGGGTCCTCGAGGGCGAGGCGCTCTCATCCGCGCTCACGCGGACCGGATGCTTCCCCGAGCTCGTGCTCGACCGCGTCGCCGTCGGCGAGAACACGGGCAACGTCGTCCCGAGCCTCAAGGACATCGCGGCGACCTACCAGAAGAGGATCTCAAGGCAGCTCAACTTGTTCACCAAGGTGATCGCGGGCGTGATCCTCACGGGCGTGTTCATCCTCGTCGGGTTCATCGCCGTCGCGATGGTGATGGCGGTCTTCCAGGTGAGCGCGAGCTTCAAGGTCGGGTGATTAGGGAACCTCGTAAACCTCGATGAGCGCAACGCCCGCGTCGCCGCTGGCGCCGGACACCTGCGCCGTGTAGGCCCCGGGGGGCAGCGTGACAAGGAGCGCCGAGTCCTTGGTCGGCGAAGTTCCCCACGTGAACGCCCCAACCGAAGCGGCCGTGGATGCGATCTGCTGGCTGCCGCCCCAACCATTGTCGCTCTCAACAAGCGTCGAGGGGGAGTAGAGCTGCAGCTGGGGATCCGGAAGCGTTCCCGCGACCCCGAAGGGCACGAGCGCCGGGCCCGAGGCGCGGATGAGAACCGTACGCGACGTGGCGCCTCCGATCACGAATCCGGCGATCAGGATGCCGCCACCCGTGCCGACCTGGACGCGCGTCGAGATATTGACGAGGCGGGGGGTCGCCAGCGTGTACGTGCCCGCCGGCGTGGCGTCATAGACCTCGGCGAGCGCGACGCCCGTGTCGCCGCTCTGTCCGGCGATCTGGGCCGTGTAGGGGCCGCCTGGCAGCTTCTCCAGCAGCGCCGAGTCGTGGCTCAATGAATCGGTCCAGGCGAAGGCGCCCACCGAGGACGCGGTGCTCGCAATCTGCGCATTGCCGGCCCAGCCGTTGTTGGCGCCCACCACCGTGGATCCGGAGAAAAGCTGCAGCTGCGGGTCGGGCAGCTCGCCCGTGACGCCGAATTGAACGAGCGCCGGGCCCGATGCGCGGATCAGGAGCGATTCGGAGCCCGCCGTACCCGCCCCGCCGACGACAAATCCGGAGATCAGGATGTTGCTTCCCGTGCCGACCCCGGCCCGGCAGGAGATGTTGATCAACCGGCCGATGTCGGTCGTGATGGTCAACCCGACTGCCGCGGCGTTGCTCGTAGTCGTTCCCGAGGAATTGGTCGCGACGCACGTGTAGCTCCCCGCGGCCGAGGCCGCGTTGCTTATCAGGCAGATCGGGCCGGTCGCGCCGGCAATCGGCAAGCCATCCAGCGACCATTGGTACGTGGGCGAGTTGGTCGCCACGGCGTCCAGGGCCACGGTGCCTCCGGTGACCGTGGCGGACATCGGCTGTGTCGTGAACGCGGGCGCATTGGGATTGGGCGTCGGGGTCGGCGTGGGCGTCACCGTGGTGGTGACGATGACCTGGTAATTGAATGTGCCGGAGTTCAGGCCCATCCCGTTCGCGTACTCCCAGGCCTGAAGGACCATGGTGTAGCTGCCAGGAGCCGTCGGGGTTCCGAACAATGCCGGGGTGTTGCCGTTGTAGATCCCGGGCAACGTGATCGAGTTGCCCGGTGCCCCAAACTGCAGGCCGGGAGGAATCTCACCGCTGACCGTCCAGGACCCGGGAGGGGCCGTGGGCGCGGGTATCAAGGTGTACACGGCGGCCGCAATCTGCGATCCCTCCTCGACCGTGTAGGGGCTCGCATGGTTGGTCGACAGCGTGTAGACGGTCGCGCCCGCCATCGAATCGACCGCGCCCAGGGCCGCGACCGACGCGGCGGCGGCCCTGATGACAGCGCCGAACGGCGACTCCAGGACGCACTCCGAGGCCGCGGCGGCCACCCGGATGGCCGGCGTCCTTTGGAGGAGCGCAAGGAGCAGGGCGGCCGGCACCCGGATCCGGTCGATCCGGAAGTCAGGGCTGGGCATGGGAATTACCGCCACGGCCTGTCCAGTTGCAGCCGCATCCCGATCCCCGGGCGACGGACCCGCCCGGCAAGATCAGCTCGAGGCGACATAGTTGAAGAATCCGCGCGTCTGGGCCCGCTCCTTCTCGGTGAGGATGATCCCCTCCGCGCCCGGGCACGACCGGATGAGATCGAGGCCCTCCGCCACCCCGGCGACGAACGCCGATGTCGAAAGCATGCCCGCCTGCAGGCAGGTGTCCGCAATCACGGTTGCCTGGGTGCACCCATTGGCGACGGGCCAGCCCGTCCGCGGATCGATGATGTGGCCGTAGCGCCTGCCGCCGACCGTGAAGCACCTCAGGTAGTCCCCCGAGGACGCTATCGACTTCCCCCGCAGGCCGACGCTCGCCCAGGTCTTCCCGGGGGCCTTGGGGTCCTCGAGCCCGATGTGCCACGCGGGCCGCCCGGGTGGAGCGCCGGTCGCACGCAGGTCGTGCCCGAAATCGACGAGCGAATCCAGGATCCCATGGTCCTTGGCGATGAGGGCCACGATATCCACCGCGTATTCCTTCCCGAAGCCGCCGAAATCCAGGGCCATTCCGCGCTCGGGGAGGAAGGCCCTGCCAGGCTCCCTCCTCACCTTGGTCCAGCCGACCAGCCGGAGCGCCTCGGCGATCGCCGCCCTGCCGGGAACCGCCGGCGGATCGGCCTTCCAATCCCAGATGCGCAGCAGCGGGAGGGCGGACGGATCGAGCATGCCCCTCGTCATGAAGTGGAGGGTGTCGCACATGGACAGCAGGCTCTCGGTCTCCGCATCGACCGGCACCCATTCCTTTCCCGAGGCGTCGTTGATGCGGCTAACGATGCTTCCGGGCTGGAACCGGGAGAACTTGGCCTCGAACGCCCGCACCCAGCCTCCCGCCGCCGCCTCGAACGCGGACGCCTGGGGATCCCCTCCGGGCGCGGTGTACTGGACCTCGCACTGCGTCGCCATCGCGCGGAACGCCAGGCGCCTCAGCGGCAGGTCCGCGCCCCGCCCGGACGGGGCCGGATCGGGCGCTCTGTTCTGCTGGGAGAAGACGGGCATGGGATTTCGGGCGGCAAACGTAGCCAACCGGGGGATTATTGCACGCGCGCAGACGACATTCGCGGCCGGGCGGGCGCGAGGGGCCTCAGTTCCTCGCGATCTCGACCGACGATATCTGGAAGTTCGCGTTTAGCAGTGCCTGATTGGCCCGGTCCACCTGGAGCGAGCACTGCTCGATCCCGATGTAGGGGGAGCGCTTGCCCAGCTCCAGGTAGAACTGCTTGAGCGTGCCCCAGTCGGCCTTCATGACGTTGAACTGGAGCGTGTGGACCGAGAACTGGCCGCTGCTCACGTCCTTCGGCTCGCCGCTCGTGATGTTCTTGAGCCCCGACTCGACGGCGATGGCGTTGACCTCCGCGAGGAGCCTAGTGGTGTCGAGCGTGCGCACCGCGTCCAGCCGGCCCGCGGCCGCCTGCGCCGAGGCATCGATTGCCGCCCGGTTGGACAGCCAGCGCGCCTGCTCGCTCAGGGAGGCGGCCGTCACGCGGGCTACGTGGACGAAACGGCCCGCTCGGCTCGCGATGCTCGAGAGCCATAGCGCAGCCACCAGGACTACGATCCCCGTCAGCAGGAGCTTTTCCCGGAGGAAGCGGGCGAGGAAGAATGCGCGCAGCGTGCGGGTCATGAGGTGGCGGGCGGGAGCGCCCCGGGCTTGAACGTCACGATGAGGGTGAAGGAGACCACGCTGTTCTGGGTGCGCTGGTCGCGGATCTCGACCCGTTCGCACCCGGGCGCCTGCTCGATCGCCGTCTTGTAGGCGGCGATCTCCCCCGCGTTGCCCGTCTGCGCGTCGATCTGGATGGTATTGACCGCGGATGCGCTCGCCGTGGCGCGCAGGAACTGGATGGCCGGGGGGTTCTTGGGCATGGCGATCTCCGGGGCGACGGCCGAGATCATCTCGAGGGGCAGCAGCCGCTTGGTCGAGAGCTCGTCGATCCGGCTGGCGAGGTCCTTCTCCTCCATGATGCGCGCGACCGTCGCCTTTTGGGCGGCGACCTTCGCGATCCGGGCCGACTGCCACAGGCCGGCCCCGAGAAGGGCTATCTCGCCCGCGGCGAAGATCGCGCACGTCGCCAGGGCCCCGACCGCCGTGCGCCAAAGGATCAGGTCGCGCCTGCGGGCCCGGGAGAGCGCGTCGAGGTCCGCCCTGTCGCGGACATCGAGCGCGGCCGCGACCGCCGAGGGAAGCCGCGAGCGCAATCCCCCCGCCTCGAAGACCACCTCGCTGTCGCTCCGCCCGGGCTGCGGCACGGGCGGCGACGGGGCGTCCACGACGGTCCTGGCCTCGCCGGCGGACCTGATGAGCTGGGCCCGGGCCTGGGCGCGCTCCTCCTCCGTGGCATCGGGCTTGACCGGCTGGTGGAGCACGATCGAGGGAACCGGCCCATGGTCCCAATGGACCGCAGTCAGGCCGTCGGGCGCCGCGAGGATCACGGTCGTCGCGGGATTGGCGTCGCAGCCGAGGATGGCGGCGAACGCCGGCAGGACGAGCTCGGCGCCCCTCCATTCCGCGAGCTGCTCGGCCGTGAACCGGCGCCTGTACGAGGCGAACGCCAGCGCCCGGTCCGCGCCCGGCGGCATGTAGTAGCCGAAATAGAGCTGGGCGAGCGGGAACGGCGAAAGCGCCTCGAGCGCCAGCCCGACCTGGTTGACGACGTCGGCCTTTGAGGCGCCCGCCGGAACGGAGATGGCCCGCGAGAAGAAGACCGCGTCGGGGAGGACCGCAACCCTGGGGGGCGGCGGGCCGGCGCGCAGGAAATCAAGAAGCGAGGCGCACATGCTCAGGGTTGTGGCACGTCGGGTGGAGGTTGCGGAATCTCATCATTCTCGAGCATTTCCAGGAGGGTAAAGGGATAATTGATGCTTTGCGAGGCCGCGGCGGCCGTGGCCGCGCCGCTCGCGGTCGAGGAGGGTTGGGATGTGCTGGTCACGGATGTCGCCGTTGTGGAAGACGCATTGGTTGCGGCCGCGGTTGCGTTGGTCGCGTTGGTTTGGTTGATCGTCGCCCCCCCCTGAGGCGCCACGACGGCCGAAAGCCTGTACTGCGAGCGCCCCTCGTGGACGGTGACGAGGATCCTGAGCGCCGTGATTGTCGTGCCGAACGGCGCCGCGTTTCCGCCCAGGCCGGCGACGGAGGCGAGCGTCGTCGAGCTCTGGAACCACTGCTGGCCCAGCTGCGCGTACTGGCCCGTGCCCGCCAGGTAGTCGCTGATGTGCTGGCGCTGGGCGTCCGTGTACTGGCCCACGGACGCCAGCACGTCCGCGTTCGTGCCGTTCACGTTGGGCTGCGAGAACGTGAAGATCGACACGTCGTTCACGAGCCTCCAGAAGTTGGCGTTGGGCAGCCCGTTCTCGTCGAAGAGCACGTCCTTCGCGAAATCGATCGCGGCGAGCTCCCCGAACGACCGCAGGGGCCGCTCGGGCTCCGCGTACGGGACCGCGGCCTGGCCGTAGCCGGGCGTGGTCGCCGTCGCGTAGACGTACCCCTTCTGCATCCAGCCGAGCAGGACGTCGGCGAGCTTCTCGGCGTCCGCGGGCGACATCTGCCAGAACTCGAAAAGGTTCGTGAGCGTCGTCATGTCCGCGTGGCCGAGCGGGATCTTGCCGCTCTCGTCCTGGAAGGAGACCTCGACCCTGCGGCCCTCGGAGGGCGTCCAGCCGGCCCAGGCGAGCGGATCGCCCCAGCCCTCGGCCGCGCTGTGGAGCCCGCTGTCCGCCTGCCGGAAGTCCTCGAGGACGGCCAGCGTCACCTCGAGCGCCGAGAACGCCTCCTGCCTCAGGCGCCTCGAGTCGGCCTGGCGGACCTCGACCAGCAGGTCGGTGCCCGCCTTCTCGACGAACACCGTGAGCGCCGTCGCCGTGAACACCAGCATGACGAGCACGAGCACGATCACCGACGAGCGGCGCGGGGCGGCCTGGAACGCGTGCGTCATGCTGCTCACCACGGGTTCGGCAGCCCCTGCCTGGCCGCGGGGACGGTTATGACGGTCTCGCGCGTGAGGCGGTCGTAGGAGAAGGTGATCCGCAGGCGCTGGGGCGCGAGCGGATTGCCCGAGGCGTCCGTGCGCAGCACGGTCTCCGTCGTCCACTTGTTGAAGTCCGTGTCAAAGTAGTCGTACGCCAGCGCCGTGACGAAGGGCGAGACCAGCGCCTCGCGCGGGGGATCGGTGGCGAAGTGGTTCTCGAGGTCTGAGTGCCAGAGCATGAACAGGCCCTGGTCCCTTCTCACCTGCAGCGAGCAGAGGACCTCGGGCAGCGGGTTGTCGGGCCACTTGAGGATCCGGCTTCCCGACAGCTCCATGTAGGTGACCAGGTTCTCCTGGGACCGGCCCTCCGCCGTCACCGGCTGGACGCCGACGGGGGTCGCGTTCACCGACGCGGCCGGGGGGAGCGTGGCCCGGAGCAGCTCGCGCTGGAGGAACCGCGTCACGGCCCTCACGTGCTGGTCGAAGAGCCGGACATCGGTGTTCTTGCCCCACAGCTCGCCCATCGAGAAGACGAACAGGTTGAGGCCGACGAGCACCAGCCCGACAAGGGCAACCGAGAGCAGGACCTCGATCAGCGTGAACCCGCGCGGCTTCATTTGGCCTGCCTTCCCTGGGCCAGCGCGATACGGTCCGCGGCATTCTGCCGGAGCGTGCTCCGGGTGGTCGGGTCGGACCACGTCGGGCGCAGGAGCATGAAGGTCTCGACCACGTTCCTCGGCTCGTGTTCCGACGGATCCGCGATCGTGCAGGTGAAGGTTACGCTGAACAGGTCGGTGGTCTTCTCGGGCTCGATCTCGGCCGTCCACTTCACGTGGCGGCCGCCGTCGTCGAACTCCGCCCCGTTCTGCGCCGTCTGCAGGTCGGACTGCGAGAGCAGCTGCGACCGCGCGAAGATCACGGCCTCGTCGCTCATGTTCGCGCGCCGCGCGGCCTCGTAGCTGTTGAGCACGTTCAGGTAGGCGCCCCCCAGGACGACCGCCATGAGCACGAATATGACGAGGGCCACGAGGACCTCGATGAGAGTGAATCCCCTACGGCGCGGCATCGGACTTGGCCAGCACGGGCGCGCACGTCCACGGATCGATCGAGAGCATGTGCGCGCCGCGGTTGGCGCGGATCTGGACGCGAAACGGCGTGCACGTCCCGTCGTCGTAGAATGTGACCGCCGCAAGCGGCTGGGTCTCCACGAGCGTGCCGCCGACGAGGGTCGAGGAGCTCGAGTCCGACTGCGCCGGGTGGAAGTCGATCACGAGGTCGTCCGGGCCCGAGACGGGCAGGGCCTTCTGCTGGGCGCCGTCGTTGAGCACGAAGCCCCTGGCCTTGGGGTCGAAGCTGAGCAGGACGCTGCGCTGCTCCTCGAGGGCCTGCTTGCGCGCCTGCGCGCAGGCCTTCCAGAACTGCCCGTCGGGCGACGTTCCCTTGTCCGCCAGCAGCGAATTGGTGCCGCTTATGAAGATCGTGCCGAGGAGCGCGATTAGCGCCAAGGCCAGCAGGATCTCGATCAGCGTGAACCCGCCCCGTTCACCAGTTGCCGATGTCGTCATCGGTTCCGTCCGTCCTGTCCGGGCCCTTCGACCAGAGGTCGTAGCCGTCCTTGTTGTGAACGCCCGGACAGCGGTACTGGTAGGGCTCGGTCCAGGGGTCGAGTATCGGCATCTTGGTTCCCTCCGCGAGGTACGGGCCGCGCCAGCGGTCGGCCTTGCCCGCGGGCGCGGTGACGAGCGCCTGCAGCCCCTCCTCGGTGGATGGGTAGCTGCCCATCTGGAGGCGGTAGGTCACGAGCGGGGTCTTCATGCTCTGGTTGACGAAGAGCCTGGCGATGTCGACCTGCGAGCCGCCGAAGAGCTTGCCGAAGTTGGCGATCGTGAGGCCGGCGAGGAGCCCGATGATCGTGATGACGACCAGAATTTCCACGAGGGTGAAGCCGCTGCGCTTGGAGTTCGTTGGATGGGGCATGTTCGGAGGAGGATTGGGGGACGGGGTGCCAATGTCGAGACGCGCCCGGCGGGCAAAGGTTGCATGCCCCGCCCCGCTAGGGCCCGCCCCGCCGGGGGCGCTCGTCGGTAAACACATGGTTCACAAGGAAGCTGAGGCCCAGCACGCCGCCCAGGGTCCGGATGTTGCGCATGGCCCCGACGACCGCCGAGAAGGGGCTCGCGGCGGTCTCGCGGACCCGCAGGAGCAGGAAGGCCCCCCCAAGCGCGATGACCGGCTGGACGGCGAAGCAGGCGTGGTAGACCTCGAGCGGGCCGCCCCACGCCGCCGGGGCGCGCGAGATGACCCAGCCGCCCAGGACCGGCGCGACCGCGGCGACAAGCGACGTCACGGCGAGGTTGAACCCGATCGCGAGCATCTTCGCCTCGACCGGAATCAGCCTCAGGCCGAGCGTGAACTGGCCCAGCACAAACCCGGCGCTTGTCGCCCCGATCCAGGTCCAGAGCCCGTAGAGCATCGCCCGGTTGCCGGGGTCCACGACGCACCAGAGGAACATCGAGAGCTGCCAGAAGATCAGCGACAGGACCATGACCGGCTTGTTCCCGTGCCGGTTGAGCAGGTGGCCCCAGGCGGGGAGCGAGAGGGCGCCCCCGATCTGCGAAAGCGCAGTCACGACGCCCACGTCCCAGGCGGAGAAGCCCACCTGCCCGAACATGAACACCGTGTAGAAGGGCCCGAAGCAGTTGGCCGCGAAGCCCCACACGGCGCCGAAAGCGACGAAGACGAGGAAGGAGCGCGACCGCAGGAGAACCCCCGCCTGCTCGCGGAGGGACTCGCGCGGGGGCGGGGGGGGCCGGTGGGGGCGGGTCGGGCTGATCCACTGCCAGCGCAGCGAGAAGATCCTCAGGAACGCGGATCCGAAGATGACGGCCCGGAACGCGGCGACCGAGTAGTCCCATCGGGAAAGGATCCATCCGGACGCCACCAGGAACACGACCGCCGAGAACTGGAGGATCTGGTTCCGGCGCCCGAAGAACCTGGCCCGGATCCGCCGCGGCACCCACTCCTCGATCCACGTGCTCCACGTGACGCCGGCCACCGCGCCAAAGCAGCTCGAGACGAGGAACCAGCCCAGTATCCACAGGGCCGCCCCGCGCGGGTCGCCGCGCGGGATCCACGGGAGGAACACGCCCAGGGCGACCCAGCTGAGCAGGTGCAGGGACGCCGCCGTGACCGTGATCGCCTTGGAGGTCCGCCACCGTATCAGGACGGGCGAGACAAAGATCTGCAGAAAATTGCCCACGAACGGCAGCGACCCGAGGACCCCGATCGCGGCCGCGGAGACCGGGTAGGCCTTGGTGACGAGCGCCGAGAGCGCCATGCTCGCGGGAAGCGCCATCGTGACGATCGGCATCGCGACGATCCCCTCGCTCGTGCAGTAGCGCAGGCAGAGCTTGAGGTCCGCCTTGCGCCCGGCCGCAAGGGCGCTGCCCGGGTTCTCGGGCGGGGCGGCGGGTTCGGTGGGCATGCGTCGGGCTCAGGCTGGAGACGGACCCCGAAGGGGCGCCCGTTTCACCCCGCCTGGGGGGGCGGCGCGCCCCCGCCTCGGGCCGCGGCCGGCAGGGCCTGCCCGGGCGATTCCGCGCGGACCCCGGGAAGGCGGCATCCGGAACAGGACGATCCAGGGCGGTTCCATGGCGTTTCCGCCAGGGTGTCCTCCAACGCCGCGCCCCTCAAGACCAGACGCCACCGGGCCCTTGCCCGAAGGACCCGTTACGGAACCTCGTAGACCTCGACCAAGGCAACCCCGGTGTCGCCGCTCGAGCCGGCGACCTCGGCGGTGTACGCCCCGGGCGGCAGGGTGATCAGCAGAGCTGAGTCAGGCGAGGCGGCGCCCCAGGAGAATGCCCCGACCGAGGCGGCCGCGGCCGCGATCTGGGTGTCGCCGCCCCATCCGGCATCCGTCCCCATCAGGGTGGACGGTCCGCCGCTGGTATCCTGGTAGAGCTTCAGCAGCGGATCCGGCAGGGCGCCGGCGATGCCGAACTGGGAAAGCGCCGGGCCCGAGGCCCGGATCAGCACGGTCTTGGAAGTGGCGCCCGCGACCACGAAGCCGGCGATCATGACGTTACCGCCCGTGCCGACCTGGGCGCGGCCGGAGATGTTTATGAGGCGCGGCGTCGTGGGCAGGCGGCTCCCGGAGGACGTGGCATCGTAGACCTCCGCCAGCGCCACCCCGGTGTCGCCGCTGGCGCCCGACACAAGCGCCGTGTAGGGCCCGGCGGCCAGGGTCTCGTAGAGCGCGGAGTCCAGGCTTGCGCGGTTGTTCCAGGGAAACGCGCCGACAGATGCCGCCGCCGCGGATACCTGGGGGTTGCCGGCCCAGCCAATGTCCGATGCGAGAACGCCGCCGATGGCGTAAAGCTGCAGGTCCGGATCGGGAAGCGCGCCGGCCACGCCCAGGGGCGCGAGGGCGGGGCCCGAGGCGCGGATCAGCACGGGCACGGAACCCGACGTGCCCTGCCCTCCCAGCACAAAGCCGGCGATCAGAGCGTTTCCGCCCGTTCCCACGCCGGCCCGGCATGACACATCGGCGAGCCGTCCGGCGTCCGCCGCCGTGCTGACCGCGAGCGCCGCCGCGCCGCTTGCCGCCGAATTGCCGAAGCTTGTCGCAACGCACGCATACGACCCCGCGCTGGCTGCCGTCGCACCGCTGACGACCAGCGTCGAGCCGGTCGCCCCGGAGATCGTGGCGCCGCCCGAGGCGCCGTCCGACAGCGGTCTCCCGTTGAACAGCCACCGGTATGTCTGCGCGGAGCCCGTCGCCACGGCGCTGAAGACAACCGTGTCCCCTGCGGCGATCGTCTGCGAGGCGGGCTGCGTGGTGAAGACGGCCGCGAACGGGCCGGCGGCGACCGCGCTCGTTCCGATGGCCGAGCCGGCCGAGTTCATGGCCACGACCTGGACGTCGTTCAGCGGGCCGGGAACCGTGATCACCGTGTCCAGCCCGTTCCAGGCCGCCGACCCCACGGGGCTCAACGAGCCGGGCGCGGAGCCCCCCAGCACCTCCCAGGAGGCGACCTGCGTCGCCCCGTTCCAGATGGCGTGGACGGCGAACGAACCGTCGCTGTTCTCGAGCGCGACCGCCGTCGGGCTGGCCGGCGGGTTGCCGACCCACGGGAACCGAAAGCCGCGGTACGACGCGTAGGCGGGCGCCTCGCTCGCGTCGTAGAGCAGCTGCCCTGAGGGGCTGAACTCGGAAAGGCGCCCGAGGATGCCCCATTCGACGAACGTGTCGCCGTTGCCCAGCGTCTGGGCGCTGCCCTCCGCCAGGGCCGACAGCCCCGCGGGATGCACGATCGACTGCGCAATGGCCGCCGTCATCGCCGCGTCATCGTGGCTGACCCAGATCACGCGCGAGTACGGCAGCACCGGGCTGCCGTCCGATTCGTTGTCGAAGATGCGGAGCGTCTGCGCGTCGACCGCCTCCACGTCGTGCTGCCAGGCGAACGGCAGGCCCGGGCCCAGCGCGAAATCGCTCTTCTTGCCCCCGAGCCGCCAGATGATCGCGCCCGTGGTGCGGTTGACCTTGTAGACCGTCCAGGTGTGCCGGGCGGAGACGAGGATGTTGCCGTCCGTGTCGAGCTTCACCGAGTTGAGGTGAAAGTAGTCGTAGGGAATGCCCGAGGACTGGGACGGGACCGCGGCATAGCTCTCGGTGAGTGCGATCTCAGGCAGGCTGTGCCATTCCAGGAGGACCTTCCCGGTTGCGACGTCGATTTCCTGGACCACGCCTTCGTTGACGGTGCCGTTCGCCGGGCCTCCGACCGAGGACAGGTCGGCCTGCAGCGTATTATAGACTGCGATAAGCGCCGTATTCTGGGGCGTCAGCTGGAATTCGTGAATGTCGGCGTCGTAGCCGTTGCCCGCCTGGACCGTCGCGATGACCTTGTAGGTGCTGTCGGCGATATAGTCCGTCGTGTCGCCCGCCTTGGTGTCCGCATAGGTGATCCCCTGCGACCAGGTGAGGACGGGGTTGCCCTGGTAGGTCTGCACCCGGAAGTCCGTGGCCAGATTGCCCGGCGTCGGCAGGAACCAGACGATGCGCCCCTGGCTGTCGATGATCTCGGGGCCCTGGACGGGATTCGGCGCGCCGACGTCCTGGGGCCCTATGAAGATGAACCCGTCGGCCAGCGACCCGCTGTTCCGGAGAATGGTGACCGGAGGCGGCGACGCCGACTGCGCGCCAGCCCGGGAGGCGGCGATGACGCTGAACGCCAGCAGGGCGGCTCGCGCCGCCCCGGAACGCAGTCTTTGCCAACTTGTTTCCAATTTGCCCTTGTTCACAAGTAGACGATGAATCCGGGCACTGGTTATCAAGTTCCCACGGGTAGACCCCGCAAATTGCATATTTTTTTTAATAATAGCATGATACAGAAGAAATAAAGCAACCTGCGGGGTCCCGAGGCACCAGCGGATGGCTCGATGCCGCACTTCCGCAGGACGCTGGCCACCAATGAGCAACGCCATTCCGGATACGGCGCTCGACAGGATTGTCAAGCGACAGCATCCTTGAGGCCTCATGTGGGCGGGAATCCTGACCTGGCTCGATGCGTCGCCGGCACGATTCGAAACGGCGGCGTGGGCTGTGTTCGCGATGGCCGCCGCGGCCGCCGCGGCAGCCGCCATCCCGCCGGGCGTCCGCCGGTGGTGGCGGAGCCCCGCGATCTTCGCGGGGCTGTCGCTGCTGAGCATCCTTGCGTTCCGCTGGCCAGTCCTGTGCGACAACCGGGAACTCGTGGACCCAGATGAGAGCCAGATGATGTCGGCCGCGATGACGCTTGACCGGGACCCGCTGTACTGGAAATCCGTCGACGGGCAGACCCGGGGGCCGATGGACGACTGGCCGCTGCTGGCGCTGCTCCGCCTCACGGGCCGCGTGGATTACACGGGCGCCCGCCTTGTCAGCGCCTCCCTTGCCTGGGTGTGCGTCCTGTGCGCGTGGCTGGCGTTGGCGCACCTTTTCGGGGACGGATGGGCGCGGCTGCTTGTCCTGCCTTTGCTCGCCGTGCATGCGTTCTCGGACTCCTGGAGTTTCGTGGCGTACGGCAGCGAGCACGTGCCGGATGCCCTGGTTGCGCTTGCAAGTGCGCTGCTGCTGATTTCTTGGGGCGCGCCGGGGCGAATCCCAAATACCATCGGCCTCCTGATCGCCGGCCTTGCACTCGGCGCAGTGCCCTTCGCAAAGCCCCAGGGCGCGCCCATCGCCGCGTGGGTGGTAATCTTTGCGGTCTGGCAGATTGCCCGGCAGGAGGAATCAGGTCGCCATGCACGCACCTGCTCCATGGCCGCGCTTCTCGGCGGAGTCGTCGCGGTTCCGGCGATCATCCTGCTGTGGGTTGGCGCCAGCGGGACCTGGCGGGACTTTTACGAAAGCTACATCCTGGACAACATCCGGTACGCCGGGGCCCGGACGTTCTCCTGGGCGCAGGCGCCCGCTGCGCTTGAACGGATGTCCGAACTTGGGTGGGGCAGCAGGACGTTCTTCGCGTGGCTGCTGGCATCCTCCATGGTCGCATTGCTGGCGTCTCCCCTTTTCAGCCCGACGCAGAGGCGTTCCGCGGCATTCGCTGCGGGCCTGACCGTTGCGTCCGCATGGGCCGTGGCGGCCCCCGGAAGGCTGTTCCCGCACTACCTCCAGCTGGTCTTCTTCCCTGCAGGGCTCCTTTTCGGAATCTCAGCCGGAGCCGCGATCGATGCTACACGCAGAATTCCGGCATCCCGGCCCGTCTTGCGGACATTCGCACGGGCGGCGACCGCCGTCGGCTTCCTGGCCGCGGGGCTGGGCCCCCAGATCATCTGGAGGACGCACGAGGCCCAGGCCAGCCTGGGCCGCTACGCCGGGACCCGCGGGCTCCTGCAGCGCTCGGCCGTCGCGGACGAGATCCTCAAGCACGCCCGCGGCGGCGAGCGCCTGGGAGTCTGGGGCTGGGATCCGAAGCTCTGGATCCAGACGGGCCTTGTCCAGGCCACCCGCGACGGGAACACCAGCCGCCAGATTGACATGACCCAAAGCAGGGCGCGCTACCAGGAGCGCTATCTGTCAGACCTGATGCAGAGCCGGCCACCGGTCCTCGTCGACGCCGTGGGCGAAGGGAACTTCTCCTTTCATGACCGGTACGCCTCGGGCCACGAGATCTTCGGCGACCTGAATGACTACCTAAGGGCGAACTACCGCCAGGTCGCCGACATGGAGGGAACGCGAATCTATGTCCGCAACGACCGCCCGTAGCATCGCGGGCCGGGCGCGCGGGCTGGCCGGGATGTCCGGCGCGCGCGCTTCGAATTGGTCGTTGATTCACCAGCCGGTGGCTTGTTGATTAGCCCCCAGGCCGTGGAATCCCCGTTCCCAACAAAGCTTCCCATGCGCGAGGGCCGCCCGTGACGGGATGGTGGGCGAAAAGGCTCGCCCCCCCGGGGCCCGCCGGGAAGGGGGCCCGCGACCTGGCCCTCGAGGGACTGCGCGGGATCTGCGCGTGCCTGGTCCTTTACGCGCACATGACCGCGCCCATGCTGCGGCTCGACCCGGCCTATGCGCCCTCGCGCAGGTTCTGGTGGTTCAACCTCGGGGCTGTGGCGGTCCTCTTCTTCTTCGTCCTGAGCGGCTATGTCATCGGCCTCACCGTCCGGGCGCCCTTCTCCGGAGGGCAGGCCCGCGGCTACCTGGGGCGCCGGCTCCTTCGGCTCGTGCCGGTGAACACAGCGGCGGTGTTGCTCAGCTGGATCCTTCTTCCGCAGATCGCCCCGGGGACGGCCCTGGGAAACCTCGGCTTCCTGCAGAATTTCAAATCGTACGCGTTCGAGTGGCATGTCGACGTGATGCCGGACAACCTGAACCTCTGGTCGCTCAACTTTGAGGCCCTCTACTACCTCGCCTTCCTCGGAGTCTGGTGGCTGGCCCCGCGGTCCGGCTATGTCGTCTGCGCGATTGCCGCGGTCGCCGCGGCGGCCGCGGCGCTTCCCGGCGAGCACATGGTGGCGTCCTGCTACGCATTCGGGGCGCTCTACTGGGCCGCGGGCCTTCTGGTCGCGTGGCTGTCGTCGAAGGACCCGGGCCCGGGAAACTGGCCAAGCGCCCTGCTCGTGATCGTTGTCATGTGGCCCCTGGCGCCCCTCGGGAACCTGCTCACCCTGGCGCACGTGCCTGACTCCGTGGCTCCCCTTCCCCTGCCTTCGCTCCACAGGCTCGACCTGCTGCCGCCCCTTGTGTGGCTTCTCCTCGCGGCCACGGGTCGCGGCGGACCGTGGCGGAGGTGGATGGCCGTGTTCTGCCTGGCGTGGGCCTCGGCGGGCCTGGTGCGGGGCCTCTACTCGGGCGATGTCGCCGAGAATGGCGCAATGGCAGCCTACTCGGCCGCTCTCCTGCTTGCCTGGGCCCTCATCGGCTGGAGGCCCAAGCCGTCGGCCCTGGCGCGCCTCGCGCCCCTTGGGGCGATCTCATACGGGGTCTACGCCGTGGGATTCCCGATCCAATTCGGCGTCCTCAAGGCAGACTGGCTGCCGAGCGGCGAAGCCTGGACCTACGCCCTGCGCGTGCTGCTTCTCGTCGCAACGACCCTCGGGCTCGCTTGGATCCTCGAGCGGAAGCTTCAGCCCGCCCTTCGTCGCGCCCTGGGGGGCGGCGGCCCCCCGGCCGCCGCGCCGGGAGATCACGGCACCTCGTAGACCTCGACGAGCGCAACGCCCGTGTCGCCGCCCGCCCCGGAGACCTCGGCGGTGTACGCCCCGGGGGGCAGGGTGATCAGGAGCGCGGAATCGGCCGAGGCGAGGTCGCCCCATGAGAACGCCCCGACCGAGGCGGCGGCCGCCCCGACCTGGGCGTCCCCATTCCAGCCGGCATTGCTTCCCAGCAGGGTGGAAGTCCCATCGCCGTTGCTTTGGTAGAGCCGGAGCAGCGGATCCGCCAGGGCGCCGGAGACCCCGAACCCGGAAAGCGCCGGGCCCGATCCCCGGATGAGCACGGTCTCGGAGGCGGCGCCCCCGATCACGAAGCCGGCGATCAGGATGTTGCCGCCCGTGCCGACCAGGGCCCGGCCGGAGATGTTGACAATGCGAGGCGTCGCGGAAAGTCGGGTGAAGGCGGGCATGGCATCGTACACCTCGCCCAGCGCGACCCCCGTGTCCCCGCCGGCTCCGGAGATGACGGCCGAAAAAGGTCCCGCGGCCAGGTTCTCGTAAAGCGCCGAGTCCAGGCTTGGGGCGACGGCCCAGGGAAATGCGCCCACCGCCGCCGCCTCCGACGCGATTGCGGGGTTGCCGGCCCAGCCGCTGTTCGATGCGACGACGACGCCCGGGGCGTAAAGCTGCAGCTTGGGATCAGGGAGGGACCCGGCCACGCCCAGTTTCGCGAGAGCCGGCCCCGAGGCCCGGATCAGCAGGGGCAGCGAGCCCGACGTGCCCCGGCCGCCCACCGCAAAGCCGACGATCAGCGCGGCGTCGCCCGTCCCGACAGCGGAGCGGCACGAGGTGTTGGAGAGGCGCCCGGCGTCCGCCGCCGGGGCGACCGTGAGCGCCGCGGCGTCGCTTGTCGCGGAATTGCCGAAGCTCGCCGCCACGCACGAATACGAGCCCGCGCTGGCGCCGGTCGCTCCGCTGACGACTAGGGTCGGGCCGGTCGCCCCGGAGACCGTGGCGCCGCCCGAGGCGCCGTCCGACAGCGGGCTCCCGTTGAACAGCCACTGGTACGTCTGCGCGGAGCCCGTCGCCAGGGCGCTGAAGGCCACCGTGCCCCCGGCCGCGATCGTCTGCGAGGCGGGCTGCGCGGGAAAGACGGCTGCGAACGGGCCTGCGGCGGCCGCGCTCGTGCCGATGGCCGATCCCGCCGAATTCATGGCCACGACCTGGACGTCGTTCAGCGGGCCGGGAACCGTGATCACCGTGTCCAGCCCGTTCCAGGCCGCCGACCCCACGGGGCTCAGCGAGCCCGGCGCGGCGCCCCCCAGCACCTCCCAGGAGGCGACCTCCGTTGGCCCGTTCCAGATCGCGTGGACGGCGACCGATCCGTCGCTGTTCACGAGCGCGACCGCAGTCGGGCTGGTCGACGGGTTGCCGACCCATGGGGAACGATAGGCTCGATAGGAGCAGTAGCCTTTCGGCTCGCTCGCGTCGAAGAGCAGCTGTCCCGCCGAGTTGAACTCGGAGAACCGCCCGGTGATTCCCCAGTCCGTGATCGTGTCGCCGTTGCCCAGGCCCTGGGCGCCGCCCTCCGCCCCGGCCGAGAGCCCCCCAGGATGCTCGACCGACCGCACAACGCTCGCCGTCATCGCCGTGTCGTCATGGCTGACCCAGATCACACGGGAGTGCGGCAGCACGGCATTGCCGTCCGACTGGTTGTCAAAGATGCGGATCGTCTTCGAATCGACGGCGATCGCGTCATGCTGGAAGGCGAACGGCAGGCCCGGGCCCAGCGCGAAATCGCTCTTCTTGCCCCCCAGCCGCCACATGATGGCGCCCGTGGTGCGGTTGAGCTTGAAGACCGTGCACGTGAACCGGGACGAGATGAGCAGGTTGCCGTCCGAGTCGGGGTTCACCGAGTTGAGGTGGAAGTAGTCGTAGGGAATGCCCGAGGACGGGGCAGGGACCGCGGCATAGCTCTCGCTGAGGGCGACGTTGGGCAGGCTGTGCCATTCCAGGAGGACCTTCCCGGTGGCGACGTCGATCTCCTGGACCACCCCCTCGGTGACGGTGCCGTTTGCCCGGCCCCCGAGCGAGGAGAGGTCGGCCGGCACATGGTTGTATATGGTGATCAGCGCCGTGTTCTGGGGTGTCAGCCTGAATTCGTGCAGATCCCCGTTAAGGCCGTTGCCCGCCTGGACCTTCGCGATCACCTTGTAGGTGCTGTCGGCGATGTAGTATGCCGTGTCGCCCGCCTTGGCGTCCCCGAAGGTGATCCCCTGCGACCAGGTGAGGACCGGATTGCCCTGGTAGGTCTGGACCCGGAAATCCATGGCCTCGTTTCCCGGCGTGGGCAAAAACCAGACGATGCGGCCCTGGTTGTCGATGATCTCCGCGCCCTGGTCGGGATTTGGCGCTCTGATGGCCTGGGGCCCCAGGAAGATGAACCCGTCCGCCAGCGAGCCGCTGTCCTGGAGGATGGTGACCGGAGGCGGCGACACCGACTGCGCGCTGGTGCGGGACGCCGGAATCAACCCGAACGCCAGGAGCGCGGACGCCGTCACCAAGGGCCCCAGGGCCCCCGTGACTGCCGATGCGTGCGATCTGTGGCGGTTTTCTTCCAAAATGTGTTTCCTTGTCAAAGAATGGGTGCACCGGGCCTTGAGCCACCCTGCCCCGCCGATGACGCGACTGACCTCCCCCAGATAGCCACCATCCATTATCATGCAAGATCGGGATGCCGGTTTCCCTCGGGCTGTCTCCCGGCCTGTGAGGGAATCCATGCCTCCCGGGGAAACCCCTGCCGGTTCTTCCTATCGGGAAACCGGGGCAGGGGCGCCTGGGCCCGGCTCATTGTTTCAGCACATGAGCGGCCTCCGCGGCCGTCTTGCAGGTGACCACCCGGACGCCGCGCCGGTAGTGCACTATTGCTAGAATGTTCAATCCGATGTCCTTGGTCGGATCCGGAATGATCCTCACGACGGTGGCGACGCCCTTCGCCCGGAACTCGTCCATCTGCTTTGTGAGGTTGGGCACACATTCCAAGTCCATCGAGTCGAGGCCGCTCAAGTCGGTCAGCACCGTGAACCCGGGGCGCATCTTGGCGAGCAGGGCCGTAACCTCCCCTGCTCCCGCTTTCATATCGGCCGCCGTCACGTGCCCAAGATACCGTATCCGGATGAGATTCAGGGAGGCATCCCCTTGAACTACAAATGCGGTCTTGGCGGTCATTCCCATTGGTCGGCTCCAGACTCAGAACAGGTTGTGCGGCTGCCTTGCGCAAACAGGAAATGCCGCAAAGGCTGTGAACGATGGGGCCAACTGCAGAGACGCCGCCGTATTCCAAGGCCAGGGCCATCGGCGTCGTGTATCTGCTTTATTTTTTTCTGGCCGTGCTGGCCGAGTACCTGGTGTCCCGCCGGCTGGTGGTCGTTGGCAATGCGCTCAACCTCGTCGCATTTGCCGACTATGCCGCGGTGACGCTTCTCTTCTACGGCCTGTTCAAGCCGGTGGACAGGAACCTTTCTTTGCTCGCCGCGATCATGAGCCTCCTGGGCTGCATGGTCGGAGTTCTAGCCGTCTTTCATCTGGCCCCCTCCCCCTCAGTCCCCTGTGGTTTTTCGGACCCTATTGCATCTTGCTCGGCTGGCTCATCGTCGGGTCGACATTCCTGCCGCGGATTCTGGGCGCGCTCCTGGTATTGGCCGGAGTGGGCTGGCTCGCCTACTTGTCGCCGGTCGTTGCGCATGCTCTCTCACGTTGGATCATGGGCCTTGGCATCCTCGCAGAAGGATTGCTGATGCTGTGACTCGTCGTGAAGGGCGTGAACGAGCGGCGATGGCAAGAGCAGGCCGGCAAAGAAGCTGCACGGTAGGCCGCCGGCGCCAATGCGGCCCCGAAGACGGTGAGCGCAGCCTCGGACGAATGGCGCCTCGAATGACAGATATTCTCCTAAATGTGACGAGCCTCGGCCAGCAACTTGTCGTTTAGACCGACAAAGCGACCACCCGCGGACCAATAGTCCGACGAGTTAAATATTTCTCCGGGGCTAAAGCGATCGGAGCGAAGCCGACCGAAAGGCAGGCGGTATCAATTTCCTGACCATAGCGGAGAAACGGAAGCAATTGCGCGTCCTTCGCGTTTGTACCCGTGGAGTCACGAACAGGAACCAATTCTCTCACCTTAACGGATGCGATTATCGCCATTTTCGCGCATCTGTGCGCTGAAATTTCAAGAAGCGATTTGATCGCCAGAGTATTTCCTTTGGTGCTTTTTATGAGCAACTTGGGAAATAATTAATTCCGAAGCAGGTACCCATTGAAGGGCCGAGAACGGTAAGGGGGGCCTAATTGATCATTTCGAGACGGGCACCGAAGGGGTTATCTGGACCGTCGACGACGAGTCTCGTCACGGGCGCGCGGCCTTGGAGACGAGCTGTGAAGGAGACCACCTGATTATCCTGGACCCTATGGGCAGTCCCATTTCCCAAGGTGTTTGCAGCTATTTGATTCCGCCAGATGCCAAAGGCACAAAATGCCCTCAATCAATCGCCCGCGACCTTGACCTTCCGTCCGACACGCCCCACTTGGAGCAGGCGTGGATTTATCCGAAGACGAACAGGCTTTCCTGCGGGACCTTGTCAAAACCTCACGGCAGAAGCCGCATGTCGTCGCCTGGGTCGACCGCGACGGCACCCAGCGCCAGACCGCGCTCAGCCAGACCGACGTCGTCCGGCTGAACAAGATTGCGAGTGGAATGGGGGTTTCGAAGGGCGAGACCCTTCGCCGGGCTGCACATGTACCCGTGCAGAAACCTGCCGGCCCGCCTTAGCGAATACGGGCAGAAGCGGCCGTTCAGGGAATCCGCAAAGGGCGGCGCCGCCCAGGCGGCCCTTACTTTCCAAGCATTTTTGCGACGATAAAGATCACGATCGCACCGCCAATGCCTCCGCCGAAGAGCAGGTACAGCATTGAATAGCCGGCGGCGGCGAGGGGCGGGAGAATCAGGGCAAGGTCACACATGATGGAAAGGTGGGTTGGTATGGACTGTTCCGGGCATTTTTGAAGGGTGCGGTCGGCCGCAATCGGGTCAGGCAGACCCAGTGGCGGACGACCGCGCCTGCTACTTGACGATGAGGTTGTTGCTGACGTTGGAGACCCCTGAGATCGAGGCGGCATCCCTGCCCGCCGCCCTCTTCTGGTCCAAGTTGTCCACAAAGCCGCTCAGCTGTACGACGCCCTTCATGGTCTCAACCTTGATCTCGAATGACTTGACCATGTCGTCCTTCAACAGCGCCCCCTTCACCTTGGTCGTGATTCCCGTGTCGTCGACGTATTGGCCGGTGCTGTCACTGGTGCGTGTTTCAGCGCAGCCGCCGAAGAACCCCCCTACGGCAACAATTCCCGCAAGTGTGGCGATCAAGGCGAGTTTGCGGGTGTAGTGTGGGAATTTCATAATAGTCATTATGGGCGTGTACGGATCCGGATTGTGAGGGAGACCTACTGGCCGAAGACCTTCTTGATCTCCCCGACCTTCTTCTGGACGTGTCCCTCATCCTTCTCGGCAATCCCCTTTGCCTGGAGGTTCGGGCTGCGGAAAACCTTGCCGGTCTCCTCCTTGACCTTTCCGGAGGTGATCTTGGCGTCCCCCTGGATCTTGTCGGTGGTGCTTGATTTTGTGTCTACGTCGTATGTTTTCATATTTCTTTATCTTGTTGTCTCGGATTGGGCATTTGGGTGATGGCGTTGACGATGCGGTTGATTAGTAACCCGTATGGAAGGGGGGTTCGCTCTAAGTTGATGGGGGGTTCACCCCATCTCTGGCCGATCACCGCCTAAGGCCGCATTTCGTACCGGATCCGCCATTCCGAGAAAAGTACGGGCATATGATTGGAGACACCCCTCGTCCACGGGACGGCCCCGTCGGGCAGCCGGCGTCGAAGCGCTGGAGATTGGGTCCATCCATCGCAACCGTGGTCGCCAGTTTCATCTCGAGTGGCTATTTTCGGCGCCCGGGTGTCGCCACGCTTCGGAAGTATCGGCCGGCGCCTAACCCGGAGGCACAGTGGAACTTCGTGGAGACCCCTTCCTTGAAGGAGGCGAATACCCCATAGGAGCAGGTTCGTGCAGTTGCTACGACCCAGCCCTCGGTTAGGTTACTGGTAGAGGTGAAGGATGCCCCGAAGAGCTCCCCTTACTGCGAGGTCGGCGGCCTCCCTCGCAGTAAGGGCAGGTATCGACGAACGGTGAAACACCTGGACCTCTTCGGCCGGCCGACGGAAATCGTCGTCAAATGCCGGCGTTTTAAGTGCCGGGACTGCGGCAAAACGTTCGTCCAGCCCCTGGTCGGGATCATGCCCTGCCGACGAAGTACGCAGGTCCTGTGGGAGCGGGTCTACAGGCAGCACGACGACGACATCTGTGGTTGCTACAACAACAACGTGGAGATGGTCCGTCTCTTCTTAGATCGCGGCGCCGATCAGGTACCCTATCGGTTACCTTATCGCGTGGCATAACCCCACTGTGAAGGTGAAGGATGGGTCCTCTTCTGCCGGCAAACGCGTCCTAATTGACGACCAACAGCGCGTCACTGCCTTGATGGCGGCTCTTCTCGGCCAAATGGTCGTGACCAAAGACTATGATGAGGTGCGTATCCGCATCGCCTTTAATCCGCTCGAAGAGAAATTCGAGCTATCCAATCCAGCTACAGGGCGGCTAGAAAGCCGACCTTCGTTATTGCGGAGCCTCCCGGCCGGACAAACCGCAAAAAAGCGGGAAGCAAATGGTTCACCATGACAGGAAACCCGCTCATTTGGGGTGCATGGAAGCAATAAGCTCTTCAAGCCGATCGGAAGCAATTCGCCTACTTTCGGTCAGGAAATTGATTCCAAGGATAAAACTGGCATCTTTTCTCGGCCGATTTTGGTATCCCCGCCCGGACTCGAACCGGAATACTCAGTTTAGGAAACTGATGCTCTATCCACTTGAGCTACAGGGACATCTACACCAACGAAATGAATGCGAGAGCGTGCCTTACTTAGGACTTCACCTTGTCCATGGGCTCTCGCCCAAGTGCAAGGAATGAATCAAATAGTGCTTTAGAGCACGCTGTCCACGGCGAATTCAACTCGCAACAGCCCGGGATATCCCGCTCGAGATTCCCGCCGGTGTTCACGCGCGAATGAGATCGCAGGCGGCGCCGCAGGGCCGCGGCAATTCCGAGACTCGATCATTCGATGGCACAGCCCGGGAGAGCGGGAAGAAGTTGCGCAACGAAGTGATGGACAGGCAGCTCCTAGAGGAGCACCATCCCCCTTAGGCTGCAGAAGCCGCCCCCAAAGGGGCCCTCGGCGGGATTGCCGATCGCAACGCAATCGATAGGGAAAACGAGCGAACGGCCGTTTCTGCCGGTGAGGCTCACGCCGGCAGACGCAGGCAAGATCACCCGAACGTAAGATTGAGCATGCCTTCGTAAGCGCAGCTATGTCCGGACGGGAAGCCGCGTGCTATCGTGGGGGTGATGGGAGTCATGGCCATTCAACGCGACCTGCCCCCGAAAAGGGGCCTTCGCGAGGTTCCTCTTCAACCAGCCAATTCATGAACACCCCCGACATGAATCGCCGAACCTTCCTGAAGACCGCCTCGTTCGCGACGGCGGCCGTCACGCTGCCCAACATCCTTCGCTCCCAAGGCGCAGGCGGGCAGTCCCCGAACAACAAGCTCAACATCGCATGCTGCGGCGTCGGCGGGGTCTTAGCAGAGCCGAGTCTAAGCGTGTTTAACAACTCTGGGACCGTGATCGCCTCCAACACCGTCTGAGGAACCAGTTCCAACCCCGCGCTCATCGCGAGCACAGCAGCCTCCGTCGGGGCCTTTGCGCTCGCGGCAGGCAGCGCGGACAGCGCCCAGATTGTGAACCTCCCCGCAGGTGCCTACACGATTCAGGTTTCCGGCGTCAACAATACGACCGGAGTCGCATTGGCGGAGGTGTACGAAGTGCCGTAATCTGGTGACGGCCGCGAACCTGCGCATGGCAATACACGCATGTTCCTGAGCAGGCACGTCCTTCAATTATCAGTCCGCAGATGCGCCGCCATCGGCCCCCACCCGGACTTGAACCGGAACAAGCGGTTTAGGAAACCGCTGAGTTCGGTTGGCTATCATAGTGTTATGTGATTCCGACACGAATGAGGGATGGATTTGCGCGAGAAGTTAAGGAACGACTGAGTCGATCCGCCAAAGGAGTCGTTAGGTTGGGGGCCGCAGGCAACCAATTGGAAGCGCGAGCCCGGCGTGACTCTCGAACAAACGCTAACGCCGATTGCGACGGGTGAAATTCTAAAGCTTTTGAGCGCGAAGGCCTGAGACACGCGCTAGGGCGAGTTGCCTTCCGTCGTAGGTTAGGAAGGTCTTGGCTTTGAGACTTATGGCAGCGGAAACATGCAATAAGTCCAAAGTTCGAACCCCAAGTGCCGATGTATGCTTTTCACCGAGCTCGTTCGCGATCTTCAATACGTCGGGCCAAACGAGCGGCGTTTCGGTGAAATTTCCCGCCCTGAGATCCGCTTCTATTTTCCCTAGTGCTGTCATTGCAACCGGGGCGGGACAGTTTCCACGCCAAACAGAGAGGCGCACCGCATTGTTCAACTCGCATCGCTGCCAAGGTGTCAGCGCAAGACTCGTTGGATGGCGTCTTAGATAAGCGACCGCTCCGGCCGTGTTGGCGTCGTGCAACACGAGGGAAAATAGAAACGACGTATCGGCGTAGACCACGAACTTTTCAGTAGCGATCACGATCCTGCGCCAATAGGTCGGCACCCGATAGCGGTAGCATCGGCTGCTGCAGCAGTTCTGCCAGTCGCACGTCCAAGTTCGCCCATGGGCGCGTCTGCCGTGCTGCCTTTTGGACTGCCGGCGGACTCAGCGTAGCCACCACTTGCCGACGCGACGTGATCGACACACTCTCGCCGTTGCGAATGAGCCGGAGAACAGACGGAAACGCGTTACGAATCTGTCGAACGGTTGCTGTTTTCATGTCTCACCAATATGTCTCACAAACATCTTTGTCAAGTACACCGAAAAGCTCTATTTGGTAAAGATCCCATCTTTGGAGTAGACTCGTAAAGTGGTGCGCCAGTCTCGAATTAAACGCGAACTTGAATGGGTTGAATTGCTTCAGCCCCATTGTCAGGAGAAGATCGTGATCAACAGAAAGAACAACGCTGTTTAACAAGCATTGTTGGTAGCAGCTCAATCCCTGTGCCCGATTCAACCCATTCGACCCAATCGGGGCACCAGACTGATCATTTTGCGCACCTAAGATCCAATAATATCGAGTAGGAAATGATGATTCAGGAGGCTCGCCGCCACCGGACGCCCACGCTCAATCGGGCTCTTGCGATGCTTCTAAACCGGTCGTTTCTTGGACAAAGCCATCCAGAGCTTGCGGTTTAAGTTAAGCCGCGGTTCCGATTTACCCATTGACTGTCTAAGGGAAGCCTTTAGTCCCCTAGATACCCTAAGGAGGCATGACGTATGAGTAAAATGGAACTACTACAGGGCACTTTGGACATGTTGGTACTCCAGGTATTGAGTGGCGGTCCGATGCACGGCTGGGGAATTGCGCAACGCATCCAGATTCTGTCGAAGGACGTGCTTCAGGTGGAGGAAGGTTCGATATACCCGGCGCTCTACCGGATGGAACACAAAGGTTGGATCAAGGCCGAATGGGGCCAATCGGAGAATAACCGGCGCGCCAAGTTCTATGAGCTTACGAAGGACGGGCGTAAGCAGCTAGCTAGCGAGTCGAGGGATTGGGCGCGGATATGTGGCGCAATCAGATCGATTATGGATGTGGCCTGAGAAAGGCCACACGTTCATGAACAATGAATACTGGAAAACGGTAGGCTCACGATTGGGAGCCCTGTTCAGACGTAGGCGAATCGAGTCTGAAATGATCGAGGAGATGCGCCAGCACCTCGAAGAGCTGACGCGGGTGAATGTCGAGTCTGGTATGTCTCCAGAGGAAGCACGCTTTGCCGCGCATCGGCGCTTTGGGGGGGTTTCCCAGTTAGAGGAAAAGTGCCGCGACGAACACGGATTCATGTGGGTGGGGCAGCTTCTCAATGACTTCCGCTTCACTGTCCGGTCACTACGGTCGTCCAAGGGATTCACCGCCACGGTCCTCGTCACCTTGATCCTGGGAATCGGCGTATCAACGGCGGTATATAACCTAACCGAGGCATCAACTATTTTTGATCTTCCCTATGCGAATGCGGGTGATCTGTTTAGAATAGGGCACAGCGACAAACGGAACCCCGCGCTGTATTATTGCCCGCGTTTTCAGTACCAAGCCTACAGGGATCAGATCAACGTCTTTTCGGATTATGCGGCAGTCTTACCCCGATTGGCCAATGTGACGATTCACGGGGACCCAGTGGCAAACTTGTTGCTCGAGGTCTCTAGCGATTGCTTCGGAACACTTGGAATTAAACCCGTGCTTGGGCGAGGCTTTCTTCCGGGCGAGTTTCGCGCCGGCGCGAACTCAGTTGTCGTAATTTCAGACCTGTTCTGGCGAAGATACTTTGACGCTTCTCCAGACGCGCTTGGACGCCAGGTCATGATTGACCAAGTTCCCTGCACTGTGATCGGTATCCTAGCGCCGAACCAGCCATTCCCGACGGACTTTGCGTGCGACGTTTACCGCCCGATCGACCTGTCTGTGAATCCAAACAATGTTTTCAAGCATGTATCACTATCAGTCATCGCCAGGCTCAAGCCAGGCGTGTCCCAGGAACAGGCCATTGCGGCCATGACTTCTGTTAAGCTGCCCACCCTCTCCCTATGGGCATCAGACTACATTTCAAAGTGGAAGCCGATTCTTGGAAAGTTGACCGTGATCGAGAGGCCTCAGCATTTATGGGTCGTCTTGGCGGCGGGCGCATTTCTGTATGCAATTTCCTGCATCAACTTGGTTAACCTGATGTTGATCCGTCTCATCGGAAGACGTAGGGAACTGAGCATCCGCATTGCGATCGGGGGTTCACGATTCCAGGTAATTCGGCTGCTCGTGGTGGAAAGTGTCTCGCTTTCGGCCGCCGCGAGCCTTGTTGTCGCCTTGCTCGCAAAGTTTCTGTTCCCCGCCTTGTTCGCAGCAATAAACGGCGACGACAGTGCCCTATTCCGAAATTTTTGGGACTTGGGCACGCTTTCTTGCATTGCCGGCCTCAGCCTTTTGGCCTGCGTGGGAGCCGTCGTTGTCCCCGCCTTGGGTCTGTTGAAGGCGGACATCAACCCCGGACTTAAGGATACCGGCCCGACAATCGGGGAAAGCCGGTGGTCAGGACAGGTCAGAACCTCGCTTATCGTCCTTCAGGCCGCATTTGCTGTCGTCCTTCTTATCGGAACGGGCCTCATGGTGCGATCCTTCGAGAGGCTCCACCACCTTGACCTTGGCTTTGATCCCGCCGGGAAGGTAAAAGTTCAGGTCGAAGCTCCCAGCAGCTACGACCTCACACCCGAGGCGTGGGTCCAACTTTTTGAACGCCTTCAGCGGAGGTTAAGTACGATACCTGGAGTGCGCGGAGTCTCGTTCGGTCAGGATTCCCTCTTCCCCGGCTATTTTGCAGGTACGGCCGAGCTACGGATAGAGGGCGGCAAATTTGAGCAGGTTGCTGGCAACTTTGTGTCGGCCGACTTCTTGAAGACCTCCGGTCTCGTCCTAAAAGAGGGCAGGTGGCTTTCCGGGAATCGCGGCGAAGTCGAGGCAGTCGTCAACGAGAGCATGGCCAAGGAACTCTTCGGGAGTCGCGACCCAGTCGGCTTATCTTTCGGGATGAAGGCCTCTGGAGATCTCAAGTTTCCCATTGTTGGGGTGGTCAAAGACGCCCGTGACGTCATCCACGCCCCCGCTGGAATCAGGTACTACGTGCCAAACTGGATGTCCCCATCAAACATCGACACGCTGGTGCTCCGACTGGACCAAGATCCAAAAAAGGAATTTGAGGCAGTTGTGAAAAAGGCGATCTACGAGATCGAGCCGAGGTTGATTGTGCAGCGCGTGAGCTCGATCAATGATATTGTCGGCAGCTCAATGGCGACCGAACGTTACGCTTTTACAATATTGAAGGGATTGGCCGGAATCGCCTTTGGGCTGACCGTTGTAGGGCTCTTCTCGGTCGTCGCCTACTCGGTTGAAAGTCGCATGAACGAATTTGGGGTCAGGATCGCCCTTGGGGCGACATCGTCAGATCTTAGGCGCCTCGTGCTGTCGCGAGGGCTCGGCGCGGCGTCGCTTGGCCTCGCGATCGGTATAGCAGCCGCCTTTGGCCTCACTCGCTTTATGGAGAGCCTCCTTTTCGAAACCAAACCCTTTGATCCGCCTGTTTATCTCGGAGTTGCGATCATTCTGGTGATCGCCAGCGCCGCTGCTTGCTGGCTTCCCGCCCAGCGTGCTTCCCGAGTCGACGTGGTCAGACTCTTGAGGGCAGATTAAACCATATTTTGAGAATGAGCATGAATTGGCACCGTCTGTTCGAATAAGGGTGGATTGAACACCCCGCACTTTGCCTTGGAATGTAGAGCACGCAGGGCGGTCAATACATCGGGGGAAACATTCCTTGCGCTTTGCCTCCGGCAATCAAACCCTGACCAGCACAAATTGGCGATTGAAAGGTGCTCCTGGCGACAACCAGTGCTCCAAGAGCCAGTCGCCACCGACGCCGGTGGCAACGTAGAATACCCAAACGCCGTGCAGGTCCTGCATGACGCCGCGAAGGCGCCCCATACATGCCCGTTGCTCCACCTCGTCGTCGGTCGCCAATCCCTCGAAGCCGAAGCCACCGTGTTTTGGCAAAGGCCGTGATCGAGGTTCAATCTGCTAAAAGTCTTAGCAAATGGCCTGTTCTGAATCCGGAACAATCGTTGTAACTGCTTCTGTTGATGCAGTTAGGAATGGAGCCGGCTGTCGGGGTTGAACCGGCCACGATCCGGTAACTGGCAGCCATAAAGTGTTAAACGCACGCTCGGTGAAGCGTGCCTAAAACTGCCGAAAGGCCTCTGCCCACGATAGTGTTTTCGAATGCGCGTTTAATCCGTTTAACAAACGGTTTTCCTTAACAAGCTATGACGTAATAGCTACTACGATTCTGTTAAACGCTGTGGCTGCTATTCGAATTGGCCTTGAAATGGTGCCCCCGCCCGGACTTGAACCGGGACAAGCGGTTTAGGAAACCGCTGCTCTATCCAGTTGAACTATGGGGACTTACTTGAGCTTGTCAGAGGGCAGCAACACACGATCGTTTTTTTAAGGTCATGTTTAAACCGTTTTGTTGCTGGCGATGGAAGCCCGGCTGAACGAACCATGCCTGCTATGAATATACGCTCTCGGTACGGATGCGCGGCCACGTTGGCCCTTTTCTCAGTCGGCCTCATGTCCATGCGGGCGGTTGCAGCGGAAATCACAGCCGGCGATGATTCAAAAACAATTGCCGAACGGGTGACGCGCCAGGAAACAGCGTGGAATCGTGGCGATGCAAACGGGTTCGCGGAGCAATTCGATGTCGATGGTTCCTTCACAAACATAATCGGCAGGGTGCTGTTCGGCCATGATGGGTTCGAAAAACAACACGCAAGAATATTTGAGACGATATACAAGGGAAGCACGCTGAAGCTCACCATCCGGAGGCTTCAGTTCGCTAACCCAGATGTTGCCGTGGCTGACATCGATACCGAGGTGACGAATTACCAGAAGATTCCCCTTGGCGTTCCTGTGCCCCGCGATGGCGTTCTGCGGACACGTCTATTGGAGGTCTTGGTTCGAAAGAACGGCGCGTGGTGGATCGTTGCGTTCCACAATGTGGCTTTTGCGCCGGATCCGGCGGCGCCATGAACGGCGCGGCAGTTGCCGCGCTCCGTGTCCCGCCGGCCGGCGGCTGATCTCCCAGGGCTTCCCAGCAATCCCAGAACGCCGGACGAAGACCGACGGAGCTTGACTCCACCAGCCCCGGGGGTGCCCTCGGAAACAGCATCCATGGTCCCGCTCACCCATCGAAGAAACGGATACGCGCTGCTTTCCGGGAACGGGCTTGAGATCGGCGCGTTGAACGAGCCGGCGGAAATCCCCGAGGGAGCCGCGGTCCAGTATCTCGACGCCATCGACGAAACCCAGGCCGCCGCGCTCTATCGCGAGATTCCCGGCGGGAAGTTCGCCAAGGTCAGCTTCATCGGGGACCTGGACCATGACGGGCTCGTCCAGTTCCGCGACGGGGCCTTTGACTTCGTCGTGATGAACCACGTCCTCGAGCACGTGGCCAATCCGGTGAAGGCGGTCCGGGAGGTGTTCCGAATCTGCCGGGAGGGCGGAATCGTGGCCATGGCGGTTCCCGACAAGGACTACACGTTCGACCGGCGCAGGGAGCTCACCCCATGGGGGCACCTCTGGTCGGACTACATGGATGAAGTGAAGGCGAGCGGCGACGACCACTATGAGAGCTTCCTGCGAAGCGCCGCCCCCCACGTGTTCGACGAGCCGCCGGAGAACCTCAAGATTCACATTCAGCTTTCAAGGACCCGTCGTGAGCACGCCCATGTCTGGAATTCGGAATCGTTCGAGGGATTCCTCCGGGACTGCTTTCTCAACCTGGGGATCGACGCCGCCCTCCGGTACAGGTCGGTCGCCTCCGAGAACGGCATCGAGCACTTCAGCGTGTGGCAGAAGCGCCCGGCACCGGGCCGGCGCTGAACTGCCCTATCCAACCGTTCCGCGGGGCCCCAATGCGGCCGAGCCTGCCGATTCCCCGCGGCGCCGCGGCGCCAAGGCAGCGCCAATGAATCCTTTCGGAAACAGCCCAAGGGTAACCAGAAAGGCAAGAAAAGCGGTCCGGAACAGGCCACGAAATTTCACGCAACGAGCTAGCCCCGAGCAGTAAAACCAACTACGCGTTTATTCCCATCGTGCGCCCGGGGCAAGGGTCTATGAAAGTGTCAGCCAAACCGCGCATTCCTGCCCCGCACCCCCCCGTTCCCCATGCATAACCCAGCCCCTTCCTCAACATCCTCCAAGCCTCCCGCTCCCCCGCGCTGGATTCTCGTGGTGGACGATGAGCCGTCCATGAGGCACCTCATCGAACTCGTCCTAGAGAAGGAGGGATGGACCGTGCACACGGCAAGCAGCGCCGAGTCGGCGATGGACGCGGTCAAGAGGGCGGCCTGCCCGCCCTTCCTTGTCATCTGCGACGTGCTGATGCCCAACATCGACGGGCTGGAGCTGATGCGGCGGATGTGCGGCCGCTATCCCAGCATCAACGTAATATTCATCAGCGGCCACCTCTCCGACGTGTCCTGGTGGCCCACGGACCTGCGCGAACACCGCTTCCTTGCCAAGCCGTTTGATAACGCACACCTCGTCGCCGCGGTCGAGGAGGTCATATCCGACGGCACCGGTCCCGGCTGAGCGCCGCGCACATGGACGTCAACCTGATACTCTCGGCGCAGACCCTCTGCCTCGCTCCGCAGTTGAAGCGGAGCGGGCTGATCAACGGCCTGTTTGTGCTCAAGAACGTCCCCGCGAAGACGTATCTGCGCGTCAGCCCGGAGCAGTGGATAATCCTGCAGCAGTTCGTGGTGCCCCGGACGGTCCCCGCCGTGCTGGGCAGCGCGATCCGCAACCGGCAATGCCTGCGCCTCGGCGAATTCTTCGAGCTCATCCTGAAGGCGCTGCGGGCGAATATCCTGCTGGAGCCGGGGATCGGCCCCGAGCCCGTGCTGGCCCACAACTGGAAGTGGTCCGTCCGCCCAAAGGTGCTCGCCATGCCGCTCGCCGCCCTTTTCGGCATCGGAGTCATTATGGCGCTCGCCATCAACCCGAGGCTGCCGACGACCTTCCTGGACTGGCTGGGCGGGCTGCTGCTGCTGAGCGTGGCGCTCAGCTTCGCCTCCTTCATCTCGGGCTGCCTTGTCCGCGGCGCGGGCGGCGAGATCTACCGGCCGCGCTGGAAATGGCTGGCGATCCCGCCGCACTTCGCGGTGGACACACACGACGCCATCATCCTGCCGAGCAAGGCGCAGACGGTGATCGGCCTCGCCGGGCCGGCGGTGCTAGCCATCGCCACGGGATTCTCGGCCTGGCGCCTGCGCGGGTGCGAGCTCTTCTCCCTGCTCGCCCTCATCATCATCGCGCGCCCCATCTTCGGGGGGCGTTTCTCAAAGCTCATCCATGTCGGCCAGAAACGCGGCCTGAGCGACGCCGAGCAATCCTACATATTCCCGCCCAACCGCCGCCCGGAGACGAGGGGCTGGCTGCTGAGCCGCGCGCTCCGCCAGCCGTCCACCTGGGTGAGGATGGCCTACGGCCTGTTCTGGGCGGTCGCCATCCTCTATTGGGGCTCCCGGCTGATGGATATGCCCGCATGGAGCCTCTCCTACTGGCTGGACTACGCGGAGAACTACGGCGTGCGGGCCGGGCTTTGGATCGGCGGGTCGCTGGCGGCGCTGGGCGCCGGCTACCTCATCTGGGAGACCTACCACTCGGTCCGGGAGAGGGCGCAGGCGCGGCGAAACACCCTGCGCCTGTCGCGGGCGCGCTGGATCACGGCGAGGAACATGATGCTGGACGAGTCCAGCCGGATGAAGGCTATGGCCGCCTCCTCCGTGCTGAGCACGCTGCAGCCGCCGCAGCGCCTGGAGCTCGCCCGCGCGATGGCGGTCCGGCGGCACGGCCCGTGGAGGTCGCTCTGGGAGTACGAGAGCAACCCGACGCAGGTCGCGCTTATCGTGAGCGGCAAGGTCGCCCTGCGGCGGCAGCTGGCCACGGGCCGGTCGGTGCCGGTCCAGGTGCTCACCGAGGGTGACATCATCGGCCTGCACGACCTCGCGGACCCCAAGTTCCCCAGCTATCTGCTGCGGTCGCTGACCCCGGTCGTGCTGCTCTCGATGGACCGCGCGATGGCCGAGGAGCTCGTGGTCCGCAAGATTCCGCAGGCCACGCTCACGGACATGCTCCTCAAGATGCCTTTCCTCAGGCGGATCTCGCTCTGCCAGAACTGGCACCTGCAGGCCATCAACCGCTTCGCTCGCCTCTCGACGATCGTCGGCTATCCTCCGGGAAGCGTGATCCTGAGCGAGGGCCAGACGGTCGAGGAATTCTTCATCATCTTCCAGGGCAACGCGCGGGTCATGCAGAAGGGGCGCCAGGTGGCGATCATCCGCGCCGGCGAGTTCTTCGGCGAGATCGGCCTGATGCAGAACAGCTCGCCCAACGCCACCATCATTGCCTACCAGGGCACCCGCTGCCTGAGCATCCCGCGGATAGAGCTTCTGCGCTTCGTCACCCACAACTACACGGTTGCGCTCGAGATCGAGCGTGTGAGCTCGGAGCGGCTCGGCAGGCCCCTTTTCCCCCTGGAGCAGGGTGATTTCAGCACCATCTGAAGCGGGCTGAGGGAACGGCCGCGGCGCCCTGCTGTCTCCCGGCAGGCAGCGTGCCAACCTTGAACCCATGGAAAAGTGGCTTGCGGGCGCCGGGCTTCCGGCGGACGGGTGAGCCCGGTCCGTCGTTGAAGAGCAGCGGACTGTCCGCCAGCCTCCCCATTCCCACGCCACGTCCCGGCATGCGAGGCATCGCAGAATTCAGGGCGCTCCTTCCCGCCGCCGCCATCATCGCCGCCTCGGCGCTGCAGGCGCAACCCGACCAGACGGCTTCCACGCAGGAATCCGGCGGCCTGCTTTCCTTCATGAACCGCCTGCCGGAGCTCGTGAACCAGAACCTTCCTTTCCTCGTGCCAGGCGGAACCTATTGGTTCTACGGCAGGCCCCATATCGGCAACCCGCTTCAAGGCGATTACTTCCGCCTGGACGGCGGCGTGTGGCTGAAGGTGACCGACAGCGTGGATTTGAACGCCGGAGCGCAAGGCTACATCTGGCGCGACGAAGGCGATGGTGACGCCACCCGCTACGGCCTTTACGGCATCAACCTCGGCATCAAGTACGCCCGGCCCATCAAGTCCCGGCCGGGTTCGGCTTTCAGCGTTGGCGTCAATTATTCGAGCCCGGTCGGGCGCCCGCCCGCCTCCCTCATCGACGGGTGGCGCCACACGGATCCCTACGTGACCTACACCCGCCCGCTGGTCCCGTCCTGGAACCTGGTCGGCTATTCCAGCCTCGGCCTCGATCTCCTGGCCCATTCGCCCCTTCCGGGGACGTTCGGAATCAATGTGCTCCACTCGAACTCGATCACGTTCTCCGTCGGCGCGAGCCGCCAATGGCCGCGCTTTGTCGGCTCGCTGACCCTGAACGGCGCGACAAGCGAGCTCGTCACCGACCAGGGCCGCCAGGTGTTCACCCTCACTCCCCAGGTCTTCGTCCCGCTGTTTCGCCAACGCCTCCCCCGGTGGCACCTGCTGGGGGTGCTGGGGGCCCGCGCCACCGACGGGCCCGACGGGCGCCAGTTTGGCGCCAGCGCCAGCCTGAACATCAATTTCAAGTCGAAGCCCTGAGAGCGGCGGGCAATGAGCCGGGTTTCCGGAGGCTCCCGGGTCGGCCAGCATGCGCCATGGCCAATATTGGGACGGCACCCCCGGCCTGGCCGGGAGGCGGATCAGACTTTGAGCCGGTATCCCACGCGCGCGATCCAGCCGGTCAACTGAACCACGGCGAAGGCCATCACGAGCGATCCGAGGACCGCGGCCACGGCGGGCAGGCCGTGGTAGGAGAAGGCGGTTGCGAGCGCCCTCTCGCCCGCAAGGCCGACCAGAAGGTACAGGAACGGGTGCAGCAGGTACGCGAGGAGCGGGTTGGCCCCGGCCGGCTGGAAGAGGCGGCTCCACCCGCGGTGGCCGCGCATGTCCATGAGCCAGTATAGAAATGCCCATGCGGCGGTGGTGATCGCCGCGCAGAACAGACACCATGACGGCGTCGCACGGATCTTGTTGATGCCGTATGGTGCGTCCAGCAGCACGCCGACCAGGAACAATCCGGCGGCAAATGCGAGCGCCCAACGCAGCCGTTGTGCCGGCTGTCGCAGCTCCGAGCCGTCGGCCAGAATCGAACCGAGGCAGCATCCCGCCATTGTGATTGCTGCCAGCGAGCCGAGATCCCCGCCGATGCTGACGTGGCCATTGACCCATCCGAAGGCCGCCTCCAGCGCGGCCAGCGCCGGCGCCGCCCATTCCAGCCACGAACGCGACGCGAGTTGCGCGGGCAGATCGGACCGGGCTGCGACGAAGAGCAACACCAGCCAGCCGGTCGCGCCGACCAGCCATTCCCGCCGGCGCCCGGCCGCAAGGTACAGGAGTGACGCGACGAGGTAGGCCCAGCCGATCAGCCCGAGTATCCCCCACCACGAGTGCCGCAGCCAGACTGTGTCGGAGGGATCGAAAAGCGGCCCGAGAACCATCGCCCTGCCGTCGGCGGTGCGATAGGCGAGCACGAGGGCGGCCAGCGCGGCCGCGCCGACAACGCGGCCGATTCGAAGAACGGCCCGGCCGCGTCCCGGTTGGCCGGGCACGACGGCGAAGGCGAGGAACATTGCAACATATGCGAGGGCGCCCCACAGGCCCCGCGCCCAGGGCTCGTGCTCCTCCATGTTCACCATGACAACGCCCATGACCAGCAGTGCCCACGTGCGCACGAGCACCTTCCAAAGGAGCTGCCTGCGCGTCCGTCCCCGGGCGAGCGCCCGGCCGAAAGCCAGCGGGACCGACACGCCCGCGATGAACAGGAACGCCGGGAAAACGACGTCCGGCAGCCTCATCGCGTCCGCCCTGACCCCGACGTGCTCGAGCCAGGAGGGCGCATGGGGCGCCCCTGCGAGATCGTTGACGAAGACCATCAGGGTGATGACAAGTCCTCGCAGCGCATCGACCGAGGCAATCCGGGCGCCGCCCGGTTCAGGACTTGGGGCGGTATTTGAAACACGTGCCTGTGACATGGGGCGATGCGCGGGACGGCGCGCAGAAAGCTTCTGCGTGCCGCCTCAGGGGTCTTGCCAGCCTACAACGGCTGCCGGACGCAGCGGCAAGCTCCAAACTGGCCCGCCAACCCCGGCCAATGCGGGATTGACAACCCGCTGCCCACCCGCACGATCCACCCCCCTGTCCAAGAAATGAGCACCGCCGAACAAAAGCAGCAGACCCCAACACCCGCGCAGATCCCCTTCACGGATCCGCAGGCCTGGGTCCGGTTCGTCACCGACACCGGCAAGATACTGCCTCGCAAGTACACCGGGCTCTGCGCAAAGCACCAGCGCGCCGTCACGCGCACGATCAAGCACTCGCGCAACATGCTGCTCACGAAGTGACCGGAGGCCGGGCGAACGCATGCCTGCCGGAGCCCGAAAGGCTCCGGCCTTTTTTTCCCCCGGCTTTTCCCCCCGCAGACCATGCCCCCTTCCGCCCGGATCTATAGGGGCACCCCGCGCAACCTGGCCCTGCTCGCCAGGCACATCAGGGCGGGCGGGCTGGTCGCCGTTCCCACGGAAACGGTCTACGGGCTCGCGGCGGACGCGACGAGCAGCGCGGCATGCAGGAGGATCTTCTCGGCCAAGGGGCGGCCGGCGAGCGATCCGCTGATCGTCCACATCGCCTCGCTGCGGGACCTGGGCCTCGTGGCCCGGCCCAACCCCGCCGCCCTGAAGCTTGCCAGGCGGTTCTGGCCCGGCCCGCTCACGATCGTGCTCCCGAAGACAAGCGCCGTCCCGGACGCGGCGACGGCGAACCTCCCGAGCGTCGCCGTCCGGATGCCCTCCCACCCGCTCTTTCGCCGCCTGATACGGCTGGCCGGCGTGCCGCTGGCGGCGCCGAGCGCCAATCCGTTCGGATACGTCAGCCCGACGACCGCGGGCCACGTCAGGGCCGATCTCGGCCCGAGGGTCCTCCACATCCTGGACGGCGGTCCCTCCCGGATCGGCCTGGAGTCGACGATCGTCGACCTGCGCGATCCGCGGCACCCCTCCCTGCTGCGGCCCGGAGCCATCACCCGCGGCGAGATCGCTGCGGCGCTCGGGATCCCTGTCGCGATGTCCAGGCGGTCCGCGGCCAGAGGCCGGGGCCGACTCGCGCCCGGCCAGATGTCCCGGCACTACAGCCCGCGGACGCCCGTCATCCTCCACGCCAGGCTGACCCGGCGGATGGCGGCGCAGGGCGCCGCCGGGGATGCCTGGCTGTTCATCTCGCGGCCCCGCGGGGCGCGGCCGGCCCCGGGCGGGCCCGGAAACGTGTTCTGGCTGGACGCGCGCGGCGACCTGCGGCGCGCGGCCCGGCGGCTGTTCGCGACCCTTCGCCGGCTCGACGACGGCGGATACGGGCGGATCCACGTAGAGCGCCCGGCCGGCGCCGGCCTCGCCGAGGCGCTTGTCGACCGCCTTGTCCGGGCCTCCGCGCGCTGATCAACAGCGGACGACCGCGGCGAGCTCCCGCAGGAACCGCTCGTTCTGGTCGGCCGTCCCGACGGTCACGCGGATCCACTCGGGAAGGCTGTACAGCTTGAGGGGCCGCACGATGACGCCGCGGTGCAGGAGCGCGTCGAAGACCCGCGCCCCGTCCCCCACCCGCACCAGGAAGAAGTTCGCCTCGCTGGGGACGAACTCCAGCCCGAGCTCGGCGCATCCTGCCTCGAGGCGCCTGAGCCCCTTTCGCGTCTCCGCCACGCACATGCGCCTGAATTCATGGTCGTCGAGCGCGGCGACGGCCGCCGCCTGGGCGATCGCGTTGACGTTGAACGGCTGGCGCATCCGGTCGAGGAGCGATGCCAGCTCGGGGGTCGAGTACCCGTAACCCAGCCGCAGCGAGGCGAGGCCGTAGACCTTCGAGAACGTCCGGAGGCCGATCACGTTGCGGCCCTCGCCGATGAGCGGGCGCAGGTCGGCCGGGCGCTCCGCAAAGTCCGCGTACGCCTCGTCCACGGCGCAGACGGCCGTCCCGGGAAGCGAGCGGACGAACTCGAGGAGCTCCTCCGCCTTGCTCGCCGTGCCGGTCGGATTGTTGGGGCTCGATACGAACACGAGCTTCGTCTTGGCCGACACCGCGCGGGCCAGCGCCCGGAGGTCGTTGCGGAAATTCACCAGCGGCACTTCGACCGGCCGGGCGCCGAAGAGCAGCGTCACGAGCCTGTAGACCACGAAATCCGGCGCGCCCATGACCACCTCGTCGCCGGGCCCGAGGAATGCGTGCCCCAGGAGTTCTATGACCTCGTTCGACCCGTTCCCGATGACGAACTGCCCCGGGGCCAGGCCGTGGAACTGCGCGAGCTTCTGGCGCAGCGCGAAGCACCCCCCGTCGGGATAGAGATGCCCCTGCTCGATGGCGCGCTTGGCAGCCTCCACCGCGAGGGGCGACGGCCCGAACGCATTCTCGTTCGAGGCGAGCTTGACGATTCCCGACGGGTCCAGGCCCAGGTCGCGAGCCAGCTCCTCGATGGGCTTTCCCGGCTCGTATTCGGGCTGCGAGAGGACGAAGGGCTTTGCCAGGGCGGTCGGTTTCACGGCTTTGGGACACGCCATTTGAGACGAACCCAAACTCCAGCTAAAGCCAAAAGGGATTCGCCTTCGCCGCCGGCGCAGGATGATACTAGTGCGTTGATCCTGGACAGGCCGATTCGCCGCGCGCTCGCAGTGCCCCTGGCAATCACCGGACTTGCGCTGAGTCCGGCGGGCCCGCTGCCGGCCGCGGAGAAGCCCCCAGCCCCGGCCAAGGTCGACGTGGGTGAGATCGCCGGCGCCAGGTTCGCCATCGCGAATCCCCCGGGCCCTTGGAACCGCGATGTCCTGCTGATCGCCCACGGATACCGCCCCGACTCGGCGCCGCTGATCGCGGACCTCCATCCGGAGCGGGCCTCGAACAGGGCCCTGCTTGACGAGGGCTGGATCGTCGCGACTACGAGCTACCGCCGAAACGGCCTTATCGTCGGCGACGCGATCGAGGACCTGGACGCGCTTCGCGCGCACATCGCGGAGACCTATGGCGAGCCCGACCGCGTCATCCTCGCGGGCGAGTCGATGGGGGGGCTGGTCGTGACGATCATGGCCGAGCGCGACGCGGGCCCCTACCAGGGGGCTGTGGTGTTCGACGCGACCCTCTACGCGAAGGAGCCCAACATGAGGGTGGGGCTGTCCCTGCTTCCGCGGATACCGCTCCTGTTTGTGGCGACCCAGCGCGAGATCCGGGAACCCCGGAGCTACCTGACGGCGCTCGTTGCGCGCCCCGCCCCCGTGATCCAGCCGGCGCTCTTCCTCATCTCCCGCGAGGGCCACACCAACATTAACCAGGCCGAGCACCTCGCCGCGTTCCGCGCGCTCGGCGACTGGATCGAGCGCGGCCCCGACGCGCTCCCCCAGCCGAAGGGCGGCGCGCCATACTACGACGCCACGATCCCGCCCGAGCCCGGGCCGTCGACGGCGGTCCCGCATCCCGACGGGCGCGGCTTTGACACCAGGGTGGCGGAGGTCGACGCGGTCTACGGCAGCGTTCTCCTGGAGGCCCAGGCCTCGGACTTCGAGTCCGCGGGCATTGCGCCGATGACCTTCTTCGAGCTCCAGGCCGGCGGGCGCTCCTACCGCACCCTCTACGGCCGGACCTACAGCGACGTGAGGAGTGGGGAATGGGTGGCGTTCACCGACGCGGACGGGCGCACGGCGCTTTCGCGGACCTATTCCGACGCGGCCGGCACCGCGGGCCTCAGGGCCGGGGACTCCGTCTCGCTGGCCCAGTACGAGCCCCACCCGAGCGCCTCACGCTGACCGACGGCTCGGGACGTGGACCCACTTCATACCGGCGGCCTCGGCCGCCTGGATCCCGGGCTGGCCGTCCTCGAACACGAGACAGCGCTCGGGCGGCACCCCCATGCGGCGGGCGGCGAGGAGGAACATGTCCGGCGCGGGCTTCCCGTGCTCGACGTCGTCCGCGGTCACAACGACCGGAAACAGCGAGGCGAGGCCGGTCTTTGCGAGGGTGCTGCAGACGACGTCCCTCGTCCCCCCGGACGCCAGCGCGACCGGATGGGTCCTGCTGGCCGTCCTCGCGAACTCGACCACCGGGGCTATCAGCTCGAGCTTCTGCAGGGACGCCATGAAGATGTCCTCCTTGTCCCGGTAGACGCGGTCCGGGTCCAGGCTGAGGCCGTGGTGCCGGCCGAGGAGCTCCGCGACCCGCCGCGAGGGCACTCCGCCCAGCGCGTAGAAGTAGTTCTCGTCCAGCCGGCCCTTCATGCCGGCGTTGCGCAGCGCATTCTCCCAGGCGGAGTAGTGGAGCGGCATCGTGTCCGCCAGCGTTCCGTCCAGGTCGAAGATATAGCCGCTGAAGTTTCCCTCGGGGATCTGTATTTGCATCGGAGTGCGCAACGACGCCCGAATCCGCGCGGCCCGCAACCCCAAAAAACGCTCGTTCGCGGGAAGGCATCCCCTACAATCGGCCCGCAGCCCACCCCAAAAATGAAAAAATACCTCGTCGAGTTCATCGGGACCTTCTTCCTGGTCTTCACGGTCGGGAGCACGGTCATAGCCCCCGGCGCAGGCCCCCTCGCCCCAATCGCAATCGGAGCCTCGCTCATGGTCATGGTCTTCGCGGGCGGCCACATTTCCGGCGGCCATTTCAACCCCGCGGTCACCCTGTCGGTCTGGCTGCGGGGCAAATGCGACTCGATGGACGTCCTTCCCTACTGGATCGCCCAGATCGCGGCCGCGCTCGCCGCGGCCCTGATCGTGCTCAAGATCAAGATGCCGGGCGCGGCCCAGCCCCTCGCGTTGGCCGGGTGGAAGCCCGCCTTTGTCGCCGAGTTCCTCTTCACGTTCGCCCTCTGCTGGGTGGTGCTCAACGTCGCCACATCGAAGGGAACGGCGGGAAACTCGTTCTACGGGCTCGCGATCGGCATGACCGTGATGACGGGCGCCTTCGCCGTCGGCGGCGTGTCGGGCGGCGCGTTCAACCCCGCCGTGGCTACCGGAATCACCGTCATGGGCCTGTCTCTCTGGAGCAACCTCTGGGTGCTGCTCGCCGGGGAGGCGGCCGGGGCGCTCGCCGCGGCAGCGGCCTACAGGCTGGTCAACGGCGGCGACTGACGGGCGGCCGCCGCGCGCCCGGAGCGCATCACCGCCTCGACCCGCGGTGCAGGCGGCCCGCGGCCTTGGGGGCCGCGTCGTCCAGCACCTTCTGGTCGAACAGGGCCGAGTAGACGTAGGGGAACCCGTCGATCTTCTTGCGCTCGACCGAGGTGCCGATGAACCGCTCGATGCTCCGGGCGTCCCTCACGTCGTCCTCGGTGACGAGCGTGAACGCGTCGCCCGAATGGTGCGCCCGGCCGGTCCGGCCGATCCGGTGGACGTAGTCCTCCGGGTTTTCCGGCACGTCGTAGTTGATCACGTGGGTCACGCCCGCGATGTCGAGGCCGCGCGCCGCGATGTCCGTCGCGACCAGCACCTCGTTCTTGCCGCTCTTGAACCCCTCGAGGGCCTCCACGCGCTCGCGCTGGTTCCGGTCGGAATGGAGCACGCCGACGCTGTGCCCCTTCTGCAGCAGCCGGCCCGCGATCCGGTCCGCGCCCATCCGGGTCCGGCAGAAGATGAGCACGCTCTTGAAATCAGTCTTTTCCAGGAGGAGCTGGAGCAGGTCGAACTTCTGCGTGGCGACCACGGGATAAAAGGCGTGCGCGACCGTCTCGGCTGGCGCGCTGTGCCGGCCGATCTCCACCTTGGATGGATTTCGTAGGGCCCAGGCGGCAAGCTGCTCGATCTCCGTGGGAAGGGTCGCCGTGAAGAACAGCGTCTGGCGGTCGCTCGGGCACTGCTGGACAATCCGCCTCACGTCGGGCAGGAAGCCCATGTCGAGCATCCGGTCGACCTCGTCGAGGACAAGGATGTCGATCTTGCCGAGCGAGCAGTTGCCCTGCTGCAGGTGATCGAGCAGCCGGCCGGGCGTCGCGGCGAGGATGTCCATCCCCCGCCTCAGGTCATCCGTCTGCTTGCCGTAGCCGACGCCGCCGTAGACGATCGTCACCCTCAGGTCCGTGAACATGGCGTACTTGTGGAATGCCTCCTCGACCTGCAGCGCGAGCTCGCGGGTGGGCTCGAGGACCAGGCACCGCATCGCCCCGTGGTGGCCGAGGCGCTGGATGATCGGAAGCGCGAACGCGGCCGTCTTGCCCGTGCCCGTCTGCGCCGAGCCGATGACATCCCGGCCCTCAAGGATCATCGGAATCGCCTGGACCTGAATCGGCGTGGGCTCGGTGTAGCCCTTCTGCTGCACGGCGTACGCGAGGGCGTCTGAAAGCCCGAGCTTCGTGAACGGGGTGTCCATCTTCGGGACATCGACGGGGACCAGCGGCTTGTCCGGCCCGCTGCGCGGGTGCTCGAAGTCGTCGCGAACGGGACGCGGCCTGCGCCCGTCGCCGTGCCTGCCGTGCGCGGCCCTGGCGGGCCCGCGGCCCTCGGGCCGCCGCTCCTCGTGATGCGGGCGGGACTCGGGACGGGGGCGGGACTCGGGACGGGGACGGGACTCGGGACGGGGACGGGACTCGGGACGGGGACGGGACTCGGGATGGGGGTGCGGCTCGTGGGCCTTGCCCTGGGGCGCGCCCTGCCCCCTGCCCTGCCCCCGCTGGCCCCGCCCATGCGGTTGGTGGCCGCCCCCATGGTCAGGCCTTCGGTCGGCCGCCGCGCCCAGGGGCGCGGCCTGGACCGGTTTCTTCGGGGCGGGCCCAAAGGATTCGCGCAGCCTGGCAATGAACTTCCGCAGCATGATTTCTGTATGAAAGGCCCATGCTCCCTGCATTCCCGCGGGTTTGCAACCTCCCAATCTGCATCCCGCCGGCGGGGCCGCGGCCATCGCGGGCCTATTGGATTCTCGCTTGGCAGGGTTTCCCCACGCGCCATCATCGGGACGCGTGACGCCATCTCCCGCATTGAATTCCGATCTCCTCTGGTTCGTCCGGCTCGGCATCGACCAGGGCCTGTTCACCCGCGTGCAGTGCGTGACGGTGAGGGCCACCCTGGGGGGCCGGCCCGATATGCTGGAGTTCGCGCAGAAGCTGATCGACGACGATCTCGTCACGAACGTCGAGGCGCTCGAGAAGCTGGCCGGCAGGGCGGCGCTGAAGGGCAAGCACGGCCCGCCCCAGGAGGACCCGTTCGTGGCGGCCGAGGACTTCGTCGAGGACGTTGTTTTCACCGCGCCAAAGAGGGAGGCGGCGGGCCCGCCGCCGGCGTTCTCGTTCGAAACCGTCGCGCAGCTGGACGACAAGGTGCTCGCCGAAGGCCTGCGGGAGCTGCTGAGCGCGACGGGGCGTCACGGGGCGAGCGACCTCCACCTATGCGCCGGAAGGCGCCCGTTCATCCGGAAGGAGCGGGTCCTGTCCTACATCAGCGAGCACACGCTCAGCGCCGACGAGGCGAACCGCCTCAACACCGTGCTCCTTGCCCCGGGGCAGAAGGCGAAATTCCTCAGGGAGCACGACCTCGATTACGCCCTGGCTCCCGGCCCAAACGAGAGGTACCGCGTCAATCTCATGTTCCAGAAGGAGGGCGCGGCGGGCGCGTACCGGATGGTTCCACGGGAGATCAAGACTCTGGCGGAGCTCGGATTCGCGAGCCATCTCGACACGCTCAAGAAGCTGCTGAGCTACCACAACGGCCTCGTCCTCGTCACGGGCCCCGTGGGCTCGGGGAAGACGGCGACCCTCGCCTCCATGGTGAACTACCTCAACGAGACCCGCAGGGACCACATCATCACGGTCGAGGACCCGATCGAGGTGGTGCAGGTGGCGAAGGGCTGCACGGTGACGCAGCGCCAGGTGGGCACGCACACCCACACGTTCTTCACGGCCCTCATCAGCGCGCTCCGCGAGGATCCCGACATCATCGTGATCGGGGAGCTGCGCGACCTGGAGACGATAGAGATGGCGGTCACCGCGGCCGAGACCGGCCACCTCGTGATCGGGACCATGCACACGAGCGACGCCGCGACCACGCTGAACCGGCTGCTGGACGTCTTCCCCGCCATGCAGCAGTCCCAGATCCGGTCGAGCGTCGCCGAGAGCCTCCGCGGAGTCATCTGCCAGCGCCTGCTGCCCGCGGTCTCCGGCGGCCTCGTCATGGCGTGCGAGATCCTCGTCAACACCATGGCCATAGCGAACCTTGTGCGGGACGGCAAGACGATGGGCCTGCGAAACGCGATGGAGACGGGAAGCCGCGAGGGAATGTGCCTCATGGACGGTGTGGTCTTCGGGCTCTGGCAGGACGGCAAGGTATCCAAGGAGACCGCCCTTGCAAACGTGTCGAACCGCGTGATCCGCGCGAGAATAACCTGACCCCGCCATGGCTGAAATCGACTCCCTGCTGCGCACGATGTTCGAGAAGGAGGGTTCGGACCTCCACCTCGCAGTGGGCATGCCGCCCAGGGCCCGGATATCCGGCTCGATCGAGCCGATCGGCGACAAGGTTCTGACCGCTGCGATGCTCGGGAGGATGCTCAGCGAGATCGTTCCCGAGAAGAGGTGGGCGGAGTTTCTCGAGAAGAAGGACCTGGACCTCGCCCACGAGATCCCGGGCTTCGCCCGGTTCCGCGGCAACTTCTTCTACACCCATTGGGGCCAGGCGGCGGTGTTCCGCGAGATCCCGGTGAAGATCCTCAACCTCGAGCAGCTGGAGATCCCCGAGGCCGTCAAGAAGCTCTGCTTGCTGACGGAGGGGCTCGTGGTGGTCACCGGCCCGACGGGCAGCGGCAAGTCGACGACGCTCGCGGCGATGATCGACTACATCAACCACAACCAGTGCCGGCATATCATCACGATCGAGGATCCGATCGAGTTCGTGCACCCGGTCGGCAAGAGCATCATCGTGCACCGCGAAATCGGCCAGCACACGGAGTCGTTCGCCTCCGCGCTCAAGGGCGCAATGCGCCATGACCCGGACATCCTGCTGATCGGCGAGATGCGCGAGCTCGAGACGATGAAGCTCGCGCTGAGCTGCGCCTCGATGGGCATGCTCGTCTTCGGCACGCTGCACACGAACAGCGCCCCGAAGACCGTCGACCGGATCATCAATTCATTCCCGGCCGACCAGCAGAACCAGGTGCGCGTGATGCTTGCCGGCTGCCTAGCGGGAATCGTCGCCCAGCTCCTGTGCGCGCGCGTTCCCAAGGGGAGGTGCGCCGTCCACGAGATCCTGCTTCAGCACGAGGCCCTGGCCAACACGGTGCGCACCGGGCAGATCTCGAACATCCGGGCGATCATCGAGGGCAGCGGTTCGGAGGGGATGGTCCTCATGGACACGAGCCTCATGCACCGGGTTAAGGACGGCACGATCGAGCCGAAGGAGGCCTACATGAAGGCCGCCAACAAGGCTGCGTTTGAGCCGCTCCTCAAGTCGGGGGACCTCGGCTAGCAAGGCCGCCTTCCGGACCTGGGGCCGCACGGGCTCCCGTCTCCGCATCCCATTGGAAACCAGAGTCACGGACCGCCATGTCCCTCGCCTGGCACGGGCCGGCGGGCCTTCCTAGGGGAAAGGCCCGGCTTCCGGCGCGGTCCGGGACCCGCCGCCGCCGGGGCGGCCGCAATAAATCGATTGCCGCCGGCCCCATTATGCGCGGCGATTGTGGGGTTGAGCCTCCCACCCCCAAACCTGGCCCTGAAAGACCTCTCCTCCCTTGTCGGCGAGGATGCGGCGCGAGAGATCGTGACGCTGTTCCTGAACAGCTTCCCCGAGTCGATGCGCAGCATCAACGTGAGCAGCCGCCCGGACCAGATGCGGATCGCCCACGGCCTGAAGAGCAGCGCCCTGCACATGGGGGCGCTCGCGCTGTCGGAGCGGATCGGGGAGATCGAGGACAAACTGGCCCGGCCGGGCGCGACGTTTGACCACCGGGACCTGGAGCCCGCCATCACGGAATTCGAGGCCTTCGCAACCGACCTCAGGAAATACGCGCAGGCCTGACGGGCAGTCGAAGCGCCGCGGGCGTCAGGATTTTACGATCCCCGCCTGGACGCACCACCGGACGAGGCTGGCGACCTCGCTGACCTTGATCTTGTCCATGATGTTCGCCCGGTGCTTCTCGACCGTGCGCACGCTCAGGTCCAGCCGGTCCGCGATCTCCTTCGACGAGAACCCCTCGGCGACGAGCCGGGCCACCTCGAGCTCGCGCGCCGAAAGCGTCTCGACGGCGCCGACGGAAGTGGTGGGCGGGCCCTCCTTGACGGAGGGCTCGACCTTCGGGAAATGCGTGATGCCGGAGGGCTTCGGCGGAACGTGGGCCGCAAAGAACATTCCCCCGGCGATCACCGATTCGATCGCCTGCAGCACGTAGTTCAGCGGCGCGCTCTTGTCCACGAACCCGTGCACCCCCTGCGCTATGAGCCGAGCGGGCAGGTCGCCGTCGGGATGCCCGGTCAGCACCAGTATCCGCGTGTTCGGAAGCTTTGCGCGGATCTCGCGGATAACCTCCAGCCCATGCATTCCCGGCAGGTACAGATCGACGACCACCAGCCCCGGGGGGTCCTTCAGGCAATGTTCCAGGCCCGACTTGCCGTCCTTGAATGCACCCGCAACCACCAGGCCGCGCACCCGGCTGAGGGCGGACGCCAGCATCTGGCGGAAGACGACCTCATCGTCAATAATGACAGTACGTATTGGCACGTCGGCCGCAGATTGACCCGCTCCTGCGCGGGGCGCAAGCGCAACTCAGGCGAACTGGATTGTCGCCGGGCCCGGGGAAGGACAGGCTCCGGGCGTGAGCAGCCTTCCCCTTTTCGCGCCCCTTTTCCTCGTATTTGAGGCCTGGCAGCTCGCCATGGGCGAGCGCTACGTCGGGATAAAGCAGATCGCCCGGGGCGCCGACCCTCGCGAAATGGGCCCTGGCGAGGGGGTCGCATTCCTTTGGAGCGCGGGCCTGATCCTGTACGCCGCATGGGTTCTGGCGCTGCTCGCGGCCCCGATGGCGCGGGTGTACGCCCTCTGCCTGATCGGCGCGACCCTTGTGGGATACCCGATCCGCCGGAACTGCGGGCTCAAATGGATCCTCGTCGTCCTGACGATCGAGGGCGCGGTCCGGATCGGCTTCCTCTTCGCCCTCTCGGTCACGGCGTGGCACCATGTCTAGCCCCGCGCCGCCGATGGCCTTCCGGGAATTCGAACGGCTCTCTCCCAACCGGGATGCCGCGGCGCACGAGAGGCTCGGCGCACTGTTCCACCATAGCGAGCTCGGCTTCGCGGAGACGGTCGCCAGGATGCTCGACCCGGAAAGCCGCGTGAGCTACCACTGCCTCATCGACCTCGACGGGACCCGGTGCGCACTTGTCCCCGACGCGCAGGTCGCCTGGCATGCCGGCGTCTCGCGATTCCTGGGCCGCGACCGGTGCAACGACTTCCTGCTTGGCGTGGCGTTCGCTGGGGATACCTACCGCGCCCCGCTCTCCGTCCAACAGATCGCCTCGGCCCTGGAATGGCTGGAGCCGCGGTGGGCCCAGTTCGGCTGGGGAATCGGCCGCATCGCCGACCATCGCCAGGTGTCTCCCGGAAGAAAGCGCGACCTGAATCCGGCGGAGTGGGACGGGCTGATCGGGGCCATCGCGGCGCATTTCGGGCGCGGCGCGCCCCGGGACCGCGTTTCCGGGTTGAAATCCTCGCCCCGTAGCCGCAGAAAAAATCACCCCCAATTCCCATGAACCTGCCGAGCGACACGCCGAAGCTTCCCAAATGGATATTCCTTGTCGGCGACGCCTTCCTTCTCGCGATGGTTTGGTTCATCGTCAAACAGTCGGCGCGACCGATCACCGGGATGGCCCTTGTCGCGATCGCCGTCTGTGTCGCCGTCGCGGTCGCAATCGGCGCCTTCCCCTTTGTCGCCGAATATGCGCGCCGGCAGGACGAGGCCCTCGACAACCGACAGCGCGCGCTCCAGGCGCTGGCCGCCACCGTCACCTCCTCGGCGGACCAGATCGCGATCGCGGCGAGCGGCCTCGACCGGCTGGCGGGGATAGCGCAGGAGAATTTCAGCCAGTCCGACCGGCTCGCGAACCAGATCAAGGAAAAGATGGCCGAGCTCGACGCCCGCCTCGCCACGGCAAAAACGGACGATTCCGAGGCGGCGGCGAGACTCGAATCCGTGGCGAAGAAGATCGCCAAGATCGTGGCGGAATTCGAGGCGGCGGCGTCCAGGGTTCCTGAACCGGCGTTGGCGGCGCAGCCGGCGGTTGCGCTGGAGGTGCCGCCGGTGCTGGCGAGCCAGATCGTCGAGATCCGGCCGGCGGTGGCCTCGTCGATCTCGCCCTTCACGGCGCCTGCGCCCGCACGCGCGCCAGCGCCAGTCTTCGCCCGCACGCCCGCACCCGCTCCCGCTCCTTCACCGGCTCCCGCACCGGCACCGGCACCAGCTCCCGCACCCCTTCCCACGCCAGCAACCGAGGCCGTCGTCCCCCAGAAGCGCGTTTCGAAGAAGCCCGCTCCGGCTGCCCCGGTCGCGCCGGATCTGATCCCCGAGCCTCCGCCCGGGCGCGAGTCCCGGCCTGCCCATGTTGTGCCGGAGACGCCCAGCCCTCCGGCCTCGGGCGACGGCGCCACGCGGCTCGTGGTCACCGCCTACATCGGAATCGGCAACCGCCTGTTCATCCGCGGCAACGGCCCCGGATTGAGCTGGGACAAGGGGGTCCCGCTGACGTTCGTCTCGATCGGCAAGTGGCGCTGGGAGACGAGCGACGCCACCGCGGCCGTGAGATTCAAGCTCTACAAGAACGACGAGATCGAGTGCACGGCCCTGGGCGAGTCCGCGGTCGAGCCGCGCGCCGAAAAGCACCTCACCGCGGCATTCTAGCCGCGGGCGACCCGTCGCACGACGGGAGGCACCAGCGCCTCCCGCTTCAGCCTGGCAAGCTCGGGGAGCACCACCCGCTGGTAGCAGTCCGGGCAGACCGAGTGGCTGATCTCGGTTCCGGTTCGCTCGTTGATGTAGCTCTCGATCTGCTGCCAGTAGTTCCGGTCATCCCTGATCTTCTTGCAGTAGGAGCACATCGGCATCATCTCCTCGAGCCGGTGCACCTGGATGGTGTAGGTGAGTATCCGCTCGGCGACGCGAAGCCTCATCCAGAGGTCGGACAGATTGACCGGCTTGGTCAGGAAATCGTCCACGCCGGCGTCCGCAGCTGCACGGCGGTTCTTCGCGGATGATCCCTTGCCGGTGAGCAGGATGAAATAGAGGTACTCCTGTCCCTGCTGCGCGCGCAACCGGCTGCAAAGCTTGAGCCCGTCGAGCTTCGGCATGAGCCAGTCGCTCACGATCACGCGGGACTTGTCCTTCAGCCACGCCTGCCACGCCTCTTCGCCGTCCCTGGTTTCGATCACTTCGTGGCCGAGCCTCTCCAGCGAGCGGCAAAGGACCGCACGCGAGACATCATCGTCTTCAACGGCAAGGACTTTCATGTGATTTGAGCCATGTAAGCCACTCATTGGCCGAATGTAAACAGCGGTGATTGCGCCCGTCAGTCCCCTTTCCCGTTGTAGCCGAGCGTCTTCCGCAATTCCCCGGGCGTATGTGCAGGAGCCCTGCAGGCGAACTCCTCGCAGACGTACGCCGTCGGGCCGGCGTCCGCAGCTCCCATCTGGGCGAGCCATGGCGAGCGCGCCGAGAACCAGGCCCGCGCGCCCTTCGCGCCGTCGAGCGCGATCAGCGTGCGCCGCGGCCCCAGCCTCTCATGGACCACGGACGCAAGCGCGGCGAATTCCGGCGACCCGGGGTCCCCGGTGATGACCACGTGGCGCGGCGCCTCGAGCGCCGACTCGAGCGCGCACAGGAGCTGGGGCATCGCGTGCGGCGCCTCCTCCCATCTCCCCCGGAACGCCGCGATTGCGCGCCGGCCCCGCTCCTGGAGGGCCTCGTCCCCCGTCAGCGACGACAGCCGGAGCAGGTTCATCGTGGCCGCCGAGCTCGGCGCGGGCTCCGCCCCGTCGTAATCCTCCTTCAATCGCACAACGACATCCGCGGCTGCCTCGGCCGAGTTGAAATAGCCGCCCTTGGCGGGATCCCAGAACCGCTCGTCCATCACCCGCTGCAGCCCTTCCGCGCGCTCGAGCCACCCCTTGTCAAACGTCGCCTCGTAGAGATCGAGCCACGCCTGGATGATGAAGGCGCAGTCCTCCGCGAACCCGGGCCCCGATCCCGATCCGCGGCGCCACGACCGGCGCGGCAGGCCGCCGGGCAGGTCGAAGAGCTCCCGCTCAGCGAACGCCGCTGCGCGCAGCGCAGCCGCGAGATAGGCCTGGCGCCTGTCGGCGAGCGACTCGGCGGGGGCAACGGCCGCCCGCGCGAGCGCGGAGATCATTAGGCCGTTCCATCCCGCGACGACCTTGTCGTCCAGGTGCGGGCGCCGCCTCGCCGAGCGCGCGGCAAGCAGCCGCTCAAGGCACGATGCAAGGAGGTCGCTCGCCGCCTGCGGCTCCATCCCCCGCTGCCTGGCCGTCTCGCCCAGGGAACGCGCCTGGGCCAGGATGTTCCTTCCGGAGAATTCCCCGTGGGGATCCCGCTCCTTGGGGACGTTTCCGTCCGGCTTGACTCCGAAGTGGTCCGCGGCGAAGGCGGCGTCCGGGCCGAGCGCCCGCTCGACCTCGGCCAGGGTCCAGACATAAAAGGCGCCCTCCGCGGACCCCGGGCCGTCCCGGGTCGCGGAGTCCGCGTCCTCGGCCGAGTAGAATCCCCCCTCCGGTCCCGTCATGTCGCGAAGCACGTAATCGAAGATGTCGCGGGCGAGCCAGGCATGCCGCTCGTCACCGGTCGCCTTCCACGCCTCCAGGGCGCAGGACGCGATCTGCGCCTGGTCGTAGAGCATCTTCTCGAAATGCGGCACAAACCACTCGTCGTCCACCGAGTAGCGGTGGAAGCCGCCGCCGACATGGTCATGGATGCCGCCGCGGGCCATCGCGCCGAGCGTCCGGGAAACCATCCCCACCGCCTCGGAGCCCGCCTCGCTCCCGAGACCCTGCAGCACCGCGCACCGCAGAAGGAACGCGAGGTTGGACGGCCTGGGGAACTTTGGCGCGCCGCCAAAGCCGCCGTGGCTGGCATCGAAGCTTCCGGCATAGTACCCGTAGCCCTTCTCGAACGCCGCGCCCGCAGCCGCGGCAAGCGTCGCCACCGCGCCGGCCGGGGGCGCCGCCTCCTCCGATGCGCGCTCGCCCAGCGCGCGCACGACCCGCTCGGCCTCATCGACGAGCATGGCCCGGTCCTCCCTCCAGCCCCGCGCGATCGCCCGGAGAATCGTAGGGAAGCCGGCCCGCCCCTGCCTGTCCTCGGGGGCGAAGTAGGTTCCCGCGTAGAATGGCTTGAGGTCCGGCGTCAGCCACACGCTGAGCGGCCAGCCCCCCTGGCCGGTGAGCGCCTGAAGGTAGGCCATGTAGACCCGGTCGACATCCGGCCGCTCCTCCCTGTCGAGCTTGATCGACACGAAGTGCTCGTTCATCACCCCCGCGACGGCCTCGTTCTCGAACGACTCGTGGGCCATCACGTGGCACCAGTGGCACGTCGAGTAGCCTATCGAAAGGAAGATGGGCAGGTCCCGCCTGCGCGCGGTCTCAAACGCCTCCTCGCCCCACGGGAACCAATCCACGGGATTGCCCGCGTGCTGCAGGAGGTACGGCGATGCCGCATTCGCGAGCCGGTTCGGCATCGTCACTCGCCGAGCACCCAGGCGAATATCAGGGGGGCTACGATCGTGGCATCCGACTCGATGATGAACTTCGGCGTGGATGCGCGCAGCTTGCCCCACGTGATCTTCTCGTTCGGCACGGCGCCCGAATAGCTCCCATAGCTGGTCGTCGAGTCGCTGATCTGGCAGAAATAGCCCCAGAGCGGAACTCCCGCCCGTCGCAGGTCCTGGTGGAGCATCGGGACGACGCAGATCGGAAAGTCGCCGGCAATGCCCCCGCCGATCTGGAAGAACCCGATCGACCCGTCGCCGGTCCTGAGCGGCCTGGCGTTTTCCGTGTACCACCGGGCCAGTTCGACCATGTATTCGATCCCCGTGCGAACCGTGTGGACGTTCTTTATGACGCCGGAGATGACATGCGCGGCAAACATGTTCCCCAGGGTCGCGTCCTCCCATCCCGGAACGACGATGGGCAGGTTCTTGTCGCAGGCCGCCAGGAGCCACGAGTCCCTCCGCTCGATCTGGTATGTCTTCCCGAGCTTCCCGCCGCGCAGGACCTTGTACATGAACTCGTGGGGAAAGAACCGCCTCCCGGCGCGGTCGGCGGCCACCCACTCCTCGAGCACGCCGTCCTCGATCCTGCGCATGGCCTCCTTTTCCGGGATGCAGGTGTCGGTGACCCGGTTCATGTGGCGCTTGAGAAGCGCCTGCTCTTCGCCCTCGGTGAGGTTCCGGTAGCCGGGAACGCGCTCGTAGTAGTCGTGGGCGACCAGGTTGAACACGTCCTCCTCGAGGTTCGCCCCCGTGCACACGACGGCGTGGACCTTGTCGCGGCGGATCATCTCGGCGAGCGAGATGCCGAGCTCCGCGGTGGACATCGCGCCAGCGAGCGTGACGAGCATCTTGCCGCCCGCCTTGAGATGCGCGTCGTAGCCCTTCGCGGCGTCCAGCAGCGCGGCCGAATTGAAATGCCGGTAGTGGCGAGCGAGAAACTTTGAGACCGGGCCCTTCGTCCGGGCGAGGCTGGCGTTGACCACCTCGGGAAGACGTTTTCGGGATGCTGCGCTCATGACGACATGGGTGTGGCGGGATGGTGTACCCTGGCGAACCGTGTGGCCACCCAAAATCGGCGCGATTGACGAAGCATGCCGAGCGGGTGTCTGATAGAGGGTTTCCATGCTCACGCTCGCAGACGTCTCCAAGTCGTACGGTCCCCGGACATTGTTCGAGGACGTGTCCGTCTTCATCAAGCGCGAGGACCGCCTGGGGCTCGTCGGTCCGAACGGCGCGGGCAAGACGACGCTGTTCAACGTCATCATCGGCGACGAGTCCGTGGACTCCGGGACGATCACGTGGGAGAAGGGCGCGAGTTTCGGGTATCTGCCTCAGGAGACCGCGCCCGCGGGGGACGAGACCGTCCTCGACCTTGCGACCGCCATCACCCCGGAGTTCGCGGAGCTGCGCGACCAGCTCCGCATCATCGAGTCGGGCGGCTCGCCGGCGTGCATGCAGGGCGAGTTTGACGCCCACCACCGCTTCGAGGAGCTGGGCGGATACGGGATCGAGACCAGGGCCAGGATCATCCTCGCCGGGCTCGGATTCGGGGCGGCGGATTTCAACCGGCCGGCCAGGACGTTCTCGGGCGGCTGGGTCATGCGCGCACACCTGGCGCGCCTGCTTGTCCGCGAGCCGGCGCTCCTGCTGCTGGACGAGCCGACAAACCACCTCGACCTGGAGGTCCTCCTCTGGTTCCAGGACTATCTCTCCCGCTATCCCGGCGGACTCATCATCATATCGCACGACAGGGCCTTCCTGAACACGCTCTGCACGGGGATCCTCGAGCTTCGCGACCAGACGCTCTACCGGTGGACGGGCGACTACGACGACTTCCTCCGCCAGAAGGAGGCCCACCGGGAGCAGCAGCTGTCGGTGCGCAAGAACCAGCAGCGGGAGATCGCCCACCTGCAGAGGTTCGTGGACCGATTCGGCGCGAAGGCCTCCCTCGCCTCCCGCGCCAAGTCCAAGGAAAAGCAGATCGAAAGGCTCAAGGAGGTCGCCATTGACGCGCCCGAGGAGGACATCCGGCGCATCTCATTCCGGTTTCCGCAGCCTCCCCGGCCGGGGCTCAGGGTCGTGGCGCTGAAGGGCGTGCGGCAGGCGTACGGCGAGAACGTGGTCTATCGGAACCTCAGCTTCCATGCCGAGCGCGGCGAACGCCTCGTCCTGGTGGGCCCGAACGGGGCCGGCAAGTCGACGCTCCTCAAGATACTCGCCGGCGCGATCCCGATCCAGGCGGGCACCCGCGAGCTCGGCGGAAACGTGACCGCCGGATACTTTGCGCAGAACCGCCTCGACAACCTGGACGCCCGGCGGACGGTCATGGAGGAGGCGATGGAGATGCGCAACACGAACCCCGATGTGACCGAGCGCCTCGCCCGGACGGTGCTGGGCGGGTTTCTGTTCCGGAAGGACGACGTGTTCAAGAGGGTCTCCGTCCTCTCCGGGGGCGAGAAGTCGAGGCTCGCCCTCGCGCGGCTGCTGCTCGCGCCTCCAAACCTGCTCCTGATGGACGAACCGACGACCCACCTGGACATCCCGAGCATCGACGCGCTCGTGAATGCGCTGCGCCAGTACCAGGGAACGCTCATCTTCATCAGTCACGACGTCCATTTCATCCGCAGCGTCGCCAAAGGCGTCCTGCACGTCGCCGCGGGCCACCTCACCCCGTACGCCGGCAACTACGACTATTTCCTGGAGAAATCGAGGGCGACGGGCGCCCGCGAGGCGCTGACCGCACGGCTTGCTGGCGAACGCCCCCACCATGCCGCGACCACGCCCCCGAGGCGTCCGGCCGAGGCCGCCAGGGGCGGACCCAAGACGAAGGAGCAGAAGCGCGCGGAGGCCGAGGGGCGCGCGTCCCGCTCCGCGCCGTTGCGGGCGATCAGGGCCCATGTGTCGGCGCTTGAGCAGGCGATCGCAGGCCTCGAGGCGAGGCAGGCGGAGATAACGGCGCAGCTCGAGGCCCCCGAGACCTATTCCCATCCCGGCATTGCCCAGGGCCTGAACCGCGAATTGAGCACGGTCGTCGACCAGCTGCAGGCGGCCTCGGCGGACTGGGAGCGCAGCGCGGCGAAGCTCGAGGGCCTCGAGGGCGCCCAGGCCTGACGCGATCCGGGCGCGCAGCCCCGCTCAGCCGATGATTTCCCCCACAAGCGCCGCCCGCGGGACGGCGCCGGGGCCGACGACGATGGTCCGGTCGAGGATCGCATGCGCCTCGGCGAGGCGGCCCTGGTCGTTTGCGTGGACGACGCAGAGCGGCTGCCCGTTGAGGACGCGCTCTCCGACCTTCACCAGGCCGGAGATTCCCACAGCGGGGTCGATCCCGTCCTCGGCCCTCGCCCTGCCCGCGCCCAGCCTGAGCGCTGCAAGCGCGACCCCGAGGGCGTCGACGTCCTGGACCCAGCCGCTCGAGGGGCTTGGAACCTGGGCCCTGATGGGGGACGCCGGCAGGCGGGACGGATCGTCGGCCACGCGGGGATCGCCCCCCTGGGCCGCGACCATCTCGCGGAATTTTGCGAGCGCGGCCCCCGAGGACACGCTCCGCTCGAGCTGGACCCGCCCCGCGACGGCATCCTTTGCGGTTCCCGCAAGCACGAGCATCTGCTCGCCGAGCGCGAAGGTGACATCCATGAGGTCCTGGGGCCCCGACCCTTTCAGGCACTCGATGGACTCGGCGACCTCGAGCGCATTGCCGACCGAGTGTCCGAGCGGCTCGTCCATGGCCGTCATCACCGCCCGGGTCGGCTTGCCCATCGCCTTTGCGACTGACGTGAGCGCGACGGCGAGCTCCCGCGCCCGCGCCTTTTCCTTCATGAACGCGCCGCGGCCGAACTTGACGTCGAGGACGAGGACGTCGATCCCCTCCGCGAGCTTCTTGCTGAGTATGCTGGCGCAGATGAGCGGGATGGACTCGACCGTGGCCGTGACGTCCCGCAGGGCGTAAAGCTTGCGGTCGGCGGGCACGATCTCGGCCGTCTGGCTGATGAGCGCCACCCCGATCTTCTCAAGCTGCGCGCGGTATTCGGAGATCGACAGGCCGACCCGGAATCCGGGGATCGACTCGAGCTTGTCCACGGTGCCCCCGGTATGGCCGAGCCCGCGCCCGCTGATCATCGGCACCGCGACGCCGCATGCCGCCACCATCGGCGCAAGGTGAAGCGACACCTTGTCCCCGACGCCCCCGGTGGAGTGCTTGTCCGCCTTCGGCGCACGGATCGCCGAAAGGTCGGCGATGGTCCCGGACCGCATCATGGCCTCCGTGAGGATCGCCGTTTCCCGCGGAGTCATTCCCCGGAGGAAAATCGCCATCAGGAGGGCGCTCAGCTGGTAATCGGCCCAGGAACCGTCAGTGGCGCCCTTGACGAAAGCCTCGATCTCCCCTCGGTCGAGTTCCGCCCCGTCGCGCTTGCGCGCGATGACATGCTGTGGAAACAGGGCTGTTGCCATGACACGCCTCCCCTACGCGGGGACAACGGCGGAGGCACGCCAAATCACTTCTTCGGCCCGAAAACGTGGCGGGCCATTTCGAACGGGGCCCGCGTCAGCTTCGACATGGTCGACTCTGGTTCCTTCGCTTCCTCGGCCTCCTCCTTGTCGAGGGCCGCATTGAGCTCCAGCTGCTGAACGCGCACCTCGCGGGCAATCATCGCCTGGCGGCGGACCTCAAGCGCGTCCAGCTCGCCCTGGAGGGCAATCCGGTCGTCGCGCAGATGAGCTTGCTCGGCCTCGAGGAGGGCGCGCGCCCGGTAAAGCTTGTCCCATGCGGCCTGCAGCGCGGCATAGCCGTAGGGGTTTGACGAGTCGCCCTCGAAGGGCGCCGCACTGCCGAAGGGGACGCCGCTGCCGAAAGGCATGGGGGGCTGAGACCCCGACATCGGGGGCTGGGACACTGACATGGGGGACTGCGTCGATCCAGGTTCCCGGCGCTTCAGGCTGAGTTCGGGCCGGAACGGAGCAGGGAACGGAACGTTCGTGTTCATGGCTTCGATGAATTCGTCTCCAGATGCAAATTGATCACATTTTCCTTATAGACGCAATAAGATCACATCGGGTTTCCTATTACCAATTCATAATACCGCGCGGCCACACTTAATTTACCGGCCTTTTACACGCCACCCAAAGATGTCCGCCCGCGCGAATCCGCCTCAGGTCCGGAAGATCACGTCCTCGCACCTGAACATTTTCACGGCGAGAGCGAGCGCCGCCGCGGCATACAGGGCCGTGGATCCGAAGATCGCCGAAATGTAGCCCCAGTGCCATACGCCCGACAGCATCTCCTTGCAGACGAGCGAAATATTGAGGATGGGCACCAGCGCCAGCCGGAGATTCAGGTCGATGCCGGGGAGCATGCCGACGATGGCGGGGATGATGATGGCAAAGACCATCGGCCCGGCGTAGCTCTGGGCTTCCTTGAAGCTCTTCGCAAAAAGCGAGACCGCCAAAAGGACCGCGGAGAAGAGGACCGCCACGGGTGCCACCATCGCCAGGACCCCAAGCATGCCCACCGGATCAATCGTCGGCGCGAATCCCCCGTGGCCCGCCTGCCCCGCGGGGTTTACGCCGAACGACGCGCCCACGACCACGAGCGAGACCCCCATGGAGACGAGCGAGCAGGCCACCGCCACCAGGGACCCGGTGAGCACCATGCAGAACTTACCGAGAACGATGTCGGTCCTAGCGGCCGGGCTGCAAAGGAGCGTCTCCATGGTGCCCCTCTCCTTCTCGCCCGCGGTGAGATCCATCGCCGGGCTCATGGCGCCCATGAAGCAAAGCAGGATGATGATGTAGGGAACGATGCCCCCCAGCAGGTTCCCGCCGATCTTCTCGGGCGGGGCGACGTTGGCGATCTTCACCTCGAATGGGCGCGCGATCGTGGCCGGCAGCCCCCGGGCGGTCAGCAGCCTCGCGGTCGCGCGTTCCCTCATCCCAATGAAGAAATTCCTGAGCTGGTCCACGGCGAGACCCGACTTCAGCTCCCCCTCGTAGTCGTACAAGGTGACCGGCGGCGCCGAACCGGATTCGAGCGCCTTTTCGAAGCCCTCCGGGATCTCGGCCGCCGCGCGGACCTTCTTTTCGGATATGAGGCTCTTCCAGTCGGCGGAGGCCGGCTCGGCCTTGAATCTGCCCGACCTCTGGAGCTCCCCCCTCACGCCGGGGGAATCGGAGCCCCCGATCACCATGATCCGCGGGATCTCCTCCTTCGCCTTCGAGATGACCGCCGAGGCCACCTTGCCCAGGCCCAGCACAAGAGCGGGCATGACAATGGTCGGTATGATGATCGTCGACAGCAAGGTTCGCCGGTCGCGCACCGAATCCCGCAGCTCCTTGCCGTAGATCGTGCCGATGGTGTGCCAGCTCATCCCGGGCCCTCCGGCGAGACGATCTTCACAAAGCACTCCTCGAGGTCCGGCCCGCCCGTCCTGGCCAGCAGATCGGCAAGCGAGCCCTCGGCCCTCAGCTTCCCGTCGTGGATGATGCCGATCACGTCGCACAGCTTCTCCGCCTCGCTCATCACGTGCGTCGAGTAGATCACGGTCTTCCCCCGCCCGCGGCATTCGCGGACGAACCGGACGATCGACCGGGCGGTCATCACATCGAGCCCGACCGTCGGCTCGTCGAAGATCATGACCTGGGGGTCGTGGACGAGCATCCGCGCGATCGACGTCTTCTGCTTCATGCCCGTGGAGAGCTTGTCGCAGCGCCGGTCCAGGAACTCATGCATGTCGAGCTCGTCGGCCAGCGAGCTGATGCGCGACCGCAAGGACGGCTCGTCGAGCCCGTTCAGCCGGCCGAAATAGGCGATCATCTCGCGGGAGGTCAGCCGGGCGTACAGGGCCGTGCTCGTGGCGAGGAATCCGACGTTGGCCCGGACCTTGTCCGGCTCCCCAACGACGTCGTGCCCCGCGACGGCGGCGGTGCCGCTCGTCGGCCTGAGCAGCGTCGCAAGCATGCGCAGCGTGGTCGTCTTGCCCGCCCCGTTCGCGCCGAGAAGCCCGTAGATCCGGCCGGGCTCCGCGCGAAACGAAACGGCTTCCACGGCGCGGATTTGGCCCCTTTTCTTGTCGTGGAAGACTTTTGTCAGGAGCCTCGCCTCAATCATGGCTTGGGGATGGACGCAACGGCAGGGGTTACAAGCTCATCCGCTCGCGGAAATCATGCGCCTGCCTGCGGCTCAGCTCCACCTTGGCGCCGCCCTTCAGCTGGACGAGGAGCCCCCCGCTGAACCAGGGTTCGACGCTGGCTATCCATGCGATGTTGATGATCTGGCGGCGGTTGGCCCTGAAGAAGGACTTGGGGTCGAGCCGCTCCTCCATCGCGTTGAGGGACCGGAATAGCTGCGGCTGCGCGTCGCCGAAATGGACGCGCGTGTAGTTTCCTTCGCTCTCGAGCAGCCGGATCTGTCCGACCTCGACGAACCAGCATCGCTCCCCTTCCCGCACGAACACCCTTTCCCCCGCGTTCAGGCGGCCCGTGGGCTGCTTTGCCTCGGGTGTCCCCTTCAGCCCGGGAATCCGGCCCACGGCGGCGGCGAGCCGCGCCGGGTCGACCGGCTTGAGCAGGTAGTCGAGCGCATTGAGCTCGAACGCCTTCACGGCGAATTCGTCGTACGCCGTCGTGAAGACCACGTGCGGAACGGGAGGCTCGAGCGACTCGAGAAGCTCCAGCCCGGTCTCGCCCGGCATCTGCACGTCGAGGAAGAGCAGGTCCGGCTTCAGGGACGCCATCTGCTCGCGGGCCTGCTTGGCATTGGACGCCTCGCCCGCCACCTGGATTTCCGGGAATGCCGAGAGCATGCGGCGCAGCTCGTTGCGCGCGAGCCGCTCATCGTCGATGAGAAGCGCCTTCATCCGTGCGCGGGCAGGGGAATCACCGCCTCCGCGACGACCTGCGCCGGCTGGAGGTCCGAGCGGAGCCGCAGGGTAGCGCGCTCGCCGAAGATCAGGCGCAGCCTGTCGGCGGCGTTGCGCAGCCCGACGCCGGTCGACGATTCCCGCGCGCTCCCCTCGATCTGGCCCGGGTTGGAAACCTGGATCCTGAGCGCGCCGCCCGAGCTGCGGGCCACGATCGTGATCTCGCCCCCCTCGGGCTTGGGGGAGATCCCGTATTTCACCGCGTTCTCAACGAGGGTCTGCAGGAGCATCGGGGGAATGCGCAGCTGGAGCGCCTCGGGTGCGATGTCGAGGCGGAGACGGAGCCGCTCCTCGTGGCGCACCTGCTCAAGCGCAAGGTAGTCGTTCACGATGTCCAGCTCATCCTCGAACGGGACCGTCTCCATCTGGCCGCTCTGGAGCGAATAGCGCAGAAGGTTGGCGAGCTGGGTCACCGCCTTGCGGGCACGCACGGGATCCTCGTCGATCAGCGCCCGGAGCGAATTGAGCGAATTGAAGATGAAGTGCGGGTTGACCTGCGACTTGAGGGCGCGCAGCTCGGCCTCCTTGACGCTCGTCATCAGGCTCAGGCGCTCGATCTCGGAGCGGTTCAGCCGGTCGAAGACGTGATAGAAGAAATAGAGGCACAGCCAGCCGCCGAGGACGATCGTTCCGTTCAACTCCTCGCCTATGAAGGTCAAATACAGCGGATATTTCGTGTTCCAGGGCAGGCCGACGACCCCGTGAAGCCAGACGCTTAGGGAACCGAACCAGACGGCCGACGCCGCGAACGCCAAGGTGACAATCCTCGGAAGCAGCGCGCGCCACCCGAGCTCCTTCCACCTCAATTTCGCCACAAGCAGGCGCAGGGAATGGGTCACCAGGAGGCCCGTCGCCATGGTCATGAACGTGACCGCCTCCGAAGTGGTCAGCCCCCACTTCGTGTCGTGGTCGGGAAACGCTATCGTCGCCAATTCCGTAAGGGCCAGGAAGGCGCCCCAGCCGCTCGCCTGCAGAAGCACGTAGAGCCTCGCCTTCGCCTGCTCGCGCTGGGCCGCGTCGCCTGTTTGCAGGGAAAGGTCTGCGGAGATTTCCATCGATGGGGAGCATTACAGGCGGCGGCGCACCAGACGGCAATCTTTGGACGAGCGGTCCGTCCGGTGGGCTGAACGGGCGTGCGCCCTGTGGGGGGGGGCCTTTGAAACTCCCGGAAACCCGCTATGGACAAAAGCATCCGCATTCCAAGGATCGGGTGGCCAACCCGACCCCATGAAACCGAGCATCGTCGTCGTAGGAAGCTTCGTTAAGGACCTCTCGTTCCGGTGCGGCCGCTTTCCAAGGGCCGGGGAAACCGTAATCGGCGCGTTTGCCGCCGGGCCCGGGGGAAAGGGATCGAACCAGGCCGTCGCCGCAGCGAGGGCCGGGGCCCGGACCCGTTTCGTGGGGGCCGTCGGCAGCGACCCGTTTGGCGCCGAGGCCGCGCAGTTCCTGCGCTCCGAGGGGATCGACGCGCGGCTCGCCGCCAAGCGGGGCATGGCCACCGGGGCCGCGGCCATCCTCGTCGACAGGGCCAGCCAGAACGAGATCATCGTCGCGATCGGCGCCAGTGCCGCGATCACGCCGAAGGATGTCCCGGCCGCGCTCATCCGCGGCGCCCGGGTGGTCATATGCCAGGGCGAGGCAAACGCGCGGATCAACCTCCACGCGTTCAGGCTCGCGCGCCGGTTCGGGGCGACGACGATCCTGAATCCCGCGCCGATGGGGCCCGGATTCGACCGCCGCATCCTGGCGCTGACGGACATCCTGATCCCGAATGAGACCGAGTTCGCGGCGCTCACGCGCCGCGCGCCGGGCCGTGGCCTCCGGGCGGTCCACAGGCTGGGCCGCTTGCTCGGCGTGCCCACGATCATCGTGACGATGGGGCGCGGCGGCTGCCTCGTTTCCACCGAGGCGGGATGGACGGCCATCACGGGGCATCGCGTGCGCGCCGTCGACACGACCGGGGCGGGTGACGCTTTCGTCGGCGGCTTCGCCGCCGGCCTCGTCCGCTTTGACGGCGACCTGCTCAAGGCCGCGCGGTTCGGGAACGCGGCGGCCGCGCTCTCGGTCACCCGGCCCGGCACCGCGCCCTCGATGCCCCAACGGCGCGAGATCGACCGGTTCCTCAGGGCCCTGCCGGGCGCCGGGCCGTCCTGATTCCCGTGGTCTCGCGGGCCTCGCCGGGCCCCGGCGCCGAGCCACCGGGGCACCACGCATCCCGCAAAACAATTGAAAAACGGCCCGCTCGGAGGCCATTCTACGGCGTGATCACCCGTGCGGAACTCCAGCTCCTGCGGTCGCTGAGCGACAAGAGGCACCGCGAGGAGCTGGGCCTGTTCGCCGTGGAGGGCGAGAAGATCGTGGCCGAGCTCCTCGCGGCAGGACATCCATTCGAGAAGATCTACGGGACCGGGGCCTGGAAGGGGAAGAAGACCCATGAGATCGCCGAGCAGGAGATGGCGCGCGCGAGCCACTTCCCGACGCCCTCGCCCGTCCTCGCCGTCGGCAGGATCCGCCGCGATGCCCTGTCGCCCGGCGAGCTCGACAGCGGCCTCACGCTCGCGCTCGACGGCGTCCAGGATCCGGGCAACGTCGGCACGATGCTCCGGATAGCGGACTGGTTCGGGATCGACCGCGTCATCCTCTCCCCGGAATGCGCCGACCTGCACTCGCAGAAGGTGATCCAGGCCAGCATGGGTTCATTTGCGCGGGTTCGCGCGGTCGTGACCGCCCTCGGCGCCGCGCTGGCCGGCATCCGCGCCCCCATCATCGGCTGCGCGCTCGAGGGGCGCGACGTCCACCGGATCGCCGGAATCGCCGACGCCGTGATCGTGATCGGCAGCGAAGGCCGCGGGCTCTCCGGCGAAGTGGGGCGGCTCCTCGCCTACAGCGTCACGATACCGCGCAGGGGCGCGGCCGAGTCGCTGAACGCGGCCGTGGCGGCCGCGATAGTGTGCGACAACCTGCGCCGAGGCGCGTCCGGGTAGCGCGAAGAGATGCCAACCCGGTCCACCAAGCGGCAGAGGGGCGGCGGGATCCCGGCCCTGGCCAGGGAGATCGAAGGCCTCATCTCCGCCAATCCGTCGGCGACGGTCCCGGTGTTGCGCGCAATCCGCCGCGCATACTCGAGGCGCCTGAAGGATGCTTCGCCCCAGTTCGTGATCGGGCTTGCGCTCAGGCTGTCCGGGACGCGGCGGCCCACGCCCCGCTTCGTGGCGTACGAGCTCGTCCGCCACCACCCCAGGGCGCCCCTGCATATCGGCGCGCGGCACCTTGGAAGGCTTGGGCGCGGGATCGCATCGTGGGGCGCCGTGGACTGCTTTGCCGTTTACCTTGCGGGTCCGGCCTGGCGCAGGCGCCGCGTGCCGGACGGACTGATCCACCGGTGGGCGCACTCCCCGGATCGCTGGTGGCGGCGCGTAGCCCTCGTCAGCACCGTGCCGCTGAACAGCAGGGCGCAGGGCGGGGCGGGCGACCGCCGCCGCACCCTCCGGGTGTGCCGGCTGCTCGAGCGCGATCGGGATCCCATGGTTGTGAAGGCGCTGTCCTGGTCCCTGCGCGAGCTGGCCAAGCGGGATCCGGCGGCCGTCCGAGGCTACATCGAGGCGCGCGCCGGAGCCCTTCCCTCCCTGGTGCTGCGCGAGGTGCGAAACAAGCTCGAAACCGGCCTCAAGAACCCCAGGCGGAGCTGAGGGCCCGTCGGATGGAGTCCCGGGCCGGGCCCGCGCCCGCCGGGCCGGAAGCGGGTTATTTGTCGCCCTTGGTCCAGCCCTTGCCCTTGCCGCCGCCCGAGCCCGCCATCAGCACCGCGCCGGCAAAGACCCCGATGGCGAACATGCCGAAGTAGATCTCCCATGCGTCGGTCGTCGCCTTCTTTTCTAGAAGAAGGGGAAAGTTGAAATCGGCGGGCTGCCTGTTGTGCACGCCTATGTACAGCACGACAAAGAGCAGCGCGAGGAACACGACCAGCTTGAAGATAGCTTTTATGCTCATGGGTTTGCAGGATGGGTCAGGCCTTTGCCGCAGTCAATTCGTCGAATGCCGCCCCGAGGACCAGCCCGAGGCGGTTCGGTAGCGGAACGTGGAAGTCGGGAAAACCGGGGAAGTTCTCCATGCCGACGACCCCCGCCTTGTCGCTGCCCGCCGCGATCTCCTTCTCGACGTGCGCCAGGATCGCCGAGAAGAAGTCCCGCATGACAAGAAGGTCGCCGCGGCCTCCCGTGACGCCAAACTTCGGGTTGCCGTGGCCGAACAAAAAGAGCGCATCCGCCGGGTAGGACGCGGCCGAATCCTCGAGCGCCTTGACCCAGCCGCGGATGCTCGTCCCGCCAGGCCGGTCGACGAAGGGATACATCCGGTTGAACACGAGGTCGCCCATGTGGACGACGTTGGCCTTCTCGAAAATGACGGCCGCGTCGCCCCCCGTGTGGGCCGGCCCCCGGAACTCGGCCGTGACGATCTCCCCTCCCAGCTCCCTGCGCCACACGTCGGGGAAAGTCGTGTCGGCATAGACCTGGTTCTTGACGAGCGCGGCCGGATCGGGCTTGGGCGCCTGCTCCGCGCGCTTGGCCGCCTCGAACTGGAGGTTCGGCACGTTCGCCTGAGCGACGAGCACCCTCGACGCCGGCTTGAATACCACGTTTCCCCCCGTGTGGTCCACGTGGTGGTGCGTGTTGATCGTCGCGTCGATCACCCGGCCGCCTATCCCCGGGATGCCCCTGAGGCAGGTGAGCGCGGTGTCCGGGAACTGCGTGTCCACGACCGCAAGCGCGTCCTTCGATGACAGCCAGCCGATCGTCCCTCCCCTTCCCGTGAAGATCCCGACATCGCCCCTAAGCGGGCGGAACTGGGTCGCGGGGCCTGATGCGGGAGCCAGCATGGTGGCTCCCTGGGCCCCCAGCCTGCGGGCGGCCGCGATTCCCGCGGAAATGACTAGCGTGTAGCGGATGAATTCGCGGCGGTTCATTCGGGGGCGTTGGCCAAGTCCCTGTGCCTAAGCGAGGCAGGCCTTGCAATCAACACCCGTCTCCGCCGGGCATGGGGCCGGGATCGTGTAACGTTTGGCGGAACGGACGGTTGTACAAGGAGCACCCAGCGCTTCCAGCCATGCCTCCCTCCTCCCGTGACCTACGCCCCCGCCGAAATCCCTGTGCAAGCTCAACCGATCGGGGTTGACTGGAGCCCAGGCCCCTCCGTGGAGACAACCGCACCGCCCTCTGACCATGACCTCATGCTCGCCGTGCGCGGCGGCGACCTCGACTGCATGGGCGAGCTCTTCGAGCGCCACCACGGCCCGCTCTTCGGCTACCTCTCCAAGCTCACCGGGAACCGGTCCGCGGCCGAGGACATCACCCAGATCGTCTTCGAGCGGATGCTCAGGTACCGCCACACGTACCGCGACGAGGGAAGCTTCACCGCGTGGATGTACCATCTCGCGCGGCGCTGCGCCTCCGACCATTTCCGGAAGTCCCTGCCCGCCCCGGTCGCGGTCGACCCGGCCGAACTCGAATGCCACGCCGACGAGTCGAGCCGCGCCGACGAATCCGCCGCCAGCCGCGACGACCACGCCCTCCTGCGCCGCGCGCTCGGCCTCCTCGACCGGGACGACAGGAAGGTCCTCCTGCTGTCCAGGCTGCAGGAGCTCTCGTTCGTGGAGGTCGCCCGCATCCTCGAGTGCTCGGTCGGCGCGGCCCGCGTCCGGGCCCACCGGGCGATGCGATCGCTTCGCGACCATTATTTCCGCCTTCAAAAGGATCCCCTGACATGAACTGCCAAACGTGCCAAGACCGCATGGCCGAGCTCGCGGATGCGAGGCTCGGCGAGGAGACCGCCGCCCCGGTGCGCGCGCACATCGGCGGCTGCCCCGACTGCCGCCGCGAATACGAATCGCTGCGCAGCACCCTGGAGGCGCTCGACGCGCTTCCCGCAGACGCGCCGTCCCACCGGCTGCGCGCCCGGTTGATGGGCGACATCGAGACCGAGAAGCTCAACCTGCGCCGCCACGCGGGCTGGGCGTCGTCCATCCGCGCGGCGGCCGGCTCGCGCCGCGACCGCCGTCCCCTCTGGGGCCCGCTGCTCCTCCAGTCTTTGGGGGCATGCGCCCTTCTCGTCCTCGGCTTCGCGCTGGGCGAGCGCAACGCCACCCAGCGCCAGCTCGCCGACCTGCGCGCCAGGGTCGACACGATGGGCCAGCTGTTCGAGCAGTCCGTCCTGCAGAAGCGCGCGACGGGCGAGAGGCTCGAGACCGTCCTGACGGCCGGCGCGACCCGGAAGCCCGACGAGCGGGTGATCGACGGCCTGATCAATTCGCTGGCGTTCGACACGAGCGTGAACGTCAGGCTGAACGCGCTCAACGCCCTCTACCAGCACGCCGACCAGGATGTCGTGCGCGCCGGCGTCCTCGCGTGCCTGCCGCGGGAGCCCAATGCCCTGGTCCAGGTCTCCATGATCGACTTTCTCGTCGCGACGCGGGACCGCGAGGCGGCGCCGGAACTGCGCAAGCTCGTCGTCGACGCCCGGGCGGACGCCGACGTCCGCGAATCCGCGCGGCGCGCGATCGACCAGCTCTGAGCCCATTGTCCGCACAGGAACCCCTACCATGAAGACCATCCGATTCCGTTCCCCCCTCATTCTCGCGACCGCGCTGGCGCTGGCTTCCATCGGCCCCGCGCGCGCCGACGAATCGTCAAGCAGCATCGCGTTCTCCGACCCCTCGAGGCCGGGAACCCTCAAGATCCGCGTCTGGCACGGCCAGGTGGCCGTCCACGGCGCCGACGTGCAGGCCGTATCCGTCGCTTCCGAGTCGACGCCCGTGAACTCGTCCGCCCCCCGCAAGGACGGGATGCGCGTCCTTTCCGCGTCGGCGAGCTACTCCCTGTCCGAGAAGGGCAACGTGGTCACGCTCGAGTACGGGGCCGAAGGGTATTCGGGTGGGTCCGCGGATTTCGACATCACCGTCCCGCACGACACCTCGATCGTCGTCGCAAACTCGTTCCACGGCGACTTCGATTGCACCGGGGTCTCGGGCGACATCGATGTCCGGACGATGAACGGGGACGTGAAGCTCGGTGACGTCTCGGGCGGGGCGCTTGTCGAGACGCTCAACGGCGACATCACGGTGGCCGTCAAGTCCCTCGCGCAATCAAGGCCGCTGTCGTTCTCGTCGATGAACGGCCAGGTCACGATCCGCGTGCCGGCCGACGCGAAGGCCGCGATCCGCTTCCGCACCCATCACGGCACGATCCTGACGAACTTCGACGACAAGACGCTCGTCACGCGGACCGAGATCTCACGCCACATGCACAAGAAGGCGCCGAAAGCCGGTTCCGCCGGCAAGGCGCAGCCACCCGGCGCGCCCCAGGAGGCGGGCCCCGGAGCGGCCCCGGCGGCGGCCGAGCCCGAGACCTCGGCCGCGGACGAATCCGACAGCGACTGGCACGCCGAAGTGAGGGATTCGATCCGCGACGCCGCCATGGAGGCTGCCGCGGCCGCCCGCGAGGCGGCCGAGGCCGTGCACGAGGGCCTGGCGGAGGCCCGGGCGCAGCTCTCCGGCGTCCTGCCGCCGATCACGCCTATTCCCCCGCTGCCCCCGATGACGGGCGGAAAGATCGTCTCGGGCACGCTGAACGGCGGAGGCGTCGAGATCCAGGCCGCCACCCTGAACGGCGACATCGTCCTCAAGAAGGCGGAATAGGGGCCAATCCCGCGGGGAAACCGGGGGTCCCAAGGGCCTTGGACCCCCGTCCCGGGGACGGGTCCCGTACTTTCCCAAGCCGCTGTGGCTGTGTGTCAAACGTGTTACTTTTACAAGCTGAGCCCGAATCTCCTTAATGTTTGGAACAACTCTAGCTATCTTCCGTCGAAGTCACATTCACTTTGCTTTCAAGGAACTCCCAAAGGTTCTTTGATCCACGTCCCGGCCGGCCCCTTCCGGCGGGATAACAAGGTCTTCGGTCCGCGAGCCCTGGCGAGCGGCGCGCCCTCCGCGTCCCAGGCTCGGGTTGTCCCCAAGACAAGACTTTTGACCGCGGGCGCCATCCGGCGCCCCGCGACCAAAACGCCCTGAACCCGCCGGCGCATCCGCGCCGGCGGCGAAGGGGCGCTCAACCATAAGCCAGAAAAAAAACTCTCCGCCCCGCGCGGAGTTTGAAAGAAAGCCATGAAAAACATAAACAAGCTCGCCCTCCTGCTCAGTCTGGGAGCGCTCCTGCCCGTCGCCGCCTCGGCGAAGACGCTCGAGCAATCCTACATTGACTCGTGCCGCAAGGGCCCCGGCATACCCGTGCCGATCGCCGTCGTTGCGCCCGAAGTGGAGGGCTTCGACGTGGGCCAGGCCGTCCAGGTGGAGTTCGTCGTGGAAACGACGGGCCGCACCTCGGACGTCACCATCAAGTCCGCCTCGGACCGCGACCTCGCGGCCGCCGTGGTGGATGCGGTCAAGCAGTGGCAGTTCACGCCCGCACAGCGAAACGGAGCTCCGGTGGCGACGAAAGTCATCCTGCCCGTCCGCGTGGTTGCGGCTGGTAAGTCAGGCAGCATCCTTGCGTTGAACTGACCCGGGACGGGCATCAGGCAAGAAACCAACAAAGGGCGCCCCTGTTCGCGGGGGCGCCCTTTTTGTCTCTGCAGCCCCGCCGGCGGCCGCTGCCTTGGCGCCCCGCGGGACTTTTCCGGCGGCAAAGCAAACCATCCTTGCCGAACGCGCGTCGGGCGTCCCTTCTTGGTCCTTCACCCCGAGACAAAGCATCCCATGCCGATCCGCCCCAAACGCACCCTCTCATCCTTGATACAATGGATCGATTCCGACTATGCCCCCGGCGGGGCGGCGGCGATGCGCCTCGAGCCCGACCGGGTCGACTGGACCCGCTGCATCCCGTTCATAGCCCTGCACCTGGGCTGTCTCGGGGTCATTTGGACGGGAGCCAGCTCGTTCGCCGTGTGGAGCGCGGTGGTCCTCTATTTCATCCGCATGGCGGCCGTCACCGGCATCTACCACCGGTATTTCTCGCACAAGACCTACAGCACCTCGCGCCCGATGCAGTTCATCTTGGCCCTTGCCGGCGGAACGACGGTCCAGCGGGGGCCGCTCTGGTGGGCCTACCACCACCGCCACCACCACCAGCACTCCGACGCGCAGGAGGACGTGCATTCGCCCCATGTCCACGGGTTCTGGTGGTCCCACATCGGCTGGATCACGAGCCGGCGCAACTTCCCGACGGACTATGCGAAGGTCCGCGACCTCGAACGTTTCCCGGAACTCGTCTTCCTGAACCGTTTCGACGCGCTGGTCCCCGTCGCGTTCGCATTCGCGGTCTGGGGGCTTGGGGCGGTCCTGGAGGTCCACGCGCCGGGGCTCGGCACCAACCGCTGGCAGATGCTCGTATGGGGATTCTTCATCAGCACGACCGCCCTCTTCCACGGGACGTCGTGCATCAACTCGATGGCCCACCTGATGGGCCGGCGTCGCTACAGGCTCGGGGATGATTCACGAAACAGCCTTGCCCTCGCGATCGTCACGCTCGGCGAGGGCTGGCACAACAACCACCACCGCTTCCAGGGCGCGGCACGGAACGGCTTTTTCTGGTGGGAAATCGACGTCACGTACTACCTGCTGAAATGCCTCTCGTGGACCGGCCTCATCTGGGGGCTCAAGCCGGTCCCGGCCTCGGTGCTCGCCGAGGGCGAGCGCCTGGATCACCCGGATCCCGCGCCCGCCAGCGCGCAGCGCGAGCCCTCGCCATAACGTTGCTTGAGCGGAGCGCCGGTTTGGCGTATGTTCACCCTTCCGTGACCGAATCCCCCATTCCCGACGCCGGACCGCCGCGCACCTCGTGGCAGCGCCACGTGATCGACCCGATCGCGCTGCAGCTCACGCAGGGCATCACGCCGGAGAAGATCGCGCTCACCCTGGCGGTGGGCAGCGCATTCGCCCTGTTTCCGATCCTGGGAACGACCACCATTCTTTGCCTCATCGTCGGGATCGCGCTCAGGCTCAACCAGCCGATCATCCAGATCGTGAATGCGCTCTGCACGCCGCTCCACCTTCCCGTGATCTACGCCATGGTGAAGCTGGGCAGCCACATTTTCAACGTGCCCTACTCCCACGTCGGAATCCGGATGATGAATCACATGCTGTGGGACGACCCGAGGGATTTCTTCGAGAGGTTCGGCATCACCGCCCTGCACGCGATCGCCGCCTGGGCGATCATCGCGCCTTTCTGGATCGTCGCCGTCTACTTGTTCGCGCTGCCGGTTCTCAACGAGGTGAACCGCCGGCGGATCGCCTCCAGGGAGCAGACGGTTGACGCCCCGCCCCCGGACCATCCGGTGCCCTGAGCGGCGCCCGGATCCCGGACTCGTGGGCGCCGCTGCGCAGCCAGTCAAAACCCGGTAAGTTTTTCGCCCGCCGCCTGAATTCTCTTGCCGCAGGCGACCCTCGTGCGCTGCTGTGGACGTTCCCTTGCTTCAGCAATGGCAGTTGTCCCCAAAGGCCTAATGACATTGGGCGCGGGCCTCCTCACGGCTCGCGCGGCGATGCGATTGAGGCGCGAGAAGGCGGCCGACGCCGCGCAGGAACGCGTCTTCCTGAACCTGCTGCAGAAGCTCGCGCACGCATCCGTCTGGAAGCAGGCGGGGGTCGTGGCCGGGATGAAGTATGACCAGTTCAAGAGGAGAGTTCCGCTTCAGACCTACGAGGACCTCGCCCCGTACATCGAGAAGATGAAGAGGGGCGCGGCTGACGTGCTCTGGCCCGGACAATGCCAGATCTACGCGCTGACCGCCGGGACCGCGACGGGGAACCGGAAGCTAGTCCCCGTCACCGAGGCGATGCTCGGCCACTTCAGGCGCTCGGCCCTCGACTCAATGCTCTGGTACACGGCGCGGGTCGGCCACGGGGGCGTCTTTCGGGGCCGCCACCTGTACCTGGGGGGTTCGACCACCCTCGTTCCCATTCCGGATTCCGAGCCGTTCGAGGCCTACGCGGGTGAGTTGAGCGGGATCGAGGCGCTCAACCTTCCCAACTGGGCCGAGAAGCAATTCTATGAGCCCGGGCCAGAAATCGCGCAGATCGCCGACTGGCAGCAGAAGATCGCCGCCATCACCGGGCGCACGTGCCGGATCGACATCTCGCTCCTCGCGGGGATGCCGCCCTGGGCGCTCATCCTGGCCGAGTCGCTCCGCTCAAGCGAGACGCACGGCAAGGCGCGGGTGGTTCACCTGCAGGGGATCTGGCCCAACTTCGAGTGCTACGTCCACAGCGGCGTGCCGATCGGACCCTTCCACGACGATCTGAGGGCGATCCTCGGGCCGACCGTGAATTTTCACGAGGTCTATCCCTCGTCCGAGGCTTTCATCGCGGCCCAGGACGCCGATTCGGCGGCGGGGCTGCGGCTGATGGCGGACGCGGGCGTTTTCTACGAATTCATCCCGATGCAGGAGTTCGATGATGGGCGGCTTCTGGCGGTGGGCTCCAGGGCAGTCCCTATCTCCGGCGTCCGGACCGGGGTCAACTACGCCCTGGTGGTCACGACCCCCGCCGGCCTTGCGCGCTACGTGATCGGCGACATCGTCCGCTTCATCTCGACCGAGCCGCCTCGGCTTGTGTACGTGGGCAGGACCAAGCACCAGCTGAACACCTTTGGCGAGCACATGATCGAGAAGGAGTTGACCGACGCCCTCATCGCCGTGTGCCGCAGCAACGGCTGGACCATCGTCAACTTCCACGTCGCCCCGTTCCCGATTAGCTCCACGACGAGCCGGAACCGCGGGCGCCACGAGTGGTGGGTCGAGCTCAAGCCGGGCACCCTCACGACCCCCACCGGGCCCATCATGGCGGCCGAGCTCGACACGGAGCTAATGCGGCTGAGCGGCGAGTACGCGGCAAAGCGCACGGCGAACCTGCTGGAGCCGCCCTTTGTCAGGCTCGTGATGCCGGGCGTCTTCGAGCACTGGATGCGCTACCGCGGCAAGTGGGGCGGCCAGAACAAGATGCCGCGCTGCAGGAACGACCGGCTCATCGCGGACGAACTCGACAGCTCCCTGCAGTTCGCACGGGACTGACAGCCTGGCACGGGCGATGCTGTCTGGGTGCTATCCTGCAATAAGCTGGATATTGGATACCGTGATCCCGGCCTCAAGCCGGACAGACCAATAGCGGGGCTGGCGTTAAGGGGTTATCGCCAGCCCCGCGCCTAGTCAGGCTGCGGGCGGCTTGAGGACCGCCAGGATCTCCTTCTCGTAGACCTCGGTGGGCCTTGAGCCCAGCTTCTTGCTCCGGATGCTCCCGTTGCGGTCGATGATGAATGTCGTCGGATATCCGTCGATGGGTGCGAAAGCGTTCACGACGGCGTCGTCGGCCATCACGATCGTGTAGTTGATCGCGTGCTCCTTGATGAACTTCCTGACGACCTCCGGCCCGTCGTCCACCGACACGCCGACGAAGACGAGCCCGTCGGCGGCGTACTTCTTCTGCAGGCCCACGTAGCCGGGCATTTCACTCCTGCAGGGGCCGCACCACGTCGCCCAGAAATCGAGGACCACCACCTTCCCCTTGAACTGGCCGGAGGTCACGACCTTGCCGTCCACGTCGTTCAGCTTCCAGGCGGGGGCGGGCGCAGGCGCGACGGGCTCGGCGCGCACGGGCGCGACCGGTGCGAGAGAAAGACCAAGGGCCGCCGCGGCGAGCAGGAGCGCGGGCCTCATCGTTGAATGGGCGGCTGCCGGAGCTGCGGGGATGCCGGCGCAGAAGGCCCGGGACCGCGGGTCATGCGTCGCGGGCTTCCGGGAGGTCGAGCCCTAGCGTCTCGATGAACTTTCTCATGGCCGGCGTGAGGACCCGGCCCTTGCGGTGGAGGATGGCGAGCGGGCGGGTGAACTCCCGCCCCTTGAACCGCACGATCGAGAGCGTCCCCTGCTTCGCCTCCTGGGTGACGGTCGCCTGTGGTACGATCGCAATCCCGTGGTCGATCTCGACGGCGCGCTTCACGGTTTCGATGTTGTCGAATTCCATGACCGGCTCGATCTGGAGGTGGTTCTCCCGGAAGATCTGGTCGACGGCCTTGCGCGTGGGTATGTCCGGATCGAAACCGATGAACTTCTGGCCGGCGAGTTCGGAGATCGCAACCTCGGTGCGCTTGCCAAACGCGTGCTGGGGGTGGCAGATGACGACGAGATGGTCCTCGCGAAAGGGGATGATGTCGATCTGGCGGACCCTGGAGGGAAAGGCCACGAGCCCAAAGTCGACGCTGTTGTGCAGGACGTCCTCGTAGACCAGGTTGGAGCGGCGGTACTCGACGCGGACGTTGACCGAGGGAAAGTCATGGAGGAACCGCTTGATGTAGGGCGGAAGCTCGTGGAGGCCGATCGAGTAGATCGTCGAGATCCGTATCATCCCGCTCACAACCTTCTTCATCTCCTGGAGTTCCGAGAGGAGCATTTCGTAGGCGTGCAGGACCTCCTTTGAGGATTCGTAGACGCGCTGGCCCTCGCGGGTCAGCTGGAACTGCTTCTGGCTGCGGTCGACCAGAAGCGCCTTGAATTGCCGCTCCATCGCGCGAGCCTGCTGGCTGACGGCGGATTGGGTGATGCCATTCAGCTTGGCCGCTTTGGAAAAGCTCTTGGTCTCCACAAGGTCCGCGAAAATCTTAAAGTTTTCAATTTGCATGATTAGCCCGCATTATCACCAACAGAATGCAGGGTTATCCATTTGGGTAAACCAAGAAGTTTATCTAATCTGACCAGTCCCATGCTCCCCGATTTTGACGAGTTCAGACGCCGTGCCGACGCGGTCCGGGCGCGGATCGCGGAAGCGTGCGCCCGCTCGGGGCGAAATGCCGGCGAGGTCGAGCTCCTGGCCGTGACAAAGTCCCATCCGGCCGCGGCGGCCGAACTGGCGGCGCGCTACGGCCTGCGCGCCGTCGGCGAGAATCGCGTCCAGGAGGGGATCGACAAGCGCGCCCAGACGGCGGCCGCTGTCGCGTGGGAGCTGATCGGACACCTGCAGTCCAACAAGGCGCGGCCCGCGGCCCGGCACTTCGACCGGATCCAAAGCGTGGACAGCGAAAAGCTGCTTGATATCCTCGACCGCTCGGCGTGCGAGCTCGGCAAGATCCAGGCGGTCCTGCTGCAGGTCAACGCCGGACTCGATCCGGCGAAGTCCGGCGTCGAGCCGGAGGAGGCCCCCCGGCTGCTCGCGGCCGCGTTGGTTCGAAAGAACATACGCGTGGATGGCCTGATGACCATTGCGCCCCTTTCCGACGATCCCGACATCGCGCGGCGGACGTTTGCGCGCCTGCGGGAGATCCGGGACCGGCTTGCGGCCGATTCGGCCACGCGCCTGCGCGAACTTTCAATGGGAATGAGCGCCGACCTGGATGCGGCCGTCGCCGAGGGGAGCACCCTCGTCCGCGTCGGGACGGCCCTCTTCGGCCCGCGCAATTGAGCTGTCGAGCGTTATTTGAGCCGTTCCTTGGCGTTCCAGTATTGCCACGCCGTGCCAAAGCCGCTTCCAATTTTGGGCGTGGAAACGGAAACGCTGCCTTCTGCCGAGAAAGAGGCCCTGCTGGGCCTGCTCGATGATCCGAGCCCGGTCGTCCGCCGCGCCCTGCTCGCGCGATTCTCGACCCATGGGGCCGCCGCCGCGAACCTCCTCCAGGAGGTAGCCCACAGCTCAAACCGCGTCCTCGCGCGCCATGCGGCGTGGTTCATCGACGAGCTGAAGCTGACCGACCCCGTCACCGAGTTCCGCTCGTTCATCCGCTCGCTCAACTACGAGCTTGAAACGGGGGCCCTCCTGCTCGCGCGCACGGTGACGCCGCTGCTCGATGTGAACGAGTGCCGGGCCGGATTCGACGAGATGGCCGCCCGCTGCCGCGAGCTCATCTCGGAGCCCTCGACAAACCGCGAGAAGTGCCGCGTCATCAACCGCGTGCTCTTCCACGAATGGGGATTCCGGGGCAACGTCGAGCAGTTCACCGACCCGATGAACAGCTTCATCGACAAGGTGCTCATGCGCCGGAAGGGCATCCCGATCTCGCTCAGCGTCCTTTACCTGCTCGTGGCCGAAAGGCTCGGCGTGCCGCTCGAGCCGGTCGGGCTGCCGGGGCATTTCGTGGTCGGCTGCTACGCCGACGACGTGCCGTTCTTCATCGATCCCTTCGACCAGGGCCTTTTCAGGGACGCGGACGAGGTGTTCGCCCTGCTCCGCTCGAACCACATCTCGCCCAAGCCCTCCGACCTTGCGCCCACCACTATCCGCGAGGTGCTCTGCCGCAGCTGCCGCAATCTCGCAAACCACTACTCGGCGGCGAGCGATCTTGCCCGCGCGCAGATCTTCTCGGAGTTCGCTGACGAATTCGAGTCGACGCACGAGCGGTACCTGCAGTCCTGAACGCCGCTCTGACGCTGTCCGACCTGGAGCGCTGGCCGCATGCCGGCACCGGACTCGCCGTGATCGGCCATCCGGTCGGCCACTCGGTGAGCCCGCAGATGCACAACGCTGCGCTGGCCGAGCTGGCGCGCCACGACGCCCGTTTCTCCGGATGGCGGTATCACCCGTTCGACGTCGAGCCGGCCGGGCTGCCCGCGGCGCTGGGCCTCATGCGGGAGCGCCATTTCCGCGGCGCAAACCTCACGGTTCCGCACAAGGTGCTCGCGGTGGCGTTGGTGCCGGACCTTGATCCGGCCGCGCGCGAGGCGGGCGCGGTGAACACGCTCGCCCTCGACGGGTCGGGCTGGCACGGGTTCAACACGGATGGCTACGGCCTTTCGGCCGGCATCCTCGAGGACCTTGGCCTAGAGCTCGCCGGCGCCACCATTGTGCTCCTCGGGGCGGGCGGGGCGGCGCGCGGCGCCGCCGTCGAATGCCTTCGCTCGGGATGCGCGGCCCTCTGGGTCATGAACCGGACGCGGTCCAACCTGGATTCGCTTCTGGCGCACCTCGCGCCGCTTGCCGGCAGGGTGCCCGTCGGCGCACTGACGCCGGCCGGGGCCGCAACGCGCCTCCAGCCGGGCGCAGTCGTCATCAACGCGACGAGCGCCGGCCTGCGCCCGGACGATCCGGCGCCGGCCGACCTGGGTACCCTTCCCCGCATCGCCGCCGTCTATGACATGATCTACAACCCGCCGCGGACGCGGCTCCTCGCCCAGGCCCGGGCCCTCGGCCTGCCGCATGCAAACGGGCTCGGCATGCTCGTCCACCAGGGAGCGAAGGCGCTCGAGATTTGGACCGGCGTCCCCGCCTCGACGATGGCGCCGGCCATGCGGGCGGCGGCCGCGAAGGCTCTTGGCTACGCCGGGGCAACCGATTCAGACTTGCGCACATGATCCGCAACCTTGCCGAGGTGGAAGCCGCGTTCCCCTGGTTCTTTCCCGCGATGGTCTTCATTCTGGGGGCATGCGTCGGGAGCTTCCTGAACGTGGTGATCTACCGCGTGCCGGCGGGCAAATCGATCGTCCGGCCGGGTTCGACCTGCGCCTGCGGCACTCCCATCCCGTGGTACGACAACATCCCCATCCTCTCCTGGCTGGTTCTCCGGGGCCGCGCCCGCTGCTGCGGCCGCCCATTCTCTCCGCGCTATCTGGTGGTCGAGCTCCTGACCGCGGCGCTCTTCCTCGCCTGCTGGCTGCGCCTCCCGCCGGCGGCGGCGGTGTGCGGATGGCTGTTCATCGGCTCGCTCATTTGCGGGATGTTCATCGATCTCGACCACATGATTATTCCGGATGGGTTCACGATCGGGCTGGCGGTCGAGGGGCTTCTCCTTTCGGTGCTGGTCCCGTCGCTGCATGGCCAGCACAGCGGAATATTCGCGGTCGACAGCCTGCGCTCGGGCTCGGCGGCCCTCGTGGGGCTCGTGGCCGGATCCGGCATCGTGCTTTGGATAGCGCTCATCGCCGAGGCTGTGCTCAAGAAGGAGGCCATGGGCTTCGGCGACGTCAAATTTGTCGGGGCGATCGGGTCGTTCTGCGGATGGCACGGCGCTCTGTTCTCTGTCTTCGGGGGCGCAGCCTTCGGAACGGCGTGGCTCGGGGCGGCGATCGCCTGGCAGAAGATCTTCGGCACTCGGTCCTCAGGCGCTCCGCGGGCCGAGACACCGGACGGCAAGCCCGCGGACATAGGCCTCGGCGTTCACGTCCCCTTCGGGCCGATGCTGGCGGTCGCCGGTGCCGTCTACTTCCTGTTTCTGCGAGGCTGGGTCGACGCCTGGTTCGCCGAACTCACGGCCCTTATGTGACGAGGCTGGCGCCGTCCTCCGCGCGGGCATGGAGGACGTCGGGCCTCGCGCCGAATTTTTCCAGATAGGCGTCGGCAATCCGCCCGGCCCCCTTCTCCCCGAAGGCGTCGGATGCGAGCGCCATCGCCGCGCCGCCGAATCCGCCCCCGGTGAGCCGGGCTCCGTACACCCCCTTCTCCGATTCTAGGCTGTCGACCAGAAAATCCAGTTCCGGGCTGGTGTTTTCAAACCAGGTCCGGGAGCTGCGATGGGATGCGAAGAGCAGCTTCCCGACGGCCGCAAGGTCGCCCGCGCCCAGGGCCTCCACCGCCTGCTCCACGCGGGCGATCTCGTCGATCACGTGCCGCGCACGCTTGTAGGCCGGCCTGGACAGCCTGCCCTCGGCCGCCGCAAGCATCGCGGGCGACGCGTCGACAAGGAGAGGCACCCCGATCACGCGGGCCGCCTCCATGCACTCGCTGTGCCTCGCGGCGTAGAGGCCGTCGACGAGGGCGTGCTTGGAATGGGTGTTGAACACCCAGAAGCTCGGTCCGGCCGGCAGCGGCACGGTCTTGAAGCGCGGGCCCCGGCAATCGATGTAGACCAGGTGGTCCTTTCGCCCGAATCCGGACACGCCCTGATCCAGGATTCCGCAGGGGACGCCCACGAACTCGTTCTCGGCGCGCTTTCCAAGCGCGACCAGGGCCTCGCGTGAAATCGTTTCGCCGGCCGCCTCGAGAAACGCCATGCAGGACGAGAGCTCGATGGCGGCGCTGCTGCTCAACCCAGCGCCCAACGGCACATTTGAAACGGCCAAGTAGTCGAATCCCGCGGGAATCTTGAGCCCGGAGTCCCGCATCGCGACCAGGATCCCGAGCGGATAGTTCACCCACGAATGCGAGCCGGTGAGGCGGTCAAATGCTCCGGCCTGAGGTTCGACCACGTCGGAATGGGTATCGCTCGCGAACCGGCGCCTCCCGTCGGAACGGCGCGCGAGGCCGACCCAGGCGCTCCGGTCGATCGCGGCCCCGAGCACGGACCCCCCGTTGTAGTCGGTGTGATTGCCGATGAACTCGATCCGCCCCGGAGCGCGCGCGATGATCTCGGGCGCGCGCGCATGGATGGCGCGAAACTTCGCGATGAGAGCGTCCGTCATCGGCTCAGCGAAGGGTACGAAGGCTCGAGCCCGCCTTGAAGCGCACAAGTTTCATCGCCGGGATCTTCATCGGCCGGCGGGTGTGCGGGTTGAATCCATTCCGGGCGGAGCGCTGCGCCACCGTGAACGTCCCAAACCCGGCGAGATGCACCTCGGAGTCCCGCCTGAGGCCCCGCTTGATCGCCCGCAGTACGCTGCCCGCGGCGCGTTCGGCCGCAGCCTTCGACGTGCGTTCGCCGAGCAATCGATGCACCTCGTCCACCAGTTCCGCCTTGTTCATGAATTGAGCCTCCCAGCGAGGCAATGGGCTCGAATCCCTGCGGTCAAACGCATTCCGGCGCAGCCGGCGCGGCGTCAGAGTTTCCAGCGATTTCAACCGAGGGTCTCCCGCCCGCGACGAGCGATAAGGGGCCATCCCCGGGCCCGGCGGCCACGGGAACAAGCGCAAGGCCAGCGTAGCCCCCTCCGCCGGCGTCGGAGACGGCTGAGCGCAATTCGCCCTCCCTGCGATCGCCGCGCCAGAGGGCCGCCGGCACCGGGGGAGTCGTCCCTCTTCCCTTGACGCGGACCAGCGTCCGGCGGACACGCCCCATGGACTTGAGGCGGGCCATCACCTCCTGCCCAAGGTAACATCCCTTTGAATACGAGATGGCCTGCGCATCGAGACCGCCCTCGTTCGGGAGGTCCGCTGGCCCGATGTCGGCGGGCACCGACGGGATGCCCGAGGCGATCCGCATGCGCTCGACGTCGGCCCGCCCCACCCTTCGGGCGCCCGAGACGGCCGCGTCCACGGATTGCGAATCCCCGGCCGCAAAGACCCACTCCCAGTTCTCCCCCGAATCCCGGCGCCCCCGGAAACACATCCCCGCTCGCGGTTCCCCCGCAAGCCACGAGCCGGTGCCTTCGCCGATCAGCGAGAGGCCGCGCCAGGCCGCCGTCGCATCCTCGATCACCACGTCGTCGGCTACGATATAATCGCCCAGGCGGCGGGCGACGACCGGCGCGGGCGACGAGATGCTGACAATCCAGAACCCCGCCCCGTCCTGGGCGCAGACGACATGGCTGTCGGCAACCACACGGCCCTTGCGGTCAAGCCACAGGCCGTAGACGGACCGTCCGGGTTCGAGCCTGCTTAAGTCGTTCGTAAACTGGCCCTGTAGGAATGTCGCGGCATCGGATCCTGACGCCCGAAGCAGGCATGCCGGGAGGTAGGGGAAAACTGCCGCGGATTCAGGGAATTTTGTCATTAGTAAGATGTTGATTAAAAATCATTTAACTAAATATTGCGCCACATCATCCAGCATGGCTTGACGATGGGCGCAAATAGGGTACTCATAAACATAAGATTTTTCCACTTCTCCCGCCTAGCGGGAGTTTTGGGGTAACTAAGAAAGCAAAGGCGGGCCGCCTAGGGGTAGGCGGCCCGCCACTTTTTTGCCCGAAAAGGCCACTCCGGCCGGCCTAGGGCCCCAAAATCCCTTGCGGCTTGCCTCGATGCGGGCTTCTTCACGGGACCCGATGCAAAGAACGTCCGACATCAATGTCGTCGAGACTCGGCCCCTGCCCTCACCCGCGGCGCTGATAACGGAGGTGGCTAAGAGCGAGGCGCAGGCGGATTTCGTCACGCGTTCGCGCCAGGACATTCACCGGCTCATATTCACCGACGACAGGCGCCTGCTTCTGATCGTCGGCCCCTGCTCCATCCATGACGTCGACGCAGGACGCGAGTACGCCAGGCGGCTGGCGGCCCTCGCGCTCGAGGTCTCCGACCGCGTGATGATCGTCATGCGCGTCTATTTTGAAAAGCCGAGGACGACGGTCGGATGGAAGGGCCTCATCATGGACCCGCACCTCGACGGTTCGAATGACATCGCGGCTGG